>Ga0308160_10000801_pt1 | contig 52180 bp, 75 predicted proteins | sample PhyFR1_FD_201036 | JGI IMG/M metagenome (GOLD analysis project Ga0308160, IMG submission 201036) | Phyllosphere microbial communities from UC Gill Tract Community Farm, Albany, California, United States - DLSLF.R1 | ecosystem: Host-associated > Plants > Phyllosphere > Unclassified | place: USA...
CCTGCCCCCCCCCCCCCCCTCCTCCCGACCCTCCCCTTTTCTGACGATCCAACTGCATGACCGCTCATCCTCACACAAAGTCCGCTGGGTGGCTAGCGTCGCAGCAGAGGCTCAAGGTGGGGAGCCGAAAACATCAATGAGTGCAAGAGGTGATTGAAGGTGGGACGAAGGCGCCGGCCTAGTACGGGACGCAAGCACCCAAGCGACACGTCATGCCGGGGCCGAATGTCTTGCGGTCAGAGCAACTATAGTCGACGGCAAGCGGACAGGAGAGTCAGTAAAAGAGACTTCTTGCGAGTGGACAGTCGCAATCGTTGAATGGGCCGCACTCGACACCCATCGGACCCGGAGAATCGGCGCGAAGCGAGAGGGAAGTCTTGCCGCTGCGATGGCAAAGTAGGTGATCGGTCAGTGAAAGCGAGGGATGGCGAAGAGGGGCAGAGTGACGCACAGGCGGTCAACGCGGCCCAGCCTCTGCTGGCCGATGGTATGAGCGGCGGGCGCAAGCGTGGCCGAGAAGACGCCGTTGCGGCAGCCGCCGCACGATTCGAGCTCGGTCAGCGTATCGAGGCACTGCGAGGGCAGATGGGCGGGCGAGAGAGCCGGCGAAAAAATAGGAGAAGGAAGAGGGTCAGGTCACGCGAATCGCACCGATAGCACGCTTGTGACCGGAAGGAACGAACCTCGTAGCCGTCAGCCGAGTCCTCGATGCGGCAAGCCGTCAGGCCGATCGGGCACAGCGACGTGTCGACTCTGCTGGCGCGACGCCCTCGGGCCAGCTCTCGCCGAGCAACGCCAGAGGCGGTGGCGGGCGCGTCATGGTAGTAGACCTTATAAGGGGCGGTGGCACATGAGATGACGTCTGGCGTGGCGGCCTCGTTGAAGCAGTAACACCCGTTGGTTCGGAAGTAGAAGGCCGCCTGGAGGAGAGATCGAGTCGGCAATCTTGCACACCGGGCTTGAATGTTAGGCAGATTTGAAGGAGGTGCTCACATATCTTTTGCAAGACGCAGCGCAACCCTCAACGGTGCTGGGGTTTGGCTGTGGGCTGGCGAGCTTGTAACTGTACGATCCGGTGCCGACTGCGATAATGACCTCGTCAGCCCGTTCGTGCTGCACTTATAGTGAACGGTCGCGGGCCGGGCGTCAACTTACGTGTGCCTCGAGAGCAGTAAGCGCCGGTGAAGCTTGAGCCCGGGTAGGGTTTGCCAGGGCAGGTATCCGAAACGGTGTCGCCACACTTCGGTCCGGTGTAAATGTACGACGGGCTTGGGTCCGCAGTGGTGCTTCTTACCACGGTCTGGCCGACGACAGGCGCGATGAGCGAGCTCATCGAAACAGCGGCAAAGGCGAAGCCGAGCAGATTGGGGGTGAAGAGAAGCATGATGAGCTGAGCGACGACGCGGGACTGCCCAAAAAGAAGACGGTGCGAGGAGCTGTGAGCTCGGGGTCTTGAACGGACTAATTGCGACGCAACTCACTCAAGGTCGACGAAGATACTGGCAGGAAAAATGGCAGAGGGAAGAGGGGAAGGGTGTCGGGTGTCAAGAGGGTCTTTCTGGCCCTTTGACTTATGAGCTCAAGCAGCACCCGTCCATGCGGTCCCACCGATCCTCAAAACATGTCTAGTATTTCTGTTTGTTGTGTTGAAGGGTCGAGCGAACAGTCATCCGAGCGAAGGGTGGGTAGCGGACAGCTGGACAGATGTGGCGTTTGAGCTTGGTGGCCGAAACAGCGACGCCCAGATGCACCGCCAGTCGGCAGAGGTCAGTCGCCCACGAACCGCTACCCTGCCAGCAGGGGCTGTCGACATCGTCGCTCGATCGACATGGCGGCTGGTCGTCTTGCAGCACCGAGCGAGGTTAGCGAAGCAAGCGGCATGGTCAGGCAGAGGAGAAGACGCGCGGTTGCGCGCTGTTGTGCCAAAAGACGAGCAGCGTGCACGCGCCAGCCATCCGGCCTCGGCCTGAACTATGTCCAGTTCAACGCGTGCCCCTGGCTGCCCTTCCGTCGACGCCACCAAGCATCAAGAGGCAGATCAGGTGCTCAGCATCAGCAGCAGGGTTGCTCAGCGCAGGCGTCGGGCCGGGGAGGGTGCGACGGCACTGAAGCCGGCCGAAGCAAACCATGCGATCCGAGGCAGGGTTTTATAAAAATGTGATTTTAATATATTTTATAAATCTAATGTCACTTGTACCAAGACCCTTTAGCTCAGTGGTAGAGCGTGAGATTCCAAATCTCAAGGCCGTCCGTTCGACCCGGGCAAGGGTCTCGCTTTTGCTGACTTGTCGAAAGCGTTGAGGTCGTTCACACGATCACGGCAATTACAACGGGTCAAGCTTTTGCAAGGCTGATGAGGATAGCGGATCGCAGCGCGGATGCTCCATCTTCTCCCGCATGGCGACTCCTGTCGCCATATCAGTGGCAGAGGCATGCTTCTCCTGTCCACCCGGTCACGTTTGGCCCTTCTCTCTCGAGCAAGCGACTGAGCACCCAAACCACAAGGGCAGTCTTGCTATCGAAGAGGTACATCGATCACCGGCGTCAGCGACAGGGAACCCATCGCTCGTCGGTCTCCCTCCCTCCTTTGGTCCCAGACCGCGCACACAGACGCTCGAGCGCGACCGATCCCCTTTACTTGGTCTTCTTGGCCTCCTTCTCGGCGGCCTTGATGGCGGCCTCCGAGGTCGGAGCGTCGGTCGCGGCAGCGGCGGCGCCACCTTCGAAGGACGGAAGGGGAACGCAAAGCAAGGCGAGAGTCAGCGCAGCCCTTACGATCGGCGTGTTAACCTAGGCTAACGCAGCACGCAGGCGACGCACCGAACATGGACGGGGCGGCGAGCCAAGGCCGCTTGAGGTCGCCCTCGGCTTTCTGGCCCATGAGCCAGAGCTTGGCCGGCTTCGAGTCGTAGAGACCCTTGACGGTCATAATCGACTGGATAAAGCTGAGAGGGAACGCGACGGGGGAGGTTCAGCTTGGAGTGACGTGCGGAACGCGAAGATGGACGAATGAAGAGGGGAACGAACAGCGGCTGGGTGTACTTCATGTAGAGGTGAAGGAAGCACATCATGGCGCAGCCGATGTAGACGCCCCGGGTGAGCTTCGAGATCTCGCCAAGGTCGTAGTCGCGGTTCGTGGTCGTCACGAGCTCGCCCTCGCCGCCAGACTAAAGCGGAAAGGAATTAAGGGCGCAGATCAAGTCAGTGGGGTTCATCGACGAGAGAAGGGCGGAGGGAGGCGGCCAGCGCTGGTCGTGTGCCTAGCCCGGGGAACGAGGGGATGCACGCACCATGGGCGCGGCCGGCTGGACGTATTTCAGCGTCGTCGTGTCGTTCTTGGCCTTCACCTGGAGAGGGAGCAGACGCGATACTCATCAGTACCGCGCGCCCGCCCGCCAAGCGACAACGGAGCAGCCAACGGAGCAGCCGACCGGGACGGACCTTGTACGAGATGAAGGCGTAGGCGCCGACGGTGAGGAGCTCTGCGATCGGTCGGACCGTCAGCAGTTAAGCTCACGAGCTCTTGCTTTTCATCGGCCAGAAGTGGAGGAGCAGACGAACGGATCGAAATGTAGGCAATCCGGAGGTAGAAGAGGACCTGCGGGTCGTCGGTCGGAACCTTGCGGGCGACCTGCATCGCTGTGAATTCATAGAGCGTGGGCGCGCGTCCGACGGTCAGCGGGAGAGCGAGGCGAGGGGCTGGGCGAAGAGGGAAGGAAAGGGACGGACCTCCGAGCGAGAAGATCATGTTGGTGATGGCCGGGTTGTTCCTGCATAGCCAGAGACGACGGGATTGACAGGAGTCCGGGCAACAGGCGGGAGGTGGAGAACGAAGCGACGTGGACAGCTGTCAGTCCAGAGCGACCTGCGGCGACGCTCGACCGGCCTGGCGCTGATGGAGTTCCAGCATATCTCAGCCGAGACGGCAGCAGAATGCAAGCGACGTACATGATGGGCGACAGGAGCAAGCTAAGGTAGCAGAGGTGAGGTCCGGTGTAGGTGAGAGGTTGGTGAGGGGTTGCCGGGCGGTGAGACGGTCGCTGGCAGCCGGCCGCCCTCGCTCGGAGGGAGATCGCCCCGCGCGCGCGCGCCGCGAAGCGCTGGCAGAGGGAAAAGCGGGGCCCACGGGCACGCGAGGCCGGCCGGTCCTGCCGTGAGTACAGCTTTCATGTCTGCTGTCACTGTACTCACTTCGGAAGGGAGACGAGGAAGAGGATGAACAAGCTGCCATGGGCGACTGACCGTCATGCGCTGACTGCTGGACCGTCGGCGGACGAGGGTAACTCGGTTCACGGCCGCTGACCCAACCCTGTTGCTCACTCTTCATCACTTGAATGCACTGCCACTCAATGTCAGACCCTCGAGTACAACGGCAAGCCCATGCGACTGACGACAATAAGCAGACGGATTCGTTCGGGATCACAGCGTGAATTCGTTGCCGGTCCATCCTTGACGAGTGCCAGCCCCAGCCCGTATGCTCATCCTGATCGCTTGCGAGCTCGTTTCCGGAGTCAGGCCGCCTTCAAAGGCCGGGTCGGCGACGGGCCAGCCGGTAGGCAACCCTTGCTGCGAGCGAGTCCCAATCTGCAAGATTCAACGTCCCCGTCGGTCTGCGCTCTGTCGAGTCGAACCAGCCTCCTCGCACTGCGGTTGAGCAGTGCTCGCCGTTGACTCCGTACGTGTGTCGCTTCATGAATTGGCCATCTGCATCAGACGTCCAGACTGACGTCGACCTTGTGCTGATACCTTTCATGTCGGTGAGGACAGAGGATACCGGATGGTCTCTCCCTGTTCGCAGGCTCGTCCGACCGTCTTTCTTGTGATCAGGTTCGTGTGGCCGTCGCAGCCCGTCGTTTCATTGCAGCCGCATGCCGACGCCGCGGGCCGCAAACCGGCGCTGACGCCCGAGCGAGGTCGTCTGGCCGGTCCCAGTGTCTTCGCGAATGTCTGAGCTACACGGCGGCCCCCCACTTGCAAGCTAGAGCACGTGGCTGAGTCACCTGGCACCCGTAGATGGGCATCGAGGCGGCCAATCGAGCAGCCCTCGCACAAGGACGCCAGACGAGGGTAGGTGATGGAGTGCGTTCATACATGGGTATCGCCAGCCACAAGCAGGACAGAAGCCAGGCAGGGAACATTGACGTCGGCTAGTCGTGGCTTGTGGCCCACCTCGATCTGTCTGCGCCCATGCCGCCAGCTGGCAGAGTCCTTCCGACTGCGATTACCGGACCCGGCACCGTCGCTCGCGACCCCAGCGACTGGCCTTCGGCAGTGCGATGCGGGCTTCACTGCCAGGTCCTGGGTCTCGGTGGCCGGTCGCGCCGGTGGTGGGAATATGGCCGGCGGGCCCCTTTGACGGTCGGTGGTTGAGCGCCAGGAGGGATGCGGTCTCCTCTCCTTCAGGACTGTCAAGCAACGTCGCAGGCATTTAGTGAGCTTTCCTTTGCTGTCGTCGTTGTCAGCAAGTCTTCGATCCGAGCGCGGATCGTGGACCGATCATGATTCAGGGCGGCGGTTCATGATCCACTTCAGGGTGCTTCCATTAGGGCGGTCGAAGGCGCGCCTGCTTAGACGGATAGATGAAAAACCCCACTGCCCCGCTTGCCTGGCCTTGCACGCGCGCGCAGAAAAGCCTTCCCGCTCGCTCGTCCGTCTCGCTGCCTTCGAACGTCCAGCAAGCCTGTCAGTCTCCGTATTTGCCTGCTCGTCGTCGCCGTCCGAGCCCGCAAAGCCTGTCGCTGACCCTGTGCTGCTCCCTACCGACCGACTCTCAGTCCAACCCCCTTCTTCGACCTACCCCGCTTCGTCAAGACTTACTAGCCAAAATGGGAAGGTCTGTCCCGCTCCGTCTACTTCGCTCCCCCTTTGGACACCCGCCTCTCGGCATCGGACGAAGCGGTCCCACACCCATACCCACATCCTCCAAGGGCTCGACAACCTCCCGCCTCTTTGGCGCTTGCGCCAGGGACGGGGCCGCCGACATGCCTACCTGAAGCAGGGGAGAGAAGGAAGAGAGACAGAGAGCCTAGCCCCTCTCTGTCCCTCGACCTTGCTCAAAACCTAGTGTACTGACCGCCGTTCCCTTCGCCCTCGCCGCGCGGTCAGAATGCATGCTCCCGGAAAGGGTATCGCGTCGTCGGCGCTGCCCTACCGCCGCACCCCGCCTAGCTGGCTCAAGACCAGCCCGGAGGAGGTCGTCGAGCAGATCACCAAGCTTGCGCGCAAGGGTCTCTCGCCCTCGCAGATCGGCGTCATCCTCCGTGACTCGCACGGTATCCCCCAGGTGCGTCTGCCACTTTTGCCCTCGGTCCGCTCATGCCGTGTCCCAAGTCGGCGCTGTCGCTGACCCCTTTCCCTTTGCCTACCGCAGGTCCGCTTCCTGACCGGCAACAAGATCCTCCGGATCCTCAAGTCGGCCGGCATGGCCCCTGAGCTCCCGGAGGACCTCTACTGCCTCATCAAGAAGGCCGTCGCCGTCCGGACCCACCTCGGCCAGTTCCGCAAGGACAAGGACGCCAAGTTCCGCCTCATTCTCATCGAGTCGCGCATCCACCGCCTCGCGCGCTACTACAAGTCGCGCCAGGTCATCGCGCCCTCGTTCAAGTACGAGTCGGCCACCGCCTCGGCCCTTGTCGCATAAGGCGTCCCTCCGCTTCGTGACACACCTCGGTGTGCGCAGACCCGGATGACTATGCTGCTTGACCAAACCCTTCCGACTGTCGCTCGTGCCCTGAGAGCGGGCGGTCGCGCGGCGCTCCACTGGGGGGCTGAGCTTCAGCGGAAGTGGCAGCGGCCGTCTCCCGGATAGAGGCAGTCTTCTGTCAGCAGGCTCGATGAAAGCAGGCGGTGCATCATTACCTTGGCTGTCGCGTGCGAAGGTGCGTCTTCTCGCGCAAAGCCGCACGCACAGCTCTGGGAGACAACCATGGTGGCTCAGAGGCGCGATGTGGGCTCAGACGATGGTCTCGCGGACCATGTTGACTCGCCCGTGGCCGTGACGCGCACCCAGGCGAGTTCATACAGCCGCTGGTGGCAGGTCGCAGCGCATGGATGTAGCTCCTGCGCGCACGCCCAGGACCGCTGCTGCGGTGTGCGGACAAGAAGACGTACTGCCGCCACCGGCGCTCCAAGTGGCGGAGACAAGCTAAGGCGCGGCTCGGCGCGCGAAAGCCGGTGCGGGCTACTTGTGCCAGCGGCAGGGCACGGACGGACGTGCGAGCGGCGCAGCTCAAGCTCGGCAGCAAGCAAGAGAGGAAAGCAACGAGAGGCCAATAGTTAAGGGCGAGGGGTCGGATGGCGGCGGCGCTGCCATTCCGGCCCACGACAGCCCGACCAACCCCGAAGACCCACCCCCCAACACTGCCGAGAACCGAGGATGAGCAGGCAAGACACATGGATCTCGCACAACCATTGGCGAGGCGCGGGCGGGGCAGGTGCGGTCTCTCTCTTTAGACCTTGAAGCCACGCGACGCACGGCGACCACGTCCCTTCTCGAACTTGCGGCCCCTGGAAAAGCGCGGAAAAGCGATGGTCAGCATGTCGGATGCCGGACGTGATTAGGGCGTGCATGAGACCCACTTCGAGATGACGTGCGGCTTCTTGTTCTTGTGAGGGCCCATGCCGAAGTGCTTGTAGGCCTCGCGCGAGGTGCGCTTGCCGCGGACGAGGACCGTGTTGGAGCCGGTCGGGGCGCGGAGGGCGAGCTGGTCGAGGGTGAGGGCCTCGCCGCCGGCGGCGACGATGCGCTCGCGGGCCGAGCGCGTGAAGCGGAGGGCGGCGACCGTCACCTTGGGGACGACGAGGAAACGCTCGTCGTCAGTGACGGTGCCGACGAGGACGAGGATCTTGTCGCCGTTGGGGTTGGCGTTGTGCGTGTGCTTGACGATCCGCGAGATCGACAGAGGAGGCCGGTTGGTCTTGGAGTGAAACAGGCGCTTGAGGACGACCTTGTTGAACTTCGAGTCGGTCCGGCGGGCAAGGAAGCGGTAAAGCTACAGGGAGGCATCGCAGGAGGGGCGAGTCAAGGCAGGCGAGTCAGGCTCTGTCAAGCCCAGGAGAGCGAGGTTGATCAGAGTCGAAGGCGGCGATGGAAGAGGCGCACCTTCACGAGCAAGAGGAGGTAGGGGTCCTCCGACTTGGGAGCCTGCCGGGCACCCTTCCGGACGTGCTTGTGCGCAATGTCGATACCCTGAACGAGCGCACGAGAGGAGCAGCCGGGTTAGCGGGTCTGATAGACGGCAAGTGTGCAGACCCACGGCACGACCCCATCCAAGGCAAGCAGCAGCAGCAGCGTCGAGCCCGACCCATCAGCCCCATAGCACTCGCTCCCTCTCGGGCTTTGCCGCCCAGTCGCGACAGCGTGAACGCAGCGCGCTGGCAACCGTCCTCTTCGACGCTCCGTCCTCTTCGACGCTCCGACGCTTTGGCCTTAGAGCCAGAGGAGGCCCTAGGGCCCTGAGGTCCAGAAGCGAGCCGACTTCAAAGCTGCGGAGGCGAGTGCTAGCTGCCGAGGTCGGCGCCTGCTCCCGACGGCAGCTCCTCCGCTCGTCCGACATGCTAGAGCGACAGGGTCTCGCTCCGGGCAGCACGGGCATGCTGCTGCTGCTGCTGCTGCTGCTGTTGTTGCTGGTCCGAGGGTTCGTGATGGGGACCTGTAAGGGGGTGGTGCTACGAACCATGGCTGCTTGTCTTGAGGTGGAAGCTGGTCGAAGGGGGTCGGGATGGGAGCTTCACCGGCGGCCAGACGGTACGCAGCGCCGGGCGGCGGCGGCGGCGACGGCGGTCTGCGCGCGCGCGCGCGCGGGCGGGCGGTCTGCCCCAAACACCATGCGTTTGGGCTCTAGAAGTCCCGTTCGGGGAAGACGCGCGGCCGGAACTCGCGCATCGAGGCTGTTCGCAAGGGCCGGTTCAACCGGATGGGGAAGACGTTCGAGCAAGACCCTCCATCGACGAGAGGCCAGAACGCGTGTATCGGATGCCAAGGAGGATCGTCTGAGCTCGGGCTAGGCATGACAGCGCTTTGAGTCCCGGTTGGAGGAGGCTCAGCCGCCTTGAGCCCAAGAAGCGGCAGGGAAAGGGGCCGCCCGACGAACGCGAGTCGTTGCGAGTGGCAGGGAGCGCATGTACCCGTGCTGGCGTCAAGATCTTCTCATCAGCCGTCGTGCGGATCAAGACGACCACCGTGAAATGCTTTCTCGACGAGAGGCACTGAAGTCAGACCAAGGGGCTCGACCAGGACTGAGCGCGAGCATTCGGATCGGGTCATCCACTTCCCATTACATGCGAGAGGCAACGCTCATTTAGAGGGGACAGAGGGGACAGAAATGGCGGGTTCCGAGTATGGGCATCCTCCTGTCTGGGCCTGCGATTGCGGCTCGCCTCTCGTCGATCTACAGTTCGACAACCTCCCCTCCTATTAGCAGTCGGCCTGCTGTCGCACGTGAGAGGCAATGCCGGCAGGACGGGCGGTCGGTCGTCTACCCTTCCATCGTCCTCAGCCCCTGCCCACATAGACGACGCGCCAACGCCATCTTTCGGTCCTGCTCGCGAGCTCAAACGTCGGACGGCCTTGACCGGCCTGGGCGGCGAGGCGGGGCGGGCTCGTGCACTCGCTCGTTGCCGACGCCGAGGGGCGGGCTGATGGTCGGCGGGGAGCGACAGGCCGTTCGCTCAGGCGATCAAATGGGCGGACGAGAATTCGTATTCCCTACTGGTGTGAGCGGCAGAGTGGTAGAGGGAGGCGTCAATGAGCTTGAGCTTCCGACGAAGCGACGACTCGGGCTTTGCGCACTGCACTGGACGACGTCCTGCGCTCTGGTCTGGACGGACCGGTAGTGAGCGGCCGGGCTGGACACTCTAGCAGCGGGCGAGCGAGCACGAGTCCATCCGGGCAGTTGAGCGAGCAGGGGCGAACCTGGCTGGATGGAACATGAGAGCAGACTGAGCGGTTAGCGAGAGGAACGTCTACGTTCGGAAGGCACAAGCGTCACCGGGATGAAGCGCGAACGAAACCTCCTTGTGAGCCCGAGAGATCGCCCAGACATCAAAAGAGTCGCTCCTCCATCGCTGGCGCGTAGTAGACGTCGAGGAGGGCGACTGCGAGTGGGGCGAATGTCGGCGCTGCTGGGCTTGGCCACGGAGGACTAGAGGACGACCGAGGGCTAGCTCGTTCGAAGGCTTAGGAGACGCAAGAGGCCGGTGGCGGCCTGAGATCGGGTCAAGGAGCTGTCACTGGGGGCAGATCCCGGCTTGCTGGTAGATTCGAAGTTAGGAAGGAGGACGGTCGTTGCTGCTGGTCCGGCTGGTCTTGGGCTGAGCACTGGTCAGGCCCGCGAGCGGCAGCCCTGGGCAGAGACAGCAATCACGAACCTGCAGAAATCGCTTGGCAAGGAAACCCTTTGAGGTCGTTTGCGAGGGTGCGTTGCCGAAGAACTGCTGGCAGACGGCCTCCTGTTCGGAAGAGGGCGAGACGATTGCGACGAGCGCGCAGCAGGTGTCGACTTGAGCTGCAAGGGACGGCGACTGAGGAGCTGGAGTCCGGTCCGGCAGATCCGATGTGGAGGAGAGGGAGAGGCGGAAGCGAGGTAGGTCATCCTCAAGCGGCATTGCCCCGACGATGATGCCAGGGCGCCTCGTGCGTGGCCGGCCAAGAGGGACGACCCTGAGGAGCGTCGGAGGGAAGGAGGACGAGCTCAGCCGTGTCCGAAGGCGGCCAACGGGCTCTCGCGCCCTGCGCCAGTCGCAGAACTGGATTCCCGGCGAAACGGACGGCTGGTGTCACTTTTCCAGACACACTCTGTCAATTGAGGGGCACGACTGCCGAGGCTCCGGGTCAGTCAAAGAAACAGATGGACGATGGGGTTGGAGGACAGGGTCGAGAGACCGAAGCAAGTCGACGACGTCGTGGCGGCGGCGAGTTACGCTCGCTTTACGCCTGTGTGACCGCCGTTTTCGTGGCGCCTTCCTCCCCTTCCCGCCCTCGCTGTCCGCCCTCATCGACCCGTCAACCCACACACTGTAGCATACACCACGATGGTTTGTCCCTCCTGGAGCATCCATCCATGTGAATCGGAACGGGAACACTCACACCTTCATCCGCTGCCGCAAGCAGGACTCGTACGACCGACCGACCTCGCCTATCAAGCAGGAGAACGACTCCTCGGCGCCGCCTGCGCCCGCCACCTCGTCGGCCAACGACGGCTGGGGTGCGCCGCCCGCCGAGGGCGACTCGGCCATCCCTCGCTACGAGCCGCCGCACCAGCGCCGGCAGTCGCGTTCGCCCTACCCGGACCGCCGGGGCGACGACTACGTCCCGCCTCGCCGTGAGCGGTGCGTGTCACACGCTCGCGATCGTTAATACAGCCGCCGCCATCTCCTCCACGAGGCTGACCTCTTTCTCTTTCTCCCTCGGCTCGAGCAGCTCGCCGCCGCCGCCCAAGCCGGCTGCGTACGCCAACCAGGTGATCCCGCGGTCCGAGGTTCTCGGCGTCTTTGGCCTCTCGATCCGGACGACCGAGGGCGCCCTCCACGACGAGTTCTCCCGCTACGGCCGCGTCCAGAAGGTGGTCATCGTCTACGATGCCCGGTCCGACCGCTCGCGCGGCTTCGGCTTCATCACCATGTCGTCCGAGGACGAGGCCGAGGAGTGCATCAAACAGCTCAACGGCCTCGACCTGAACGGCCGCAAGATCCGGGTCGACTACTCGATGACGCACAAGCCGCACCAGCCGACGCCGGGCGAGTACCGGGGCGAGAAGCGCTTCGACGACGCACGCTACCCGCCCCGCGGCGGCGCGTACGACCGCGACTACCGGCCGCCGCCGCCGCGCGACTATGGCCGCGACCGCGACTACCGCGGTGGCGGAGGCGGAGGCTACGGTGGCGGTGGAGGCTACGGCCGCGACCGCGACGATTTCGGCCGCGACCGGCGCGACGACTTTGGGCGCGACTCGCGCCCTCCTCCGCCCCGGCGGGACGACTACCGCGACTCGCGCGACTCGCGTGGCGCCTACGAGTACGTCCTCTTCTGCGCATCGACTGCGGTGGCCGCATTCGCCATCTGGTCGCATAGCGTTCGCTGACAGTCGTGTGTGCGCCCTCCCCTCCGCAGCGACTTCGGCCGTGCCCCTCGCCGGTACGATGACCGCGAGCGTGAGAGGTACGCGGCCGACCGTTTCCGCTCCCCCTCCCCTTACCTCTCCTCGACCTCTCGCCCGGCGCCGTTCACCTCGTCCTCGCCCGGATGGGGCAGCAGCAGCGCCGGCCGGCCGAGGGCATACGACGACCCGTACTAGTACGCGCGACTCCGACTTGCCCTCCTGTGTCACTGCTTCTCGTCGCGAAGCCCAGCTCTGACCCCCGCTCTCGTTTGGCTGACCCGACCTTGCTGTGCCTTGTTCTCATTCCGCAGCGACCGCCCCGCGCCCTCGTCGTACCGCTCGCGCTCGCCCGCCCCGCGCGGCGGCGACCGCGACGGCCGGGACGGCTACTCGTCCTCGCGCCGGTCGCCCTCGCCTCGCCGGTCCGAGCGGCGCTACTCGCCCATGCGCGACGACGACCGGGCGACGAGCCGCGGCCCGCGCGAGGAGCTCGACGCCCCGCCCAAGGCGGCCGACGAGAGCGCGCCCGCTCAGCGCTGGTGAGAGCGAACGATGATCGACGCCTTGCGTGAGCTTGGGCAAGCACCTCGCTCGTACCTCTAGTCTCTCAACGCATCAAAGCCCTCCCTCCGAGTCTCGCTGCAAACACTATCTCAAATCAACTTCTCTTTTCCCTCTCTCCGGAGCCGTCCCCTCTCTATCCGTCTTCTGTTGCGTACCGATGAAGCTCGTTCGCTCAACGTCGTCAAGCTGGCCGTCTCCGTCCCAAGATGCAACACACGTACAAGCTCACCCTGACAAGCACGCTTGAAGCTCGCGCGCGCGTTGGCCAAGCAGGGCAACGACGGATGCCACCGCCTGCGACGAACCGTGCCCGCCCGACCCTAGCTGCCTCGCGTGATCAAGTGCAAGCCCGCTCCGTGCCCAATTGAAATGCCGCCGCTGCTCATCTCAGCCAGGGGCCAAGCCCTTCGTCTCATCAAAGAGAGACCTGCCCTTCTGTCTGTCCTCTGCACTCTGGCGTCGAGCCCGACCTCCTCTGTGTCCACAAGGTGCGTCGGCCTCCTCTCTATCTTGCGCCTGCCTGACCTCGAGAGACGTCTGAAAGCGGTCCGGCGTCTGTGCTTCCTGTCGGAATGCCATGACGCTTGTCCTTGTAAAGATCCATGCCGACGCCCAACGTGTGCGGGGAGGCTACTGCATCCGGGCAGCGGAGGATTTTGTTAGAGCCCGGCCTTCGGCGCCCGCTTTGAAAATCTCTGCTCTTACCTGAGCTTAGAGTTTTGTGCGTGAAGGAGAAAGAAGGGCAGAAGGCAGCGACGAGCGAACGCCGCGTTCAACAAGCAGGGAGGCGTCCGTCGTGCCCTCTCGCTCGGCTGCGGCTGGCCATCGACGACTCCAAATTGCTACGGACGAAATGTCGGTCTCTGTAGGGATGTCGGGCTGGCCCGCAGAGCCAGGACCCGTTACCACGGCTGGGGATTGGTTCTCTGAACTGCGGGGACGGGCGTTCTCAGCCACCTCCCGTTCGAACGGTGCGGCAGCGCGATTGAATCCATGAAGAGCCAAAGGAGCGCGCGCGAGGGCGGCGGCCGTCGGCGGTGGGGAAAACCGCCGGTGCCACGAACGAACGCACGCCGGAGAGCGAGCGACGACGGACACGAGAGCGAGCGAACAAGACCTTCGGGGCGTCGATGACGAAAAAGAGAGCATGTCTCGTGCGTGCGCGGGCTGCACGAGGGTCCCGGTACCCTGCCTCCGAGACGGGCCGGGACGGCAGCAGACGTCTCTCTGCCCTTGCTTCCTTGCCTGCCTTCGCGCGCGTGTTTGCAAGGCCAGCCAGCAGACGTCTGTAGCGCAGGCTGCAGGCCGCAGCCCTTCGCCCGCTCGCTCTCCGTCCACGCAGAGCGAGCCTCCGGCGACGTGTGGCCGGTCGGTCGGTAGTCGCGTCCGGAGGGGTGCCCCGACCGGCCAACCGGCCGGGGCGGCGTCTCGGCGGCTGCTCGTGTCTGCTCCTTCCCCTCTGCAGAGACGGAACGCCTCTCGGTTTCGCACGCACTCTGTCTGCGCAGTCGGTCCAGAAAGTGATCACCGGTCCCCGCAGAGGAGGACAGACACGTCCCTTTTGTTGTCCTACCGCGATCGACTGGATCGCTTCGGCTCTTCACGTCAGCGCATCGAGGACGCTCGGCCGTTCGAATGACATGCGAGGGCATCGGAGGGTGGTCCATGTCGAGTAGGCTGGGCGACAGGGCGGGGCCGGCTGGTCGACCCGTCTCTTTCATTAGGTCCCTCTTCTTTTCGGCCCGCCACGACCGCCGGCCGACCAAGCAAGAGGCGGCAGCAGGAGAGCGCACGCACGCTCGCTTCCTCCCCGTCGTCGTCCATCCACCTGCCAGCCTGCTGTTGCTGCTGCTCTCCTGCCACGCGCCGCCAGCCCTCTTCGCCGTCCAGCACGCTCCCAGCTCGACATTCAGCCCACGCGCGCGCGCGCGGCCCGCTCTCCCTCCGAACCCCAAGCCAGCACCGCCCGGCCGCCCATCAACCGCGTCTGTCGGTCCCATCCAGCCATCCCAGCAAGCCTCCCTACCCATCAGCAGTACGCGCACTTGTCTTCCCGTAAGTGGCTCGCCATCCACCTCTCTGACGTCGCACAGCTAGCTCGAGACGACCCGACTCTGGCCCGGCGCGAGGCTGGCCGGCCGACGAGCCCGAGAGCGCCGGCACGAGATCGACAAGGACCCGACCCCGCTCGGGTCGCCCTTTAACCTCGCCGCTCCTGCTCCCTTCGCGACCCGCCCGTGAGCAGGTGTCCGGGAGCTGGGCGCTCATGCGCGGCGGGTCGTGCCTGAACTGCTGGAGGGAGCAGGGCGGGTCAGGCTGCGAGTCTGTCGGCTCGGACGCGTCTCTACTGCTGCCGGCGGCCATTCTGGCCGCCTCGGCGACAGGCTCGGCCGGAGGGGCGGGCGGCATTTGGCCAACGACGGGAGCAGCCGCCTCCTGCAACTCATACGAAGACAGAAGACTGACCCCATCTGACCTTCTCCCTGATCCTGCCTGTCTCTGCGCTAGTCCGTCCAGACGAGACTCGAGCACGAGGGCTAGCAGCCAAGCCGACCTAGCCGCCTCCTCCGCCCCGCCCGCCCCGCTTTCGCAATACCCTCGCCTGCGCGGCCGATGGTCCAGGAGGACGCCCACCGCGAGACCGGCATGGACGACGAGATGCGCGGCCGGAGCGAGAGCAGGAGCCATGACGGTCCGTTCCCATGTCCATAGACTGACCCGCGCTCCGTAAACTCCGATGGGCTGACATGCCGAGTTGGCCCGCATCCCAACCGTCGGGTCAGACTCGTCGGACGGCACGCAACATCCGCACGATCTCGCCTCGCCGCCGCCTCACCTGCCGGCACTGACGATCCAGCGGCCGTCGAACGGCGAGCTGCCGGCCGGCCGACCGGTCCCTGTCGGCGGCGGTCGGGGTTCGGCCCTCGGTCACCATGGCGGCGGCGATGGCGGCGCCTTCTCGCCCTCGTGGGACTTTGCCCGGAGCAGCAGCAACGGTGGTCCAGGAGGGCCTCAGCCGAACGAGCCTTCGCCCTCGCACCGCTCGCGCTCGCCAGGAGGCGGTAGTGGTGGCGGGCCTCGCAGCGGCGGCTCGACCTCACCCGGCGGCGGCGGCTCGCGGGCCAACTCGCCTCGCCGGCCTGATGCGGCGTCCGGCTCGGGCCTGTCGTTCCCGCCATCGTCGTCGTTCCCGTTTGCTCACGGCAGCACGACCGACCCGTCCGGCGCGCAGGGCATTATGTCGGCCCCGCCGCTCAGCCGGACGCCCAACCACCTCTCGAGCGGCAGTGGCGGCGGCGGTGGGCCTGTAGCTTACGGCGACCCGTCGGGGTCGGGTCGTGTCAGCCCTGGCTTGCGAGGCGGACCGCCAGCAGGGCTCGGGCCGCAGCATGCCCACCAGGACGGCGATGAGGAGCGCGACCGCTTCCCGCCCCGGCAGCTGCCCCAGTTTGACTTCAACCAGCGCCGGCACTCGCTCGCGAACGGCGAGGCCTCGTACCAGTCGTACTCGCCGAACCCGCACTTCCAGCAGGCTCGACCGCCGCCGATGATGATGGACACAGCGGCCGGAGCCAGCGGAGGGCCGCCGCCGCCGGGCGCTTGGGCAGCCCAGGCGGCGCTCAAGCGCAAGATGTCGCACGACCGGTCGATGCAGCCATACCCGGACCACTACACCGACAGCAACGGCGGCTCGCAGCAGGGCGGGACCGACTCGCCGACATCGGCCGGTGGCGCCCACCCCTCCCAACAGCATCAGAGCTTTGCCTCGGGCGGCCCGGCGGCGGACCTCGCGATGGAGGGCGGCCCGACCAAGCGTCGCGGCTCGGCCTTCGACAGCAAGATGACATCGCTCTCGCTGAGCGAGCGCATGAGCGCCCAGGGCTCGCCCTTCTGGGCTGACGGCCGGCGCGATTCGGTCGCTTCGATCCGGTCCAACGCGAGCTACCAGAGCTCGACCGGCTACGGGACGGGCACCTCGACCCAGACGAGCTACACTGGCGGGAGCGAGCTTGGCGGCCCAAAGTCGTACTCGGGCGGCTGGCAGCCCCAGCCGGGCCAGCAGCACCCGTCCACGATGGCTCACATGCCGTCGGGTCTCCCGCAGCCGGCGCCGCCCTCCGGCTCGGGCTACTATGCCCAGCAAGGCCCGCCGCCCCAGCAGCAGGCCCCGCACTACGGCCCGCCACCGGGTCACGGCTCGTACCCACCCCCGCCGCCGCATAGCACGTCGTTTCCGCCCCACCCGCCGCCGCACCACAGCCAGCACCGGCCTGGCCCGCTGCCGATGCACGGCCACCAGCTCGACGGCCACCACCCGTCGTCGCAGTTTGAAAACTACAGCATGGGCGGCCAGCCGGTTGCGCCCGTCCTATCGTCCTCGGCCTCGACGGTCGCTGGCGAGCGGGAGGCGCACTCGCGCTCGCAGTCACCGACCTCGTCCACGGGCTCGCCTCGGCAGTCGATGTCGGCCATCGACCAGCAACCTCAGCAGCGGGTGACCATCACCAAGACGGAGCACAACGACGGCCGCTCGCGCGCCGGCTCCGTCTCGTCTGAGCGCAAGGGCAAGAGCGCAGGGGGCGGCTTGCTCGCCCCGCCCGAGGGCGAGACGCCCTACTCGCGTAGCCCCGAGCTCCGCGTCAGCCACAAGCTTGCCGAGCGCAAACGGCGCAAGGAGATGAAGGAGCTCTTTGACGAGCTCCGCGACCAGCTGCCGGCCGAGCGCGGCACAAAGTCGAGCAAGTGGGAGATTCTCAGCAAGGGTGCGCTCCTGGATCCCTTCCTTGGCGTTTCGGTTCGTGCGGCCGCTGATTGCCCTCACTGTCTCGGTCCGCCACAGCTGTCGACCACATCACCGCGCTCAAGGAGACCGCGCTCGCCAAGGATCGCGAGATTGAGCGCCTGCGCCGCGACCTCGATGCGATGCGCTACCCGTCGAGCTCGTACGCTCCACCACCACCGCCGGGACCGATGCCGCCGCCGCCGACGGCCTACTCGCACCCCTATCCGCACGCGCACATCCAGACGGGCGGTCCTCCGCAGGCGCCGTCAGGCCCGCCGCTGCCACCGCATGAGCCGGCTCCGCCGCCGCATCAGCAGCAGCAGCACCCTGGCGGCAACGGGCCCTACCCGATGCAGTCTCACCGGCCTGCCCACCCGCAGCATCACCCGTCACAGGGCCAGCAGGGCATGCCGCCGCCGGCCGGCTACCCGATGTCGCAGCCGCCACCGTCGCAGGGAAGCTATCACCCCGGTCCGCCACCGCCGCACGGCCACGGCCCGCGCGAGAGCCTCCCTCCTCTTCAGCAGTCGCGCGGGGCGTACGCTCCGCATTCCAACAGCCGTCCGCTCGCACAGGAGGGTCCTCACCATTGATCCTTCTCCCTCCTTCCCTTCGACCCATTATAGACCCTCCCTTGTTCCTTCGCACCCGCTCTCTTACGTTTGTCGCACGCACACGCCGACTTGGCCCTGCCACCTCGAGCGTTCGCCACGCATCTCTTCCTTCCCCTCCTCAAGCTGTGTCTGTCTTAAAAGCCGCCTCCCTTTCTGCATATCGTCCTTCGGCCGCTCGCGGTAATACCCCTCCCTCTCCCCTCCTGTGCGACGATCTGTTCAACACATGTACGCTCGCCCTTGCTGTCGATGACCATAGGCTCGGCCCCGAGCCGGTCCTCCAGCTGCGCTGCACTCGGCGCGCGAATCGACTGAGACCGAGGCTCGAGAGACGCGGTCCGCAGGGTCAGGGTCATGCTCATCATACAATCGGAAGTCAAGCCGTCGCCTTGCTGATCTCGGCAATGTACCAGTTCTGCAGGGCCTTCGTGTCGCCGGTGATGGCGACCGTGTCAAAGGTGCCCTTGGCAGCGTGCGCGAGCTTGCCGTCGTTGACGAGCCGGCCCGACCACTTGCCGGCCTTGATGGCGGCGTTGGCGATCCGGTCGATGGCGGCGATAAACTCGGGCTCGTCGCCTCGGGCAGGCACGTAGCCGAGGAGCGACTGTGCCAGGTCGTTCGGACCGATGAACACGAGGTCTGCTCGGTGGGGCGAGGGTTAAGGTCCAAGGGTCAGACGTGTGGGACAGACGGGCGCTCGGCAGCAAGGAAAAAGGGGTCGACGAACCGACGCCGTCGACTGCGCAGATCTCCTCGACGTTCTCGAGTCCGGCTCGTGTCTCGATCTGGACCATCGTGAGGAGCGTCTGGTTGGCCGAGAGCATGTACTCGGGCGTCGTCAGGCCATGTGCGATGGCCGGGAAGGCCGAGCCCTGTCCTCGGAGCCCTTGCGGCGGGAACTTGGCATAGTCGACGACCGCCTGCGCCTCGGCTGCGGTATTGACTTGCGGGACCATGATGCCGCTGTCGCGAGGGGAGGAGGGCAGACGGGTCAGGGGTCGAGGAAGACGTCCGAGTCTGCAAGTAAGGACGCACTGAGCTCCCGTGTCGAGCGCGCGCTTGATGATGTCGGAGCCCGTGCCCCGGATACGGATGATCGGGCTGACGCCGAGAGAACTGATGGCGGCGACACAGTCGTGCATCGACTCGTCGCCGATGTAGCCGTGCTCGCAGTCGACGATGATGCCGTCGAGGCCGGTGAGGGCGAGGATCTGGGCGTGCCGGGTGTTGCCGATGGCCGAGAAGGTCATGAGCGGGAACTCGCCCGCCTTGAGCCGGTTGAGCAGGCGGAGCCGGGGGTTAGCGACGGTCGTCGAGTGGGCGGTCGGGTAGCTGGCAGTGGGCATGGTGGCGAGCGAGCTTGAGAGGACTTCGTGAGAGGTTCGTAGGCTCTGGGAGAAGGATGGAGAGATGAAAGAGGGGGTCGAGGAAGGGGGCGTTTGAGATGGCAGCTCGGATCGACAGGCGCTCGTTAAGTGGTGTCGCCGGCGGGCTTCCGGGACTTGCGACCGAGTCAAGACCTGGACCGGACAGGTCCGAAGCACAATCAGCCGTCAGCTAATCCGGCCTGGTCAGTCGTGCCGGTAGTAGATGGCTGTCAGGGGGAGTGCGCCGGAGTAGAGTCGACCGACAGGGGCCGCCGGACAGGGAGGAGCTCCTCCCGAGAGTCTCCTGTCGCCAGCCAGCGCGCGCGGGGCGCGGTCCCCTTTCCGCCCCGCGTCGTCCCGCCGAGGGAAGCAACCGCCGACGGCGACCACCGGCTGACCCTCCGCTCGGTTCTGACAGCTCCTCCCTGCCCTCCTACTCTCAGGGGACGCATCCGTTCCCGCACTGGCAGCGAGGTCACGAGATAACGGCCGCCAGCCGGTTGGCTAGAGATGGCCAGCGGCGGGCCCGACACTCGCCTGGCCGAGCTCAGCGGCGGTCCCGACGACGCCCGCCTACAAAGGCATGGCCCGTCGTTGGCCAGCCCGAGAGCGGCCCTCAACCCTCCCGCCCTCCTGACAACCTACACACTCGGTCGCCTATCATCATCCAGCATGTCCGACGTCGACAAGAACGAGTATGAGATCGACCAGAAGGACGCCAAAGGCCTTGCCGGCGTCACCACCGAGACCGCCGTGCCGGAGTCACGCGAGCCCGAGTCGCTGCGCGACGTCTCCGAGGCCGACCTGGCTATCATGGACCGCAAGCTCACGCGCAAGATGGTCAGTCATGATCATCTCCCCTCTTCGCGCCGATCTATGCTGACAGGAGCTTGATCACAGGACCTCATCATCTTCCCCATCATTGGCTCGCTCTACATCCGTCAGTCGTTCCTGCGTCTCGCTTCCCCCCTTTGTGCCTTTGACCGAACCTAACCCCTCACTCCACTTCTCTGACCTTCGTCCGCCAGTGAACTATATCGACGTCCGTCCTCCCCTTTGCTCTCTTCTCCCTCTCTCGATCTTCTCTTACCTTACAGTCTTGGCTCTCCTCGTCAGCGCCAAAACCTCTCGGCCGCAAAGGTCCAGGGCATTATGGTCGACCTCAACCTGACCACCCAGCAGTTTGCCTCTGCCATCTCGATCCTCTTTGTGCGTTCGGTCGGCTCGACCTGACCGTTCCTTCTTTCCCTTCGCTCGCTGACCTGGCACGTCACTGAAACCCGACGACAGGTCGGCTACCTTCCCTTCCAAATCCCGTCCAACCTCTTCATTTCTCGCATCTCGCGGCCCGGGCTCTGTGCGTTGCCGTTAAGGGACAAAGACGTATCTCGTCCTGGTGGAGCTTGCTGACACTCCTCGACCCCATTCGCCAACTAGACATCTGCGTTTGTGCCTGCATCTGGGGCGCAATCTCGGCCTCGACCGCTGCCGTCAAGAATTACTCGCAGCTGATGGCCGTCCGGGCGATTCTCGGCATTGCTGAGGTATGTCTTCCACCCTGTCTTCTGTCTTGAGCTGATGTGTTCGTCCGACTGAACTCGCTGCTACCTTTTTACTTTGCGCACCCAGGCCTGTTTCTTCCCTGGAGTGCGTTCTTCAATTAATCACTTGCACCCGACCTAATCGATTCGTGGCTTGCTGACCTTGCCCTTGCATGCGCTCACCCCACCAGGCCATCTACTATCTGTCGGCCTGGTAGTGCGTGCCTCGCCCTCCTACTGGCCTGGGCGCCTTCGCACGCTAGCTGATCAGCAGCTCATCTCTCCCACTAGCCCGCGCGACGCCATTGGCAAGCGGATCGGCGGCCTGTACATCGCTCAACAGTTTGGCAACGCGTTCGGCGGCCTTCTTGCTGCAGCAGTGCTGAAGATGGAGGGCCTCCACGGGATTCACGGCTGGCAGGTAATCACCCCGCTGCCCCCTCTTAAGTTGCGCGTGTTAACGAAAGCTGACCGTCGCCCCCGACCTCTCTCAAAGTGGCTTTTCATCATCGAGGGAGCGGTCACTGTCGGTGCTGGGTTCACGTTTGCTTTCATCATGCCCGAGTGTAAGACGGCCGGCCCCCTTGTCGACTTGATCAGCGGAGCCGTCGTTGACCCCCCCTCCTCCCCTACAAACCCGCCTCCAGACCCCTACAATGCCAAGATCCTGTCGCCTGTCGAGCGCGACCTGGCTGTCTGGCGCATCGAGCGCGAGACCGGCGCCGCCGAGGGCTCGGGCCCGACCGAGTCGGTGGTGCGTCTCGTCATGCACTTCTCTGTTTCTCTACCTGCGCTGATCACGCTCTCACCCTCTTCTCCCACACTACCGCAGCTGAGCTCCTTCAAGAACGCCTTCACCGACCCAAAGCTCTACATGCTCATCTTCATGAACATGTGCGTCGACTCCCCTTCTCGCTCGGCGTCTTGTAGAATCACGGACCCAGGCTGACGATCGCCACTCGTCGACCATTGCTTCTTGATCCTCAGGATGTCGCAGGTCCAGGGCTCCATCGCCAACTTCTTCCCCGTCGTCGTCCAAGGTCTCGGCTACGGACGGATTCTTACTCTCGTCCTCGTTCGTACCTCCAGTCGCCGGCTCCATCGTCATCAGTGCTGTGCTGACGTTTCTTCTCCTCCTCAGACGGCGCCGCCTTACGTTTTGGCCGGCATGATGTATTTCCTGATCCCCTTGTACTCAGACGTCAGTCATCGCTCTCACGGTCACGACGACGTCGACGTCCTGGCTGACACATCCCCACGCGCTGCAGCGCAAGAACACCGTCTACGTTCCCATTCTCGTCCTCATCGCCGGCGCTTGCGTCATGTACATCATCGCTCTCTCGACGACTGCCATCGGCGCCCGGTACTTTGTGAGCCCGAGCGCGACCCCTTCCACCCCTTTTGACGCTTGATCGCTGACGATGCTCTTCTTCACACGACCTTCCTGCAGGCCATGATGTGCCTGTACGTCACGGCCGGCGGCGTTAGACGCGCGCTTCCCTCGGAGCCCTGCTGATCCCGGCACCCTCGTCCATCCCGCAGGCCTTTCTGTTCGGTCGGCCCTCAGATTCTCCTTTACAAGATCATCAGTACGTCTGGCTAGAGTGTCTCCCTGCTGTCCATCTGCCTTGCCTTTGCTGATGGAGCCGGGGTTCTGTCGTCTTTGCTCAGACGTCCATCTCGCGCGGCCGACGACCAAGCGCGCGGCCGCTTCGGCGCTCGTTAACGCCATCGGTGGCACCTCCAACATCTGGATGGTCAGTCACACTCCCCGCTCAGGCCCATCGCTCTCTGTCACTAACGTGTCGTCATTGCCCGGCCCTTGACATGCATCTATTCCAGAGCTACCTCTACATCGGCGCTCCTCGCTTCATCCCAGCCTTTGGCGCACGTGAGTCGTCTTGACTTGAAGCGGCCGCGAGAGAAGTGAGCGCAGAGACTGACCGGCAGACGCGTCTCCCTTAGTCTTCGCCGGGGCCGGCCTCTTTGCCCTGATGCTCACCGTCTACCGCTGGCACGTCCTGAGCGAGAACAAGAAGCTCGACTCGGGTGACCCGGCCCAGATCGCTCAGGTCATCAAGCGCGGCGTCACCGAGGAGATGGTGCGTTTCTCTCTCTCGCTCCCCGAGTCGGCTGGTGCAGAGACGACCGGGCGCCTGACGCTTCCAGACTGTGCTTTGCCCTCAGGTCGCCCTCGGCTGGCGGTACGAGATGTTCTGAGAGCGGCTGGACGTACGTTCGGGTGCCGGCGTGGACGAAGTATGGTCGAGGAGGACGCGAGAGGGCGAGGGCGAGAGGGTGGTGTGTCTGCTAATTGTTTGTATGGTCTTCTTCTTGATCGCATGTCGTGTTGTCTGCATCCTTGCTCGGCGATCGGGCAAAGGCTGTTCAGACGAAGAGACGGACCGCGCCGCCGCCCTCCGGCACCTCGTCGCTCTCGCACTTTCGCCTGCCGCCGCCCCAGCCCTCGCCGCCTTCGTCCACGCCGCCGCCCTCAAGTTCCCACCCGGCTCGCTGAGCACCCTCTCCCTCCCTCGCCCCCTCCCTCGCCCTCATCGTCCATATCCGCCCCTCTCCGCCCACTTGTAATTCTCGTCCATGTGCCCCTTCCGTACAACCGCACCCCTGCCTGCGGCGCACTGCGCGCCGCCGCCGCGCCCGGTGGAGCCCGCCTTTTCGCGAGCTCCCATAACCATGACCTTCACCTTCACCTTCACCCTGGGGAAGAGCGAGACTCTGGCAGGTCTGACGGTCACTCTCCGGAAGAGCGAGGCTCTGTCAGGTCTGACGGTCGCTCTCTTCTTCCTCGCTCTCTCGCTCTCTCGACCCGACTGCCTGTTGCACATGCAAGACTATTCATGAAGACTTGCGCCGCCCTCCTCCCCTCTAGACCTGTGCGATGCACTCGATTTCGATGACGGTGCCGACGCCGGGCGCCAGCGCCTGCAGGCAGGACCGCGACGGCATCGGCTGCGGAAGGAACTGGCAGAGGGCCAGAGGTCGTTGTGAGAGAGAGCCGCGGTCAGCACGACTCTCCAGTAGTCTCGGACGGAGGCTCGGCCTAGGCCGCGCGCAGCACGGAGCACGCACGTCGATGTAGACCTCGTTCATGGATGCAAAGTCGTTCATGTCGGCGAGGTAGACATTATACTTGACGACCTGCTCGAGCGAGGAGCCCGACAGCTCGAGCACCTCCTTGAGGTTCTGCAGCACCGTCCGCTGAACAGGCGGAAGCAAGGCAAGGATGGAGGCGGCGACGGTCAGATTCAAGCGCGGCTGCCTGCCGACGAGCAGGAAGGACAGACGCACCGTCGCCTGCTTGATTTCGCCTGTAGCGGTCTGTCCGGCGCAGAAGACGAGACCGGGGATTTTAGTTGCCGGCGAGTTGTGAGGCTTGGGAGGGAATTTGTCGGACGAGATGAGCTGGCGGGTCGAGGACATGGCGGCAGGAGAGGTGATGGGCGAAAGTCGAGCGAAGGGGCAGGTCGAAGGGCAGGCAGGTGATGGTCAGGAGGTGAGCGAGGCCGCGGCCGACCGACTTGAAGAGGCATCCTCCCCATCGCCTGGACGGCCGACGTGTTGCAGCTCTCGTCGGTTAGCTCGTGACCCAGGGATGAAGCGATAGGGCGGACGTTCGGAGGGAGGACAGGGGCCGCGGGCGGGACGAGCAGGCTTGGGGCGCGGCGGCGGGCGCGCGGTCGCCGTCAACGCCGCCCGCCCGGGAGGAGCTCCTCTCCAGCCGGCCGACGAGGACCCGCAGACGACGACCGACAAGCTCGGTTCGGCCTCTACCGACGAAGGACCCGAGCTGATAGCAAGGACACGCGCGCTGATCTGTGCCCGCTGGCACGGTGCCCGGAGTTGCTCGCGGTCGTCGATGCCGGCGCTCAGAGGAAGCCGGCGCCGGCTTGTCGACCCGACCCGACCTGCTCGGCCTGCGCCTCCTCCTCCTCGGGCAGCCGCCGTCCTCTGCCTGAGTGCAGGTGGCTCGCCCTCTCCCCGCCCGCCTGTCCAACGCTAGGGCTGATCATGTGACCCAGAGCTGACTGGAGGAGTCGCGGGCGGGGCTTATAAGCCCGACGCCGTGCTGATGAGGCCACCGCCCTTCACCATCTCTCGCACCCTCAACGACCGACCCAAACCGACATCTGCCTGCCAATGCCTGCCACCGCCCCCTTCAACCCGCCCTCGCCCGACCTTCCCGGCAAGCCCTACGTCCGGCCCTGGGATGCGCCGCCGATCACCAAAGAGACACACAACTTTGCCGAGCTGACGTCGATCGACCTGAGCAAGATGGACTCGGATGACCCGGCGGTCGTCGACGAGCTCGTCGAGTCGATCAAGGTCGCCATCCGGGACGACGGCTTCATCTTCCTGGAGAACTATGGCGTCAGCCAGGAGCAGGTGCGTGTCGACTCGAAGCTCTGGCTCGCGACGCAAGGAGAAAGCTGCCTGACACCTTCCCCCTGTCGTCGTCATCGTCGTCGGCACCACAGCTCAACCGGCAGTTTGCTCTCGCCCAGTACCTCTACGACAACATCAGCGAAGAGGACAAGCAGCGGCTGCTGTTTGACCCCGACACCGGCCGCTGGTCAGGCTACAAACACCCCTTCGGCTTCAAGCGCAAGGTCGGCCCGATCGACGGCATCCAGCAGTTCAACTGGGTGCGTTGCTCGAGCGAGCGAGCGACCGGCCTGAGCGACCAGCTGCTCCTTGACTGACCACCGGGCCCGACGCTGGATCTCTCGTAGTATCCGCGCGAGTGGGAGAGCCTCACCTTTATCCCGAGCTGCCTGCACCCCTTCATGGACGAGATCGAAGCCTTCTGCAACGTACGGTGTCGCCCCCTCCTTTCAAAGCTAGGCCGATCTCCACGCCCTGACTCACAAGCCTGCACCTGCCCGATAGTACCTCACGCAATCGGTCAACCGGCGTCTGCTGTGCCTCTTCTCGCGCGTGCTGGAGCTGCCGGACGACTACCTCTGGAACAACGTCCAGTCGCATGGGTCGCCGACCGGCGAGGGTCCGTCCCGCCCTCCAGCGCCATCACTGGCCTAATCGTTCTGACCCCACCTTGCCATCGCTGCGTCTTTCTCCTACCCTGCCCTGCCCTGCAGGCTACTTCCGCCATGCACTATTCCGTCCGGTCGGCAGGACAACGGCCGAGCGGTCGAAAGGTGTGCGCATGCACGGCCACACCGACTTTGGCCTCACGACGCTCCTCTTCTCGGTCCCGATCTCGTGCCTCCAGATCTGGGGCCGGGACGAGGCCTGGCACTATGTGCCGTACAAGGCTGGCGCGCTCGGTCAGTCGCTCGTCTGTCGGTTTGAACCTTGCCCGGCCACGCAGCTGACGACAAAACGCTCCATTGCTCCCGTCAGTCGTCAACATCGGAGAGGTGCGTGTCCGACTCGCTCGCCCGCCCCCCTGACCCTTTCGCATTTGGTCATCTACTGATGCAGGCCTGCGTCCATACCCGCCTTCACAGACGCTCGAGATCGTCTCGGGCGGCCACTTCAAGGCGACCCGGCACCGCGTCTTCCAGCCGCCGGCTGACCAGCTCGACCAGGAGCGGCTCTCGCTTGTCCTCTTCAACTCGTCCGTCGGCGACCTCCGCATGACGCCGGCGGCCGAGTCGCCGTTGATCCAGCGCGAGGGCTGCGTCGAGGAGCAGGGCGTCTACAAGGAGTTCAACGCGATCATGAAGCAAGGCGTGCCCGTCCCGACCAACCGGCAGTGGCGCGAGGTGCAGATCGCCGAGGCCACCGACCCGACCGACACCGAGCGCAACCGGCTCGGCGCCGACCAGATCATGCTCGACGGCAAGCTCATGCAGCACCGCAACTACTTTGGCGTCCGCGTCCTGCTGCCCGTCTAGGCCCGGGTTTCGTCCTTGCCTCACCTCTGTCCCCTTTACCTCCCATCTGGTCGCCCCTCTCCCTCGTCCCAACATCTTGTAGCTCTTCTCTCGTATGTCTGCCTCTCCAATCCTGCGCAGATATCCCCGCACGATCCGTCCCAAGCATCGATCTAGCCCGCCGAGAGCGACTCCTCCAGGACGCGCAAGTTCTGCAGCACGAGCCGGCCGATCTTCCAACGGTCGCGTCGCCCGAACGCTACGGCAGCCCAAGCGAGCGCGGCGGTGCAATCGCCGTTCGCGATCCCTGCCGCGCGCATGGCGGCCGGATGACCGCCTCGCAGCAGCTGCCACGCCAGCAGGAAAGCCTTGAAGGCGTAGGCGGTCACAAACGGCGGCTCGGAACTCGGCCGGTCGAGCGAGGCCAGCAGAAGGAGGAAGAAGTCGATGTGCTGCTGCAGCTCGGCCGTTGTGGCCGGCTCGATAATGAAGCTGCAAGATGCAGCGAGGTAGGTCCTGTGCCGGTCAAGGCCGAGGTCAGCCGAGAGATCTTGCAGGCAAATCAGAGCTGAAGACGAACGCTGTTGCGAGGGCTGCATCCATGCTGACCTCAACGACGCCGCCCATGTGGGCCGAGGACCAGGACAGCGTCTCGAGCATGCTGAACGCCCAGACGGCCTGCTCGATGTCGCTGCTCTCGTCCAGGCCGTGCTTCTGCTGACGGAGGTGAATTTGCGGACCGATCGCTGCGAGCGACGCCGACAGAACCTAGAGATTGGCCTCCGCGTCAGCAGGGCAGCCTGCCAGAGCCAGGGATGATGCGGCGCACCTCGAAGCGTTCTGGGCTGACGAGGCCTGACATCGCCGACCAGCCCGAGACCTCGCGGAGCGAGCTCGAGAGAAAATGGATGATGGCAACCTTGGGGCACTCGAGCCAACCGGCGTCGTTACCCGGATCGGAGCGGAGGACCCGCTTGATGGCGTCGCAGTACCGGACGGGGGGCGCAGCGCGGTCGGCGACGAGGTTCCGGTGCGCCCAATTCGAGGCGGTCGAGCACTTCCACAGCGCGCGCCCGCAGGGAAGGTCGTGCTTGATCTCGAGATGTGAGATGAGCCTCGGGACGGATAGCAGCTGGTAGTAGATCGAGTCGATGTGATGAAGGGCGAGCGTCGTGCTGATGTAGCAGGACGGCCGAAGGTCAGTCGACGGGCAAGAGGCTGGCTGTGGGTGTAAGGAGAAGACGGACCGCTTGTGCGACTCGTTTTTGACGAACTGAAGCCACAGAGAGTCGAGGTTCGGCATATCAACCGACGGAAGCGGCTGCATCTGACCGCTCGTGCGAGCGAGCTAGTGAGCGTAAGACAGGTTGGCCGGTCTGCGGTCAGCGGCGGAAGCCTGTCTGAGAAGAGCACGCGACGCACCCCGACCAGATTTGAATGCATCGAGAGCCCTTTGGAGCTGTCGTCGAGGTACATCATCGCGTAGACCTCGAGAAGGAGCCAAGCTTGGATGGTGGCTAAGCTGCTTGTCGAGTCGCCCTGGTCGCCCTCGCGCTGCTGGGCAAGGCGCTGGGCAGCGGCATAGCACCGGAGTGATGTCTGCCGGCTCATCTCACCCGCCGAGGAAGGCTCCGTCTCGTAGATGAGGCCGAGGGCGACGCAGGCAAGGACGACGCACTCAACCGCCGTGCCGGGGTCGAACGTCGGTTCATGCAGAAAGTCGAGCCAAGGCGCGACATGGCGGAAGAAGAGGCTGACTCCTCGGTCGATTTGGTCTCGAGTCGGTAGCGACTCGCATGCCTGCGAGGGCGATAGTGCGGAGGTCGCTGTGTGTCGAGAGCCTAGCGCTGACGGCGAAGAGGGGACCAGGTCGGCCGCGGCGGGCCGGCGCGCAGTCGGATCGGCGGGTACCGTGCACTGCTCGGCCTCCTGGAGCCGAGGGAGAAAGACGACCGTGAGCATCGACACGATCGCCTGCTAGGCCTGCGAGCTTGAACGTACATCTCCCGGTGACCAAGCCAGTGGGCGAGGCAGGGCGAGGTCACAACCAGCCGCAAACAGGGCCTGCCACGACGGCGTCAGAGGGTCCCGCGGCTCGCTTGGCGCCACCGCCGCCGCCGCCAATGATGAGGAGGGTAAGGATGGTGCCACATCGATATTTGAAGATCCGAGAAAGGTGCCACTAGGGCCGAGAGCTGTCGACGTCGATGCCGAGGCCTGGGGATCGTCCGAAGCCTTGCGCTTCTTCGAGCTGCCCGTGCTCGCGCCCGTCGTACGGGTCGGCGGCGGACCATACTCAGAAGCGTCGGCATCGTCGGCGTGCTTGTTCTTGACGTGCCGTCGGCGGAGGTCCGACCGGGCAAAGTGCAGGCTACACAGGTCGCATGGGAAGCTGCTGCTCGATTGGACGTGGGACGCGGCGTGCCGATTCAGGTTCTCCTGCCTGGTCGAGCGAACAGGAGGAGCGGCAGGCGAACGAGGTCAGCCTCGTCTGTCGGGCGCGCGCGCGTGATGCGACCGGGACGACCGACCTGGTGAAGCGCTTCTTGCAGATAGCGCAGCTGAAGGGCTGCTGAGGCTCCGGCTTGTCGACGTCGGTCATCTTGATGAGGCTGGCGATGAGGGTTGAGGCCGAGTCGGCCAGGGCGTTGCCGTCGGTCGTCTCGATAGGGACGGCCGCTGCTGGACGCGCCAGAGCGACCGGCAGCTCGGTCGAGTTGCCGAGCGACCGATTGACCCGGGCCTGCCCACAGACTGGCGAACCACCGTCTCCTCCGGGGCAGCCTGCGCTTTGGCATGCATGAGGCGAAACAGTGTCAGCGACTCAAGAAAGAGGTCAGCATGAAGCGCCTGCAAGGCAGACGACCGGCGACAGGGCAGAACGTCGGTCGGCTCCGGCAAGCATCGCCGCCGCCTTTCCTGTCGGGTGCTGCTGCGCCTGCCGAGGAGCGCAGCCAGTCGCGTAGAGCGGCCTCGACGTGAGTCTCATGGAACTGATTGAGCAGGAAGGAAAGCATCTGAGTGACGCAAAAGAGGCGGAGGAGGAAGCTCGGGTCGCGAACGTACGCCGACCGCCTGAGACTGCGGAAAGGGGTCGACGCACGAGAACCAGTCACTAACGGCGCTTTTATATGAACGGCAAATCGACACGTATCCGCAAAATGAGGTTTCAGATGAAGTCAGAAAGATTGGCCCTCGACGTGACCCTCGTCCACAGTCTCTCGGTCGACAGCAGGATGGTAGTGCTCCGGGGCCGCCGACATTGACAGAGCGTGTGTCGGCCAATAGGCCATGGGGGAAGGAGCGCGCAGGGGGGCGAAGGGTGACTGGACGACAGCATGGGTGGCGACCGGCGGTGCGAGCTCGATCGAAGTGCTGGGGGGGCTCGATAAGGCCGACGAGGCTGGCGATGAGGGCGGATGATAGGCCGAACGGCCGGTGTCGGTGTAGTTGACGTCGAGCGACGTGTTCGAGCGGTGAGGCCCGTCGTCGACGACTGGCACACGCTTTGCGCCCAATTCAGCCGCCTGTGGCGCGTCGGTCTTGCGTGCAGAGTCGCTGCAGCGAGGTAGAGAAATGAAAGTCAGCGCTTCGAAAATGGGGGGGTCGAAAGGACGTCGATATGGGGCTGACGTGCAGGTCTCGGCTCGTCCGTAGCCGTAGGCGACGCAGCGCTTGCACGGTCGGCTGTCGTCGCAGGTCTCTGCGAGGCGGGGCAACAGCGACAAGTCAATCTCACGCGGTTCGGACCAAGAGACGATGAACTCACTTTTGGCCCGCTTGCATGCAACGCACGCGTTCTGCGCGGCGACAGACGGACGTCGCGAGTCAGCCTTCGGCACCTGCAGCTTGGAAGGCAACGACGCACCTTGACCGCCTGTCTCTTGCCTTTGTGGATCGAGGCGCCAGACTTGGACGCCATCCGTGACGATCGGGTTGAGACGACAGACCACTTGCCGTCCGTCTGGCCCTTCTTGAAGGACACGTGGAGCGGAGACGCGGTCGCAGGCGATGCGGGCGACAGTGGCGAAATTGGTGAGCGGGAGCTGTGCGAGCAGCCGGCGGTGAGATCTCGTTCTGGAAGGGGCGTCTCGATCGACGGGGTCGTCCATCGGTCGGCGAGGGTGACGACGGCCGGAGCGGAAGCAGGAGCGGGGGCCGGGTCCGAGCGATCGCTGGGCGAAGACTCCTCGGAGTCGCTGTAGCTCTGAGCAAGGCGAGCGACATATGGGCCGTCGGCGCCGGGTGACTGGAGGAACGAGTCGAGGCTGAGCGGTCGATGCGGTTCGCTCGGGGAGAAGGACGTTGCCGATTGTGAGATGGCGCGATGCGGCAGCAGGGGCTGGCGGTAAAGGCCCAGATTGGGGTAGTACGGGTGCGGCCGCTGCTGACGGTCGTGAGGGTACAATCGGAGGTTCGACTGAGGAAGGGGCGGCGGAAACGACGTCTGAATGGGGCCGAGCAAGCCGGGCGACGGCGGCGGGTCGTATTCCGACGGCGGAAGCTTGCGACGCGGCCCAACCCGCAGCGCGAGTGGTAGCGGCGGTCTCACGGCCGAAGGACGACGTGTAGCGGGTCTGCCGGTGGAAGTCGGCTGGTAACCGGATTGGGCCTCGGCCCAGGACGGAGGGTACGGCAGCCGAGGAGGCGCCGCGAGCCGCGACGAAAAGAGGTCGTCGACCGGCGGCGACGGCCGGAAGGTCTGCGAGGGTGGGTTGTAAGTCGGAACGGGGACGAGAGGGCCGCGTGCGCTATGGCCGTAGAGATAGGCGTGTCGGTCGCGCAAGAGCGGTAGCGAAGGTGGCGGGAGCGACGACGAGTCATACGGCACGACGGGCGGGAGGATGAACGTCGTGCGCTGGGTCGGCAGTTGCGCAGACATCGATGCCGACGGTGGACCCTCCAGATGCGACCCGGATGGATAGTAGGTCGGTGTCGCTGCCGGTTCGACGCTCGAGCCGAAGCGCGAGAGCGAAGGATCGATAGTCGCGCGAGGTGAAGGCTCGAAGGGCTGAGCGCTCGTCGGCGGCTGCAACAGGGGCCGGTCGTTCGAGCCGGGGGCGGGATAGAAGGGCGACCAGTCGTAGGCCGGCGGCTGGTGACGAGGGTGCATGTCTGCAGACAAAGAGAGCGTCGAGTCAGCTAGGGGATCCTCGAGGCGAGGACGAGCAGCTTGCGTCGACCGCACCTGCCGGTGAAAGCGTGTGCTGGGACGCGGTGTCGTCGCGTGCCTGGGCAAGCCGTCGGTCCTGCTCTGCCTGCCAAGCTGCGAACGTCAAGGGCATCGTACGAGGCGCCGTGAACTGGAGGAGAAGGAGCAAGGTGCGGCTGACGAGAGGAAGGGAGGGCGCCTTGGGTGACGGTCGGCCAGACGACGGGCGAGCGACAGGTCGAGGAGGTCTGGCTCAGGCGGAGCGGAGCCAGCAGAAGGTTCCAGCCAGATTGCGGGGCACGTCTCCTGTCGAGTGACGGCGTGTGGCAGGCCGGAGTCTGTAAGTGTCGTTCAACAGGGGGTGAGCGGTCGGAGGGACGGAGCCAGAGGCGGGCTGCGCCGCGGCCGAAAAGGGGCTCGCCGGCCGGCAGCCCCCCTGTCGCTGTTGATCGACGGCCGCGGCCAAACCTCTTTGTTGAGCTGCAACTGAAGGACGACGGCCAGACATGGTCGGTCTCCAGAGCACACAGGTTGAGCAGAGAAGGGGGAATCTATCAATGCATGGCGCGGCTCGGAGTCAAAGAGGGCTGCATCGCCCTCGACACGACGGCCGAGCATCTCGACCGCCCGGACTCCGCCCGCCTCTCTTCCCCCTCTGACCGGCGCTCAATCCTTCTTGTCGCCCCCGGCCGACGGTGCTGATGCCGCCGGCGGCGCAGGTGAGGATGCGGCGCTTTCAGCCGAGCCACCCTCGCCGCCTCCGTTACCACCCTTGCCTCCACGTCCACCCCGGCCGCCGCCGCCGGCCTTCAGGTCACCCCGACCGCCCCGGCCCTTGCCGCCCCGGCCGCTCCGCGTCGAGCCCGTCCAGTCGGCGCTGTTTGAGCCGGTGGCACCGGTGGCCGGACCGCTGACGACGAACGTCGGGTCGGCCAGCTGCGTCTTTGGCGAGACACCTCGGATCTGACGCGACGAGCACGCTGTGAGCGCGGCGTTTAGCGCAGCCTCGTCCTTGAACTGCACGTGGGTAGAAAGGTCGCGTCAGTCAGGTTCCCCCAAAAGGAGGAGCGAGTCGATGTCGCAGAGCAGAACGCACCGATGCGTAGGCAAACTTCTTCTGCTCGCCCTTGCCGTCAAACATGAAGCGGACGCTCGCAATCCCGCTCGCGGCCTCGCCAAAGTACTCGCGGAGCTCGACCTCGGTCACAGGCACGGGCAGGCCGTTGACAAAGAGCGTGTGCGGCGGGTGGGCCTGCCGGTTCGACGTCGTCGACGCTTTGCGCGAACTTGCCGAAGCCGCCGGCGCGTCCGACGTCGAGGGCGCGGGCGACTGAGTTGGCGCCGGCGGGCCGGGCGAGGCGCCGTTCTTGGCGCCCTTGGACGTCGCCGCTGTCGATGTCGACTCGCTCTTCTTGTGCTGCTGCTGCTGCTGCTGCTGCTGCTGCTGCTGCTGCTGGCTGCCGTTGCCTCCGGCGAGCGGCTTCAGCTCAATCTTTGGTCCACCGCCGTTCGAAGCAGGTGCGGGCGATGGCGGCTGCGCCTGACCGCCGACCGGCGTCTTGCGGCCCTTGGGCCCGTTCGGCTGCTGCTGTTGGGCCGACGCTGTCGGCGAGGCATTGTTGGCAGCACGCGGAGCCGCGAGGCCCTTGAACGCGGACGGCGCAGTCGTCGCACTCGGCGAGGCGGATGGCGCTGCCGGTGCCGGCGAGCGCGACTGCGTGGCAGCGACCGGAGCAGAAGCAGCGGCCTCCTGGACAACGGAAGGAGCCGCACGGCGATGCGAAAAGTTGAAACCTAGCGAGCCCGAACCGACAAAGCAGGGTCAGCACGAAGGACCTCCAAGGACCTTCTGTAGCGCGAGATAGACGTACCCTGGCTCTTCTGCTCGGCTCCGACCTTGCCATCCTCGATGTCGAGTACGAGGTGGCCAAACGTCGAGTCGGTCAGGTTCCAGCTCCACGTGTTCTTCCACGCGCTTTCCTCTGCCGATGGGCCGGCGTTGGGCCCGGCAGACGGCGGTGCGCGCGCAAAGACGGCGAGCGTCTTGTCGAGGTAGGCCTTCTGGCTCGGCCTGCGGGGTTGACGGCATCAGGCTTCAGTCACAAGAGCAGCGCAAGAGGCCATGTAGGGGGCAACGCACTCAATGACGGCCTCAACCTGCGCCCGGACCATGCCCCAGACCTCCTCCCATCTCTTGCGTCCGCGGGTGACCTTGCCCCACCAGCCACTGCCGCCCTCGTCCTGGACGCTGAACTCGTTCCAGCCGGCGCCGTAGCGGAAGTGGAGGCCGGACGAGATGGTCAGGTCGGCCTTGAGCGCGAGCGAGAGGAGCGAAAGGAGCGGCTCGCGGCCGAGCGAAGAGTGCGTAATGAGGATCCGCGTCTCGGTCGGGTCGTACACCTGAGCGGAATCGGCTGCAAGTCAGCGCGAGCGACAGGAGGCTGCACGTCGCGGGCCAGCGAGACGCACTCGCTGCGCCGTGTCAACCAGCTCGCCGATCTGGAGCGCCGTCGTCCACATGGTGCCCTGACCTCCGGCGATCGTCGCATTGCCCTCGCCTGTGACCGGCAAGTGCATAGAAACACGTCAGCGGGCTGCGCGGCACTGGCGAAAGAGCCGGCGCGTCTCGCGTGCGCACCGTTGTCAAACATCTTGGCCATGACGACGGCGCCGCCCAGGCCGAGCAGGCGGAGCCGGACGCCGCCGACGTCGAGCGCCCGGGTCGTCGCCTCGTCGAGAATTGTCAAGTTGTTGACGGCATACTCGCCCGTCCGGAACTTCTCGACGACGCGGACGTCCTCGCAGGCGCCGTAGACGACAAACGTCGGCACGATCAGCTTGAGCCGGGGCGTCGAGCCGAAGAGGAGCGGGAACTGCGAGAGGTGGAAGTCGTCGGCGTTGGGTGCGAGCGCCTGGACGAGCTCGCGCCGGGGCAGCGACGGCGACAGCAGCTTGGTCCGGAGCGCCGGCGGCAGCAGTGGCGAGTAGGTGAGGAGGTGCTTGAGCGTCCTGCCAAGCAGCGCGGAGGAAGTGCGGTCAGTCAGGATGTTTCAGGGCTGCTCAGAAGGAGAGCAGGCTGAGATCGGCCCGACGAGCTCATCAAGGGGGTTCGGTGACGAGTGCCGACTCACTTGTCCGAGATGCGCTCAATCGACTGGCGCTCGTAGAGACCAAAGTCACCGGTGTGGATGCATGCGACCGCGCCCGTCTCGCGGACGAGCCGGTTGAGCCTGGGAGGGAAGGCAAAGAGGCAAGGGTGTGAGCGACAGGAGTCGTCGTGCGAGCGAGGCCGCGGACGAGCTCGCTCGAGCCTTGTGAGACGACGCACTGCTCAATGTCTCCTCGGATGTCGGCGATGCAGAGGATGCCTGAGAGCGTCCGGACATCCAGCACGCAGGACCCATCATGGCACGAGACAGACAGTATAGCGTAGGACGGGCTCGTGTCAGTCTCGCTCGGGTCGGCGGAGCTGCTTGAAAAGGGCCCACACGGATCGAGAGAAGAAGGAGGACGCACGTCCTTTGCCGTGGCCGAGGTCGACGAGCTTGGTGTCGATCTGGTCAGGCAGCTTGGCCTGCTGCTGCTGCTGCTGCTGCTGGGTCGGAGGCGCCATGGCGTGCAGGGTCGTCTTATGGAAAACCGGGGAGGGGTATGGTCGTGGTGGTCGTCTGGCGGTGCGGAACGGGGGCGAGATGAGCAGCGCCGCCAGCAAGCGCACGAGCAATCTACTAACAGCAACCCCGGGAGAAGCGCCAGAAAGCCAAGCCGCAACCCATCTCGCCCTTACCGCCCGCACGCGACAAACATCCAGTACGACCCTAGTCCGATTGCTCATCGCTCACCAGACCACGACGCGTGCAGATGGCCGACGCCCGCTCGCTCCTGCGAGCCAAGAAGGCGACGACGGTGCCCAAGGTCGACTCGCCGCACGCAACTTACACGGCGACCGGCGAGCTCAAGTGCGTGCTCTGCGCCGTAAAGGGTGAGCTTCCTCCGCCTCCAGTTTGCCGCATGTTAAAGCAGATGGTCGAGACTGACGGGGATTCGCGACCGCTTCAGTGACGCAATGGACGGCCCACGTCTCGTCCAAGCAGCACCGGGCCTCGCTCGCCCGTGAGAAGGAGGAGGAACGCAAGCGGGCCGACAAGAAGCGGGCGGCAGCGACGGCCGGTCCGTCTGATGGCAAGAAGCGCAAGGTCGACAGTGGGACTGCTGCTGCTGTTGCTGCCGCTTCGACGAGCAACCTGCCAGCTGGCTTCTTCGCCGACCCAGCGGCCGCACCGTCTGCTCGGTCACCATCACCACCCCCGCCGCCGCCACCGCCACCGCCGTCAGCTCCATCAGCGGCACCTGTCGAGGAGGTCGACGGGGAGTTTGACGCCTTCCTCGCCTCTATCGCCGCCGCCCCGGCTACGGCAGCCGACGGCGAGCCGGCCGAGGATGAGGTCGATGGCCAGACGACCTACTCTGCCGCGCCGGTCCTCGTCCTCCCGCCTTCAGCCGAGGAGCTCGCCGCCCAGCAGAAGGCCGAAGAAGAGAGCGAGGTCGACCGCAGGCGCCGACTCGAGCGCGAGGAGCGCGAAGAGATCGTCGCCCGGCTGGAAGAGGAGGAGCAGGCCCAGGAGGAGGCGTTCGAGCGCGTCGACCGGATGAAGGAGCGGCTACGGGCGCTGAAGAAGGTACGTCTGAGCACAGTGTCAGGAGGCCGTGGACAGGACGTCACGGTGGGAAGAAGGCGCTGATCATCTGCCCTGCGTTGCTTATTCAACAGAAACGTGAAGACGCAAAGAAGGCCAAGGAAGGGCCGTGACGCCGGGCGTGAGATGGGATGCGCCCCCTTCTCGCCGAATTTAATCGCGCACAGTGTCTCCAACTGGAGGTCGCCTTTGCTCGTGCTCGCCGAGAGGGAAGGCCTGCTGTCTGAGCTCGCCACTGACGAGAAGCGTGCCCTGCACCAGCTTCTGCGCGACCGCTTTCCTCTCGCGCGTGGCCGCTTCGTCCTCCGCGTCGTTCGCTCGACATCGCCGCTCTCGCCCGACGCGACCACCTGAGGCGACAAGACCATGCAGACGGGAGATAGGGTGATAGACGAGGAAAGAGGCGCAAACCTGAATGATGCGGGTGGGTGGATAGGAGGCTAGGACGAGAGGCGCCTAGGCAGTTTCCCTCAGCCAGGCGAGAAGGCCAGCCGTTCCTTCGCGTTCCCAGACGCGTCGGTTCGGACTTCTGAAGAGATTGCGGTCAACGAGCAGGTTCTGCACAGGCAGGTGGCCGAGGACGGAAGGGAGCTGCGAGGATACGGAGGGTCAGCTGAGCCAGCAGACGGAAGGCGGGCGAAATCACGCACCTGCTCGATCAGGTTGTCCTGCAGGTCGATCTCCTCGCATCGCCACTCGCCTCGCGCGCCCGCCTGGATCTTCTGCGCAACGTCCTCCAGCCCCTTGAGGCTCCGGACGCCGCTCTCGCGCGCACGAATCACACGGACGCCGACCTCGAGCAGGAGAGCGCGCATGACCGCCGCGCTGGCAAAGAGCGCGTCGGCGACGCTCGACTCGGAGACGTCGAGGATCCGAAGGCCCGGGAAGAGCGTAGGCAGGGCGGGCGCGAGCGATGTCAGGTGCACCGGGCACTGGGTGATGGAGAGCTCTTCGAGACCTGGGAAGGAGCCGGACGAGGGGACGTCGACGAAGGACCGAATTTGCCGACCGGAGAGGGCGATCGCGCGGAGGTCCGAGGCGTACGGCTGAGCGAGGAGGGTTGACACCGAAAAGGCGCCAGCCGGGAGCGATGGCAGCGGCGTCTTGGACGCGGCAGCGAGCTCGAAGGTCTGCGAGCTGGCCGAGTACGACGTGGCGAAGATGGAGCCGGCGTCGGCCGAAACTCCTGCGTTGGACGTTAAGGGAGTTGCGGAGGCGCGAGAGGGGGTCGCAAACCGCGAGACCGACGCTGCAGGCGGATCCCAGTCGTCGAAGGCGGCCAGTGGCTTAGCGAGACGGGTTCCGCTTGCTGTGGACGAGGATGGGTGAGAGGATGTCGATGAGAGGGTTGATTGTCCGCCATTGCGCCGCGCAGAAGCTGCGGCCGTGTCTCTTGCCTTTGATGACCAGAAAGGGTCTTCGTCGGCGTCGCTCGTCGGAGTCGCGCGAAGGGGCGCAGCTGCTTGCGCCCGCACGTCTTCCGGTGATGGCGGCACGTAGACGTGCCGCTTTGGCCGTCCGCCGTTAGCATCCGGGAGGAGGTGCGCGTCAAGGACGAGCTCGATTTTGCCGGGATGCGCCTCGCCGCTCTCCTTGGCGCACAGCTGAGTGCCTGCCGGATGCGACGCCCAGCCGGCGTCCAGGCCTGCGATGATGACACCAGGGTTCGACGACAGATTGATGACCTGCAGGCTGGGCCGGCTCGTCCGTCCGTTAGATGAGAGCGAGGCAACACCAGTGCCCTCCAGCCCGAGGTGGCGGAGCGCCTTGGCGCCTCGGAACGACGTCTCGAGGTCAAGTTCGCGCGGCCCTCCGCCGCGCGCGGGGAAGAGCGGGTTGCCCTGGAGGTGCAGGGCGTCGAGCGTGGCCGGCCAGTTCTCCGCGGGTAGGCGGGCGAGCTCGAGTGCGTTGTGATCGAGGATGAGCGTCTTTAGCGCGGGGAAGGGTACCGACGGCGCGTCAGGCGCGGGCGGCGGCGAGGCGAACGACTCGGGGAACATGGGCGCCCGGGTCGGGAGCGTAAAGGCAAGTGTCGTGAGTTGGTTGTCCGACAGATCCAGATGAGTGAGAGATGGAAGGAGGGCGAGCAGTGTCGGAAAGTCGGAGAAGAGGTTGTGTCTGGCGAAGGATGGCGGAGAAACGGAGATTCAGCTGAAGTTCACCAAGCCGAGGTGGGCCGGACGGGACGAACGACAAGGTGAGTGTCGTCAGTAGGCCGAGGTGCGGCAGACTACTTGGGAGCTTCTCGAGCTTGTTGTCTCTGACCTGTGGAAGGGAGGTGAGCAGCAGCGATCAGCGGCAGGCCAAATAAGCGCAATGCTGGAGCTGGAAGACGCACGTCGAGCGCACGCATGCCGCCAAAAAGTCCCAGCTCGAGGTCAAGCGTCTCGAGCGCCTGACCAGCAACCTTGAGAACCTCGAGATCCCGGCCGCCGATGAAGCCGCCGACGGCCTCCTCCTCCTCCTGCCTCTCGCCAAAGACGTCGTCCTCGTCGGCATCGGCTGCCAAAGAGAGCGCGTCGAGCGCGCCGTCGAGTGCCCGTGCAGCCGGGAAGGGTGAGGCGGCCGTCTTGGTTGCGGAGGCGGCTGGCGGCTTGCGCGAGAGCTCCGATGCTGGGATGCCGAGGAGGAGAGTGTAAAGTGCGATGGGCAGATGCGTCAAGGGCGCTGAGCCGTTGGCGGACCCGGGGATGTGCGGCGGAAGAACGAGGCGACCTAGGCAGGGCGAGGTCGGTCGTGGTGTCAACAAGTCTGTTCTGTCGCTACGGGGCAATCCGCACTGCGCTTCTCTTCCCAAGCCAAACCTCTAAGAGGCCGAGGTGGACGTGCGCTAAGCATTTGGACTTGAGCCCGTGCCCGACGGACGCCGAATCGCTCGGGTCCGGAAGCTGCCGCTCGTGCGCTCAGGTCGGAACGCACCAGTGTCTGCTGCCTTGCGAACCAACTGCCTGACGGCCTCCCTCCGCTCCCGCGCCCGAGGCGTACCCGCAGGAGGGGTCGCTGCTGCCTGGCGGAGCGCCCTGATTTGGTCCTTGATGCTCGTCGTCCGAGGCGTCTGGCTTGGAGTCCGGGGCACGGCAGCAGCGGCTGGTGCCCGGCGAGGTGTGCCGGTCCCGCCGTGAGTGTTGAGCACGCGTGGGCGACTCGGCGTCGACATGGCGTGCTGAGCGGCCTCTGCGGGTCTATCTGCCTTGAGCGAACTGCCTGGCCTAGAGAGCGGCGGAATATGTGCTGGCGGGAGTACGTTCGTTTGTTCGTCGTCGTCGTCGTCGGAGGGACGGGTTGGCTGATCGACGCCGCCGCCGCCGCCGCCGACGACGCCGGGCTGATAGACCCGGGACGACCATCTACTCTGTTCTCTCGCATACCTGGACTCGACTGCTAGCTACGAAGCCTTCAAGAAGCACCCATCAGACCGGACTGCGCTACCCTGCCATGTCTACCGAACCCTACAAGGAGTACACGCCGTGCGTTGCCCGAAGCCGCCAGTCTGACGTCGTCAGGGCCACCCGCGGCAGCCGCGACCAGCTCGTGCCGCAGCAGCCACGCAAGTCTCTGACCCCTCGTCGCGTATACCTCTCAAATATACCTCTCAAATACAGGAAGGAGCAGGCCGAGCTCAAGACGGCTGAGGACGCTGCCGCCTCGACCTGGCAGGCTTGGCACGATGCGAAGGAGGCGCTCGGGAACGACGCCTCGGAACCCGAAAAGGCCGAGGTCAACCGGCTTAAGGGCGAGGCCGAGCGCAAGCAGGACGACCTCAAGGCGCTCCAGCCGATGTGCTAAGGGCGGTCGAGCCCGACGAGATTGTCTAGATGTCATCTGTTTTGCCTTATCGCTGTCCTTCTCTGTAGTAGACAAGGTCCTCGGTCCGCATCGCTCTGGCCGACTCTTTGTCGCTGCGCAGCCGCCCTCGCGCCGTCGGCTCGCTGCGACCTCCAGAGGCTCGCCCAGGTCTCTGCCCGCCGTCTCTCCCTCAACCTCGACCTACAAACCTTTAGATCGACAACAGATGCTTGCTGCTTCACCGCTGCTGCGAGCAGCGAGGCCTATCGTCCGGCTGCGGCTCGGCCGGCCCTCCTCATCAACGACGACGACGACGACGCCGCCTCCGCCTCGAGCGAACCCGGCCGTGCCTGCTCGTCGGCCGACGGAACCTCGCACGGTCTCGTCCGTCCGGTCGCCGAGCTCGACGCCGAAAGCCTCGGCCAAGGTCGACTCGGACTACTCGCCCTTCCTGCTCCTGCTCGCGGCCGTGCCTGTAACGTGCGCGTACCTTGCCTACTGGCAGGTCGGCCGGCTCAAGTGGAAGGTCGAGCTGATTGAGGAGCTCGAGCTCAACCTCGGCCGCAAGGCCATCAACCTCCCAGACGAGATCGAGTGCGTCCAACCGGTCTGAGTTGCTGCTGTCAGGGTAAGGCTGTGGCCATGGAAGACTGACAAACACGTCCCGCCCGCTCTTGCTCTTGGCTTCGCTCTTCCTTTCCGCCTCCTCCTGCCCTCCCTCGTGACCACCAGACACTCAGTCCTGCCCGAGTTCAACTACCGCAAAGTCGCCCTTCGCGGCTCCTTCCCGGCGCTTGACACGCCTGGCCTTCCGCCGCCCATTCTCGTTGGTCCGCGCATTCTTGACGGCGAGCCGGGCTACCAGGTCATCATGCCCTTCCTCCGCTCGCCGTCATCGGCCCCGGCGGAGGCCTCGGCACTGCCGGACAATGCCGCCACAGCGTCGTCAAACGGGGCCGGCAGCGGGTCGGGGTGGTTTGGCTGGTTGTCTGGCGGAGAGTCCAATAGCGAGAGCAGCACAGGTAGCCAGGCGGTCGCCTTGAAACCCGTTCAGCACGAGCCGAAGCCGATCCTCGTCAACCTCGGCTTTGTCCCGTCGTCGCTCGTCCAGCCGTTCAACCTCGACGCCCTTCGTTTGCCAGTCGGCGAGGTCGAGCTCGAGGGCATGCTCCGGAATGAGGGCCTCGGCAAACTCTCCTCGGCCAAGAAGGGCAAGCCGACGAGCTGGACGCCCGACAACGACGAGAAGGGCCGCAACTGGTATTGGGTCGACACCGAGCGCTTCGCAGAGTACTTCCGCAATGACAGCCCTGCCGGAGGCTGGGGCGAGGTTGAGCCGGTCCTCGTCGACGTCATCTACGGTCGGTGGCTTCTCCCTGACTCCCAGCGCCTTTTCCAACGAGGCTGACCTCCGGTGCTCTGTCTCCCCTGACTGCTAGACGGCAACGCTCCGAAGTCAGCCCTGCTCGAAACGGGCGAGCCGGTCGGCCGGCCACCCAAGATCGAGCTTCGGAACCAGCACGCCGTCTACGCGTTCACCTGGACGTCGATCAGCGCCATCACGTCGGCCCTACTTTGGCGCGTCTGGAAGACTGGCCGCGTCATCAAGCCGCGGTCCGGCCGCGGAGGGCGGTGAGCGGTCGTCCAGGTCCTTGGACGTCCGCACCTTTCGCCCCTCCAGCACTCAGCCGCCGGCAGCAGCAACCTGTCGTAGAAGCGCGCCACGCCTCGCACCGCCGTCAAGCTTTGCACTTTTCTGGGACATCAAGGCGTCTCTCAACCTTTTGGTTAGCGAAGATGATAGCATGCCATGCAGGACTGCCGCCCTCCCCCCTTACTCGCTCGAGCCGGCCACCTCGAGAGCGCTCGTCCAGACACCGCGAACAAGGCCGAGCGCCTTGGCCTCATCTGAGCCGTCGGCCGGCGCATCGAGCGTCGAGAAGACGACGGCCTCGATCGTCGACGTGTACGTCGACAGGTGGTGCAGGTACTGGTGGTGGAGAAGAGGAAGTCAGCCGGAGAGCGACCCGAGTGATTTAACTGGGGGAGGAACGACTCACTAGCCGGCAGAACTCGCGCCACCAGCCCCACTGACTCCAGACGAGCCAGTCCTCGGCTTCCCAAGAATCCTTTGCGTCCCACCCGCCCTTGGTGATGAGGCCTGCGAGGCCGCTCTTGCCGTCGGCCGTTGACGACCGCAGCTGCGGCAGCAGCGCGTCGACAAAGCGCGTGACGACAGCGACGAGGACCGTCTTCTGCGTGCCCTGGAAGGACGTCAGGACCTGCAGGCCGGTCTTTCGCGAGGTCGTCGCAGCCTCTGCGAGGGAAGAGGGCAGCAGAGAGGTCAGCTCGGGCCGGTTGGACGGCGCAGGTGCGAAGCCGCAGACGCACCGCTTCGGTCCATGTCGACGTCGGGTGCGTGTCCGGCTGCCGACTCGTCCTTCTCCTCCTCGCCGGTGTGCATCGCCGCACGCCGGCCACCGCGCTTTTCCTCCTCTTCGGCCTCGATCCGGACGAGGTTGCGCCGGACGCCAACGACACGGCCGTTGACCTTGTCGACGCCCATCCGGAGGACGTCCCACTTCTGGCCGGCCATCCACTGCTCGGCCGTCGCTTCACGGCTGCCGTCCTCCTCCTCCTCAAACACCCAGCGGACGACGTCTTCGCCGCTGACGATACCGTACTGCATCAGCTTGTCGCCGACGATGACGCGCATCTGGCCGCTCGACCGCCAGAAGGTGCCCACCGCGCGGAGGACGTCCATCCGCTGCTCGGCCGTCGTCGCAAGGGCACGCAGAAGCGGGAGATAACGCTCGGTTGCGTTGAGGAAATGCGAGAAGGAGCGGGAGCCGATGAAGAGGAATGTCTGGAGCGCAATTGACCGCGTCTGGGCCGTCCACGGCTGGTCGACAGACTGGCCCGGCAGCTGAGAAAGGCTCTCAATGACTGCCTCGGGCGGCGTCTTGGACCGAAGCAGCGTCTCGAGCCGACCGGCAGCGAGGTGATGCTCGTTCTCTGCGAGCAAAGAGACCGATTGCAGCGGGGGAATCAGCAGGGAGCGCAAGTCTGCGTGCACGCACGCGCCACTCACCAGGGTCTTCAAACGGGTAGTAAGGCGCCTCAGGGTCCTCGGCAAGAATGCCGGCCGTCGGATCCTGCATCGCTTCGGGCAGCGTGCCCTTGATCCGGTCGTGGTACGAGAGGCGAATCTCGAGCTCGACCACGCGGCGCATGAAGGCAATCTTTGGGTGCAGCCGAGGCAGCTCGAGGTCGGACATCCTGAACGGCACAGGTGGCGCCGGTCATCAGTCATTGGCAGATTCAGCGAGGCTCGAGCAGACTCACCAGTCACGCCAGAGCCACTGGAAGCCGAAGTTGCTGAGGTGGACGCTCAGCCAATCGGCGACCCGACGAGCACACTCGACGTCGAGACCATTGTCGAGAGCTGCGTAGAGCTTGCGCGCCGTCTTGCCGACGGGCGGGGCAACCGTCGCTGGCGAAAACTTGCACAGCTCAAGGAGCAGGCTCGTGTAGTAGAGCGTCGTGTGCGCGGGCGCAGGCAGCCGGATGATTGTCGACAGGACCGACGAAACGACGAGTGACTCGAGCGACCATGTCGGCTGGGGCGCCTCAGGGTCGACGACGACGTTCGGCGGCGGCTTAAAGGTGCCCGACTCGAGCCAGTTGGGAAGCTCGAGCAGCAGGCGCGCGCACTCTTTGCGATTGATTTCGAAGATCGTGATCGTGTCGTGGACGATTTGCCGAAGAACCCAACCCGACGGCGATGACGGGGAGGGAACGACCTGCAATATGGCGCTCCGGCACGTCAGCTCTGCCCTCCCGAGTACGTTGGCGACGCACATGACGCGCCTCCTCGTCGAAGAATTCGAGCTCGACCACAGCCCAGCCCTCGGTCCGACGCTCACGCGCGCCAGCGAGACCCTCTCCCTCCTCAACGATCGCCGGAGGGATCATGATGCTGGGGAGGTCGTACGCTCCGGCTGGGTCAACCGGCGTCTCGCCGAAAAGAAGGTGCGGCCTCGGCAGGAACGCTGGCGGAGCAAAGGACTCGTCGCGGAGGGCCGCGAGCGCGGTGTGAAGGTGCGCGAGAGTCTGCCGTGTCCGGCGAGGCGTCAGTCTCTGGCCCAACCTCAGGAAAGCACCGGGAACGCTCGAGGCGGCCACCACTTACGTCGCGCTGCTCGATCTGCTCCCCGCCGACATCCAGTGCCTTGGCACCGAACGGAGCGACCAGGTCGCGCCGACCCGGCCGCGTCAGGACGTGGACCTCGATCGTGGCAAGGATAGAGGCAACGGCCTCAGCGTCGTGCTCGTACAAACTCTGGCCGCCCTGCTCGAGGCGAAGCGTCAAGGGTGGTGAGGGTCAGATCCTGCAATTGTGAACCACATCGTGACGTCCGGGATGGCGCACCCGAATGAGAGCCTCGCCGGCGCAAGTGATGGCTTGTTCGACGCGGCTGGGGTTAACGCCGAGCTCTTCGATGACGGCGAGCAGGCTCTGGAGCAGCGTCAAGAGGGATGCCGGCGAGACGACGCCGATGGATGCAAGGTGCGCGAAGAGTTGGATCTGCATAGTGTCGCTCAGGGTCAGTCTTTGGGCATCCACAGTTCAAAGGTTCCGGCGAGGCAGGCACGTACGAGCAGTCTCGTCTGGAGCCAGTTTCGGGCATCGACAGCCGTCCGGAAGTTGCGGACGAGGGCCTCGACGAGCTGCCGACCGATTGTACCGGTCGCGATCACGTTGGCCTTGACCTCCTCGCCCTGAGCAGAGTCCTGGGCCGACCAGCGCTCTTCGCCGCCGGGCATGTGAGGCGAAGCTGCGAGCATGGCAACGATGGCGGCATAGTAGGGGATCTTGTAGGGCTGCTCGAGGATGCTGGGAGACGCAGAACGCGAGGCCAGTCAATCGCCTTCGTCCGACCTAGACGACCAGCATAAGCGGACCAACCCGTGGGTGAAGCCTTCGAGGATGACATCCTTGCCCGAGAACCACTGGTGCTCGATCGTCCGAATTAGCCTAGGCAAGTCCTGCAGGGCATCAAACTCCTGGAAGCATGATGAGCCGCACCAGCCCGAGAGCGTCAGTGGTTGCCGCGACGTTCGACTGACAAGCCTGAACGACAAAGACGTACGATGCCGTCGCCAACAGCGAGGATCTGCTTCCTCAGCTTCTCACCCTGCGACTCGGGCGGAGGCGGGGCGTCTCTCGGGCGCCGGTCGCTATCCGGATCTGCAGGAGGAGCAGAGGCAAGCAGCAGTAGCAGCACGGTGAGCTCGAGCTCGAAAGCTGGCGAAGGCGCCGCAGGGAGGCTGGTCGCCAGCTGTGATAAGGGAATCGCCACGCACTGTAGGGAGCCCGCTTGGGTCCGCGGTAGCCTCCGCCTGAAGCGCCGCCGCCTTGACGTGCGTTGTCGTGGTAGCTCATGTCGGGGGTGATGGTTGGTGCTGTTGGCGTCGCCAGGTCGAATGGCCAGCTTGGCTCGCCCAAAAGTCGCCCGGACGAGCTCGCGCGTGACGGCGAGCGCGTCCCTCAGGCCACGTCCTGTCGTTTGCAGCTGGCACTGCTGAAGGCGTGAGTGATTGATTCCTTGTGAAAGCGCGCAGGCAAGGTACAGGCATAACTAGGGCCGAGGGAGGAGCGGAGTAGGTTGGGGAGGGTTAGGGCGAGAGGAGCATGCAGGAGGGGTTGTGGACAGGGAAGTAGAGCGGGAGGGGGGCGTGAGGGACGTGATGGAGTGGGGCTGCTGGGTAGGAGAGAAAGGTCTAGGACACATGCGCGCAAAGAGCTTTCGTCTTTTGGGGAGTGGGAGGGAATTGCTGGTGAGACGACGGGGCCGACGAGAAAGCGAGACTGGGAGGGGGAAGACGAGCAAAGAGCAGAAGGGTCCGCCATCGTCGGAGAGGGCTTGCCGGGCAGGTGGCAGGGCCGTCGACGGCGTCCAGAGTCAGAAAGCACTTGATGGACCGGGGAGGGGACGGTGATTGCTGAAAGGCCGGAAAGAAGAGTAGCGAAGGAGGAGCGCAAAAGGGCGCCGCCTACTGGCCGCCGAAGTTGAAGCCGCCCTGCGGGGCAGCGAGGTCGCTCTGGAAGGCGAACGAGCCGGCCTCGTCGACCTGAGGCGCGCCGATGCCGGTCTCCTGGGCCTCGTCCTCCTCACTAGACAAGCGAGGGCCAAGCTCCAGAGTCAGCTCTCGCACCAAACGGAGCGGGGTCTGGCCAAAAGAGAAGGAAGGGGCGCACGGGAAGAACTTGTCCATGATGAAGAACGACTTCTTGTAGATCTCGAGGTTCTCGTGGTGCTGGAGGTTGTGGATGGCGTGCATGCCTCCGGCCTCCTCGACAAAGAGGGCGTATTGGTTCTGCGCGCCGGGGCCGGCAGCCGCCTTGTCCATGTCGCCGACCTTGAGGATGTTCTCGATGCCGTCGAGGCTGAAGCGCGAAAGCGTGGGAGACGCGTCAGTACGACGGGATCAAACACCGAGCTCGAGGTAGGGGCCACGCACGCGACCTGGATGATCTTGTTGTCGAGCGTCTTGAGGAGGTCGCACAGGGGCTTGATGCAGCCCTGGCTGACGAGGTAGCGGATCTGGCTCGGCTCCTGGAGGCCGCCGCTCGTCGCGTTGCTGAGCGCCCAGCAGGCCTCCTTCTTGGTCTTGAAGTCGGCGGCGCCGAGGATCTGGATCAGGGGCGGGATGATGTTGGCGTCGATGATGGCCTGGATCTGGTAGGTCGAGCCGGCGGTGATGTTGGAGATGGTCCAGCAAGCCTCCTTGCGGATGCCCTCCTTGGGCGACTGGAGGAGCGACAGCAGGGCCGAGAGCGCGCCCGAGGCAATGATGACCTGCGTCTGGAGGTCGTCGCCGGTGACAATGTTGCCGACCGAGCGGAGGGCGGGCGTCTGAACCGAGGTCGACGGGTGCATGAGCAGGTCGACCAGCCGACGGCAGACGCCCGACTCGATGACGGCCTGGATCTTGTCGTTCGACCCGTCCGAGAGGTAAGAGATGGCCCAGCAGGCGTCGATCAGGACCTCGTCGTCGAGCGAGTAGATGAGCTTGGTAAGGACGGTGAGCGCAGGGGCGATCTGAAAGGGAACAAGGGTCGACCGAGAAGGACAAGGCGTCAGGACCGCTCGAGTAGGGGGGGCGGGAGGCGGCCGGACGCACGAGCTCCCACTTGGGCTGCGGGTTCTTGCCGCGGCAGAAGTTGGAGAGCGTCCAGGTGGCATTGCGGAGCATGCTGAGCTTGTGGTTCTCGCCGAGTAGGGCGAGCAGGGGCGGGAGAGCGCCCTGCTCAAGAACGTAGTCGCGGCACTTGGGCGAATCGCCGGCAATGTTGCCGAGCGCCCAGACGGCCTGCTCGCGGACGTCGAGCACGGACGACGAGAGGAGAGCAATGAAGTGCGGGACCGCGCCGGCCTGAAGGACGATCTGGGTGTGTAGTGAAGTGCCCGAGGCGATGTTGGTGAGCGCCCAGGCGGCCTCGAACTGGTAAGGATGGAGAGGCGCAAGCCCGAGGGATCAGCGAGGGTCCGGTCGAGGCGGACAAGCCAGGACGACGGTAAAGACCGACCTGAATCATGCTGTGGGTTGACGAGAGGAACTCGACAAAGCGCGGAACGACGCCGCACTCGATGACACGCTCGATCGGCGGGTTCTTCTCCTTGGAGAGCAGCTTGCGGAACTTAGTCGTCGCGTCGAGCTGGGCGTCCGGGTTGTCGGAGAAGACGGCCTGCATCATCTGCGGCAGGTCGGAGAGCTACAAGAGGGGTGGGATGCCAGCAAGAGAAGGAGCGACGTCCTGTCAGCGCGGGTCCTAAGCCACGGCTAGCTGGTCATGCAAGATCAGGCTCGACAGCAGAGGCGAGAGACGTACAGCAGCCTCGCCGCTGGCCGATCCACCGGGTCCATCCTCGTCCGAGTCGGCGTCCTCGTCACGGGTGAAGTTGCGGCGCTTGGCGACCGAGTCCTCACGCTGAGAGAGGCGATGCAGCGTGCGGCAGAGTCAGTAGCGAGTCAAGCGCAAGGCGAGCAGCGGGCGACCTCGCCGGCGACAACGAGGTGGAGAGGAAGGTCGGAGAAAAAAACAGGTTGAGTGAAGCTTCAGAGGCGAGGATTAAGGACGTACGCGGGCCTTGCGGAGCTCGACCGTCTGCTCCTCGCGCCGGCGCCGGGACTCGGCGGCGGTGAAGTTGGACTTGGTCTTGTAGGCTGCGAGGCGGCGAACAGACGGAGGTTGGAGGGACCGGGTCGGACGACAGGGGAGCAAGAGAAGAGCAGTGCGCAGGGAGGAGCGGGGAGGGCGGAGGCGGGTCAGCGGTCGATTCTCTCAGATGAGCTCGGCAGCAGGCAGCTGAGAGTGCCCGAGCAGAAGACCAGGACGGACCAGCACGCCGGGCGTCTTGGTTCCGCGACTCGGACATGGTGGACAGGAAGAGCGAGAGAGGGAAGTAGGTGCAGTGAGGGAGAGTGATGGTGTGGCGAGGGCCTCGTCCAAGGCCGCCGCCGCCGAGCCGAGCCGCGCGCGGGCGTCGCTGATTTCTCTCTGTTACGCAGCCGTAAACGAGCAGTTTACGCGGGCTCGTGCACACGCTCGCCGCCCGGCTTTTCAATTCGAGATCGAGCGCTAGCCCGACGCGCACGGTTACCTCCCGACGACCACGGACCACGTCGACCGGTAGTTCGGCCAGCTGCCGGCGTACAGGCCTCGGGTCCGAGCCGGCCCTGGACAGGCGGGGCGCGGTCCTCGTTTCCGACCGGCAGAAGGGCCTCGAGGTCGCCGTCTTCACGGAAGCCAGCCACCTTTACTGCGGCCAGCATCTCTACGAGAACGTCAAGCGGAATCACTCGGCCGATATCGCTTCCGCCTTCCTGAAGGCGCTCCGGGCCACCACTTTTCCCGAATACGCCCGCTCACTGGGCGCTATCGCCGACCTCCTGGCGGCCCGGGGGCCGTCGACTACCTCAAGAGGATCCCGGCCGATCGATGAGCGACAGACCTGCACGGTTTGGCAGCTCGGCCGCCATGAGCCCGTCGAAGAGGACCAGTGGCACTTTCTCAGGCTCTCCCCGCGCATCATCAACGAAGCGCTAGACTTCGCCGGCTACTGTACGCACACGATGGGATGTACGGACCCCGCTTCGGAACCTTATCAGTTAGCTCGCAGATTATGCACGTTCGGTCCGGCAGAGCGTTACTCATGCACGCAAATCCCCAGAAAAGCCATATTGTGGGCTGATTTGGACCACTTTTGGAAAGTTAGCTCTCGAAAACATGTATCTTGGGTGCGTTATCGTGTTACTTACGTACGGAGACCCCTGGCCCTGCGTTAGCGTTACCGTTACCGAGCCATACATCTCACCGTGTGCGTACAGTACGCTGGCGTGCGAGCGGGCCAGGTCTTTTTCGGTGCGTCTGTTGCTTGCAAGCTAGGAGCACAGTAACCCGCTACTTCAGATATAATCATGCGTCTCAGGAATGAACTCCCTGTACAAGCCCCATGGCAAGTACCCGCACAAGCCCATCCTCGTCAGCCGACCAAGGACCAGATCAAGCAACAAGGACCAGATCAAGCACCTCGTACAGTATCCAACGCATCGCTCAGACGGTCTTTAGATCGTAACCCTCAAGTCGCCATCAATCTGCCGTATCAAAGGAACGAGCGCTCGTTCTTTTCGTGAGCGCTGCCGCGCGAGCGCCTCTATCTACTTACATCCGGTCCACGGGAATCAGATGACAAGACGCTGACTTGTCAATGAGCATCCCTCATCGTGTCGCATCGCGCCTGCGACTGCAGTACCAGCCAAAGGGCGCGTCGTCGCCGTCGATCGAATCCTTCGCAGACCTACTTCCTTGCGGGCTATCGACCGACTACGCCATTGAGTGCGCGCTTTTACACGCGCCGGAAAGGGGGATCGCACTCGACTCTAGCTGGCGGCATCTCAATCTAAACGGCTGCCCGCTCACGCTGGCGACGACAGTGTGCGAATACGGACGCATGCTTCCCAGTGCGCCTTGTCCCCAGTTCAAGGCCCTTCCCATGATGATAAAGGCCAGAGCTGATCCGGATTGATCCTTCGCATCCGCACAATCTCCAGTTGCTGCCTTTGTCACCGGTCCGAGGGACTGAATCAGGACATCCTTGTGACGTGTCTTCGAGCTCTCAGGAGCCGGATTAAGGACCATGCGCGCGAGCTGCTCCGCAAGCGTCAGTCCAGGAGCGACAAAGCCGCGCAAAAAATGCTGATCAGTCGTTCTGATGTTTTTTGTCTTTTGGCCTTTTTTGCATCACCTCTTTTGCGATGATTGACAAGGACCGCTCCGAGCTTGACGCTCTGCTCGAGGGTCAGCTTACTTCTACATCTCGGTCTGTCCATGCGTCTGACGTTGCGGTCTGACCTCTGCCTCGCAGTGTTCGGCGCAACGTTTGCTGGGACCAAAAGTCTGGACCCCGGCTGACGCTGTCCGAGCACAAGGCGTTGCTCTTGGTTTTTCGCCGTCTGCAGCGGTGCGCTTTCGAGGGCAATTGGCAAAGGCAGTCGTCGAATTTTACCGACAGATCAAAGACGAGTTTCTCGCCGGCCACCCAGATGCCGACAGAGTATTCGAAGATCTGAAGGAGTACCTCGACCGGAACTGGCTGTGTGTCGCTCCGTCAGTATACTGTACGCACACGGTGAGAAAGTCACGCGGTAACGCACCCAAGATGCATGTGTTGGAGAGCTAACTTTTCAGAAGTCGCCCAAATCAGCCCAAAATCTGGCTTTCCTGGGGATCTGTGTGCATGAGTAACGCTCTGTTGGACCGAACCTGCATAATCTGAGAGCTAACCGATTAGGTTCCGAAGCGGGGTCCGTACATCTCATCGTGTGCGTACAGTACCTCGATCATCTGGCCCGGGCTGCCGTTGCGTCGACCGCGCCGCACACGTTTCGAAACCGGTACGAAATCCCAGCAGGCAGGACACGGGTGCACCAGGAAGCCAGACAGAAAAGGCAGCGCCCAAAATGAGGGTCAATCTCACTTGAGCACCCTGGCTGTCGCCCAGCTGGAGAAGCGAAAACTCACTCGCGCGGCGCGTGCAACGCCTCCATTGACCTTTAGGGTCACTCGCACCTCTTCGGTGTCATCGTCAAGCTCGGTCTTGGCGCAGCCGTCTCCTGATCCAAGCACGCTCGATCGTCGGACCTTGTCGAGGACGCCGACGAAACTTACGACCGACCAGTGATACCAGTTTGCGCTCGACGAGCAGCCGACGTCGGTCAACCCTTATGTTCAAGCCTGTGTTCTGATTGGCGATTTCCGGTATGGTTACCTTTTCTCCTCGCCGGCGAGCTCGGCCACGACTTGGGGGTCGAAAGACAGCTCCGTGAACTCGCGCAGCGAGATGTCTCGGGTGCGGACAATGCAAAACAATATACTCATCGTATTCGTTTGAAGACTACTGTACGCACACGATGAGATGTATGGTCGGCTCTCCGGAACCTAATTAGTTAGCTTTCAGATTATGCAAGTTCGGTCCGACAGAGCGTTACTCATGCTCACAAATCCCCAGAAAAGCCAGATTTTGGGCTGTTGGAGATGCGACGAGCGCGGCGCGAGGCGCAGAGGGAGCGGCGGCAGCAGGCGGCTGCGCGCGCGCTAGCGGCGAAGGACGCGGCGGTTGCGGCCGCGCGCCTGCCGATGCGGTTCTGACGGC
>Ga0308160_10000803_pt1 | contig 52039 bp, 47 predicted proteins | sample PhyFR1_FD_201036 | JGI IMG/M metagenome (GOLD analysis project Ga0308160, IMG submission 201036) | Phyllosphere microbial communities from UC Gill Tract Community Farm, Albany, California, United States - DLSLF.R1 | ecosystem: Host-associated > Plants > Phyllosphere > Unclassified | place: USA...
TCCTGGCGCTGGGCCGCCAGAACAAGATGACCGGCGCCGCCGAGCAGTACCAGTACATCCTGCGCGACGAGTCGATGCACTGCAACTTCGGCATCGACCTGATCAACACGATCAAGATGGAAAACCCACAGCTGTGGACCGCCGAGTTCAAGGAAGAGATCAAGCAGCTGTTCCTGAAGGCCGTCGAGCTCGAGTACCGCTACGCCGAAGACACCATGCCGCGCGGCGTGCTGGGCCTGAACGCGCCGATGTTCAAGAGCTACCTGCGCTTCATCGCCAACCGCCGCGCCGTCCAGATCGGCCTGGACGCGCTGTTCCCGAACGAGGAAAACCCGTTCCCGTGGATGAGCGAGATGATCGACCTGAAGAAGGAGCGTAACTTCTTCGAGACGCGCGTGACCGAGTACCAGACTGGTGGGGCGTTGAGCTGGGATTGATTCCCGCACACGCCAGAACGTCAAAAGCCCGCCCACCGGCGGGCTTCTTATTTGCGTCATCAATCCTTCATGGTGAAATGCTATGCTGCCTGCATTCTTGCACGGCAGCCCGACATGCTCACCAGCCCACTTCTCGACCACCCCGCCATCGTCCACGGCTTCGGCCGCCGCCACGACGACATGGCCGGTCTCCTGCCTGCCTACTGGCCTGATCGCCCGGTCCAGCACGAACGCCACGGCACCCATATCGCCATTCCGACGCAAGCCAACGAAGACTGCGGCGAAGCCGACGGCATGCTGACCGACCGTCCCGGCCTGCTGCTTGCGATCGCCACCGCCGACTGCGTACCGGTGCTGCTGGCGCGCCAGGATGGGCGCGAAGTCGCGGCCCTGCATGTCGGCTGGCGCGGCGCCCACGCCGGCATCGTCGAGCGCTTTGCCGCGCTGGTGCGCGAACGCGGCGGCGATCCCGGCGACTGGATCGCGGCGATCGGACCGGCTGCGCACGCCTGCTGCTATGAAGTGTCGCCCGAACTGATCGACAGCTTCCAAGAGCGCACCGGGCTGCCGCGCGAGACCATCGCGCCGCAATCGCGCCGGATCGACCTGCCGGCGATCGTGCGCTGGCAGTTGGGGCAGGCCGGCGTCGAACGCGTGTCGCCCCAGCCTGCGTGCACCATGTGCAGCCGCGATGGCGAGGGCCGCTTCACGTACCACAGCTACCGCCGCGACCGCGAAACGCGCACGCCGATCGTCGATGTGCAGTGGTCGGTGATCGCGATCGCGCAGCCCTGACCGCGATTCGCGCATGTAGACCTACCGAAGTTTTGGCATCGGATGCGCCACGGGCGTGATACTAAAGTTATCATGCCTGCCATGCTACGCATCCTCTTCATCCACCAGAACCTGCCCGGCCAGTTTCGCCGGTTGATGCGCTACCTGCAGACGCGGCCAGATGTCGAACTCGTCGCGATCGGCGAAGAGGCCGCGGTCGCGCGCATGAAGATGGAGCTGCGGCCCGGACCGCGGCTGCGCACCATCGCTTATCCGAAGCCCGCAGGACCGGGCGAGAAGACCCATCACTACCTGAAGCACTTCGAAGCCTGCATCCGGCGCGGCCAGGCCGTCACCCGCATCCTCGTCGAGTTGAACAGGCAGGGCTGGGCGCCGGACGTGGTGGTCTGCCATCCCGGCTGGGGCGAAGGCCTGTTCGTCAAGGACGTGTTCCCGCGGGCGCGCCTGGTCGTGTTCTGCGAGTTCTGGTGGGACGCGGACGGCAAGGACGTCGGCTTCGATCCAGAATATCCGGCCAGCTTCGACGACCGTCTGCGCATTCGCATCAAGAACTCGGTGCTGATGCAGTCGCTGCTGGCGGCCGACGATGGCGTGGCGCCGACCGCCTGGCAGCTGGAGGCGCATCCGCCCGAGCTGCGCCACAAGATCCGCTGCATCCACGAGGGCATCGACACCGCTTACCTGACGCCGGACCCGCAGGCGCGGCTGACGCTGCCGGACGGCCGCGTCCTGAGCCGCGCGCAGCCGGTGCTTACCTACGTCGCGCGCAACCTCGAACCCTACCGCGGCTTCCACGTCTTCATGCGCAGCCTGCCGCGTCTCCTGGCCGGCAACCGTGAGCTGCAGGTGCTGGTGGTGGGCGGCGACGGCGTCAGCTACGGCCGCCGTCCGCCCGAAGGATTCGACAGCTACCGCGCGGCGCTGTGCGCCGAATTGGGTGAAAGGGAAGAGAACTGCGTGGATTGGTCGCGCGTGCATTTCCTCGGCAAGCTGCCATATGCGAGCTACCGCACGGTGCTGCAGGTCTCGAGCCTGCACATTTACCTCACTTATCCGTTCGTGCTGTCGTGGTCGATGCTGGAAGCGATGGCGGTCGGTGTGCCGGTGCTCGGTTCGGATACGGGACCGGTGCGCGAAGTGATCCGCGATGGCGAGAACGGCTACCTGACCGGCTTCTTCGACACCGCGGCGCTGGCCGACCGCGCGCTCGACCTGATCGCGCGCCGCGACGAGGTCGCCATGGTCGGGCAGCGCGGGCGCGAGACGGTACTGCGCCACTACGATTTCGAATCGGCCGGTCTGCCGGGCTACCTGGACCTGCTGCGGCCCCTGCGGCCGATGCAGCCAGGGCTTGAAGAGGGAAACGCATGAAGGACCGCTTCGCACTGCATTTCGTCCCCGAGGATTACTCGGTCGGCGGACAGAGACTGATGGGACGCCACGCGGCCGGCGCCGCGCTGATGCGTGCCGTCGCGGGAAGCGGGCTGTCCGCAGTCGGCTGCTTCGCTGCCGGCGAAGCCCATGCAGGCGAATGCGAGCGTGCGCTGCGCGAACAGGGTTTCAAAGGCGAGGTCGAGTGGCTGAGCCAGGGCAGGCCGCAGCAGATCGAGCGCTTCGGCGTCCTGTACCATCCCGCGCCCGGCATCGCGCGCCTGGCCTGGCGCCGGCTCGGCATCGGCGAGCGCCGCTACAGCCTGTGCGGCGTCACCCACACCACCGCCAGCCACGCGGTGATGAGCGCCGTCGCCGAGATGCTGGTAGCGCCGCTGCGCAGCTGGGATGCGGTGATCTGCACCTCGCGCGTGGTGCGCGACAGCGTGCGCGAAGTGCTGGAGCGCCAGGCCGAGTACCTGCGCGCGCGGCTGGGTGCGCAGCGCTTCGAACTGCCGCAGCTGCCGCTGATTCCGCTCGGCGTGCATTGCCGCGACTTCGTGTTCGACGAGGCCGCCCGCATCGGTGCGCGGCGCCAGCTCGGCATCGAGGACGGCGACATCGCCTTCCTCTTCCTCGGCCGCCTGTCCTTCCACGCGAAAGCGCATCCCCAGCAGATGTTCAGCGCGCTCGAACGCGCCGGCAAGGATGGCCGCCAGGTGCACCTGGTCCTATGCGGCTGGTTCGCCAACGAGGCCATCGAGAAGGCCTTCCGCGAGGCCGCGGCGCTGCTGTGCCCATCGGTGCGCCTGACGGTGCTGGATGGCCGTGTGCCCGGCAACCAGGCCTGCGCCTGGGCCGCCGCCGACGTCTTCACTTCGCTGGCGGACAACGTGCAGGAGAGTTTCGGCCTGACGCCGCTGGAAGCGATGGCGGCCGGACTGCCGTGCGTGGTGAGCGACTGGAACGGCTATCGCGACACGGTGCGCGATGGCGTCGACGGTTACCGCATCCCGACCGTGATGCCGGGCGCAGGCGCGGGCCTTGACCTCGCGCAGCGTTACGACGATGGCGTCGACAATTACGACCACTATTGCGGTCATACCAGCCAGGCGGTGGCGCTGGACGGCGCGCAGCTTGCGCAGGCTTACGAACGCTTGATCAAGGATGGCGAACTGCGCCGGCAGATGGGCGAGAGCGGACGCCGGCGCGCGCGCGAGGAATTCGATTGGCAGCTCGTGTTTGGACGCTACCGTGCGTTGTGGAGCGAGCTCGATGAGCGGCGCCGCGCCGATGCCGTGCTCGCGCCCGCGTTGCCGCAGACGGTGCCGGACCGGCTGGATCCGTTCGCGGTGTTCGCGAGCTATCCGAGCGCGCAATTGACGCCGGAGACGATGGTCGAGCTGGCACCGGACGCATCGCTTGCGCAGCTGCGCGAATACCGCGAACTCGGGATCAACCGCTTCGCTGCGGCGTCCTTGCCGACGCTTGAAGAATTCGGTCAGATCTTCGGTTCGATCGGGTCGCGGCCGATGCAGGTGGACGAGCTGCTCGACACGCTCGGTCCATGCGATCGCCCGACTTTGCTGCGCGGATTGGCGTGGCTTTGCAAGATGGATCTGCTGCGTATTAGTACAAAGGTTTAATGGAATGCGCATTCATTGCGCGCTTGTTTTTGAAGGAGCTGAAGTACGAATGGGATCAAACGTTATCGCGACGATCGATTGAAAGCTGTCGATAGCAGTTCGTCCTGGTGAAAGGCATGAAAAATACTGTGCGCGGGTTGCGCACTGACAAGGTTTTCGTGTACTTTACGTGATTGAATTTGTCAAAACGTGAACGTAGTTTTTTTACTACGGTAAACGGGTGGCAAACCGATCAAAAAATGGGACGCTGATTCATTCAGTATGCACGTAAGCTTCGCGAAAAGAACAAGCCGCATTGCCTGAATTAATTCGGGCATGGCGGCTTTTTCTTTTCGCACTCTTGAGTGCAGCGGTGTGAACAGTGTAGTGAGCCATCGAACTTTGTCGTTAGGTCGTCGGCGACGACGATAGCTGAAGTGCTGCAGACTTGAGGAGTTGCAGCAGTTCAGCTGGTGCCGGATTCATTGACGCAGACGCGAAGTGTGCGCCGATGAATAATTCGCCCGACCAAGCAGACGGGTTGGACGGGTTCAAACCTTGTAGCGTATTTTCTCATCGCAGAGAAGGAGAACACAAAATGGCAACAGCCGCTAAGAAAACCGCAGCAAAGCCGGTAGCAAAAGCCGCTGCTGAAAAAACCACCGCCGCCAAAAAAGCGGTAGCCGCCAAGCCGGCAGCAAAAGCCGCCGCTAAACCGGCAGCAAAACCGGCAGCAAAGCCGGCCGCTAAAGCCGCTGCAAAACCGGCCGCAAAGCCGGCTGCAAAAGCTGCTGCAACCAAGACCGCTGCTAAAGCACCGGCGAAAAAAGCTGCTGCAACCAAAGCAGCTGCACCGGCCAAGAAAGCCGCTGCAACCAAAGCAGCTGCTCCGGCAAAGAAAGCCGCAGCAACCAAAACCGCTGCACCGGCCAAGAAAGCTGCTGCAACCAAAGCAGCTGCACCGGCTAAAAAAGCCGCTGCAACCAAGACCGCTGCCAAAGCACCGGCTAAAGCTGCTGCAACCAAAACCGCTGCTAAAGCACCGGCTAAAGCTGCTGCAACCAAGACCGCTGCTAAAGCACCGGCAAAAGCTGCTGCAACCAAGACCGCTGCCAAAGCTCCAATAAAAGCTGCTGCAACCAAAACCGCTGCCAAAGCACCGGCCAAGAAAGCTGCTGCAACCAAGACCGCTGCCAAAGCGCCGGCAAAAGCTGCTGCAACCAAGACCGCTGCCAAAGCTCCGGCCAAGAAAGGCTCGGCTTCGGCAGTGTCGAAGACGAGCGCCACCAAGACCGCTGCCAAAGCACCGGCCAAAGCTGCTGCAACCAAGACCGCTGCCAAAGCGCCGGCCAAGAAAGCTGCCGCTACCAAGACCGCTGCCAAAGCTCCAGTAAAAGCTGCTGCAACCAAGACCGCTGCCAAAGCCCCGGCAAAAGCTGCTGCAACCAAGACCGCTGCCAAAGCCCCGGCAAAGGCCGCTGCAACCAAGACCGCTGCCAAAGCACCGGCAAAGGCCGCTGCAACCAAGACCGCTGCTAAAGCGCCGGCAAAGGCTGCTGCAACCAAGACCGCTGCTAAAGCGCCGGCCAAAGCTGCTGCCACCAAGGCTCCGGCCAAGACCGCCGCAACCAAGACTGCTGCGACCAAGACCGCTGCTACCAAGGCTCCGGCCAAAGGCGCGGCTTCGCCAGTGGCGAAGACAAGCGCAACCAAGACCGCCGCTACCCCAGCTCCGGCCAAAGCCGCTGCCACCAAGACCGCTGCCACCAGCGCACCGGCAGCCAAAACCGCCGAGTCCAAGCCGGCAGTGAAGGCCGCCGCCAAGCCGGCAGCCAAGCCGGCCGCGAAGAAAGCCGCTGCACCGAAGGCCGAAGCAAAGCCGGAAGCCAAGCCGGAAGCGAAAGCCGACACCAAGACCGAAGCCAAAGCCGACACCACCAAGTCGGACACCAAGGCTGAAGCCAAGGACAGCGGCTCGGCAAATCAGGCCGCCCAGCCGGCAGCCAAATCGGTGATCGCACCGGCAGCATGGCCTTTCCCGACCAGCAGCCGTCCGTAATCCCATTCCTGCCTGGTTCAGGCAAAATACCGCTGTGTGAGGTTCACACAGCGGTTTTTTTTTAAGGAGAGCTTGTGCTGCCTATTCTTCAGTTGATCGTCGATACCGTGGCCGGCGTGGTCGGTGGAGTCTTGTTGCTGCGCTTCTGGATGCAGGTCACGCGCGTGCGGCCGCCGGCATCGGTTGCCCAGTTCACCTTCACGCTGACGGATTGGCTGGTGCGCCCGCTGCGCCGGGTCTTGCCGGGCGTGGGAGGGTATGACTGGGCGAGCCTGATCGGCGCCTTCCTGGTCGTGCTGGCGGCCAGTTCAGTGATGTTTTTGGCGGGGTGGACCGTCCAGATGGTGCTGCTGACGGCCGTGTTGCGGTTCCTGCACTGGATCATCTACGGCTTCATCGGCCTGTTGATCCTGGAGGTTATCTTCAGCTGGGTGAATCCCGATGCGCCGCTGGCGCCCTTCGTGCGCGCCCTCAATTATCCGCTGCTGCGCCCGATCCGGCGGGTGGTCCCGCCGATCGGCGGCATCGATTTCTCGGTGCTGGTGGCCTTCGTGCTACTGCAGATCCTGCTGCGCGTGATCGGCTGATCCGCGCAGCGCCGAATCAGGCCTGGAAGCGGTAGCCGAACGCCGCTTCGAACTTGTCCGCGATCGCCGAGGGCGTGAAGCTGTGGTTCTGGCCGCCCTGGTGGGCGATCTTGATCGAGCCGAGCAGGCTGGCCAGGCGGCCACTGGTCGGCCAGTCCAGATCGTTCGCAATGCCGAACAGCAGGCCGGCGCGGTAGGCATCGCCGCAACCGGTCGGATCGACCACGCTGCTTGCCGGCACCGCCGGGATCTTGTGATGCTCGCCGCCGGCATAGATATCCGAACCCTGCTCGCCGCGCGTGACGATCAGCGCATCCAGGCGCGCGGCGATGTCCTGCAGCGTCAGGCCGGTACGGTCCATCACCATCTCGAATTCATAGTCGTTGCAGGCCAGGTAGCTGGCCTGTTCGAGGAAGGTCAGCAGCTCCTCGCCGTTGAACATCGGCAGCTGCTGGCCCGGATCGAACATCAGCGGCACGCCGCGCTCCGCGCAGTCGCGCGCGTGCTTGATCATGCCGTCGCGGCCGTCCGGCGAGACGATGGCAACGCGCAGCGGCAGGTAGTCGGCCAGGCTGTTCTCGTGCGAGAACTGCATCGCACCCGGGTGGAAGGCGTTGATCTGGTTGTTGTCCAGGTCGGCGGTGACGAAGCACTGCGCGGTGTAGGCGTGCTCGATGGTGCGGATCGCGTTGGTCGCCAGGCCCTGCTTTTCCATGCGCTCGAGGTAGTCGCCGCCGTCCTGGCCGATGGTGCCCATGATCAGCGGATCGCCGCCCAGCATCTTGAGGTTGTAGGCGATGTTGACCGAGCAGCCGCCGAATTCGGTGCGCAGGGTCGGCACCAGGAAGGACACGTTCACGCGGTGCAGCTGGTCGGCCAGCAGGGTTTCGCCGAAACGGCCTTGGTATTGCATGATCTTGTCGAAGGCAATCGAGCCGCAGATCAGCGCAGTCTTGGTCATGGTGATTCCTGAAAAATGCTAAGGGTAGAAAACGATCATATGGTAGCCGGAAGGCTTTAGCCCGGTGAGCGCGAAGTTCAACCGGACCGGCTGTTCCGCGTGCGCGGCAAAGCCGGCGGCGGCCGGCACGCCCTGCGGCAGGTACTCGGCGGGGCTGAACACGCGGCGTAGCAGCGGCTTGTCGTTGGCGTCGGTCAGCTCGAGCTGGATGCTGGGCCAGGCCTGCACGAGGCTACCCTGGTTGCGCAGCAGCGTGTTGAGCGAATACGTGTCGACACCGAGGGTGGACAGTTCGCCGGTCTCGATCGTCAGGTTCTCGATCTGCATCGGCAGGCCGATGCGGCAGCCGAGCACGGCGCAGCCGGCATTCAGCACCGGCCTGGCGCCCGGATAGCGGGCCGCCAGCACGTTGCGGAAGTCGGCCACGAACTGGGCCGCGAGCAGCAGCGCGAGCAGCACGGCGCCGGCGATCATCAACAGGCGCCGGGCGCGGCCCGACTGTTCCTGCTTGCGGCTGCGCTTGACGAACTCGGGCTCGTCGGCTTCGGCACTGACCGGCACGCGCAGCTTGGGCGCTTCGATTCTGGTCGGCGTGAGCTTGGTGCGGCGCGAGCGGGCCTCGACCGCTTTGGCGCGCGCGGATTTCGGTGCCGGCGGCGGCGCGGCAGGCGCCAGCGTGTCGTTGCTGGCCGCCGAGGCGCGCAGGGGCAGGGGGATGTCGTCGACGCCCGTGCTCGTGCCCGTGCTCACGGCGGCGTTCATGGCCGCGGGGGCTTCGTCGTGATAGGCGTGGGTGTCGTCGGGCAGCGGCTGGGCGACCAGTTCTTCATCGACCGGCAGGTCGAAGCTGGGCTCGATGCGGCCTGGCGGCGCGTAGGCGGATGCCGGCGGCGCGGCGGGCACTGGTGCGGTATCGGCGGGCGCAGGCTTCGGCTCGGGCGCCGATACCGGCTCCGGCACTGGGACCGCCTCCGGTTCCGGCTCTGACACCGGCTCGGGCTCCGGCACCGGCTCCGGGAGCGGCTCGGCCACGATGGCTTCGGCTTCCTGCGGCGCTTCGTGCATGGGTGGCAGATCCGCTTCGGCCACAGGCGCCGGTGCAAATTCAGGTTCAGGCGCAGGCGGCACGGTGTCGGCCATAGCTGCGTCGGCCGCAGCTGCGTCGACCACAACTGCATCGGCCACGGCATCAGCGGCCGGCACATCGGCACCGCCTTGCGACGCCACCTCGGCCTCCTCCGCAACAGGCGCAGACGGCATGCCGCCGCCATTGCGCGACACCCGCGCGCGCGGCGCAGCCGGCGGCTCCTCGGAGGTCGCTTTCGGCAGGATGCCGAGCGGATCGAAGGTATGGTCGAAGTCGAGGGTGTAGACGGGCGGTTCGGCCGGTGCTTCCGCCGGCGCTTCGACCGGCGGCGCGGGAGGCGGGGGAGGCGCAGGCGCAGCCGCTGACCGTTCCTTGCTGGCCGCCAGCGCGTCCAGGTCGATCAGGTGGGCATTGCCGTCAAAGATGCTCTGGCAGGCGCCGCAGCGGACGATGCCGCCGCGGAGCTTGAGCTGGTCCGAGGCGACCCGGAACGTGGTGTGGCAGTGGGGGCACTGGGTCGCGAGCGCCATGCCCTTAGTTGGTGCCGTTGGTGCCGTGCAGGGCGACCCAGCCGTCCAGCTCGGCCCAGACGCTCAGCTTGATGAAGGGGGCGTAGGCCGCGGCCACTTCTTCGGCCTGGCGCGCCAGCACGCCGGACAGGATCAGCGAACCGCCGGGCGCCACGCGGCCGGACAGCATCGGCGCCATCAGCTTCAGAGGGCTGGACAGGATGTTGGCGACCACGATGTCGAAGCGGCTGTCGGCGTATTGCGAGGCAGTGAACTCGTCCGGCACGTAGAAGTCGATGCTGCAGTTGTTGCGCTCCGCGTTCAGCTTGGCCGATTCGATCGCCTGCGGATCGATGTCGACGCCGGCCACATTGGCAGCGCCCAGCTTCTTGGCGACCATCGCCAGGATGCCCGAGCCACAACCGTAGTCCAGCACCGACTTGCCGGGTGCCGGATGCGCTTCCAGCCATTCCATGCACAGACGGGTGGTCGGGTGGCTGCCGGTGCCGAAGGCCAGGCCCGGATCGACTTCCAGGATCAGGCCGTTCGGATCGGGGGCTTCGTGCCAGCTCGGCACGACCCAGATGTTCTTGCCGATGTGGATGGGCTCGAACTGCGACTGCGTCAGGCGCACCCAGTCCGCATCTGCCACCGGACGGGTGGTGAAGCGCGGGCTCGATGCCAGGCCAATGGCGGAGGCAGCTTCTGCCACGATCGCAGCCTGGTCCGCATCGACGTCGGTCAGGGCGACCACGCGGCTGTGGTCCCAGGCGGCCTCGGTCGGCACCATGCCCGGTTCGCCGAACAGCGGCTTTTCCTGGTCGGTGCCTTCGTCGGCGTCTTCGACCGAGACCGACAGCGCGCCCGCTTCCATCAGGGCGTCGGACAGTCCTTCGGCGTGCTCGCGCGCGATCTCGATGACGACTTCAGTCCAGCTCATTGTTCAGCCTTGGTCTCGGATTTCGAACCGATCGCGACTTCCTTCGGCAGGTCCGGCTTGTGGGCCAGTTTCTGCTCCAGGTAGTGGATGTTGGTGCCGCCTTCGATGAAGCGGGCATCGACCATCAGTTCGCGGTGCAGCGGAATATTCGTCAGGATACCCTCGACCACCATTTCCGACAACGCGATCTGCATGCGGCGGATCGCCTGTTCGCGGGTGGCGCCATACGAGATGACTTTACCGACCATCGAGTCGTAGTGCGGCGGCACGTAGTAGCCGGCGTAGGCATGCGAATCGACGCGGATGCCAGGACCGCCCGGCGGGTGCCAGCCGGTGATGCGGCCCGGCGACGGGGTGAACTTGAACGGGTCTTCGGCGTTGATGCGGCACTCGATCGCGTGGCCCGACAGCATGATGTCGCGCTGCTTGAAGCGCAGGCGTTCGCCGCAGGCGATGCGGATCTGTTCCTGGACGATGTCGATCCCGGTGATCATCTCGGTGACCGGGTGCTCGACCTGGACGCGGGTGTTCATCTCGATGAAGTAGAACTCGCCGTTCTCGTACAGGAATTCGAAGGTGCCGGCGCCGCGGTAGCCGATCTTGCGGCAGGCTTCGGCGCAGCGTTCGCCGATCTTCTCGATGGTCTTGCGCGGGATGCCCGGTGCCGGTGCTTCCTCGATCACCTTCTGGTGGCGGCGCTGCATCGAGCAGTCGCGCTCGCCCAGCCAGACGGCCTGCTTGTGCTCGTCGGCCAGCACCTGGATCTCCACGTGGCGCGGATTTTCCAGGTACTTTTCCATATAGACTTCGGGATTGCCGAAGGCAGTACCGGCTTCGGTCTTGGTCATCTGCACGGCCGACAGCAGGGCTGCCTCGGTGTGCACGACGCGCATGCCGCGTCCGCCGCCGCCGCCGGCGGCCTTGATGATGACCGGATAGCCGATCTTGCGCGCGGTCTGGATGATTTCCTTCGGATCGTCCGGCAGGGCGCCATCCGAACCCGGCACGCAGGGCACGCCGGCGCGGATCATCGCCTGCTTGGCCGACACCTTGTCACCCATCATGCGGATCGATTCCGGACGCGGGCCGATGAAGACGAAGCCCGATTTTTCGACACGTTCGGCGAAGTCGGCGTTCTCCGACAGGAAGCCGTAGCCCGGGTGGATCGCTTCGGCGTCCGTGACTTCGGCCGCGCTGATGATCGCCGGCATGCTCAGATAGCTCTGCGCCGATTGCGCTGGGCCGATGCAGACGGATTCGTCGGCCAGTTTCACGTACTTGGCGTCCTTGTCGGCTTCGGAGTGCACGACGACCGTCTTGATGCCCATTTCGCGGCAGGCGCGCTGGATACGCAGCGCGATTTCACCACGGTTGGCGATTAGAATTTTTTCAAACATGGTATGCGATGTTTCTGTGAGTGCCGGCGGGGCCGGATGCAACAGGAAGAGGAGACTTCAAGGGCCAGCCGCTGAAAAGCAGGCTGGCCCCGTACTTGATAACGTTAATGCTTAGCCGATCACGAACAGCGGCTGGCCGAATTCGACAGGTTGGCCGTTCTCTACCAGGACCTTGGTGACGGTGCCGGAGATGTCGGCATCGATTTCATTCAGGAGCTTCATCGCTTCGATGATGCACAGGGTGTCGCCTTCCTTCACGGTGGAACCGACTTCGACGAAGGCCGGAGCGCCCGGAGCCGACGAACGGTAGAAGGTGCCGACCATCGGCGACTTGACTACGTGGCCGGTCGGCTCGGCAGGGGCTGCCGGGGCAGGGGCTGCGGCAGCCTGGGCCGGTGCGGCGCCAGCGACGGCCGGGGCCGAGAACTGCTGCACGCCTTGCGGCGGAACCATGACCACCTGATTCTGCGGGATTGCGGAGGACTTGACGATGCGAACCTTGCTTTCGCCTTCGGTCACTTCGAGTTCAGCGATGTCCGATTCAGCGACGAGGTCGATCAATGTCTTGAGTTTTCGTAGATCCATGTGAAACCCCTTGGAATTATTTGTTGTTGAGTATGCGGCGCGTCAGGTGGTTAGCGCAAATCCGCACAGGATGCGTGAAGTTGACGTAGATTAACGCTCTTTGAGCGCAAAGTCGATGGCAAAGCGATATCCATCAGCGCCCAGTCCACAAATCGTGCCTTGCGCGATCGCAGACAAAAACGAGTGATGCCGGAACTCCTCACGCTTGTAAATATTAGAGAGGTGAACTTCCACGAACGGAATCTCCACCGCCGCCAGCGCATCGCGCAAGACGACGCTGGTATGGGTCAGCCCGCCCGGATTGATGACGATTCCGTCCACCCCTTCCTGCCTTGCGGCATGAATGCGGTCGATCAGCGCTCCTTCATGGTTGCTCTGGAAGCAAGCGATGCTTGCACCCGCTGCCGCTGCCTGGGCGTTTGCCGCCTGTTCGATGTCGGCCAGTGTGGTAGCGCCGTACACCGCAGGCTCGCGCGTCCCCAATAAATTCAGGTTGGGGCCATTGAGCAGCAGTAGCTTTTTCGCCATGATGAACCGTCTGTTTGCCCGAAAGACAGGCATTTTGCCGCCAACATTGTGTGTTGGCAAGCGATAAAAAGCGCCTGGAATATAAGTGAACGACCGTTCGCAGCTGCGCCGTGTTGATTACAGCTTGGCCAGATCTGCGCGTAATTCATCGAATTTCAGGCGGCCCAGGTAAGTCTTGCGCACCTGGCCGTCGGGGCCGATCAGCACCGTGAAGGGCAGGCCGCCATGGGTATTGCCGAGCTCACGGGACAGGTCGGTACCGCTCATGCCACCCACATAAAGCGGGTAAGCAACTTTTGTCTTCTTGACGAATTCGTTCAGGTTCGCCGGCGAATCGATGCCGATCCCGATCACATTGAAGCGTTTGCCGCCATCCTTGGCTGCCAGCTCCGACAGTTCCGGCATCTCCTGCACGCAGGGTGCGCACCAGGATGCCCAGAAATTCACCAGCAGCGGCTTGCCCTTCCACTGGCCCAGCGGCTGCGGCTTACCGGCCAGGTCGTTCAGCGACTGGGCGTACAGATTGCTCACCGCCGAGTGGGGGCGGCCGTCGGTCGGCGCATAGGTGGTGGTCAGCGGACCTTTCGCTTCGTTCTTGACGGCGGCGATGGCGCCGAACACGGCAAAGGCAGCGGCCAGGATGGTGTAGCCGATGACATTCTTCTTATTCATCTTGTTCCAGGGTTTCGTCGGTATTCAATAGGGCGCGCAGGCCGGCCGCGTCGACGCGCTGCAGGCGGCCATCGGCACGCGGTTTCAGGGCGCCGCGCAAATCGTTCATTTCATAGAGTTCGGCGTGGACCGTCTCCTGTTTCCACTGGAAGCTGACGGTTTCGACCGGATCGTGGCGGCCGCCCTTGAAGTGCGGCATTTCCGAGATGTCGATATCGACGTTGCGGTTCAGAAGGAAGATCTCGACCTCCTTGGCGCTGTCGGCGAACAATTGCAGGTTGATGGCGTCGTGTTCGCCGGCGGTGCCGTTCAGCACGGCGCCGGTGAGGTAGGGGCGGAACTCGGCCAGCTGCTCCATCACTTCGAGCGCCGCGCCGCGCAGATGCTGCAGGCGGGCGGCCTGGGCCGGACCCTGGAACAGCGCCTGGTAGCGCCGCACTTCGTCTTCGACTTGCGTATTGTCCGGCAAATAATTGGGGGAGGGACGGTCGCTGCCGGTCACCTGGCGCGCGGCCTTGGCCTTGGCGGTGGCATAGTCGGCGCCATCCTGGGCAATCATGCGCGCCGCAGTGGCAGCAATACGTGCGCGCAAAGTTTGGAGGTCATCATTTGGCGTTGGCATCATGTGCGTGATCATACTCTTGAACGGAAAATGGCATCGCGTCGGGTAAAATCGTGCATTCGCTATTTTCTCGATCACCATGCACATTCACATCCTCGGTATTTGCGGCACCTTCATGGGCGGTCTGGCAGTCCTGGCCAAAGAGGCCGGCCACCGCGTCACGGGGTGCGACGCCAACGTCTATCCTCCGATGAGCACCCAGCTCGAAGCCCAGGGCATCGAATTGATCCAGGGTTACAGTCCGGAGCAGGTGGCGCTCAATCCCGATCTCTACGTGATCGGGAACGTGATGACCCGAGGTAATCCGCTGATCGAGGAAATCCTGAACCGCGGCCTGCCGTATGTATCTGGCCCGCAATGGATCGGGGACCACATCCTGCGTCATAAATGGGTGCTGGCGGTCGCCGGTACCCACGGCAAGACCACGACCACCTCGATGCTGGCCTGGATCCTGGAAGACGCCGGGTATTCGCCGGGCTTCCTGATCGGCGGCGTGCCGATGAACTTCGGCATCTCGGCGCGCCTGCAGGGCGAGACCGAGTCCGACTTCTTCGTGATCGAAGCCGACGAGTACGACACCGCCTTCTTCGACAAGCGTTCCAAGTTCGTGCACTACCACGCCAAGACGGCGGTGCTGAACAACCTCGAATACGACCACGCCGACATCTTCCCGGACATCGGCGCCATCGAGACCCAGTTCCACCACCTGGTGCGCACCGTGCCCGGCGTCGGCCGCCTGATCGTCAACGGCGACGAAGCCTCGCTCGGCCGCGTGCTCAAGCGCGGCTGCTGGAGCGAGAAGGAAGCCTTCGGCGCATCCGAAGGCACAAACTGGAGCCTGGTCGAGCATCCGGGCGGTTCCAGCTTCGACGTGCTGTTCAACGGCGAACTGCAGGGCACCGTGCACTGGGACCTGACCGGCCACCACAACCGCACCAATGCGCTGGCCGCGATCGCCGCCGCGCGCCATGTCGGCGTGCCGCCCGCCCAGGCCATCGAATCGCTGGCCCGCTTCCAGAGCGTCAAGCGACGCATGGAAGTGCGCGGCGTGGTGAAGGGCGTGACCGTCTACGACGACTTCGCCCACCACCCGACCGCGATCGCCACCACCGTCGGCGGGTTGCGCCAAAAGTTAGGCGCAGGTGGAGCCGATGCCCCGGGCCGCATCCTGGCCGTGCTGGAACCGCGCTCGAACACCATGAAGCTGGGCGCGATGAAGGATGCGCTGCCGGGCAGCCTGAAGGACGCGGACCTGGTGTTCGGCTTCGGCAGCCAGCAGGCGCTGGGCTGGTCGCTGGCCGACGCCCTGAAACCGCTGGGAACGATCGCGCACAGCTTCGACCAGCTCGACTACATGGTCCAGGCCATCGTGCAGGCGGCCCAGCCGGGCGACCACATCCTCGTGATGAGCAACGGCGGCTTCGGCGGCGTGCACCAGAAGCTGCTGGAGGCGCTGGCGGAATGAGTTCTCCGCATCTCGCAGACGCGCACGTGTTATACCTGCACGGCTTCCGCTCTTCGCCGAAGTCGTTCAAGGCGCGGGTGGTGCACCAGCGCATGGCGCAGCGCGGCCTGGCGCAGCAGCTGATCTGTCCGCAACTGCCGGCTTCGCCGAAGGCGGCGATGGAACTGGTGCTGACCCTGGTCGAGCGCTACAAGGCTAACCTGGCCATCGTCGGCTCCTCGCTGGGCGGCTTTTACGCGACCTGGCTGGCCGAGCGCTTCGGTTGCCGCGCGGTGCTGATCAACCCGGCGGTCGACCCGTTGAAGAACCTCGAACAGCACGTCGGCGTGACCACCGCCTGGCATTCCGACGAGCCCTTCGAGTTCAAGCGCGAGTACATAGCCGAGCTGGCCGAGCTGAAGGTGGCGCGGATCACGCGCCCGGAACGCTACTTCCTGCTGGCCGCGACCGGCGACGAAGTGCTGGATTACCGCGACATGGTGGCCCACTACGCGGGCGCGCGCCAGCACGTCATCGACGGCAGCGACCATGCGGTGTCGGAATTCGAACAATACGTCGACGAGGTGCTGGACTTCTGCACCGGATCGGACCGGGCGTGAGGCCGGCGTCGCTGCACCGGGCCCGCTGGCTGGCGCATGCGGATGGCGTACATGCCGATGCCGCGATGCGCGACTGGCTGACCACGCCGGGCTCGCTGACCGTGCGCCTGATCGCGCACAGCCGCCAGTTCCGCGTGCAGAAGCTGCGCCAGGCGCCGAACGTCTGCCTGGCGGACGAAGCCGCAGCGATTGGCCTGGCGAGGCCGCGCCGCGTGTGGGAACGCGAGGTGCTGTTGCGCTGCGACGGCGCGCCGGTGGTGTATGGCCACACGGTCGTGCCGATGAACGCGACCGCGCAGGACTGGCCGCTGTTCTCGGCGCTCGGCGAACGCTCGCTCGGTACGACCCTGTTCTATGATCCGAGGGTCGTGCGCGGCCAGCTTGAATTTGCCCGCATCCGCCCGGGCCACCCGCTGCTGGCGCGCGTGGATGCGGCCTTGCAGCGGGAAGGGCTGGGCGTGCGGCCCGATACGATCCATTATGCGCGGCGCTGCGTCTATCGCCGCCGTCAAGGCCTGCTGCTGGTCACCGAGGTATTCTTGCCCGCGGTGCTGGACCTGGCAGCGGCTAAACAAACCATGAATGTGAAGTGAGATGAACGTCTTTTTCGAAGAATCCGGCGACTTCAAGGTCGGTACCGTGCTGTCCCAGGCGGGCGAGGCCTACCAGGTCGAAATGCCGAGCGGGAAGCGCACCAAGGTCAAGTCGCGCGATGTGCTGCTGCAGTTCGACAAGCCGTCCCCGGCCGAGCTGCTGGAGCAGGCCAAGGCGGTCGCACAGGAAGTCGACCTCGAATTCCTGTGGGAGGTCGCGGGCCAGGAGGAGTTCGGCTTCACGGAACTGGGCGCCGAATACTTCGGCCACGCGCCGCTGCCGTTCGAGGCCGCCGGCCTGGTGCTGGCGCTGCACAACGCCCCCATCTATTTCTACAAGAAGGGCCGCGGCCGTTACAAGGCCGCGCCGGAACAGTCGCTGCGCGCGGCCCTGGCCGGCATCGAAAAGAAGAAGCAGCAGGCCATCGTCCAGCAATCGTATGTGGACGAGCTGAAGGCGGGCCGCCTGCCGGCCGCGATGCAGCCGCTGGTGCAGCAGCTGCTGTTCAAGCCGGACAAGAACAGCATCGAATACAAGGCGCTGGAAACCGCCGCCAGCGAGCTGCAGACCAATGCCCAGCGCCTGATGCTGAGTACCGGCGGGATGGCCTCGGCCAAGGAACTGCACATGGCGCGCTTCCTGTTCGAGCACTTCCCGCGCGGCGCCGGCTTCCCGCAAGTGACGGTGCCGAGCGCGCCGACGGACCTGCCGCTGGCGAAAGTGTCGGCCTTCTCGATCGACGACGTGACCACCACCGAGATCGACGATGCGCTGTCGGTCGAGCACCTCGACGATGGCACGGTGCGGGTCGGCATCCACATCGCCGCGCCGGGCCTGGCCATCCGTCCCGACGACGCGCTCGACAAGATCGCGCGTGCGCGCATGTCGACCGTGTATATGCCGGGCGATAAGATCACCATGCTGCCGGACGAGGTGGTGGAAGCCTTCACCCTGGCCGAAGGCAGGGATTGCCCGGCGCTGTCGCTGTACGCGACACTGAATCCGGAAAACTGGTCGGTGCTGTCGACCGAGACCCGCGCCGAGCGCGTGCACATCAAGAGCAACCTGCGCCTGAACGAGCTCGACGCCCTGGTCACCGAAGAGGTGCTGGAAAGCGGCACCGGCGAGTACCCGCACAAGGACGAGCTGGGCCTGCTGTGGAAATGGGCGCTGCAGCTCGAAGCGGGCCGCATGAAGAAGCGCGAAGCCTTCGGTTTGAAGCCGGAGCAGGCCAACCGCGTCGACTTCAACTTCTACGTCGAGAACGACGTCGTCACGATCGTGCGCCGCAAGCGTGGCGCGCCGCTGGACAAGATCGTGGCCGAGCTGATGATCTTCGCGAACAGCACCTGGGGCAAGCTGCTGCACGACTCGGGCGTACCGGGCATCTACCGCTCGCAGGGCCCGGGCGCCGGCGGCTGGAACGCCAAGATCCAGGTGCGCATGGTGACCCACGCGGCGCCGCACCAGGGCCTGGGCGTCGACCAGTATGCCTGGAGCACTTCGCCGCTGCGCCGCTATACGGACCTGGTCAACCAGTGGCAGATCCTGGCCTGCGCCGAGCACGGCGTGACGGCGCCGCTGGTGGCCCCGTTCAAACCGCGCGACGCGACCCTGTTCTCGATCGTCTCGGCCTTCGACGCCGCCTATGCCGCCTACAACGAGTTCCAGCAGAACATGGAACGCTACTGGTGCCTGCGCTGGCTGGGCCAGGAAAATGCGCGCCAGGTGGATGCCGTGGTGCTGAAGGACGAGGTGCTGCGCCTGGTCGAGATCCCGCTGGTGATCCGCCTGCCGGGAATGCAGCAGGTGCCGCGCGGCGCCCAGGTGCGCATGGACATCGTGCGCTGGGACGAAGTCGACCTGTCGCTGGAAGCCCGCCTGCTCGAGGTGGCCGAGCCGACGCCGGAAGCGGCCGCCGAGCTGGAACTGGAGGAAGAAGAGGAAGCGGCAAGCGCCACTGCCGATACCGGCGAGGCGGCGGCCGAGGAAGCGGTGGAGGCCGAGGGCTCGGTGACCGTGACCGATCCTTCCACGCAGACCGACGTCCCCGCCGCGTGATGAACGTAGGGTGGGCACACTGTGCCCACGTCCAGCGTTTGCATAACGCTAACGTCCGCGTGGGCACGGAGTGCCCACCCTACAACAGCGGTCATTCAGCCCAACAAAGTCGCGGCCTTGCACGGTAGAATGGGTAGTTACGTACTCCCAACCGTCCCATCCCGCAGCACGTGAAGAGCCTCCAACACAACCGTCCCATGATGATCGCCATCGCCTTCTCGGTGCTGGCGCACGCGTCCCTGCTGGCGATCCGCTTCGCCGCGCCGGATGCGTTCCGGTTGCAGCCGACCGATCCGGGGCTGGAAGTCATCCTGGTCAACGCCAAGCACGAGCGCGCCCCGGTCAAGGCCGAGGCGCTGGCCCAGGCCAACCTCGACGGCGGCGGCAACGCCGATGCCGGCCGCGCCCAGTCGCCGCTGCCGGACCTGCGCAAGGTCGAGGATGGCGACAGCATCAAGGCCCTGCAGCGCCGCATCGCCGAGCTGGAGCAGCGCCAGAAGATCCTGACCCAGACCCACGCCTCCGGCTTCAACGCCGCCCCGATCGCCGAGCAGGACAAGCCGGACCCGTCGCGCAACGGCGCCGACATGCTCGAGACCAGCCGTGCCATCGCGCGCCAGACCGCCGAGATCACCCAGCGCATCTCGGACCAGAACAAGCGCCCCAAGAAAACCTTCATCAGCCCCAGCACCCGCGGGGTCGGTTACGCCCTGTATTACAAGGCGATGCAGAAGCGGGTCGAGGAAGTCGGCACCCTGAGCTTCCCGCAGCAGAACGGCCGCAAGCTGTACGGCGAGCTGGTGATGTACATCCCGGTCTTCCAGGACGGCAGCATCTACGACAAGGAAGGCGGACCGCGCATCGAGCGTTCGTCCGGCAACCGCGCGCTGGACCAGGCCGCGCTGGGCATCGTGCGCCGCGCCGCGCCCTTCGGCAAATTCCCGGCCAATATGCGTTCCACCGACAAGGACGACCTGTGGATCGTGATCACGACCTTCACGTTCACGCGGGAAGGCAAGCTGGAAACCGAACTGCAGAAAGAAAAAGGCGCATGAGCGACAAGTATTGCGTGATTGGCAATCCGATCGGCCATAGCCGGTCCCCCGACATCCATGCCGCATTCGCGGCGCAGACCGGCCAGGACATCGTCTACGAGCGGGTGCTGGCGCCGCTGGACGGCTTTGCCGAGACGGTGCGCGGCTTGATCGACCGCGGCTACCGCGGCGCCAACGTCACCGTGCCCTTCAAGCTGGAAGCGGCCGACATCGCCACCCGGCTCGAACAACGCGCGCGCCTGGCCGGCGCCGTCAACACCCTGCGTTTCGAGAACGGCGAGATCGTCGGCGACAACACCGATGGCCCCGGCCTGGTGGCCGACATCGTCCGCAACGCCGGCGTGCCGCTCGCCGGCAAGCGCGTGCTGCTGCTGGGCGCGGGCGGTGCAGCGCGCGGCGTGATCCTGCCGATCCTGCAGCATGGCCCCGCGGCGATCGCGATCGCCAACCGCACCCGTGCCACCGCCGATGCGCTGGTGGCGCAGTTTGCCGGGCAGCTGGCGCATCCGAAGCAGATGGCGGCCTGCGGCTTCGACGACATCGCCGAGGCTTTCGACGTGGTGATCAATGCCACCTCGGCCAGCCTGTCTGCCGCCATGCCGCCGGTGCCTGCGCTCGCTTTTTGCCAGGGCACGCTGGCTTTGGATATGATGTACGGAAATAAGCCGAGTCCGTTCATGGAATTCGCCGCCAGCCATGGCGCCACGACCCGCGACGGCCTGGGCATGCTGGTCGAGCAGGCCGCCGAAGCCTTCGCCATCTGGCGCGGCGTGCGGCCGCAGACCGCCACCCTCCTGGAACAGATGCGAACACAACAATGACGAGAGCGCTGAAGGCAAGCATGGCGGGCAGCGCCGGCAAGACGGCCGGTGCCACGAAGAGCAGGGGCCGCCGCTGGCTGAAGTGGATCGTTCTCGGACCGCTGCTGGCCGTGCTGCTGGTGCAGCTCTACTTTTTCGCGATGGTTTGCTGGTGGACCCAGTTCAATCCATCGTCGACCAGCATGATGCGCCAGCAGCTTTCCAGCCTGCGCGAAAAGAACCCGAACGCGAAGCTGGAGCAGGTCTGGGTGCCTTACGAGCGCATCTCGGACAACCTGAAACGCGCGGTGATCGCCTCCGAAGACGCGAATTTCACGGAACACGACGGCGTCGACTGGGAAGCGCTGGAGAAGGCCTGGGAGCGCAACAACAAGCGCCACAAGGTGATCGGCGGCGGTTCCACCATCACGCAGCAGCTGGCCAAGAATCTGTTCCTGTCCGGCTCGCGCAACTACCTGCGCAAGGGCCAGGAACTGGTCATCGCCTACATGCTGGAAACGGTGATGAGCAAGCAGCGCATCCTGGAAATCTACCTGAACGTGGTCGAATTCGGCCGCGGCGTGTTCGGCGCGGAGGCGGCTGCGCGCCATTACTACCGCAGCTCGGCCGCCAAGCTGAACGCCAACCAGGCCGCGCGCCTGGCGGTGATGCTGCCTAACCCGCGCTATTACGACGCCCACCGCAACACCAACTACCTGGCCCGCCGCACCGCCGTCATCCAACGCCGGATGAACGCCGCCGACCTCCCTTGATATAACCCAAACCGGGGTCAGACACCGAATTCTGGAAAGAGCCCTCGGGACATTTCCAAAAATCGGTGTCTGACCCCGGTTTGAGGCTGCTCAAGCTTGCAATTTTGTTGCCTGCGGGGTGGCCGGGCTCAGGGCTTACAGGTACACTTGCGCTGTTTCCGAATCCGGCCGAGAAAGCAGCACATGATCAACGTATTTGTCCTACAAAATGGCCGACTGAACCAGGTAGCGATCGCGTCGCGCGCGGATCTGGAGAAAGTAACGCCTGTCTGGGTCGACCTGACCGACCCGACCGACGAAGAACGTGCCGTCGTCAAGGCGATGTATGGCGTCATCCTGCCTGGCGAGGACGAAGTATCGGACATCGAGGCCTCGGCCCGCTACTACGAGGCGGAAAACGGCGACCTGCACCTGCGCACCGACTTCCTGCTCGAGGAAGAGGAAGGCCCGTCGCGCGTGGTCACGGTGGCCTTCATCCTGGCGAAGAAGATCCTGTTCTCGGTCCACAACGACGACCTGCCGGTGTTCCGCCTGGTGCGCCTGCGCGCGCGCTCGCGTCCCGGCTCGATCGAAGACTACATGGACGTGCTGCTCGACCTGTACGCCACCGACGCCGAATACTCGGCGGATGCGCTGGAAGGCATCTACCAGAGCCTGGAAGAGGTCAGCGCCCGCGTGCTGCAGAAGGAATTCACCGACCAGGACGCGGCCGCCGCGCTGAATGCGATCGCCCAGGAAGAAGACTTGAACGGCCGCATTCGCCGCAACATGATGGACACCCGCCGCGCGGTCAGCTTCCTGATGCGCGGCCGGCTGCTGAATTCGGACCAGTTCGAGGAGGCGCGCCAGATCCTGCGCGACATCGAATCGCTGGACGGCCACACGTCTTTCCTCTTCGATAAGATTAACTTCCTGATGGACGCCACCGTCGGCTTCATCAACATCAACCAGAACAAGATCATCAAGATCTTCTCGGTGGCTTCGGTGGCCTTCCTGCCGCCGACGCTGATCGCCAGTATCTACGGCATGAACTTCGAGTTCCTGCCGGAGCTGCACTGGAAGCTCGGTTATCCGTGGTCGCTGACCCTGATGGTTATCAGCGCGGTGGCGCCTTTCCTGTATTTCCGCCACCGCGGCTGGTTGAAGTAAAACCTGCCGGGGGCAGGTTTTACGACCTGACGGGGGCAGGTTTTACGGCCTCAGCGCGCGCGGACGTAAAGGCCGTCGAAGCGCACGTTCAGGCCGCCGCACTGACCTTTGTCGTGCACGATCAGGTAGTCGCCGATGCGGGCCATGTCCGCGCTGCATTCATACGTTTCCTTGCCGCCGGCGGGGCCAACATGGCCGTGCTGGCCGGAGACCGTGAGCTTGCCCGAGATGTCGCCGAAGTTTTCGGTATTCTGGCCGATCCAGCGCGTGTTTCCCGCCACCTGCAGGGCGTCGCCCACGCGGGAGATGCCGAGCCTGCCCGGTCCCTTGTAGACCTCCATCCACTTTCCCAGCCAGTCGCCGGTCTGGAACGCAGTGTCCGGCTGTGCCACCAGATCCCTGTTTCGCACCCAGCCGACCGTCTCGCGTGACTTGCCCTGGTACCAGGCGCAGGTCCATTCGCCATGCGCCTTGCCGAGCAGCAGGCGATCGCCCGGCACCACATAGGCTTTGGTCTGGCAGGATGCGCCTTTTTGTGGACAGCCATCCCAGTCGTTGAAGAAGTAGAGTTTGGGCGCAGTGCCGGCCACGGTGGCGAGGTGGAATGCCTGCTGCGACGGGAACAGGCCGTTGCGGCACATGTCCTCGTCGGTGTTCTGGGCCTGGGCGCAGCCGGCTGCCAGCAAACCTGCCGACAGAACGAGGGCGCCCGCGTATCTGCTTTTCATGACGTCTCCGATGACCTGTTCATGGTCTCGGCGACAGTATAAAGCGCAGCGCTCGGCCAGCAATAAAGTCAGGATCACATCGTCGCAAACATCGCCACAACCGCCACCAGCATGATGGCCACGCCCAGCCAGCCGATCAGGGTGTGGCGGGTGGTCAGCGTGTACTGGCCCATGATCTTGCGGTTATGCGCCAGCATCATCATGACGACCATGATCGGCACCGCGATCACGCCGTTGATCTGGGCCGACAGCACCAGTGCCGCGATCGGGTCGACCGGGGCGAAGTCGAGCAGCACGCCGCCCAGCGTGGCCAGGGCGATGATGCCGTAGAACTCGCGCGCCTCGACCACTTTCAGGTCCAGGCCGTTGCGCCAGCGGAAGCTCTCGGTGACGGCGTAGGCGGCCGAGCCGGCCAGCACCGGCACCGCCAGCATGCCGGTGCCGATGATCCCCAGCGCGAACAGCACGAAGGCGAATTCGCCCGCCACCGGACGCAGCGCCTCGGCCGCCTGTGCCGAGGACTGGATGTCGGTGATGCCGTGCGCGCCCAGCGTGACTGCCGTGGTCAGGATGATGAAGAAGGCCACCAGATTCGAGAAGCCCATGCCGATCAGGGTGTCCGCCTTGATGCGCTTCATCTGCGCCTTCGCATCTTTCGGGCGGGTGCGCAGCGCGCGCGTGCTGGCGTCGTTGCGGATCTCTTCCACTTCCTGCGAGGCCTGCCAGAAGAACAGGTAGGGCGAGATGGTGGTGCCGAACACCGCCACGATCAGGGCCACCGACTCCTTGGTGAAACTGAAGTGCGGCCAGACGGTGCGCGCCAGCACTTCGGTCCAGGGCATGTGCACGGCGAAGGCGGTCGCCACATAGGCCAGCAGGCCGAGCGTCAGCCACTTCAGGTAGCGCACATAGGTGCTGTAGGGCAGGAAGACCTGCAGCAGCAGGCACAGGATGCCGAAGCCCAGCGAATACATGTGCTGCGAGCCGACGCCGGTCACCAGGCGCAGGGCTTCGCCCATGGCGGCGATGTCGGCGGCGATGTTGATCACGTTCGCCACCAGCAGCAGCACGACGATCGCGTACAGCAGCCAGGGCGAATAGGCGCGGCGGATGTTGGCGGCCAGGCCGCGGCCGGTGACGCGGCCGATGCGTGCCGAGACCAGCTGGATGCCGACCATGAAAGGATAGGTCAGGACCAGGGTCCACAAGGTGTTGAAGCCGAATTGCGCGCCGGCCTGGGAATAGGTGGCGATGCCGGATGGGTCGTCGTCCGCCGCGCCGGTGATGAGGCCGGGGCCGAGGGACTTGAGGGTGGCGTTGTCGGTGAGACGGCGGAAGAGCTGGAACTTGGACTTCATCATCGGGCCTGCGCAAATGAAAACGGGCGCGGCCAACGATTTAAAAATGGTCAGCGCGCCGGACGGGTTGAGTTTTTAGAGGGACTGTTCATGGTCGGCGCGGAGTGTAGCACGGTAGAAACGCCTTGCAGCGTCTCCACCGTGTAATAAAAGGTAAATAAGCCTGGCTTAAGCGATCCGGGCGAATACGCGTCGCGCCGCCGCCACGGTTTCTTCGATCACGGCATCGTCGTGCGCGGCCGAGACGAAGCCGGCTTCGAACATCGCCGGCGCAAAATACACGCCCTCGTCCAGCATGCCGTGGAAGAAGCGGTTGAAGCGCTCCTTGTCGCCGGCCATCATCTGGCCATAGGTCGAGGGGATGTGGTGCGAGAAGTACATGCCGAACATGCCGCCGACGGCATCGCCGCAGAAGGCCACGCCGGCTTCTTTCGCGGCTGCCGTCAGACCCGCGACCAGCTTGGCGGTCTGGGCGGACAGCTTGTCGTAGAAGCCCGCTTCCTGCACCAGCTTCAGCGTGGTCATGCCGGCGGCCACCGCCACCGGGTTGCCGGACAGGGTGCCGGCCTGGTAGACCGGGCCGACCGGGGCCATCTTTTCCATCAGCTCGGCGCGTCCACCGAAGGCCGCCACCGGCAGGCCGCCGCCGATCACCTTGCCCAGCGCGGTCAGGTCCGGCGTGATGCCGTACAGTTCCTGGGCGCCGCCGAGGCCGACGCGGAAGCCCGACATCACTTCGTCGAAGATCAGCACGGCGCCGTATTCGGTGCACAGTTCACGCATGCGGCGCAGGAATTCCGGCGTGGCGCGGATCAGGTTCATGTTGCCGGCCACCGCTTCCACGATCACGCAGGCGATGGTGTCGCCCATCGAGGCGAAGGCGTCTTCCAGCTGCGGGATGTTGTTGTAGTCGAGGACCAGGGTGTGCTTGACGAAGTCTTCCGGCACGCCGGCCGAGGTCGGGTTGCCGAAGGTGAGCAGGCCGGAGCCGGCTTTCACCAGCAGCGAATCGGCGTGGCCGTGGTAGCAGCCTTCGAACTTGACGATCTTGTCGCGGCCGGTGGCGCCGCGCGCCAGGCGCAGCGCGCTCATGGTCGCTTCGGTGCCGGAGGAGACCAGGCGCACCTGCTCGATCGAGGGCACCAGGCGGCAGATCTCTTCGGCGATCTCGATCTCGCCTTCGGTCGGGGCGCCGAAGGACAGGCCGTTCGCGGCCGCATCCTGCACCGCTTTGATCACTTGCGGATGGGCGTGGCCGACGATGGCCGGGCCCCAGGAGCCGATGTAGTCGATGTAGCGCTTGCCGTCGGCATCCCAGAAGTACGGGCCTTCGGCGCGGGTGATGAAGCGCGGGGTGCCGCCCACCGAGCGGAAGGCGCGCACCGGCGAGTTGACGCCGCCCGGGGTGGTCTGCTGGGCGCGGGCGAACAGGATATCGTTTTTCGAGGTTTGTTCAGTCATGGTTGTTCTTCTTGCTGGTTATCCGGCGCGACGCGCGGGCAGGGCGCCGCGATCCGGTACAGTTTATTGGGAATGAGCCGGCCCATGCCGAAGCGGCAGGCATGCTGCAGGGTGCCGCTGGTGTAGTCCTGGGCATAGGTCAGGGCCTCGACCGCGTCCAGGCCCTGCGCCATGCGCGCCGTCAGCGCCGCCGACAGCGTGTTGCCGGCGCCGACGAAGGGGCCGGGCAGGTGCTGCGGCCAGGACAGGCTGACGGCCAGGCCGTCGGCGTCGTACAGGTTGTCGGCGCGGACGCCATCGCCGCCGCCGATGCCGGTGACCAGCACGTGGCCGCAGCCGAAGGCGGTCAGCTCGGCCACATCCTCGGCCACGGTGGCGACACTGCCCGGGTCGCGCCAGCAGTCGGCGAAGCGCGCCAGCTCGGGCTGCGACATCATCAGCACGTGCGCCTGCGGCACCAGCAACTGGTGGATCAGGGTCAGCATGTCGTCGTCGCGCACGCCGCAATCCGGCAGGCCGGTGGTGAACGGGTCGAGGATCAGCGGCACCTGGGCGTAGTCGGACACGATCTCGGCGATCGCCGCGACCTGTTCCAGGCTGGCCATGGTGCCGACCTTGATCGCGGCAATCGGCATGTCCTCGAGCAGCATCCGGGCCTGTTCGACCACGCTGCTGGACTCGACCGGCTGGATGTGGTCGACGCGTGCGGAATCGGCCACCAGCAGTCCGGTCACCACCGACAGGCCATGGCAACCGTGCATGGCGAAGACGGCCACGTCGGACTGGATGCCCAGCGCGCCGACCGGATCGGCCGGCCCGAATGTGAGGATGAGTGGAGACGGTTGGTTTTGCACAGGGGTTAGATTAAGATACCTGACTCGCCATTTTACTAGATAGAAGGAACCGAAACGTGAGCAACGAAACGCAGGCTTTTCAGACCTGGATGTGTTTGATTTGTGGTTGGGTCTACGATGAAGCCGCAGGCGCGCCGGAAGACGGCATCGCTCCCGGTACCCGTTGGGCCGACGTGCCGATGAACTGGACTTGCCCGGAATGCGGCGCGCGCAAGGACGATTTCGAGATGACCGCCATCTGAGTTGTCGTTTTAGTCATCAAAAACAGGGCATTTGCCGCCCCGGCGATGCCTTCTTGCCAAGCTTGTTGTGAATAGATTATCGCCTTGGTTTTCGCCTAGTTGACGTATAGCAACACTTCGCGCACAAGGCCAGCGCCCTATGCTATCGTGCTGGTTCATGCTGAAGTGAAACTAATATGACGACGCAAGCGACAGGCCCGAAGATCATGGTGATCGACGACAGCAGCACGATCCGCCGTTCCGCCGAAATCTTCCTGACCCAGGCCGGGTACCAGGTGGTGCTGGCCGAGGACGGCTTCGATGCGCTGGCCAAGATCAACGATCACCAGCCCGCGCTGGTGTTCTGCGACATCCTGATGCCGCGCCTGGATGGTTACCAGACCTGCGCGCTGATCAAGAAGAGCGCGAAATTCCACGCGACCCCGGTGGTGATGCTGTCCTCGAAGGACGGCCTGTTCGACCGCGCGCGCGGCGCCATGGTCGGCTCCAGCGCCTATCTCACCAAACCGTTTTCCAAAGACAGCCTCCTTGCCGCCGTGCGTGACCATACGGCAGCAAACGGCATGCATTGACCGGAGCCCATCGTGGCCATACAAAAGATCCTGATCGTCGACGATTCCCCGACCGAACGCTACTACCTGACCGACATCCTGGTGCGCAACGGCTTTACCGTCACCACTGCCGAGAACGGCGAGGAGGCGCTGGCCAAGATCCGCGCCGACCGCCCGCAGCTGATCCTGATGGACGTCGTGATGCCGGGTGCGAACGGGTTCCAGATCACGCGCTCGATTTCGCGCGACCCCGAACTGTCCTCGGTGCCGATCATCATCTGCAGCAGCAAGAACCAGGAAACGGACCGCATCTGGGGCATGCGCCAGGGCGCGAAGGATTATTTCGTCAAGCCGGTCGACGGCCCGGCCCTGCTGGCCAGGATCGCCACGCTCGACGCCTGACATGGCCACCCTCGATCCCGCTGCCCGGCGCCTGCGGCTGCGCCAGTACCAGGAAGAGCTGCTCGAGCGCATGCAGGCCGCGCGCACCGGCAGCGGCGCCCGCACGCACCAGCTGGGCGTCGAGATCGGCGGCGAGCGCTACCTGCTCGACCTGCTCGAAGCCGGCGAGATCGTGCCGGTGCCGCCGCTGACCAGCGTGCCGCTCACCCAGCCCTGGTACCTCGGGCTGGCGAATATCCGCGGCAGCCTGGTCGGCGTGGTCGACCTGGCCCGCTTCTTCGGTTTGCAGGAAAGCGCGGCCGCGCCCGGACCGGCCGCACGGCTGGTGACCTTCTCGCCCAGTCTCGGCATGCCCTGCGGCTTCCTGGCCGCGCGCGTGCACGGGCTGCGCCAGGCCGCCGAGATGACGCCCTCGGCGGGCCGCCTGATCGACGCCGACGGCCATGCCTGGACGCCGCTGGCGCTGGCGGCGCTGGCGCAGGACGAGCGCTTCCTGCAGGTCGGCCTCTGACAAACACATAACGACAACAGGTTCTGGACTGGAGCTGGAATGGGATTCGCATCTAAACTCACGGTGAATTTTCTCGCCAAGGACAAGGACGACGGCAGCACCGTGCTGGCGTCGCCCGACACCCAGTTCGGGATCGGCCTGATGCCGGCCGCCGCCGATGCCGCCGGCATGCCGCAGCACTCGGCCGACGATGCCGCCGAGCGGCTCGGCAACCTGGCCGGCCGCAAGCAGCGCGCCGCCGCAGCCGCTGCCGCCGCGACGGCCGGCGCCGACGAGGAGCTGCGCCTGCCGCTGATCGGCCACCTGTCGCTGCCGCGCCAGCTGCGCATCCTGCTGGTCGCCTTCGTGATCGGCATCCTGCTCACCATCCTGTCTCTGTGGCGTAACGCCGGCAGCGGCGCGGTGGCATTGAACCAGACCCAGATCGCGAGCGAGGCGGTGATGCATTCGCAGCGCGTCGGCAAGGCCGCGACGAATGCGATGCAGGGCAATCCAGACGCCTTCTCCCAGCTCCAGGACAGCCGCATGGCGCTGGGCCGCGACCTCGACCTGCTGGCCAAGGGCGGCAGCTTCAACGGCAACGACATCCCGGCCGCATCGGGCGACACCGCGCGCCAGCTGGGCAAGGTCAGCGCCAAGTGGAAGGTCTCGGATGCGGCAGCCATCAGCATCCTCAAGATGAAGCCGGAGCTGATCGGCTTCGACAGCAGCCTGAAACAGCTGAATATCCTGTCGCCGGAGATGCTGGCGCTGACCGAGGAAATCCTGACCGAACGCACCGGACACGGCGGCAGCGCACGCGAGCTGGCCGCGCTCGGCCGCCTGATGATGCTGACCCAGCGCCTGTCGCGCAGCGCCAACGAGTTCCTGAGCTCGGGCGGCATCAGTCCCGAAACCGCGTTTCAGATGGGCCGCGACATCACGACCTTCCGCGCCACCGTGGACGGCCTGCTGAACGGCAGCCAGGCGCTCGGCCTGGCGCCGCTGAACGACGCCGACCTGCGCAACAAGCTGCTCGAGGTGCAGTCGAAATTCGGCGTCTGCCAGACCATCGTCTCCAGCTTCCTGCACAACCTGTCGGACCTGACCGCCGCCAAGGCCGCCGAGCAAAGCATCTTCCGCGACAACGAAGAGCTGCGCGCCCAGCTCTCGAACCTGCAGGGCGAATTCCGCGCCGACCAGGGCAACGCCGGCCCGTGGTTCTGGCTGCTGGTGGTGGCCTCGATCTTCACGCTGGCGATGGCCGGCAGTATCTCGCGCGTGATGCTGCAGGACTCGCGCAACCGCACCCGCGGCGCCGATGCGCGCCGCCAGGAAGCGGAGGCGATGCGCCTGCTGGCCCAGGCCAAGGAAGAGGAGGCGAAGGCCACCAACGACCAGAACCAGGCCGCGATCCTGCGCCTGATGAACGAATTGCAGGAAGTGGCGGACGGCGACCTGACCGTGTATGCCACCGTGTCCGAGGACATCACCGGCGCGATCGCCGACTCGGTCAACTACACCGTCGAAGAATTGCGCGGCCTGGTGGTGCGCGTCATCGACACCGCCGGCAAGGTGACCCAGGCCTCGAACCAGGCGCAGAAGATTTCGAGCGACCTGCTGGTCGCGGCCGGCCAGCAGGCCCGCGAGATCCAGGACACCTCCGCCACCATGCTGCAGATGGCGGGCGAGATCACCGGGGTGTCGCAGTCGGCCAACGAATCGGCCGAAGTGGCACGCCAGTCGGTGGCCGCGGCGGAGCAGGGCGCGACCGCGGTGCAGAACGCCATCAAGGGCATGGGCGAGATCCGCGAGCAGATCCAGGAAACCAGCAAGCGCATCAAGCGCCTGGGCGAATCCTCGCAGGAGATCGGCGAGATCACCGAGCTGATTTCCGACATTACCGAACAGACCAACGTGCTGGCGCTGAACGCGGCGATCCAGGCGGCTTCCGCCGGCGAGGCGGGGCGCGGCTTCTCGGTCGTGGCCGAGGAAGTGCAGCGCCTGGCCGAACGCTCGGGCGAAGCGGCCAAGCAGATCGGCGCACTGGTGCGCACCATTCAGACCGACACCCACGATGCCGTCGCGGCAATGGAAAAATCGACCCAGGGCGTGGTCGAGGGCGCCCGTCTGTCGGACGCCGCCGGCGCCGCGCTGGCCGATATCTCGCGCGTGTCGAACCGGCTGGCGGAGCTGATCCAGGGTATTTCGACCGCGACCGGCTTGCAGGCGACGTCCGCGAACGGGGTGGCGCACAATATGCAGCACATCCTGGCGATCACCGGACAGGCCCAGGACGGCACGCAGCAGACCGCGCAGTCGATCCGGGAACTGTCCCTGCTCGCACAGGAGCTGAAAAACTCGGTGTCGCGCTTCCGCGTCTCCGCCGCTTAAAATCGATCCATGATCCCGACCTCGTCCCTGCCTTCGTCTTCGTCCACTTTCGCGGCGCCCTTCGATACCGGCCCCCTGTCATGGGTGCTCGGCGAGATCCGCGACGCCCTCGAGCGGTCGGCCAAGGCGCTGCAGGACGCGGCGGGACGCAGCCTCGAGGCGCAGCCGACCCTGCTGCTGCACGCCAGGACCCACCTGCACCAGGCCCACGGCGCGCTGCAGATGGTGGACGTCGAGGGCGTCGACCGCCTGACCGGCGCCGCCGAGAAGGCCATCGACCGCTTCAAGGACGGCTCGCTGGCGGTCACCGCCGAACATGCCGCGGTGGTCGGCGAAGCCTACCAGGCGCTGGTCGAGTACCTGGAAGAGCTGCTGGGCGGCAGCGCGCAGCAGCCGGTGCGCCTGTTCCCTTATTACCGGGCCTTGCAGGAATTGCTGGGCGCGGAGCGTGTGCATCCCGGCGAGATGCTGGTGCTGCACAGCGGCGCCGCCTTGGTGCCGCCGGGCGGCCATGACACCGCGCCCGACCTGGCGGCCTGCCGCGCGCGCTTCGAAAAGGCGCTGCTGCCCTTCCTCAAAAGCGGCAGCCCGGAGGCCGCCGGCGAGCTGCGCGACGCCCTGGCGCCGATCACCCGCGCCCAGACGGAGGTTCGTCCGTACGGCTTCTGGCTGGCGATGCAGACCGTGGCCGACCTGGCCGCGCACGGCCAGCTCCCCAGCGACATCTACCTCAAGCAGCTGCTCGGCCAGATCAACCTGCAGCTGCGCCGCATGGTGCAAGGGCATACCAGCCTGCCCGAGGCGATTCTGCGCGACGCGCTGTTCTTCGTCGCCCAGGCGCCGGAACCGACGCTTGACGCCCGCATGCTGCGCGACGCCCATGGCATCGAAGGACAGGTCCCGCACGACTATCTGACGCGCCGCTATGGCCGCATCGACCGCGAAGCGCTGAAGGATGCGAAGGAAGCGCTGGCCAAGACCAAGGAAGGCTGGGATCGTCTCGCCGGCGAAGGCGTGCCCGAGCAGGAAGCCGATTTCGACGGCGCCCTGGCCAGGCTGGCCGGGGCCAGCGAAAAGCTGGGCGCACCGCAACTGGCGCAGCTGCTGCGCGAGCTGGGCGAGGCCGCGCGCCAGGCCGTGACCGGCGGGCGCAGCGATCAGTTCAGCATGGAGATGGCGGCGGCGATGCTGTTCGTCGAGCATGGGCTCGACCAGGTGCGCCAACTGCCCGAGGATTTCGGTCAGCATGCCGAGGCGGTCGGCCAGCGCCTGCTGGCACTGGCGCAGGGCGAGACGCCGCCCGAAGCGCCGGTCTGGCAGGGCGATCTCGCACGCGAACTGCAGCAGGGCCAGACCGTGGCCGTGCTGGCGGGCGAGATCCGCACCGGCCTGCGCCAGGTCGAAAAACTGATCGACGAATTCCACGAAAACCCCACGCGCACCGACACGCTGGAACAGGCCGACCCGCTGCTACACCAGTTGCAGGGCGCACTGTCCATCCTCGACCAGGACCAGGCCACGCGCGCCTGTGAGCACGTGCGCGAACGCGTGCGCGAACTGGCCGCCGGCGGGCAGGACGACGCCACCCGCACCCGGGTGCTGGAAAACCTGGCCCAGAACGTCGGCGCGCTCGGCTTCTTCATCGACGCGCTGGCGCAGAACACCGACACCGCACGCCGCCGCTTCCGCTTCGATGCCGATGAAGGCCTGTTCCGCGAGCTGCCCTTCGATGCGGCCGATGTTGTCGATGCGCCGGTGGCCGAGGTGGCGCAGCCGGAGCCGCCGGAGGCACCTGCAGCGGTCGAGGCACCGGCTGCCGTCGCGGCGCCAGCGCCTGTGGTTGCCGATGCGGTTCCCGATGCGGCGCAGGGCGATGCCGCCATCGAGGCCGAGCTGCTGGAGATTTTCATCAGCGAAGCCCAGGAAGTGCTGGGCGTGGTCGCCGCCACGCTGCCGGCCGCGCATGCCCAGCCGGATAGCCAGGAAACCCTGACCCGCCTGCGCCGCTCCTTCCACACCTTGAAGGGCAGCGGCCGCATGGTCGGGCTGGACCGCTTCGCGTCGCTTGCCGCCGCCATCGAAAAGACCATGAACCTGTGGCTGGCCGAATCGCGCGCCGCCACGCCGGACCTGCTGGCGCTGCTGGACCGTGCGCATGCCGAGCTGTCGGCCTGGGTCGAGGAACTGGCCGCGGGAGCGGGCAGCGCGCGCGACGGCGAGGCCCTGGCGGCCGCCGCGGCGCGGGTGCAGGAGGGCGGCGCTTTTGCGGTGGAAGAGGCGGCGGCCCCGGTTGTCGAAGAAACCATGGCCGACCCTGCCGCCGACATCGATGCCATCGACGTCGCCGCGGTGGAAACCGGGGAGGCGCTGCCGCCGAACGTGGTCGCCTTCCCGCTGGCCGAAGAGAACATCAAGCGCATCGGCGGGCTCGAGATCCCGCTGCCGTTGTATAACATCTACCTGGGCGAGACCGAGGAGCTGATCGGCACCCTGGGGCGCGACTTTGCCCAGTGGCGCGAAGAGCCGCTGCGCGCGGTCTCGGCGCAGGCGCTGAAGGCCTCGCATACGCTGGGCGGTACCTCGGCCACGGTCGGCTTCCACGCGCTGCGCGAGATCGCGTTCGCGCTCGAAGAAGCGCTGCAGGTGGCGACCCCGCCGCTGAGCGAGGAACAGCAGCAGCTGCTCGACGAAACCGTGGAACGCGTGCGCATCATGCGCCAGGTGTTTTCGCTGGGCGAGCTGGCGCCGGCGCAGCCGGAACTGCTGGCGCGCCTGCAGGGCCTGCGCGACGAGCTGGGGCGCAAGAAGGCCGACAGCGTGTTCGACGGCGCCGACCAAGAGTTGGCGCAGCGCCTGGACGCGCTGTTCGCCGCCGCCTACGACAGCATCCTGGCCGACCCGCCGCTGCCGGCCGGCCCGCTGGCCGTGCCGGAACTGGATACGCCCGCGCCGGGATTGCGCGCGGCCGAGCCGCAGCCGGTCGACCCGGCGGTGGCCGCCGTCGACGATCTGTTCGACAGCTATTTCGACGATCCGTTTGCGGCGCCGAGCCTGGAGCAGGCTGTGGCGCCGGAAGTGGAACCCGAACCGCAACTGGTCTTCGACGCTGCCGCCGACCTCGACGAGTCCTTCGCCGCCGCCGAACCCGCCGCGGAGATGGCCGCCGGGATCGCGGCGGAGCCCGAGCCCGAGCCCGAGCCGGAGCCCGAGCCGGAGCCGGTGCTGGCCGCCGAACCGATCTTCACCGACGAGCTGGACCCGGACCTGCTGCCGGTCTTCATGGAAGAAGCGGCGGACCTGCTGCCGCAGATCGGCAAGGATCTGCGCGAGTGGCAACAGGACCCGGCCGCCAACGCCGTCGCCCATGGGCTGCTGCGCGCGCTGCACACGGTGAAGGGCAGCGCCCGGATGGCCGGCGCGATGCGCCTGGGCCAGCACACGCACGCGCTGGAAACCCAGATCGAGAACATGCTGCATGCCGGCACCACCAGCCCGGCGGCCTTCGACGAACTGCTGGCCAACTACGACCAGGCGCTGCTGCTGTTCGAACAGCTGCAGCAGCCGGACGGCCAGGCCGCGCCGGCATCCCCGTCGCCGGCGGAGGCGCAGCCGCAGGCACAGGCGGACCTGCAGCAGGCCGTGCGTGCGCCGCTGGTGCGGGTGCGTGCCGACATCCTCGACCGCTTGGTCAACCAGGCCGGCGAAGTGTCGATCACGCGCTCCAAGCTGGAAAACCAGGTCGGCTCGCTGAAGTCGGCGCTCGCCGATTTCTCGGACAACCTGGGGCGCCTGCGCCACCAGCTGCGCGAAGTCGAGATGCAGGCCGAGTCGCAGATCGCTTCGCGCCTGTCGATCGCCGGCGAGCGCGAGTTCGATCCGCTCGAATTCGACCGCTTCACGCGCCTGCAGGAACTGACGCGCATGATGGCCGAGAGCGTGAACGACGTCGCCTCCTTCCACGAAGGATTGAGCCGCACGGTGGATGCCGCCGTCGAAGACCTGTCGACGCAGTCGCGCCTGACGCGCGAACTGCAGCGCGACCTGATGCGGGCACGGATGGTGCCGTTCGCGAGTTTGTCCGAGCGCCTGTTCCGCGTCGCGCGCCAGACCGCGAAGGAGACCGATAAGCGCGTCAACCTGGACATCCGCGGCGGCGCGGTCGAGATCGACCGCAGCGTGCTGGAACGGATGGCGGCGCCCTTCGAACACCTGCTGCGCAACGCCATCGTGCACGGCGTCGAAGCGCGTGCGCGCCGTTTAGAGAGCGGCAAGCCCGAAACCGGCGAGCTGCTGGTGCAGGTCAGCCAGCAGGGCAACGAGGTGCAGATCCGCTTTGCCGACGATGGCGCCGGCCTGGACCTGGCACGCATCCGCGCCAAGGGCGAGGCCAATGGCCTGCTCGGCCCTGACGCCGAGGTGGCGGATGCCGAGCTGGCCGAACTGATCTTCGAGCCGGGCTTCTCGACCGCCGATGCGCTGACCGAACTGGCCGGCCGCGGCGTCGGCATGGACGTGGTGCGTTCCGAAGCGCGCGCGCTAGGCGGACGCGTCGAGATCGCCAGCGAAGCGGGCAAGGGCGCGACCTTCACCATCCACCTGCCGCTGACCCTGGCCGTCAACCAGGTCGTGCTGGTGGCCAGCGGCGCCAAGACCTATGCGTTGCCGGCCAACCTGGTCGGCCAGGTGCTGCAGGTGCGCGAAGCCGAGCTGGCCGCGGCCCGTGCCGCCGGCGCGATCCAGGTCCAGGGCGAAGCGGTGCCGCTGCGCTATCTGCCGGAAATGCTGAACGAGCCGGGCGGCCCGGGCGGCGCGCGCTCCCTGCCGGTGCTGGTGCTGGGCGCCGGCGCCCACCGGCTGGCGCTGCAGGTCGACGAGGTGCTGGGCAACCGCGAGGTCGTGATCAAGAACGTCGGGCCGCAGCTGGCGCGCCTGCCGGGCATTGCCGGCGCCACCGTGCTGGGTTCGGGCGAGATCGTGCTGATCCTGAATCCGCTGCTGCTGCCGGACCACGGCCTGCCGGCCCCGGTGCAGGACGAGGCAGCGGCCGCGCCGGCACACCGCGCGACCATCATGGTGGTCGACGATTCGCTGACCGTGCGCCGCGTGACCCAGCGCCTGCTGGAGCGCGAGGGCTACCGGGTGCTGCTGGCCAAGGATGGCGTCGAGGCGCTGGAGCAGATCCAGGCGCCGGAGACCCGTCCCGACCTGATGCTGGTCGATATCGAGATGCCGCGCATGGACGGCTTCGACCTGACCCGCAACGTGCGCGACAACGAGACCACCCACGCCATCCCGATCATCATGATCACCTCGCGTACCGCCGACAAGCACCGCAACTATGCGCTCGGCCTGGGCGTGGATGCCTACTTCGGCAAGCCCTTCCAGGAAGACGTGCTGCTGGCGGCGATCGGCGGATTACTCTCGTAAGGCACCGAAGCGCGCCAGCGTGCGTTCGCGCGCCTGCTCGTGGTCGACGATGGGCAGCGGGTAGTCGCGGCCCAGCACCAGGCCGGCGCGCTCCAGCGCAGCCGGTTTCGCCAGCCAGGGCGCATGGATGGCCGTTCCTTCGAGCGCGGCCAGCTGCGGCAGCCAGCGGCGGATGAAGGCGCCGTCCGGATCGAAGCGCTTCGATTGCGTGACCGGATTGAAGATGCGGAACCAGGGCTGGGCGTCGCAGCCGGTCGATGCCGCCCACTGCCAGCCGCCGTTGTTCGACGCCAGTTCGTAGTCGTTCAATTGCGCCGCGAAATAACGTTCGCCGCGCAGCCACGAAATCCCGAGATCCTTGGTCAGAAAACTGGCCGTCACCATGCGCAGGCGGTTGTGCATGAAGCCGGTGCGGTTCAGCTGCGCCATCGCCGCATCGACCAGCGGATAGCCGGTGCGGCCCTCGCACCAGGCCGCGAACGCCGCGTCGGCCTCTGGTCCTTCTTCCCACTGCAGCCTATCGAAGGCGGCCTTGAAGGACTGCGTCTGCACGCGCGGATGGCGCTGCAGGATCATCATGTAGAACTCACGCCAGATCAGCTCCGACAGCCAGGTCGCGGCGCCATCTTTCCCATGGTCCGCGCGTGCGCGCAGCAGGCGCACAAGGCCGCGCACCGACAGCGTGCCGAAGCGCAGGTGCACCGACAGCCGCGAGGTGCTGTCCAGCGCCGGGAAGTCGCGTTGGGTACGGTAGTCGTCGATGCGCTGCAGGAAGCTGTCCAGCAGCTGCCGGGCGCCGGACATGCCGGCCGGGAGAATGGGGGCGGCGTTGGGGACGAAGCCGAGTTCTTCCAGCGTCGGCAGCCGGTGTCCCGCAGGCGCGGGCGCCAATTTGTCGGCCCAGGGCGCGGTGTCGTACGCCTCGATGGCCTCCGGATGCGCCGCCAGTCGCTTGAGCCAGGCATTCTTGTAGGGCGTGAAGACGGAGAAGGCGCCGCCGGCCTGGGTCAGCACGTCCTCCTTTTCGAAGATCACCTGGTCCTTGAAGGTCTGCAGGCTGCGCCCGGCCTCGCGCAGGCGCTGCTGGACTGCGCGGTCGCGCGCGATGGCGGCCGGTTCGTAGTCGTGGTTGGCGAACACCGATTCCGCGTCCAGCTCGGCGGCCAGGCGCACGATCTCGTCTGCGGCGCGCCCTTCGCGCACGATCAGGTAAGCTCCCCATGAACGCAGGCGCGCGTCGAGTTCGACCAGGCTGGCGTGGATGAACTGCACGCGGCGGTCGTCGCGCGGCAGGCCAGTCAGGATTTCGGTATCGAACACGAATACGCAGTGCACGCGATCGGAGGAACGCAGTGCGTGGTGCAGGGCGGCATGGTCCTCGACCCGCAGGTCGCGCCGGAACCAGACCAGAGAGTTTCTCAGGGTCATCTTCTGTGTGCGGAGTCAATGCAGTTGGGCATTTTACTGTCTACCATTCTTTCGACTTGGGCGCCGACAAAGCGCCCGCCAACGCGCCTTCATGGCCGCGTAAGCAAATGGGTGTAAACTAGCGAAAAACCCAAGCTTATCGTGTGGACCACCAGCGGTCGTAGAGAGTGAGCCAACAGAGAGTATGCGTATGAAGAAAAGTAAGGTCGGCAAGCCTCTAAGCATGCCCGGGATGCCCCAGGAGGCGCCCGAGAGCCTGATGGAATCGGGCTCGGTCCAGTCCGAACTGAACCTGGCAAATCATTTCCTGATCGCCATGCCGTCGATGAATGACCCGATCTTCGGCGGTACGGTCGTGTATATCTGCGAACACAACGACAAGGGCGTGCTCGGCGTCGTCATCAACAAGCCGACCGACATGACCATGGACGTGCTGTTCGACCGTATCGACCTGAAGGTGACCGACACCCTGCGTCCCAACGTGGGCGACGAGCCGATCATGTTCGGCGGTCCGGTGCAGGACGATCGCGGTTTCGTGCTGCATTCGCCGGGCGGCCGTTATTCGTCCTCGCTCAGCGTCACCGACGACGTCGCCTTCACCACCTCGATCGACGTGCTGGAAGCGGTCGCCAACGGCACCGGTCCGCAGCGCATGCTGGTTTCGATCGGCTATGCCGGCTGGAGTCCGGGCCAGCTGGAAGAGGAAATCGCCCGCAACGGCTGGCTCACGGTGGGCGCCGACGCCAGGGTCCTGTTCGACCTGCCGATCGAGGAACGCTACACAGCCGCCATCAAGCTGCTGGGCATCGATCCGCTCATGCTCGCAACGGAAGCCGGCCATGCATAAGGGGATCGTGTCCCTGTAATGGTAGAGATCGTTTTCGGATTCGACTTCGGCGTCAAGCGCATCGGTATCGCGATGGGCAACACGCTGACTGGCCAGGCACAGCCTCTTTCCGTCATCAAGGCCGTCGACAACGCGACCCGCTTCAACGTCATCGGCGAGCTCATTGCGCAATGGAAGCCGGCCCGTCTCGTGGTCGGCGAGCCGCGCCATCCCGACGGCGCCGAGCATGACATGACCCTGCGTGCGCGCCGCTTCGCCAATCAACTGCACGGCCGTTTCAAGCTGCCCGTCGAGCTGGTCGACGAGCGCTACTCGTCCGCCGTGATCCCCGCCAAGCGCGGCGAGATCATCGACGCCAAGGCCGCCGCCATCATTTTGCAACAATACTTTGACGACCATGCCAACTCCTACTGACCAAGCGGTTTACGACGCCGAGGCGCTGTACCGCACCCTGCTCGAGCAGGTGCGCGCCGGGCTTGCCGGCGTGCCCGATGCCGCCATCGTCGGCATCCATTCGGGCGGCGCCTGGCTGGCCGAGCGGCTCGCCGCCGACCTCGGCCTGCAGAACCGCCTCGGTTTTATCGACGTCTCCTTCTACCGCGACGATTACGCGAAAAAGGGCCTGCACCCGGACGTGAAGCCGACCCGCATCGAGTTCAACGTCGACAGCGCCACCATCCTGCTGGTCGACGACGTGCTGGAAACCGGCCGCACGGTGCGCGCCGCGATCAACGTGCTGTTCGACTACGGCCGTCCGCAGCGTATCATGTTGGCTGCGCTGGCCGACCGTGGCGGCCGCGAACTGCCGGTCGCGGCGGATTTCGCGGGCGTGCGCACCGTTCTCCCGCCTGGCCAGTCGCTGGCCCTGTCGCGCACAAGCGCCGGTCAACTCTCGCTCACGATCGAAGACGACAATGCATAACCCGCAACTCAACAAGAATGGCGAGCTGCAGCACCTGCTGAGCATCGAAGGCCTGCCCAAGTCCATCCTCAACCATATCCTCGACACCGCTTCGAGCTTCGTGAGCATTTCGGACCGCGAGGTCAAGAAGGTGCCGCTCATGCGCGGCAAGAGCGTGTTCAACCTGTTCTTCGAGAACTCGACCCGCACCCGCACCACCTTCGAGATCGCCTCCAAGCGCCTGTCGGCCGACGTCATCAACCTGAACATCGCTGCCTCCTCGACCTCGAAGGGCGAGTCCCTGCTCGACACCATCGACAACCTGGCGGCCATGCATGCCGACATGTTCGTGGTGCGCCATTCGCAGTCGGGCGCGCCCTACCTGATCGCCAAGCACCTGAACGATACGAAGCAGAACCACGTGCACGTGGTGAACGCCGGCGACGGCCGCCATGCGCACCCGACCCAAGGCCTGCTCGACATGTACACGATCAGGCACTACAAGAAGGACTTCACCAACCTGCGCGTGGCCATCGTCGGCGACATCCTGCACAGCCGCGTGGCGCGTTCGGACATCCACGCGCTGACCACGCTGGGCGTGCCGGAAGTGCGCGCGATCGCCCCGCATACCCTGCTGCCGGGCGGCCTGGAACAGATGGGCGTGCGCGTGTTCACCGACATCGACGAAGGCCTGAAGGACGTCGACGTGATCATCATGCTGCGCCTGCAGAACGAGCGCATGACGGGCGCGCTGCTGCCTTCGGCCGGCGAATACTTCAAGAGCTACGGCCTGACGCCGGAGCGCCTGGCCCTGGCCAAGCCGGATGCGATCGTGATGCACCCGGGACCGATGAACCGCGGCGTCGAGATCGACTCGGCCGTGGCGGACGGCGCGCAGGCGGTGATCCTGCCGCAGGTGACCTTCGGTATCGCGGTACGGATGGCGGTGATGAGCATTGTGGCCGGTAGTCATACTTAACCTTCGCACGCATGAACTTACATATCAAGAACGGCCGGGTGATCGATCCGGCAAACGGCGTCGACGCCGTGCAGGACCTGTACATCGCCGACGGCAAGGTGGCGGGCGTGGGCAGCGCGCCGGATGGTTTCGAAGCCGCACGCACCATCGACGCCACCGGCCTGGTAGTGGCGCCGGGCCTGGTCGACCTCTCGGCCCGCCTGCGCGAGCCAGGCTACGAATACAAGGCGACGCTGGAGTCGGAGATGCAGGCGGCGATGCAGGGCGGCGTGACCACGCTGGTCTGCCCGCCCGACACCGACCCGGTGCTCGACGAGCCGGGCCTGGTCGAGATGCTCAAGCACCGCGCGCGCATCCTGAACCAGGCCAACGTGCATCCGCTGGGCGCGCTCACTGTCGGCCTGAAGGGCAAGTCCCTGACCGAAATGGCCGAGCTGACCGAAGCCGGCTGCATCGGCTTCGCCCAGGCCGAGGAGCCGATCGAGGACACCACCGTGCTGCTGCGCGCGCTGCAGTATGCGAAAACCTTCGGCTACACCGTCTGGCTGCGCCCGCAGGACCCGTACATCGGCCGCGGCGGCGTGGCGCATGCCGGTCCGCTGGCTTCGCGCCTGGGCCTGTCCGGCGTGCCGGTGATGTCCGAGACCATCGCCCTGCACACCATCTTCGAACTGATGCGGGCCAGCGGCGCGCGCGTGCACCTGTGCCGTATTTCATCAAGCGCGGCGCTGGAGCTGATCCGCGCCGCCAAGAAGGAAGGCCTGCCGGTCACCTGCGACGTCGGCGTGCACCACCTGCACATGACCGATGCCGACATCGGCTTCTTCGACCCCAACGCGCGCCTGACGCCGCCGCTGCGCACCCAGCGCGACCGCGAAGCGATCCGCGCGGCGCTGCTGGATGGCACGATCGACGCCGTCTGCTCGGACCACACCCCGGTCGACGACGACGAGAAGCTGCTGCCCTTCGCCGAGGCTTCGCCCGGCGCCACCGGCCTCGAACTGCTGCTGTCCCTGACCCTGAAATGGGCGGAAGAGCAGCATGCAGCCACGGACGCGCTGGCGCAGGCGATCCGCAAGATCACCGCCGATCCGGCGCGCATGGCCGGCCTGCCGGCGGGCACGCTGTCGGTCGGCGCCAGCGCCGACGTGGTGGTGTTCGACCCGCAGGCACGCTGGCTGGTGGCGCCGTCCGCGCTGGCCAGCCAGGGCAAGCACACGCCCTTCCTCGGCTATGAGCTGAGCGGGCAGGTGAGGGCGACCGTGGTCGCCGGCCACCTGGCGTGGGAGCGCCGAGCCTGATACCCGGCGCGTGAACATCCGGCTCGGATGGCGCCTTGCGCGCCTCATCCTCCACCTGCTGCAAGGCTTGCTGACCTGCGCGCTGGTCTTTCCCTGGGCCGGCGCGGCGCTGCGCGAGCGCCTGGTGCGGCGCTGGTCGGCGCGCCTGCTGCGCATCTGCCGGGTCGAGCTCGAGCGCGGGCAGGGCGCAGATGGTGAACAAACCGCATTGGGACACGCGCTGATCGTGTCGAACCACATCTCCTGGCTCGACATCTTCGTCATCAATTCCCTGCACCCCTGCCGCTTCGTGGCCAAGGCCGAGATCCGCGCCTGGCCGGTGCTCGGCTGGCTGGTCGCGCAGGCCGGCACCGTGTTCATCGCGCGCGGCAACCGGCGCGACCTGCGCCACATTTTCAAGGGACTGGTCGATGCGCTGGCCCAGCATCAGCGCGTGGCCTTCTTCCCGGAGGGGACCACGGCCAGCCAGGGCAGCCTGCTGCCCTTCCACGCCAACCTGTTCGAGGCGGCCATCGACGCCGAAGTGCCGGTGCAGCCGGTCGCGCTGGCCTATCTCGACAGCGCGGGCGGCTGGCATCCGGCGGTCGACTACACCGGCGACACGACCTTCGTCGACAGCATCTTCCGCATTTTGAAAGGCGAGCCGGTACGCGCGCGCCTGGCCTGCCTGGCGCCGATCGAGACGCAGGGTGCGCATCGGCGTGAGCTGGCGAAGGCGGCGCACGATGCGATCGGCGCCGCGCTCCGCGTCTGAATTACTTCTTTCCGCTGTGCTCCCGGTATTCGGGACAATCCACCTGCAGCAAAGTGCGGTCGTCCAGGCACACCGCAGTCAGCTTGCCGCCCCACACGCAACCGCTGTCCAGCCCCACCAGGTTCGGACGCAGCACCAGCCCAAGGGCCGACCAGTGTCCGAACACCACGGTCACGTCGGCGGTACGGCGGCCCGGCACGTCGAACCAGGGCAGCAGATCCGAGCCTTCCGGTCCCTTGTCGCTTTCCTTGTGCAGGAAGTCCATGCGGCCGTCGGGCCAGCACAGGCGCATGCGGGTGAGGGCATTGACGATGCAGCGCAGCCGGGCCACGCCGGTCAGGGCGTCATCCCAGCGGTCCGGCTCGTTGCCGTACATCTGTGCGAGGAAGTCGGCCCAGCCGTCGCCGCGCAGCACCGTCTCGACCTCGGCAGCCAAGGCCATGGTCTGCTCCGCGCTCCATTGCGGCGGCACGCCGGCGTGAACGAGCAAGTGCGCATCGACGAACATCGCCAGTGGGCGCCGGCGCAGCCAGGCGATCAGTTCGTCGCGGTCGGGGGCGGCCAGGATCTCGTCCAGCGTGTCCGAGCGGCTGGCCTTCTGGACCCCGGCCGCCACCGCCAGCAGGTGCAGGTCGTGGTTGCCGAGCAGAGCCTCGACCCGGCCCTGGCTGGCTTCCGACAGTGCTTTCATGCGGCGCAGCGCGGTCAGGGATTCCGGCCCACGGTTGATCAAATCGCCGACGAAGAGGATGCGCGCTTCCTCCATCGTGTGCGCATCGGCGGCGATACGTTCCAGCAGGAGCGCGGCTTCATGGGCGCACCCCTGCAGGTCGCCAATCACATAAGTTTTCATCATGTGGCGATACTAATGTATTTGGGCGCTTTCATAAATGAGCCGATCTGCCTCAATCGGAACAGGCGCCGAGCGCGTAAACTGCTGGGTTCGGAAGACAGGCCCTAATCCAGTACAATGGGGTTTTGCCGCAGCCTGTATCGAATAAGCGACAGCCGGTGCATTTATCCTGGCGTGCATACGGATTGCCTGACCGGTTATTGCATCTAAAAAAGAATAAATGTTTTCATTCCTCCTGAGTTTTGTCTCTTCTGCATTGCTGACACTGCTGGTCATCAAGCATTCGAAATTGCACGGTCCTGCGCTCGACAACAATTTCAGCGGTGTCCAGAAGGTGCATTTGCACGACGTCGCCAGGATAGGCGGGCTGCCGATTTTCCTCGCAGTCGCCATCAGTGCCGGGATTTCGGTATGGCGCGAACCTTCCCTCGGTTATTGGCTGCTGGCGCTGCTGGTGTGCTCGTCGATCGCCTTTGCCGGCGGAATCGTCGAAGACTATACCGGCAAGGTGCGGCCTTCGCGGCGCCTCGTATTAACCATGATTGCGGGCCTGCTCGGCTATCTGGTGCTGGATGCGAAAATCGCGCGTCTGGATATGCCGTTCATGAGCTGGAATCTGGTCTCGCCGTGGATCGTGCTGCCGCTGACGATACTGGCGGTTGCCGGGATCGCGAATGCGGTGAATATCATCGATGGCTTCAATGGACTGGCCAGCGTGGTCGTGATCTGCATGCTGATATCGCTGGCTTATGTCGCCTGGCAGGTCGGCGACATGTTCGTGCTGGTATCGGCATTGACCGTCGCCGGCGCGACTGCCGGCTTCCTCATCTGGAATTATCCGGTCGGGCTGATTTTCCTCGGCGACGGCGGCGCCTACTTCATCGGTTTCATGCTCGGCGAACTGGCCTTGCTGCTGGTGATGCGCAATCCGACGGTATCGACCTGGTATGCCGCATTGCTGTTGATTTATCCGGCTTTCGAAACTATATTTTCTGCGTACAGGCGTATGTTTGTACGCGGAAAATCCCCGGCAATGCCCGATGGTATTCATCTGCATAGCCTGATTTTCAGGCGCATCGTGCAATGGACGGTGGGTCGCAAGGAAGCGCGCGCACTGATGAAACGGAATGCGCGCACCTCGCCTTACCTGTGGTTCTTTTCATTGACCGCGGTTATCCCGGCAACCGTGTTCTGGCGGAGTACGGGACCGCTGATATTCTTCTGTTTGTTGTTCATTATCAGTTACGTTTGGTTATACGCGCGTATTGTTCGATTCAAGTCTCCACGCTGGCTGATTTGGAACAAAAAGAACTAGCAGATTATTGCAAATAGTGTATATTGCGACAATTGGTGAGATTTCGATAAAATCTGTTTCAACTTAACATTGATAAAGGAACGATGATGGATCTGTCTAATATGTCCTTGGGCGATTTGCGTAATCTGCAGGAGCAGATCAAGCAGGAGATGAAACAGCGTGAGCAGCAGGATCTGCAAAAGGCGCGCGAACAGATCATGGCGATCGCGCAAAGCGTGGGCGTTCCTCTGAAAGATCTGATCGCCACCAGCGGTCGCGGCGCCAAGTCGGGCGGCAAATCGAGCTCGGGTTCGGTCGCCGTTCGTTTCCGTAATCCGGAAAACGAATCCCAGCAGTGGACCGGCCGTGGCCGTCAGCCGAAATGGGTCAAAGAATGGGTCGAAGGCGGTAATTCGCTGGACAAACTGCGCGTCTGATTCATTTCGCATTCGCCGCCGCGTGCACCGCGGCGGCGGAATACCGGCATCGGTTCCGATTGCCGATCCTGCCTGCAGTATTTTTCCCCGCCTGTATTTCCCGCCACATCCCCTTCGCACCGTAGGGCACATCGTTCCCAAGCCTCGTGCTAGCCATTACAATGAAGCTCTTTTTCTTCAAGGTATAGGCAATGGTCCCTCTTTCGAAAACGATCTTCAAGGCTTATGACATCCGTGGCGTCCTCGACAGCACGCTCGACGCCGGCATCGCAAGGAAGATTGGCCAGGCTTTCGGCGCCGCGGCGCTGGCGAAAGGGGAACGCAAGGTCGTGATCGGCCGCGACGGCCGCCTGTCCGGTCCCAGCCTGGCGCAAGCGCTGGCCGACGGTTTGCGCGAAGCCGGCGTGGACGTGATCGACCTGGGCATGGTCGCAACGCCGATGGTGTATTTCGCCACCAACGTGCTGGACGCGCACAGCGGCATCATGGTCACCGGCAGCCATAACCCGCCCGACTACAACGGCTTCAAGATGGTGCTGGCCGGCGAAGCGATCTACGGCGACGCCATCCAGGCCCTGTACCAGGCCATCGAAAGCGCCAGCTTCACGCCGGCCGCCACCCCGGGCGCCTATACCACCCACGATATCAAGGATGCCTACATCCAGCGCATCGCGGATGACGTCAAGATCGCCCGCCCGATCAAGATCGCGGTCGATGCCGGCAACGGCGTGGCCGGCGCCTTCGTTGGCGAACTGTATCGCGCGATGGGCTGCGAAGTGACGGAACTGTTCTGCGAAGTCGACGGCCACTTCCCGAACCACCATCCGGATCCGGCGCACCCGGAAAACCTGGAAGACCTGATCGCCGCCGTGAAGAATGGCGACGCCGAACTCGGCCTCGCCTTCGACGGCGATGGCGACCGCCTCGGCGTGGTGACCAAGGATGGCCAGATCATCTTCCCGGACCGCCAGATGATGCTGTTCGCCGCCGACGTCCTGTCGCGCAACCCGGGCGCCGAGATCCTCTACGACGTCAAGTGCACGCGCCACCTCGGCCCATGGATCGCCAGCCACGGCGGCCGTCCGCTGATGTGGAAGACCGGGCACTCGCTGGTCAAGGCCAAGCTGAAGGAAACCGGCGCCCCGCTGGGCGGCGAGATGAGCGGCCACATCTTCTGGAAGGACCGCTGGTTCGGCTTCGACGACGGCCTCTACACCGGTGCGCGTCTGCTCGAAATCCTGACTCGCGAAAGCGATCCCTCGGCCGTGCTGAACGCGCTGCCGAAGGCCAGCAGCACGCCGGAACTGCACCTGCACCTGCAGGAAGGCGAGAATTTCGCGCTGATCGACAAGCTGCGCACCGATGCGCAGTTCCCGGGCGCCGAGCGCGTGGTCGATATCGACGGCCTGCGCGTCGAGTATGCGGACGGCTTCGGCCTGGCGCGCGGCTCGAACACGACGCCGGTGGTGGTGCTGCGCTTCGAAGGCGAAAGCCCGGAAGCGCTCGAGCGTATTCAAAAAGAGTTCGCGCGCGTGATCCTGGCTGCCAAGCCCGACGCCAAGCTGCCATTCTGATGAAGATCCTGCTGGTGCGGGTGTCGTCGCTGGGCGACGTCCTGCACAATTTGCCGATGGTGGCCGACATCCTGCGCCACCATCCCGGTGCCCGGATCGACTGGGTGGTGGAAGAGGGTTATGTGAGCCTGGTGCGCCTCAATCCCCATGTGCGCAAGGTGATTCCGTTCGCGCTGCGGCGCTGGAAAAAGGGCCTCAGGGACCCCGCCGTGCGCGCCGAGCTGCGCGGCTTCTTCCGCGACCTGCGCGCGGAACAGTACGACTACGTGTTCGACACCCAGGGACTGATCAAGACCGGCATCATCATGGCCGCCGCGCGCGTGCGCCCGGGCGGCCACAAGGTCGGCATGGCGAACGGCACCGAGGACTCGGGCTACGAGGGCGTCTCGCGCATCTTCCACAGCCGCAGTATCCCGGTGGCGCCGCGCACCCACGCAGTGCAGCGCGGCCGCGAAGTCGCTGCCGCGGCGCTCGGCTATGCGATCGACACGCCGCCCGATTTCGGCTTGCCGGCGCCCGATCCGGCCCGGCGCCCGGCCTGGATGCCGGCGCAAGACTATGCCGTGTTCTTCCACGGGACCGCGCGCGACGCCAAGAAGTGGGCGCCGGAGAACTGGATCGCACTCGGCCGCGCCCTGGCGCCGCTGCCGGTCCTGCTGCCCTGGGGCTCGCCGAAGGAGAAGGAGGAAGCGGAACGCCTGGCCGCCGCGCTGCCGAATGCCAGCGTGCTGCCGAAGCTGTCGATGATGGATGCGGTCGAGCTGGCGCGCCACGCGGCGCTGGCGGTCGGCGTCGACACCGGCCTGACCCATATCGCCGCGGCTTTCGTACGGCCGACGGTGGAAATCTACGGCGATTCGCCGCGTTGGAAAACCGAAGGCAACTGGTCGCCGCGGATCGTCAATCTGGGCGACACCGGCCGGCCACCTTCGGTGGGCGAAGTCGTGGACGCGGCGCGCAGCCTGCTGGAGCGCGGATGATGCGGCTCTTCTATTCCTTCATGTGGTGGCTGGCGATGCCGCTGGTGCTGGGCCGCCTGTGGTGGCGCGGACGCAAGGAGCCGGGCTACCGCCGGCACTTGGGCGAGCGCCTGGGCTTTTACGGCCGTACGCCCTCGCCGGACCAGCACCTGCGCAGGACCATCATGGTGCACGCGGTGTCGGTGGGTGAGACCCGCGCCGCCGAGCCGCTGGTGGAGAGCCTGCTGCGCGCCTGGCCCGATTGCCGCATCCTGCTGACCCACATGACGCCGACCGGCCGCGCCACCGGCAAGGCCCTGTTCGGCAAGCATGGGGACCGCGTCGTCCAGTCCTTCCTGCCCTACGACACCGGTTTCATGGTCGGGCGCTTCCTGCGCCATTTCGCACCCACCGTCTGCATCCTGATGGAGACCGAGGTCTGGCCGAACCTGATCGCCGGCTGCCGCAGGCACGGGGTGCCGGTGGCGCTGGTGAACGCACGCTTGTCCGAGCGCTCGCTGCGCCGCGGCCAGCGCTTCGGCGGGATCATGATGGAAGCGGCGCGCGGCATCACGCTGGCGGCGGCCCAGACCGAGCTTGACGCGTCCCGCATTGCATCGCTGGGCGCGCCCAAGGTTGCCGTCACCGGCAGCATCAAGTTCGACGTCGTGCCGCCCGAAGCCGCGCTGCAGACCGGCGCCATGCTGCGTGCGCGTTTCGCGCAGCGTCCGGTGCTGCTGTGCGCCTCGACGCGCGAGGGCGAGGAGGCGCTCATCCTCGACGCCTGGCGGGCGCTGGCGGACAAACCGGCCAACATGCTGCTGCTGCTGGTGCCGCGTCATCCGCAGCGCTTCGACGAAGTGGCGCGCATGGCCGAGGAACGCGGCCTGAGCCTGGCGCGCCGCTCGCAGCTGCCCGAGCAGGTCGATAGCGAGGTCCTGCTGGGCGATTCGATGGGCGAGATGTTTGCCTATTTTGCCGCCTGCGACTGTGCCTTCATCGGCGGCAGCCTGCTGCCGCTGGGCGGCCAGAATTTGATCGAGGCCTGCGCCGTCGGCAAGCCGGTGTTGGTCGGCGAGCACACTTTCAACTTCCTGCAGGCGACCGAGGAAGCCGTCGCCGCCGGCGCTGCCCTGCGCGTGCCGGATGCCGCCGCCCTGATGCGAGAGGCGGCGCGCCTGCTGACCGACGATGCCGCCCGCGCACGGATGGGCGAACAGGCGCTGGCTTTCGCCGGCCACCATCGTGGCGCGACCGTGCGCACTGTTGAACTCTTGCGACAACTTATTGCATAGCTTTTGTTACCATTCTCTTTAGCTTGGATAACGAAAGGGGATGCACATGTTGTGGTCTAATCGTGCGCGAGCGGGCGGCAACGTGGATGGCGGCGCCGCGCTCATGGACGCGCCTGAAATGATGACGGATCTGGGAGCCGATGCGATGCCGCCGGCGCCGATACCGGTCGTGCATCCGCCTGCGGCGCTGTACAGCCTGCATTTCTGGGTCCGTTATTCGCTGTTCGAATACATCCGCTTCATGTGGGAGCACGGCGGCTACCTGATCCGCCGCCGCCGCATCCGCTGGCCGATGGGCATCTACCTGCGCATCAAGAGCACTTTGGCGGCGGCCACGCACTTCGTGCTGCTGCGCCGCGGACGCCGCACCTACGAATTTACCATCGACCAGCATGGCATCGTGCGCACCAGCGACACTGGTGTCACGCTGATCGGCTGGGACGACGTGGCGCGCATCCGTACTTACACCAACGGCTTCATGATGGTGCTCAAGCGCGGCACGCTGCCGATTCCCTTCCGCTGCCTGAGCACGAAGGAGGTCGATGCGATGAAGGGGATCGCCGCGGCGCGCGCGGCGGGTGAGTTACAGTTGCGCGGAACGGTTTGATCCGCGTGGACACGGGGTGTCCACCCTACGTAGGGCGGGCACCCCGTGCCCGCGATTTCAATCGTCCGGAAACAACACCGGCATCTCGATCGACCGCTTCTTGAGCGCCGCCTTGGCGCCATCGTAATCCGGGAACACCTCACCCACCACGGCCCAGAATGCCGGGCTGTGGTTCATCTCGCGCAGGTGGGCCAGTTCGTGCACCACCACGTAATCCAGCAGCGCCAGCGGGTAATGCACCAGCTTCCAGTTCAGGCGGATGTTGCCGGCCACTGTGCACGAACCCCAGCGCGTGCCGGCCGACGACAGCGCGAACGCCCTGTAGCTGACGCCCACCTGCGGCGCATACAGGTCCAGGCGCTCGCCGAACAGGCGCTTGGCCTCGGCCTGGAACCACAGCTTGACCCGTTCGCGGATCTGCCATTCCTCCAGGCCTGGCGTCACGCCCAGGCGCAGTTCGCGCGTCTCTGCATCGAACACGCAGTGGCTGCGTGCCGCCGCTTCCAGGCGCAGGGTGATGTCGGCGCCCAGATAGGGCAGCTTCGCGCCGTCGACCCAGGCCACCGGCGGCCGTTCGGCGCGCATGCTGCGGCGCTCGCTGCGTTCGAACAGCTTGGTCAGGATCCAGCTTTGCTTGGCGCGGATGGCGCGTTCGACGTCGTCCAGCGGCGCACGGCGCGGCGAAGTCACGTGCAGGCCGTCGTCGCTGATCATGAAGCCGTGGGAGCGGCGCGCCGAGCGGCGCAGCACGTAGTGGACGGTGTGCGATCCGAGCTGGATCTTGCGCAGCGGCGCATCGTTCGGGCCAACCGGGGGCACCGGGAGAGTGGGCGTGGGCCGGCTTGGGGCCTTGAACAGCGGGACCGGCGGCCGGGGTGCCGGTGGCGCCGATGCTGGTGATGCGGCGGGTTTGAACGCCGCAAACAGTTCCTGCGTAAACAGCTCGAGCTGTGACGCTTCGGTCTTCGGGGAGGTCATGGTGGGCTGCAGCGATGGTGCCGATGGTGCTTTCAATGGTGCTGTCGTCTGCGCCCCCAACTCGTTCAGATACCTCAGTAGGCGTGGGGCGAAATGACGCGCATTTCCGATTCTATCCAATTTTCGACCTCTTGCATCAGACTCTCGGGAGTGTGGTTTTCTGGCGATATCGGCTTGCCGATCGAAACGGTGACCAGGCCGGGCTGCTTGATGAAGGAATTCTTGGGCCAGCATTCGCCCGAATTATGCGCGATCGGGACCACCACGGCGCCGGTGGCGATCGCCAGGCGCGTGCCGCCGCTCTTGTACTGGCCTTTCTGGCCGACCGGGATGCGGGTCCCCTCGGGGAACATGATGATCCACTGGCCGTCGGCCAGGCGGCGTTTGCCGTGCCGGATCACGTCGGCGAAGGCGCGCTTGCCGCGCTTGCGGTCGATCGGAATCATGCGCAGCAGCGCCATCGCCCAGCCGAAGAAGGGGATATACAGGATTTCCTTCTTGAAGACGAAGACCAGCGGATGCGTCATGTTCGGCAGCAGGAAGATGGTCTCCCACGCCGATTGGTGCTTCGACAGCAGGATGGCAGGGCCGGTGGGGAGGTTCTCGTAACCCTTGAACTGGTAGCGGATCCCGCACAGGACCTTGGCAAGCCAGATGATGAAGACGTTCCAGCGCGAGGTGATCCAGAAGCGCGTGTTGTATTTGAAGGGCGCGGCGAGGAAGCAGACGCAGGCCCAGACGACGGTGGCAACCACCATGACGATCGTGAACAACAGGGAGCGCAGGAACAGGATGGCAGTACGCAAGAACGGTCTCCGTAACGGGTGAATCGGGCGTTGGCTCAGCTCAGCTTAGCAGATCAGGCGGCAGGCGGGCTAGAGGCAGGTTGCTTGAGGAAGGCAGTGACCATCGCGGCGAGGTCGGGGAAGACCTGGGTGCCGGGCGGCAGGCCGCCGGTGGCATGGGTCTTTTCGCCCTTGCCGGTCAGGACCAGGTAGGGCACGCAGCCGCTGTTGAAACCCGCCTGCAGGTCGCGCAGCGAGTCGCCGACGGTCGGCACGCCCTTCAGGCTCAGCTTGAAGCGCTTGCTGATCTCTTCGAACATGCCGGATTTCGGCTTCCGGCAATCGCAGTTGTCGATGGCCGCGTGCGGGCAGAAGAAGATGGCGTCGATGTCGGCGCCGACCAGCTGCGCCGCCGCGTGCATCTTCTGGTGGATGGCGTTCAGCGTGGTGATGTCGAACAGTTCGCGCG
>Ga0308160_10000805_pt1 | contig 51888 bp, 40 predicted proteins | sample PhyFR1_FD_201036 | JGI IMG/M metagenome (GOLD analysis project Ga0308160, IMG submission 201036) | Phyllosphere microbial communities from UC Gill Tract Community Farm, Albany, California, United States - DLSLF.R1 | ecosystem: Host-associated > Plants > Phyllosphere > Unclassified | place: USA...
CCGGGGGGGGGGGGGGGGGGGGTCCCCCCCCCCCCCCCGCCTCCCGTCTGGTGAGACCGGGGCTTACGCCTCGACCGCGACCTTCTCCGGGTCCTCGTTGGAACCGGGCGCGCTCGGCGCGACCGCCGCGCGCACGCGCGCGCCGAGGTCGGCGTCGACGTTCGTCCAGTAGGCGAACACCCGCTCGCGGAGGTCGTCGCGCGTCACCTTCGAGACGTGCCCGGCGATGTTGCCGACCAGGCGCTCACGGGCGGCGTCGTCGAGGACCTCGCGCACCAGGGTGCCGGCCTGACCGAAGTCGTCGTCCTCGGGGTGGAGGGTCGCGGCGGAGCGCTGCAGCGCGCCGTCGGACTCCCAGCCGGGGGTCTCGTCGGTCGCGGCCGGGTCGGCGTGCGCACCGCCGAGGGAGTTCGGCGCGTAGACCGGGACCTCGGACTTCTGGAAGTCGAAGCGCATCGCGCCGTCCTTCGAGTACGAGTGCACCTCGTTCTTCGGGGCGTTCACCGGCAGCTGCGCGTGGTTCGTGCCGACGCGGTAGCGGTGCGCGTCCGCGTAGCTGAAGATGCGCGCGAGGAGCATCTTGTCGGGGCTCGCCGCGATGCCGGGAACGAAGTTCGAGGGGGCGAAGGTCGCCTGCTCGATCTGCGCGAAGTAGTTCTCCGGGTTGCGGTTGAGCTCCATCGTGCCGACCTCGATGAGCGGGTAGTCCGCGTGCGGCCACACCTTCGTCAGGTCGAACGGGTTGAAGCGGTAGCCCTCGGCGTCGGCGTAGGGCATGACCTGCACCTTGAGGGTCCAGCGCGGGTTGTCGCCGCGCTCGATGGCCGCGTGCAGGTCACGGATGTGGAAGTCCGCGTCCTCGCCGGCGATGCGGTCGGCGTCCTCCTGCGTCAGGGTCTTGTGGCCCTGCTCCGTGAGGAAGTGGTACTTCACCCAGAAGCGCTCGCCCTCGGCGTTGATCCACTGGTAGGTGTGCGAGCCGAAGCCGTCCATCTCGCGCCAGGACGCCGGCAGGCCGCGGTCGCCCATCAGCCACGTGACCTGGTGGGCCGACTCGGGCGACAGGGTCCAGAAGTCCCACTGCATGTCGTGGTCGCGCAGGTGCGAACCCGGCAGGCGCTTCTGCGAGCGGATGAAGTCCGGGAACTTGATGCCGTCGCGGATGAAGAACACGGGGGTGTTGTTGCCGACGAGGTCGTAGTTGCCGTCTTCGGTGTAGAACTTCAGCGCGAAGCCGCGCGGGTCGCGCCAGGTGTCCGGGGAGCCCTGCTCGCCGGCGACGGACGAGAAGCGGGCGAGCATCTCGGTCTGCTTGCCTGGCTGCAGGAACGCGGCACGGGTGTACTTGCTGATGTCCTGCGTGACGGTGAAGGTACCGAAGGCACCGCCGCCCTTGGCGTGGACGACCCGCTCTGGGACGCGCTCACGGTTGAACTGGGCGAGCTTCTCGACCAGGTAGTGGTCGTGCAGCGCGAGGGGGCCGTCGGCGCCGACACCCATGGAGTGCTGGTCGCTCGACACCGGCGCGCCGGAGTTGGTGGTCGTGGTGGGGGTGCCGGCCGGCTGGCCGGGCGTCGTGTTCTGGTCGGACACGGTTCCTCCTTGGGTGGAACGGTTGGTTCGGTCAGGGGTGCTCGGGTTGCTCGTGGTCCCGGTTCGGTGCCGGGAGCGGGAACGACTGCGGTCGTCCCCGGGTCGGGGTGTCGGCGGTCAGGCCGGAACGGCCACGGTGTCGTCGCGTTCGGCGGCGGCACACTGTTCGCAGATGCCCCAGTAGGTGACCTCGGCCGTGGTGACGGCGAAGCCGTGCGTCTCGGACGGGGTGAGGCAGGGCGCGTGGCCGACGGCGCAGTCGACGTCCTCGATCGCGCCGCACATCGTGCAGACGATGTGGTGGTGGTTGTCGCCGGTCCGCCGCTCGTACCGGGCGGGGCTGCCCGCGGGCTCGATGCGCCGGACCAGTCCGACGCCGGTCAGTGCTGCGAGGACGCCGTACACCGCCTGGTGGCTCGTGGTGGGCAGCTCGGCGGCGAGCGCGGTGACGATGTCGTCGGCGGTCGCGTGCGGCATGGTCTCCGTCGCGCGGAGGACCGCCAGCCGTGGTGTCGTGACCCGGAGACCGGAGGCGCGGAGCAGGTCGGCGTCGACGTCCATGCTGAGCCTTTCTTTTGCAGAGATCAAGACAACACCGCCACTGTACACCAGGCGATCCGATGGTCGAGCGCGAACGGTGGGGCATGACAGATGCACCACCAGTCACTCCCGTCCCCGCCGCACTCCCCGCCCGCCTCGTCGCCGAGGCCGCGGGGACCTTCCTGCTCGTGTTCGCCCTCGTCGGCGCCGCGACCTCCACCGCCGTGTTCCCCGACGAGCACAACACGCTCGGGATCGGGCTGCTCGGGGTCGCGCTCACCCTCGGCCTCGTGGTGATGATCGGCGCGAGTGCTTTCGGTCCCGTCAGTGGCGGCCACTTCAACCCCGCGGTGACGATCGGCCTCGCGGTCGCCGGCCGGCACCGGTGGGCGGACGTCGGCCCGTACCTCGTCGCCCAGTTCGTCGGCGGCACGGCCGGGGCTGCCGTCCTCGTCCTGTTCGCCGGACTCGGACCGGCCACCGCCCTGCAGAGCACGCTCGACGGCGGCTTCGCCTCGAACGGCTTCGACGCGCAGAGTCCCGGCGGTTCCAGCCTGCTCGGTGTCGCCCTCGCCGAGACGATCGCGACGGCCGTCTTCGTGACGGTGATCCTCCGCGTGACCGGAGCCCGCGGGAGCGCGGTCCCGGCGCCCGTGGTCATCGGCGCGACCCTCACGATCCTGCTGCTGACGCTCATCCCGATCTCGAACGCGTCCCTGAACCCGGCGCGGTCGTTCGCCACCGCGGTGTTCGCGGGGCCGGACTGGCTCGCGCAGTGGTGGGTGTTCCTGGTCTTCCCCGTGCTCGGCGCCGTCGTCGCGGGAGCGATCGGTCGGATCGGACGGACGTCACGCGCGGACGACACGACAGTGGAGCTCGACGCACCGCGGGCCTGAGCCGACCCGGGGCGCGGGCGGGCCGGTCGACCGGCTCGACCCGCGCCTCCCGGCCCTCGTGCGCGCCGACGCGACGTGCGGGACGCATGCCGGACGCTGCCGGACGCATGCCCGTGGCGGAATACGATGTGTCACGATCCGATCGCGATCGGCTGGAACGACGCTGGGAGGGCGGGAACCCGCGCTACCGTCCCGCCATGTCCATGCAGCAGGGCCTGCCGCAGCAGGCGCACAGCGCTCAGGACGCCCGGGGGATCATCGCGCAGCGGGACCTGGTCGTCGACCTCATCCGGACGGCCTGCGTCGTCCTCGTCGTCTTCGTGCACGTCACGATGGTCGGTGTCGCCGTGGGGGCGGGCGGCATCGCGGTGACGAGTCCGCTCCAGGAACTCCCCTGGTACGTCGCCGCGACCTGGATCGGCCAGGTGATGCCGCTCTTCTTCGTGGTCGGCGGCTTCGCCAGCGCCGTGGGGTGGCGTTCCACGGTCGCGCGGGGCGGCGGCGCGCGGGACTTCATGGCGACGCGGCTCGTGCGGCTGTTCCGGCCGGCGATTCCGCTCTTCGCGGTGCTCGCGCTCGGGCTGGGCGTCGCCACGCTGCTCGGCACGCCGCCGGAGCTGCTCGCCGAGGTCGCGTTCGGCATCGGCTCCCCGCTCTGGTTCCTCGCCGCGTACGGGATCACCCAGTGCTGCGTGCCGGTCATGATGCGACTCCACGAACGCGCTCCGTGGCGCACGCTCGGCGCACTGCTCGTGCTCGCCGCGGCCGTCGACGGCGTGCGGTTCGCCACCGGGACGGCAGAGGTCGGTCTCCTCAACCTCGGCCCGGTGTGGCTCTTCGCGCAGCAGCTCGGCTTCCTCTGGGCCGACGGCTGGTTCGCCCGACGATCGCGCGTGCTGCTCGTCGCCGTCGCCGTCGCCGGGTACGGCGTGCTCGTGCCCCTGACGTCGATCGGGCTCTGGGCTCCGGACATGCTGCAGGACCTCAACCCGCCGATGCTCCCGCTCGCCGTGCTGGCCATCGCCCAGGCCTGCCTCGTGCAGGTCGTGCACGCCCCGCTCACCCGGCTGATGCGCACCCGCGCGGCCCAGGGCGCCGTCTTCCTGCTCGGCCGGGACGGGATGACGATCTACCTCTGGCACCTGCCGCTGTTCATCGCGCTGAACGGGGTCGCCCTGCTCGTCGGCGTTCCGTTCCCGGCGCCGGGGTCGCCGACGTGGTGGGCGACCCGTGGGGTGGCCCTCGTCGTCCTCCTCGCGGTCGCCCTCGGCACCGCCCGGGCGCTGCGCCGGTTCGACCGGCCGCTCCCCCGACTCGTCCCCGGCACCGATCGCCCGGCCTGGCCCGTGCTCGCCGTCGCGGCGCTCTGCACGATCGGGCCGGCCTTCGCGGTGATGCAGCTGCACCTGTCGTTCGGGGTCGCCCTGCTCGGTGCACTGGCCGTGCCGGTGGGGGTCCGGCTCCTGACGAGGACCGTGCCGACCCGGAGCGCCGCCCGGATCTGAACCGGTTCTCACCGGCAGGGGCTGCTCCGGGGTGCGTACCGGGCGGAGGATTGTGGTCGGCCGCACGATCCTCGAGGAGGCACCCCACGCCGTCGACACCCGAGTTCTGGAGCACGTGGCACCTCGACCCGCTCGCGGCTGTCCTCATCGCCGTGGCCGCGGTCACCTACGGCTGGTGGGTCGTCGGTGCCGCCAGGCGAGGCACCCGGTGGCCGTGGTGGCGGACGCTCGCCTTCGTCGGGGCGCTCGTCCTGTTCGGCATCCTGCAGTTCGGGATCGTCGGCATCCACGACCAGGACCTCCGGTGGGCGTTCGTGCTGCGGTTGGCCCTGCTCTTCTTCGCGGTCCCCACCTTCGCCGCGTTCGCCGCGCCCGTCTCGTTGCTCCGCTCGGGAGGCCCGGCTCGTCTCGCGCACGCAGCCTCCGCAGCGCTCGCATCGCGTCCGGCACGGGTCCTCGGCAACGCGGTCGTCTCGCCGCTGATCGCCCTCGCGCTGTTCTGCGTGCTGCTCACCCCGTTCTCGGCGACGATCCGCGAGTCCCCGGTCTGGGCGACGGCGATCACGGTGTTCGTGCCGATGCTCGGGTTCGCCCTGCTGACCCCGCTGTCCGAGCCGGGGATCCTCCGCTCGTCGACGTTCGTCACGATGGAGTTCCTGCTCGCGTTCGTCGAGCTCATGGCGGACGCGATCCCGGGCATCGTGCTCCGGATCACGAACCACGTGCTCGACGGGTCGGTCACGGCGGCGGTCGGGCAGCCGTGGTTCCCGTCGCCCCTGCGCGACCAGCACCTCGCCGGAGACCTGCTGTGGTTCATCGCCGAGGTCGCGGACGTGCCGGTGCTCATCTCGCTGTTCATCCGGTGGCAGCGGTCCGATCGCCGCGAGGCCCGCACCGTCGACGCCCTCACCGACGAGGAGATGGCGGAGCTCACCCGGGCGCACCTGCAGCGCCGCGGGTGACGCGGGGTCGGTGTCGGTGTCGGTCGTGACGCCGCGACATCGACATCGTGCCGGTCGATCGACGGGTGTCTTGTCGACCGATGCACACGCAGTGGATGCACGTGCAGAGAACGACGTTCCACGAGTCGATCACGACGTGTCTTGTCGCGAAGTCACCCCGCACGCGACGGAGCCCCGCGCCGCACGAGTGCGACACGGGGCTCCGGGCTGGCTCGGGCTAGGCGTCGGCGTGCCGCCCGTGGTGGTCGGTCGCGGCGAGCTCGGCCTCGGCGGTCTCCGGCGCGGGCGCCGCGGCGTGGACTCCGTGACGCTGCTCGGACCCCACCACGCTGCCGTCGGACGCAGACGCGGGCGACCCGTCGGACGTGCCGCCGGTCTGCTGCCACGCCACGGTCTGCTTCGGCTTCGCCAGGAACAGCGCGGCGACGATCCCGATGCCGAGCACCACGGCGGGCAGGACGAGCGACTGCCCCATGGCGGTGGCGAACGGCTGCTGCAGGAAGGCCGGGAGCGCCCCGACCTGCTGCTCCGCACCGCCGGCGCTCGTGCCGCCGGTGGACGCCGGGAAGTTGGCCGTGATCCGCGCCTCGATCAGCGCCGCGATGCCGGCCGAGCCGAGGACGGCACCGATCTGCCGCGTGGTGTTGTAGACGCCCGAGCCGGCACCGGCGAGCTTCGGCGGCAGGTTGCGCGTCGCGGAGACCGAGAGCGGCCCCCACATGCAAGCGTTCGCGAGGCCGAGGAGTGTCGACGGCAGGAGCACCCAGCCCCAGTCGGCACCCGAGGCCAGGAGCGACCCGAACCAGAACAGCGCGCCGGAGAAGCACGCGAGGCCGAACGCCGCGACCCAGCGGAGGCTCCACCGGTTGAGGTTCTTGCCGACGAGCGGGGCGAGGCCGGCCGAGAGCACGGCCTGCGGGACGAGGAGCAGCGCCGCCTGGGTCGGGCTGAACGTCAGCACGTCCTGCGCCCAGAGCATGATCGGCAGGGCGAACGACGAGATGGCGACGCCGACCGCGGTGATGGCGATGTTCGCGAGCGTGAAGTTGCGGTCCTTGAAGAGGCCGAGCGGCAGGAGCGGCTCACCCTTCTGCACGCCCTGCCACACCACGAAGGCGATGAGCACGACGATGCCGGCGATGATGAGCGACCAGACCGAGATCGGGCCGGTGATGGTCCCCCAGTCGTAGGTCTCGCCTTCCTGGATGCCGAAGACGAGCAGGAACATGCCGACGGCGCTCAGGACGATGCCGAGGGTGTCGAAGCGGTGCCCGTGCCGGTCGAACGACGGGACGAAGCGCTGCGCGAGCACGAACGCGACCACACCGACCGGGACGTTGACGAAGAAGATCCACTCCCAGCCGAAGCCGTCGACGAGCAGGCCGCCCACGATCGGGCCGACGAGCGAGGCGACACCGGCGACGGCACCCCAGAGGCCCATCGCCGCGCCGCGGTTCTGCGGCGGGAAGATGCGCGTGATCACGGCCATCGTCTGCGGCGTCATCATCGCCGCGCCGAGGCCCTGGACCACCCGGGCCACGATGAGCACCTCGATCGAGCCGGCGAGCCCGCACCAGAGGCTCGAGAGCGTGAACACCACGAGCCCGATCTGGTACATGACCTTCGGGCCGAAGCGGTCACCGAGCCGGCCGGTGATGAGGAGCGGCACGGCGTAGGCGAGCAGGTAGGCGCTCGTCACCCAGATGACGGAGTTGATGCTGGCGTCGAGCTTCGCGGCGATGGTCGGCGTCGCGACGGACACGATCGTCGAGTCGACGAGGATCATGAAGAAGCCGACGACGAGGGCCCAGAGGGCCGGCCACGGCTTCTTCTCGGTGGTGGTCGAGACGGAGGTCATCGAGTGGGTTCCTTGCTGTTCGTGGTGGTGCCTGTGTCGGTGGGGACGGCCGGGCCGTCCCAGGGGATGTCGCCGCTCGCGATCCGGTCGGCCGCGGCGTCGAGCCACTCGATCTGCGCGGTGAGCATGGCACGGACGTACGACACGTCCAGCCAGAAGCGGTCCGCGAGACGCTTGGCCTGGAGGCCCGTGGCGGCTTCGTCGTACTGCTCGCGTTCCGCCCGGAGTGCGCGGGCGCGGGCGCGCAGAGCGGTCGCCGCGTCCTCGGCGCTCAGGTTGTCGACGTGCGAGACCGCGAGTTGGAACTCCGGGTACTCGTCGGCGGGCTCGGCGATCATCCGGCGGAGGCCGTCCTCGAGCGCGGTGCGCCCGTGGTCGGTGATCGCGTAGGTGGTGCGTTCCGGTCGGTTGCCCTCGCGCGCGGTGCCGAGCGCCTCGGCGTAGCCGAGGTCCACCAGGCGACCGATCTGGTGGTAGAGCGTGCCGGGTCGGACCTTGACGTTCTGGTCCTCGCGACGCTGCAGCATCGTCTGGAACATCTCGTAGGGATGCATGGGTGACTCCGCGAGGAGCCCGAGCGCGGCGAACGCGAGGGGCGTGAGCGACGCCATCCGTGCCTCCTGGACTGGTCCGTACCGATTATTCCAAGTGGAATGTACGCCTTCGAACAACCGAGCGCAAGCGCGTCCGACGCGCCGCGCGCGCCCCGTAGACTGTTCGCGTCCCACCCATCCCCGAAGTGCTGGAGTGAACACGTGCCAACGATCGTCGTCGAGGTCATGCCGAAGGCCGAGATCCTCGACCCCCAGGGCAAGGCGGTGGGCAACGCCCTCGCCCGTCTCGGCAAGGCAGACCTGACCAACGTCCGCATCGGCAAGCGCTTCGAGGTGGCCGTCGACGGCCCGGTCGACGACCAGAAGCTGGCCGAGGTCCGCGAGATCGCCGCCGACGTCTTCTCCAACGCCGTCATCGAGGACGTCGTGTCCGTGACGGTCGAAGGCGAGTGACACCGGTGCGCATCGGCGTCATCACGTTCCCGGGCTCGCTCGACGACCGCGACGCCCAGCGCGCGGTCCGCCTCGCCGGCGCCGACCCCGTCGCGCTCTGGCACGGCGACCACGACCTGCAGGGCGTCGACGCGATCGTCCTCCCCGGCGGGTTCTCCTACGGCGACTACCTGCGTGCCGGTGCGATCGCGGCGAAGGCCCCGATCATGGCCGAGGTCATCGACGCCGCCGGCAAGGGGATGCCCGTGCTCGGCATCTGCAACGGCTTCCAGATGCTCGCCGAAGCGCGACTCGTCCCGGGCGCGCACACCCGCAACGCGCACCAGCAGTTCATCCGGCGCGACCAGAAGCTCCGCGTCGAGACCACCGCCACGGCGTGGACGAGCGGCTTCACGGCCCAGCAGGAGATCACCATCCCGCTGAAGAACGCCGACGGCCGCTTCGTCGCGGACGCCGACGAGATCAAGCGCATCGAGGACAACGGCCAGGTCGTGTTCCGCTACGTCGGCGTGAACCCGAACGGGTCGATCGACGACATCGCGGGCGTCTCCAACGAGCGCGGCAACGTCGTCGGCCTGATGCCGCACCCCGAGCACGCGACGGAGCCCGGGTTCGGCCCGGACACCCCCGCGGCGATGGCCTCCGGCACGGACGGCCTCACCTTCTTCACCTCCGTGATCGAGTCGACGCTCGTCAAGTGACGACCACGCCGACGAACACGACTCCAGTGACAGGGAACGACACCACCGTGACGACACACGTCCGCCCGAAGCCCGACACCGTCCAGGACGCCGCAGCCACGCCCGACAAGGAGCAGCCGTACGAGGCGCTCGGGCTGAAGGCCGACGAGTACGCGAAGATCCGCGAGATCCTCGGCCGCCGCCCCACCTCGGGCGAGCTGGCGATGTACTCCGTGATGTGGTCCGAGCACTGCTCGTACAAGTCCTCGAAGAACTACCTCCGGCAGTTCGGCAAGAAGGTCACGCCGGAGATGACGAAGAACCTCATGGTCGGCATGGGCGAGAACGCCGGTGTCATCGACGTCGGCAACGGCTGGGCGGTGACCTTCAAGGTCGAGTCGCACAACCACCCGTCCTACGTCGAGCCGTACCAGGGCGCCGCGACCGGTGTCGGCGGCATCGTCCGCGACATCATCTCGATGGGTGCCCGCCCGGTCGCCGTGATGGACCAGCTCCGCTTCGGCGCGATCGACCACGAGGACACGCAGCGCGTCGTCCACGGTGTGGTCGGCGGCATCTCGTTCTACGGCAACTGCCTCGGCCTGCCGAACATCGGCGGCGAGACCTACTTCGACCCGGTGTACCAGGGCAACCCGCTGGTGAACGCCCTCGCGGTCGGGGTCCTCCGCCACGAGGACCTGCACCTCGCGAACGCCTCGGGTGCCGGCAACAAGGTCGTGCTCTTCGGTGCCCGCACCGGTGGCGACGGCATCGGCGGCGCGTCGATCCTGGCGTCCGACACCTTCACCGAGGGCGGCCCGACCAAGCGTCCCGCCGTCCAGGTCGGCGACCCCTTCGCCGAGAAGGTGCTCATCGAGTGCTGCCTCGAGCTGTTCCAGAAGGAGCTCGTCGAGGGCATCCAGGACCTCGGTGCCGCCGGCATCTCGTGCGCCACGAGCGAGCTCGCGTCGAACGGCGACGGCGGCATGCACATCTCGCTCGACGACGTCCTGCTGCGCGACCCCACGCTCACCGCCGAGGAGATCCTCATGTCGGAGAGCCAGGAGCGCATGATGGCGGTCGTCCGCCCCGAGAAGCTCGACGAGTTCCTCAGCGTCGTCGGCAAGTGGGAGGTCGAGACCAGCGTCCTCGGCGAGGTCACCGGCACCGGCCGGCTCGTCATCGACTGGCAGGGCCAGGAGATCGTGAACGTCGACCCGCGCACGGTCGCCGTCGACGGCCCGGTCTACGACCGCCCCGTGGCCTACCCGACCTGGATCGACGCGCTGCAGGCCGACTCGGCTGCATCGCTCGACCGCCCGGCCGACGGACCCGCCCTCAAGGCGCAGTTCCTGCAGCTACTCGGCTCCCCGAACCTGGCGTCGAAGAACTGGGTGACGAACCAGTACGACACCTACGTGCTCGGCAACACGGCGCTCTCCTTCCCCGACGACGGCGGCATGATCCGCGTCGACGAGGAGACCGGGCTCGGCGTCACGATCGCCACCGACGCGAACGGCCGCTACTGCCAGCTCGACCCGAAGCAGGGCGCCCGGCTGGCCCTCGCCGAGGCCTACCGGAACGTCGCCGTCACCGGTGCCGTCCCGGCCGCCGTGACCGACTGCCTGAACTTCGGCTCCCCCGAGAACCCCGAGGTCATGTGGCAGTTCTCCGAAGCGGTCGAGGGCCTCGCCGACGGCTGCATGGAGCTCGGGATCCCGGTCACGGGCGGCAACGTGTCGTTCTACAACCAGACCGGCACGACCCCGATCCACCCGACCCCGGTCGTCGGTGTCCTCGGCGTGATCGAGGACGTCGCGCTGCGCGTGCCCTCCGGCTGGCAGGACGACGGCCACAACATCTACCTGCTCGGCACCACGTCGCTCGAGCTCGACGGGTCGGCCTGGGCCGGCACCGTGCACGGGCACCTCGGTGGCCGTCCGCCGGCGGTCGACCTCGAGCGTGAGAAGGCCCTCGCGGACCTCCTGCACGCCGCGGCGAACGAGCAGCTGCTCACGAGCGCCCACGACCTGGCAGACGGCGGCCTCGGCCAGACCCTCGCCGAGTCGGTGCTCCGGTTCGGGCTCGGCGCCCGCGTCGTGCTCGACGAGCTCGAGGCCCGCGACGGCGTCGACACCGCCACCGCGCTGTTCTCCGAGTCGACCGGCCGCGTGATCGTGACCGTCCGGCGCGAGGACGACGTCCGCTTCCAGGGCCTCTGCGACGGCCGCGGCTTCCCGGTGCTCCGCATCGGTGTCACGGACGCCACGAGCGGGTCGCTCGAGGTCCAGGGTGCGTTCGAGGCGACGATCGACGAGCTGCGCGGCACCCACGGCGCCACGCTCCCGAGCCGCTTCGGGGACGTCATCGTCGAGGACGTGACCGAGGGCTACGTCGGTCGGGGTCCGCTCGACGACCACGGCTCGTTCTCGCCGCGGACCGACTCCTGAACGGGTCGGACCGGAGCGCCACGACGACGGGCACCGACTGATGCCCGTCGTCACCCTGCCGTTCCGTGGACTCGTCGATCGCTTCGGCCCCGTGCCGGAGGGCATCGAGCTGGACGTGTGGGACGTCGAGGCACCCTACGGACGCCCCGACGAGGTGGCCATCGCGTTCCTGCCGTTCTACTTCGGTGGTCGGCACCGGTGGCAGTACGTGCACGACCTGCCGAACCTGCGGCTCCTGCAGCTGCCGAGCGCCGGGTACGAGCACGCCGTCCCGCACGTCCCCGGCCACGCGCAGCTCGCGAACGGCCGCGGCATCCACGACGACGAGACCGCCGAACTCGCGGTGGGGCTCGCGCTGACGTCGCTGCGCGAGCTCGGGGCGTTCCAGGCCGACCGTGCGAACGGCGTCTGGGACGCCCGGACCACCCGGTCCCTCGCCGACCGTCGCGTGACCGTGGTCGGCTACGGCGCGATCGGGTCCGCGATCGCGACCCGCTTCGAGGCGTTCCGCACCGAGGTCACCGTGGTGGCGCGGACCGCGCGTGAGCAGGACGGCCGGCAGGTCCACGCGTTCGGCGAGCTCCCGGAGCTCGCCGCGACCACCGACGTCCTGGTGCTCATCGCCCCGCTGACGGACGAGACCGAACGGCTGGTGGACGCCGACCTGCTCGCCGCGCTGCCCGACGGCGCCCTCGTGGTGAACGTCGCCCGCGGCAAGGTCGTCGACACCGATGCCCTCGTCGCCGAGCTGCGGTCCGGACGGCTCTCGGCAGCGCTCGACGTCACCGATCCCGAACCGCTGCCGGACGGGCACCCGCTCTGGACGACGCCGAACACGGTCCTGACGCCGCACGTCGGCGGCAACACGGACCTCAGCGTGCCGCGGTCGATCGAGCTGATGCGCCGTCAGGTGGCCGCGTTGGCCGAGGGCCGACCGTTCGAGAACGTCATCGAGTCCTGACCACCCGGCCGGCCGGTCAGTCGGTCAGCAGCGCCATCCCGAGGCTCGGTGCCACGTCGTCGAAGCCGAGCGATCGGTAGAGCCGCTGCCCGGGCGGGTCGCCGACGAGGGTGACGTACGCGCCACGGGGTGCCCGGGAGCGGATGTCCGCGACGAGCCAGGCGACCACCGCACGACCGATCCCCCGGCGTTGGTGCGCCGGGTCGGTCGCGATGTCGGCGATGTGGAAGTACCAGCCGCCGTCGCCGATCGTCCGGCCCATCGCGACGGGCCGCCCGTCGGGATCGAGGACGTGGCAGGCGGACCAGCTGCCGGCGATCGCCCCGGCGCCCTGGTCGGCGTTCTTCGGCGTCAGGCCGGAGTCACGGCGCAGCCGGAGGTAGTCGTCGAGAGGAGGCGGGCCGGGGACGAGGGTGTAGGACGCGTCCATGGGGTCAGTCTCAGACCGGCACGACGACCGGGACGACGCACGCCGGCGTGCCGACCGCGATCTGCGCGACGGCCTCGCCCGGGACACCGTCCTCGCCGAGGGGCAGGACCGCGATCGCGTCGGACATCTGGTTCGCCACGAGGAGGAAGCCGGGCACCCGGGCGAAGTGCCGGGGCCACACCCCACCGGAGGACGCCGAGCCCACGAGCGACAGCCCGCCGTCGGATGCGTCGAGCACCACCACGAGGTCGCGCCCGCGCACCGCGACGTACACGCGCCCGGCGTCGTCGACCTCGATGTGGCTGAGGAGCGACTCGCCGACCTCGCCGGTGAAGGTCGCCGCGGAGGCCACCGACACGAACGACCCCGAGCCGTCGCGGCGGAGGCGGTGGACCCGGCCGTCGAGCTCACCGGCCACGATGAGGTCGCCCTCGTACCAGGCGAGGTGCCGCGGTCCGACACCCGGGGTGACGTGGTGGACGCGGACCTGCTCGATGCTCGGGGCATCCGTGATCCGGAACTCGTGCAGGGCGTCGCCGCCGAGGTCCGCCACGAGCACGGTGCCGTCCGGCGTCGCGGTCGACTGGTGGGCGTGCGGGCCTTCTTGCCGGTCCTCAACGGGGCCGGTGGCGTCGGGGAGGACCTCGGTGACGAGCGCCGACGCGGGCACCGTCACCTGGTCGTCGCTGCCGTGCGCGCCGATCAGCCCGTCGCTGCCGAGCACCGCCGCAGCGTGCGACTCCGCTGCGGCGAGCGAGACCGCCGTGACGGTACCGGAGACGTAGTTGGTGACGACGAGCGCACCGGACGGGTCGACGCGCACGTGGCACGGGGCGTCGCCGCCGGCCGGAGCGTCCCAGAGGTGCTCGAGCGACGAGCCGCCCAGTCGGAAGGCCGAGACACCGCCGTCGGCCGTCTCGGACACGGCGTAGACCCGGTCGCCGGAGACGGCCAGGAACGACGGGTCGTCGATGACCGCGACGGTGCGAGCGGTCGGCGCGCCGCCGTCCGCAGCCCCGACCGGTCCGCCGGGCACGATCGAGATGCCCGTCGCGTTCCCGCCGCCGGTGGCCGTGTACGAGCCGACGAGCAGCGTCGGGAGCGCGTCGCTCACTCGTCGCCGCCGGCGATCTGCTCGTGGTGGTGGATGACCTCGGCGACGATGAAGTTCAGGAACTTCTCCGCGAAGGCGGGGTCGAGGTGCGACTCGGCGGCGAGGGAGCGGAGTCGTGCGACCTGGATCTGCTCGCGCCCCGGGTCGGCCGCCGGCATCCCCGCGGCTGCCTTGAGGTAACCGACCCGCTGGGTGTACTTGAAGCGCTCGGCGAGCATGTGGATGACCGCGGCGTCGATGTTGTCGATGCTCTGGCGGATGCTGGCCAGTTCGGCGACGGCCGCCGGGTCGTACTGGGGCGTGGTGTCGTCGTCGCTCATGCCCCGAGCCTAACGGCCGCGACCGCTCGGCAGGTGTCGGTTACGTCGGCGGCCGGCGACCGGAACCTGAGCGGGAACTGAGCACGCCTTCGGAACTGCGAGAATGGGGCCATGTCGGTCCTGCTCGTGATCTCGTGCGTGTTCGCGGTCCTCGCGGGCCTCGTGCACGTGTACATCTTCTTCCTCGAGTCCGTCGCGTGGACGAGTCCCCGTGTGCGGAAGATCTTCGGCCTGTCGTCCGAGACCGAGGTCCAGGCCACCCGCTCGATGGCGTTCAACCAGGGCTTCTACAACCTGTTCCTCGCGATCGGCGCGATCCTCGGTGTGGTGCTCGCCGTCACGGGCAACGGGGCCACCGGGTGGACGCTCGTGGTGTTCTCGACGGCGTCGATGCTCGGTGCCGCCGTGGTCCTGCTCGGGACGGGTCGCCGCTACCTCAACTCCGCGTTCGTGCAGGGGTCGTTCCCGCTGATCGCTCTGCTCTTCGCGTTCCTCGGTTCGACGTTCGGCGCCTGACCGCAGCGTCCCGACGGGCCGGACGCCGGCTCGCGACGCGACCACAGGACGACGGGAGGCGCGGTGCCAGCGGGCACCGCGCCTCCCGTCGTTCCGCGTCGGCGTCAGCCGAGCTTCGCCTGGAACTCGTCCGGCAGCTTCTCGAGCGCCCACTCGATCGCGGCGGTGGTCCCCATCGAGAACGCCGACGACACGTCCGGGTCGTCGAACACGATGGCGTGCCCGGCCTCGACCGACGGCACCTTCTGGAAGAGCGGGTCGGACTCGGCCTTGGACGCCTCGACGTAGATCGGCAGGATCAGCGTGAGGTCGGCGTCCAGCAGGTCGAGGTTCTCGTCCGACAGGTGCACCGAGAACGCCTTGCCGGCCTGCTCGTCGATCGCCTTCGGGATCGTGAAGCCGAGGTTCCGCATGAACGTCGAGCGGCTGTCCGTCGAGGCGTAGGCCCCGAAGCCCTCGGACGTGTAGGCGCCGACGACCGCCGACTTGCCTGCGAAGTCCGGGTGCGCCTTGCGGGCGGCGGCGTAGGCGTCGTCGAGGCCGGCGAGGAGCTTCTTGCCCGCGGCCTCCTTGCCGAGCGCCTTCGCGATCATCGTGGTCTGCTGCTCGGTCGAGGCGAGGTAGTTCTCGCCGCCCTTCGGGATCGCCACGGTCGGTGCGATCGCGGAGAGCTTCGCGTAGCGGTCCTCGTCACCCGACGACTTCACGTCGAGGATCACGTCGGGCTTGAGCTTGAGGATGTCCTCGTAGCTCGGCTCGAGCGTCTGGATGATCTTCGGCGACTTCGTGTACGCGCCCTTGAGCCACGGCCCGACGCCGTCGCCACCGAACGCGAGCCAGTCGCTCGCGCCGACGGGCTGCACGCCGAGTTCGAGCGCGGTCTCGGCGTCGCCCCAGCCGAGGGCGACGACGCGCTTCGGCTGCGAGTCGATCTTCGTGGTGCCGAGGGCGGTGGTGATGGACACCGGGAACTGGCCGTCGGCGGACGTGGTCGCGGCGTCGTCGGACGACGAACCGGAGCCGGAGGCGCACCCGGCGAGGACGAGGGACACTGCGACGACGGCGCCGGCAGCGGCGAGCGCTCGGCGGAAGCGGGAGGGAGTTCGGATCACGAAGGTAAGCCTAACCTAAGCGCTCGGCGCGGAACACGCCTGGATAGGCTGACGGGGACATGTACTCCGACCCCTCCCGGACCCGCCTCGCGGTGCTCGGCTCCCCCATCGCCCACTCCCTCTCCCCCACGCTGCACGCAGCGGCCTACGACGTGCTCGGGGTGCCGTTCACGTACGGGAGGCACGAGGTCGCGTCCGGCGGACTGGACGCGTTCGTCGCGGGGCTGGGTCCCGATTGGCGCGGCCTGAGCCTGACCATGCCGCTCAAGCGCGAGGTCCTGCCGATGCTCGACCGGACGACCCCGCTCGTCGACGAGCTCGGCGTCGCGAACACCATCGCGTTCCGCACGGTCGGCGACACCGTCCTGCGGTCCGGCGCGAACACCGACGTCGAGGGGATGGTGCGCCCGGTCGAGGCGCTCGGACACCTCCCCGGCGAGGCGACCGTCCTCGGCGGCGGTGCGACCGCGGCGAGCGCCCTCACCGCGGCCGTGCGGCTCGGGGCGTCGCTCGTGCGGGTGTTCCTGCGCGACACCGCGAAGGCCGGACACCTCGTCGACCTGGCCGTGCGGCTCGGGGTCTCGCTCGAGGTGCTCCCCCTGACCGAGCTGCCGGGGACCCGCCACGGGTTCGTCGTCTCGACGCTGCCCGGGGGTGCGGCGGACACGCTCGACCTCGTGCCGTCAGGGCCGGACGCGGTGCTCTTCGACGTGGCCTACGAGCCCTGGCCGACCGCCGTCGCCACGCGGTGGGCGGACGCCGGCGGGCGCGTGCTGAACGGGCTCGACATGCTCGCCGAGCAGGCCCTCGGGCAGATCCGGTTCTTCCTGAGCGGTGACCAGGACGAGCTCCTGCCGGCCGAGGCCGACGTGCGGAGGGCGATGCGCGCCTCCGTGGGCCTGCCGGAGACCATCGGGGCCTGAGCCTCGGTCAGCGTCGAGCTCGTGCCTCGGCGTCGAGCAACGCGACCGAGACGTCCCAGAGCCGCTCGGCGGCGGCCGGGTCGAGCGCCCAGGGGAGCACGCCGTGCAGCCCGTCGGTGATGCGGTCGACGACGGCGGCCTCGTGGCAGTCCTCGAAGTACCGGCCGCTCACGCCGTCGAGCTCCGGAGCGGTGGCGAGGAGCACCGACGTCGCCGCGCCCTGCTCCGGGGACTTGACGACGTCCGCCGCGGAGACCTTCGTCGCCGCGAGCACCTCCGGGTCCCAGTGCTTCTGCAGCCCCGTCCAGATCCCTCCGGGCATGCACGCGTTCGCCGTGATCCCGTCGGCGGCCCATCGTCGTCCGACCTCGACGGCGAAGAGGACGTTGGCGGTCTTGGACTGGGCGTAGGCGAGTCCGGGCTCGTACGGGCGACGCCGGAAGAACAGGTCGTCGAACACGACCGGCGAGCTGCCGTGCCCGCTCGACGACAGCGAGACGATCCGCGCACCGGACGCCGCGGCGAGCGCTTCGTGCAGCCCGAGGGCCAGCGCGAAGTGCCCGAGGTGGTTCGTGGCGAACTGCGTCTCCCACCCGGCCGACGTGTACGACTCCGGGCTGTCCATCACCCCGGCGTTGGCTACCAGGGCGTCGAGGGGCCCGGACCACGACGCCGCGAACGCTTCCACGGAGGCAGGGCGGTCGAGGTGGAGCTCGGCGACGTCGGGTGCCGTGCGCCCGGTGGTGCGGGCGATGTCCGCCGCGACCCGCTGTCCGGCCTCGACGTCGCGGACCGCCAGGGTCACGGTCGCGCCGGCCCCGGCGAGCGCTCGGGCCGTCTCGACGCCGATGCCCGAGGCGGCACCGGTCACGACGGCGGTCCGTCCCCGGAGGTCGAGCCCCGCCACGACCTCGGCGGCGGTGGTGTGGGCGCCGAAGGCGGCGAGGTCACGGTCCGGCACGGTGTGCTCCTGTCTGGGGACGGAGACGCTCAGGACACCGTGCCGTCCACGTAGGACCACCGGCCGTGCTCGCGCACGAAGTCGCTCGTCTCCTCGAGTGTGCCCCGCTCGTCGTCGGTGCGCCACCACGCGCGGAAGGCGACGGTGCCGCGAGAGTCGAACGGGCCGCCGGACTCCGTCGACAGGATGTCCAACCGCGTCCAGCGCTGGGCCGGGTCGAGCTCGAGGCTCGCCGGGCGGGTGCGCGGGTGCCACGTCTGCAGCAGGTACTCGGGCAGGCCGAGGGCGAACGCGCTGAACCGCGACCGCATGAGCCGCTCGGCGGTCGGGGCCGCGGCGCCCGCGTGCAGCGGGCCGCAGCACTCGCCGTAGGGGTTGCCGCTCAGGCAGGGGCAGCGCGACTCGTCGGTGACCACGGGCGGCACGCTAGTCGACGATCGAGAGTGCGACCGTGATGTTGCCGCGGGTGGCGTTCGAGTAGGGGCAGATCTCGTGCGCGCGCTCGGCGAGACGCTGACGCTGCTCGGGTCGGGCGGCCGGCGCGTACACGTCGAGCTCGACCGCGAGGCCGAAGCCCCCGTTGCCGGTGCCGCCGATGCCGACCTCGGCCGAGACCTCGGCGCCGGTCGTGTCGACGTCGAGCTCCCGGCCCGCGGCGTGGAGCGCCCCGAGGAAGCACGCGGCGTACCCGGCGGCGAAGAGCTGCTCGGGGTTCGTGCCCTCGCCGCTGCCGCCCATCTCCTTCGGCGGACGGGTGTCGAGATCGAGGCGGTCGTCCTCGCTGCGCACGTGTCCGTCGCGGCCGCCTCCGGTGGCGTGGGCGGCGGCGGTGTAGACGATGTCGAGACTCATGGCACGAGCGCACCGTGCGTTCCTGGACGACCGCTGGAGCGGGGCGCAACGGCGGGCAGCGGCGGTCGGTCGATGAGGACGCGTCGGGCGTGTCCGGCCCCACCGCTGTCAGCTTCATGGAGTAGACGGAACCTCGTGTTCAGACTCGGGTGGCAGGTGCTGCGGGAGCGGATCCCCACGGTGGTCGATCCCGCACACGCCCGTCGTGCCGTGTGGATCGCCGCCGCGTGCTCCATGGTCGTGCTGATCGGCGCCGTCGCGCTGCAGCTCGCGTTCGGCTGGGCCGGTACGGGGCCCGTCCGACCGGTCGTGGTCATCGCGCTCGTGTCCCTCGGCCTCGGATCGATCGTGTTCTCCGCCTTCCGGACCGACCGTCCGCTCGACCCGGCAGCGACCATCAACGGGCGACAGGTCCGGCCGGACTGGCAGATGAGTGTGCGGTGGTCGGTGCAGCCCTACCTGGCGAGACGGCAGCTCCCGGTGACCCCCGAGGACCGTGCGGCGGTGCTGACCGACGTCGGACTCCTGCAGCGCGGGCTGGTCCGGCGGCTGACGCGGCTCGCCCCGCTCCTCGGCGGGGTCGCACTGCTCGGGATCGCGGCCTTCGCGCGCAGCGACGTGCGGCCGATCGCGCTGCTGTGGGCAGCGGTGTACGTCTGCACGCTGCCCGACCTCGTGGTGCGGCTCGGCCGCTCGGAGCGCGCGCGGCTCGCAGCCCTCGCGGTCGATCCGCCGGCCGGAGGCGTCGATACGGGGAAGCACGGGGTCGACGGCTCGAAGGTGCGGCTGCCCGGTGACTGAGGCCCGCGAGCAGGAACCCCGGACCGTCTTCCGCGCCGGGTGGCAGGTGTACCGCGAGCGGCTCCCCGAGCTCGTCGACCGGCGACACCACCGCCGTGCCGTCCGTGTCGGGATCGTCGTCGCGGTCGTCGCGTTCGCCGGGCTGCTGCTCCTGGGGGCGTTCGTCGAGCGCCTCGACGGAGCCGTCCCGGTCGCTGCCGGGGTCGTCGTGGCGCTCCTGGTCGCCGCGGGCATCGGGTGCGTCGGTGCCGCCCTCACGCCGATCGGCCCCCGGGGATGGTCGCTCCCACCCGTGCCCGGCATCGGGTGGCGCACACAGGAGGCGATCGCCCGGTACTTCCGCCGCAACCCGCCGCCGGTCGCGCCGGAGCACCGCGACGCCGTGCTGCAGGGCATGCCGGCGACCCGCGATCTGCTCGTCCGCGCGGCGTACCGCTCGCTGTTCCTCACGGGCGGGTGGATCGGCATCGTCCTCGGCACCCTGGTGTTCGACGTGGCCTCGTCGGTGGGCAGCGACACCGTGATCCTGTTCCCGGGCGTCTGGCTCTTCTCGATCGTGATCACGAGCGGCACGGGGGTCATCGGCATCCGGACGCTCGGGCGCCAGGAGCAACTCCGCGTCGAGGCCGAGGCGTTGCCGCCCGTGCCGCCCGCGCCGCGCCGAGGACGCCCCGACAGCCCGAGCGGCAGCAAGCTGGCCCTCCCGGGCGAGTGAGCGCGTGAGCGCGTGTCGGTGGCACCGGGCACACTGGGCGCATGTGTGGAAGGTTCGTCGTCTCCGACACCACGGCCGATCTGCTGCCGGAACTGATCGGTGAGCTCGCCGACCGGACCGAGCACGTCGACGAGGACACCGGCGTGGTCGGCACAGGCCTGGTCCCGAGCTGGAACGTCGCACCGACCGACCCGGTCTTCGCGGTCCGACAGCGGCACGGGCAGCGCGAACTCCCGCAGATCAGCTGGGGGTTCGTGCCGAGCTGGGCGAAGGACTTCCAGAAGCAGCGCCCGAAGCCGATCAACGCCCGCATCGAGACCGTCGCGACGAGCGGCATGTTCAAGCGGGCGTTCGCGACGAACCGCTGCATCGTCCCCGCCCAGGGCTACTACGAGTGGGTCGTGCGCGAGGACGGCAAGGAACCGCACTTCGTCCACGAACCCGGCGGTGCCCTCGCGATGGCCGGCGTCGTGAGCGCGTGGCCCGACCCCACGAAGCCCGACGGCGACCCGGACAAGTGGCGGCTGTCCCTGGCGATCATCACGCGGGACGCCCACGTGGCCCCGGGCGAGGTGCACGACCGCATGCCGGCGTTCCTCACCCCGGACGGCTACGACGCCTGGTTGGACACCGAGCAGGGCGGCCTCGGACAGGACGACCTGCTCGCCCTGCTCGACCACGAGTCGCTGACGGTCGCGGCGGGCCTCGACCAGTACGAGGTCTCACGTGCGGTGAACAGCGTCAGGAACGACGGGCCGCAGCTCATCGAGCGGGTCGCCTAGCCACGCCGCTCAGCAGACGTCGGACCCCGGCGTGGTCATCCCCACGGTCACGTCCGACAGGTCCTGGGTCCGCAGGGTCCCCAGCGGCCCGGTCGTCGTCACCCGGAGCCCGGTCAGGTGTCCGCCGTGCGCCAGGCTCCTCGAGCGCATCTCGGCGACGACCCGGACGTCGTGGTGCGGCGCGATCACCGTACCGTCGGCGTCGAGGACCTGCGCGCCGTCGACGACGCTCGCGGTGTCGCCCATCAGTGCGCCCGTGCCGGATCCCCGGACCTTCTCCGCGAGGACGACGCGCACCGAGCGGAGCCCGGAGTCCCACGTCGCGCGGACGCCCCGGAGCGTGACGGGCCGGTCGGACGGGTTCCGCAGGACGAACCCGGCGGACATCCGGGTCTCGTCACGTCCGATCTCGTCGTCCGACCACCCGCCGCAGACGCCGTTCGCGCCCAGCGCGCGCAGCGGCGCGGACGACGAGGTGACGACCACGAGCCCGGCGAGCAGGACGAGTGCCGCGACGACGCTCGTCGCCAGCACCGCGCGTGCAGACGGGCCCGCTCGGTGCGGGATGGTCGCGTGCTCGTCCGACGTCATGGTCCCCCCGGTCCGGGCCGAGCGTCGGCCCACGTCGAGAGCATGACAGACAGGAGGCCCGGATCGCGTCAGCCGATCGGCTGACGGGGTCCGGGCCCGCAGTCCAGAGCGTCAGGCGCCGTCGCGACGCACGTCCGGCAGGAGCACGTGGAGCCGCTCGGCGAGCCGCAGCTGGGCTTCCTCGAGCGACCGGAAGTCGCCGACGTACTGCCCGAAGGTGTCGGACACGAAGTAGTGCGCACCCTGGCGGTCGACGGTCCCGCCGTAGTAGCCGCCGTAGTTCGCCGCCCAGAGCCCCGTGTCGGGCCGCGACCAGAGGATGCGCGGGTGGACAGGCTCGTCGACGTCGGTGTCGACGACGAGGTCGACGTGGGCGTCCATGCCGGTGATCGCGACCATGGTGGCGGTGTCGACGGTCACCTCGGTGTGCTGGTGGTGGTCGACGGGCGTGCTCATGGTCGTGCTCCTCTTGGTGCGTGCTGCTGTGGTGCGGCGTTCCGTGGTGCGGGTGGTGCGGGGTGGTGCGGTGCTCCGGGGAGCGACGTGCTAGTCGACCGGGCGGATCACGGACGGCAGCATCACGTGCAGCTGGTCCGCGAGCTTCGCCTGTGCCTGCTCGAGCGACGCGAAGTCGCCGACGACGAGGCCGAACGTGTCCGAGGCGACGTAGCGGTCGTCGCGCTTGTCCACCGATCCGCCGAAGTACCCGCCGTAGTTGGCGACCCACTCGCCGTCGTCCTCCTGCGTCCAGGTGAGCTTGGCGCGGGCAGGGCGGGCGTGCGGTTCGGCCTGGGCTTCGAGGATGGCGATCGTGTCGACGGTCTCGGTGTCGAGCGTGACCTCGGCTCGGGTGTCGGTGCTGACGGTGGTGCTCATGTCGCTCTCCTTCGCGTTCCGGGGTACATCGGCTGACATGAGAACGCTACGAGACCGACCACTCCACCCGCCAGCGACGCCCGCCGATTCACGGGTTCCGTCAATGCGCCCCATCGGCGAAGCCCGGGTTTCCGGGGTCGGGCGTCGCACTTCCGGGGTACAGGGGACAGATCGGGGTACTCGTTCTCCGGCCAATCCGCCGGAGGACCGTCAGGCGCCCGTTCGGCCAGCAGCCCGGCGGTACGTCCCCGGTGTCATCCCGGCCAGCGGCGTGAACTGCTCGATGAACTGGCTCGTCGTCGCCCATCCGCAGGCCGCCGCGACTTCGGTGACGCTGTGTCCTCCCGCGAGCAGCACGAGCGCACGGTGCACCCGGAGCTGCAGGCGCCACTGCCGGTACCCCGTGCCCGTCTCCTGCCGGAACAGCCGGGTCAGCGTCCGTTCCCCGAGCCCCGCCCAGGCCGCGAGCTCGGCGAGCGACAGCGGGGTCGACAGGTCGCGCTCGACCCGTCGCACCACCCGGCGCAGCCGGGGGTCGCGCGGCTCGGGCAGGTGCAGCGGCTGCTCCGGCGCGGACGCGACCTCGTCGACGACGACCGCACGGAGGTGGGACCTGGCCGTCTCGGAGCGCGGCGCCGGTGTCGTGAGGGCGAGCAGCGCCTCCCGTGCGAGCGGTGAGACGGACAGGACCGCAGGGCCGGACGGGAGGCGCGTGGCGGCCTCCGCGGACAGGTACACGATCCGCATGTCGGTCACCCCGTGGGCCCGGTGCCGGTGCTCGGCACCGGCCGGCGCCCACGCGACCCGGTTCGACGGAGCGATCCACGCACCGTCGGCGGTGATGAGCGACAGCACGCCCGTCGCCGCGTGCACGAGGTGACCGAGCGGGTGCGCGTGGGGCGGGACCGTCTCGGCGTGCTCGAAGCGGTACGCCGCCTCGGTGCGGTCGTCGACGATCCGCTCGTGGGCGTGGCTGGAAACCGACATCGAGCGGCAGCATACGTGTTCCGGGCCGGTCCCGCCGGGTGGTGGGATCGGAGCATGACCACCGCTTCCACCACCGTGCCCGACACGAGACCCCGCCGGCGACTCCTGGCCGCCTGGTACGTCGGCGCCGGACTCCTGCTCGTCGCGCTGAACCTGCGGATGGGCGTGGCGTCGGTGGGTCCGGTCCTCGGTGCCGTCGAGCGCTCCCTGCACCTCGGGCCGTCGGCGGCGAGCCTGCTCACCACCATCCCGGTGTTCGCGTTCGGGGCGTTCGCGTTCCTGACGCCGCTGCTGACCCGGCGGATCGGGCTGCACCGGCTGCTCGGCCTGACGATGGCCGTGCTCGCGGTCGGCATCGCGCTGCGGATCGAGCCCCACGGCTGGGCGCTCTACGGCGGCACCGTGCTGGCCGGCGCCGCGATCGCGGTGGCGAACGTCCTCATGCCCGCGGCGATCAAGAGCGACTTCGCGCACCGGGTCGGGCTGATGATGGGGCTGTACTCGACGGCGCTGTTCCTCAGTGCCGCGATCGCCTCGGCGGCCGTCGTCCCGCTCGCGGCCGCGTTCGGGTCGTGGCGACCGGCGCTGGCGTTCTGGGCGGTGCCGGCGGTCGTCGCGTTCCTCGTCTGGTTGCCGCGGGCGCTGCGGAACCCGGGGCACACCGGGCGCTCGCGGACGGTGGACGACGCTCCGGTCCAGGCCGCCGACGAGCCGACGTTCGCCCGCCTGTTCCGCGACCCCGTGGCGATCGCGGTGACCGGGTTCATGGGGTTGCAGAGCCTGTCGTACTACGCGTTCCTCACCTGGGTGCCGACGGTGCTGCAGGACGCCGGGGTGACCGCGCACGAGGCCGGTCTGATGCTCGCGTACTCGAGCCTGCCCGGGATCGTCACCGGGGTGACCGGGCCCGCGATCGCGCGGCGACTGCGACCGACGTGGGTGCCGGTCGTCGTCGTGGTGGTGCTCTGCGCGGTGGGGTTCGTCGGGCTGCTCGTGGCTCCGGCCGCCGGGGCGTGGCTGTGGATGACGTTGCTCGGGCTCGGGCAGGGCGGCGCGATCAGCCTCTCGTTGAGCTACATCGTGTGGCGGTCGCCCGATGCCCGGCACACCGCGCACGTGTCGACGATGGCGCAGGGGACGGGGTACCTGCTCGCGGGGCTCGGACCGCTCGGGATCGGGTTGCTGCACACGGCGACCGGGGGCTGGACGGTGCCGGTCGTGGTGCTGCTGGCGCTGCTGGGGGTGCAGCTCGTGGCGGGCGTCGCCGCGAGTCGCGAGCGGCAGGTGCTGGCGAGGCGCTGAGCGGCGGGCGGCCGGGGCGCAGGGCGCCCGCGCGTCAGCGCACGGCGCGCAGTGTGCCCGCGGGTCAGCGCACGGCGCGCAGCGCGTCCGCGACCACCACGAGCGCCGCGGCGATCTCGTCCGCCACCCGCTCGTGCGTCGCCGTCGACCGGCGGTACGGGTCGTCGACGTCGTCGTCCGCCGGGTCCGCGAGCGGCGGCACGGTCCCCCGCAGCCGGGCGACGAGTGCGACGAGCTCCTCGGGCGTGGACACGCCGGCGAGCTCGGCCGGCTCGAGCCCGTCGAGCACCCGGGCGAACTGCTTGACCGTGAACGCGCGCTTCGCCGTGCGGGGTGCGAGCGAGACCACGGCCGCACGGTGCGAGCGCTCGGCGGTGAGCACGAGGTCCGCCGACCCCGCGATCACCGCGGTGAGGTACCGCGCACGGTGCCCGTCGGGCGACCCGCCGAGCCGCACGGACTGCGCTGCAGCGGCATCGTCCATCGGATCGCCGTCCTGCGCGATGGTGCCGGCGGACTCGACCACGAACGCGGGTGCGTCCGGGCCGAGTCGCGCCGTGAGGACCTGTGCGCCGAGCGGCGAACGGCAGATGTTGCCGCTGCAGACGAACAGGACCCGCATGCTCAGGAAGCGCCGAGCAGGTCGTGCCGCACGACGATGGCGTCACGCCCGGGGCCGACACCGATCGCGGAGATCCGCGCCCCGGACATCGCCTCGACCGCGAGCACGTAGTCCTGCGCGTTCTTCGGCAGGTCCTCGAACGAGCGGGCACCCGTGATGTCCTCGGTCCAGCCGGGGAACTCCTCGTAGACGGGCTTGGCGTGGTGGAAGTCCGACTGGTTGACCGGGACCTCGTCCACGCGGACGCCGTCGACCTCGTAGGCAACGCAGACGGGGATCGTCGACAGCCCGGTGAGGACGTCGAGCTTCGTGAGCACGAAGTCCGTCACGCCGTTGACGCGCGCCGTGTAGCGGGCGATCGGGGCGTCGTACCAGCCGCAGCGGCGCGGGCGACCCGTGGTGGTGCCGAACTCGAAGCCGTTGGCCCGGAGGAACTCCCCCGACTCGTCGAACAGCTCGGTCGGGAACGGACCGGCGCCGACGCGGGTCGTGTACGCCTTGACGATGCCGATGATGCGCTCGAGCTTGCCCGGGCCGATGCCCGAACCGGTCGCCGCGCCACCCGCCGTCGCCGACGACGAGGTCACGAACGGGTAGGTGCCGTGGTCGACGTCGAGCATGGTGGCCTGGCCGGCCTCGAACAGGACGGTCTCGCCGCGCTCGAGCGCACGGTGGATCTCGAGCCCGGTGTCGGCGACCATCGGACGCAGGCGGTCCGCGAAGGACAGCAGCGACTCGACGACCTCGTCGGCGTCGATCGCGCGACGGTTGAAGACCTTCACCAGCAGGTGGTTCTTCTGGTCGAGGGCCGCTTCGACCTTCTGGCGCAGGATGTTCTCGTCGAAGATGTCCTGGATGCGGATGCCGACGCGGTTGATCTTGTCGGCGTAGGTCGGGCCGATGCCGCGACCGGTGGTGCCGATCTGGCGCTTGCCGAGGAACCGCTCGGTCACCTTGTCGATCGTGCGGTGGTAGTGCGTGATGACGTGGGCGTTCGCCGACACGAGCAGCTTCGAGGTGTCGACGCCGCGGGCCTTCAGCGCGTCGAGCTCCTGGAAGAGGACCTCGAGGTCGACGACCACGCCGTTGCCGATGACGGGCGTGACGCCCGGTGTGAGGATGCCGGAGGGCAGCAGGTGCAGGGCGTACTTCTCGCCGCCGACGACGACCGTGTGCCCGGCGTTGTTGCCGCCGTTGAACTTCACGACGTAGTCGATGCGGGACCCGAGGAGGTCGGTGGCCTTCCCCTTGCCCTCGTCGCCCCACTGGGCTCCGATGATCACTGCAGCGGGCATCTGGTTCTCCTCACGTTGGCGGAGGACCTCACACGACCAGTCGGGCCGGTGGTCCACCCGAGTCTATCGGACGGCCACCGGCACGCTACCTGCCGGTCGCCCGGCGCGGCCGTCGCAGCGCCCCGCCGTCTGTCCGACGGAAGGTACCGGAGGCGGACTGGAGGCGCGGTGCCAGCCGGCACCGCGCCTCCAGTCCCCGAGCGGGTCGCGCTCGCGCGCTCAGCTGCGGAAGAAGTCCTGGTACGACGGGTCGCCCACCGGGGCCGAGTGGCCCGGCTCGGCGAGGCGTTCCTCGATCATCGACTGGATGACGTCGGGCGGGGTGAGCCCACGGCGACGCCACTCCATCGGGTTGGCCCGGAGCTGCTTCAGGGTGGTCTGCGTCTGCATGCTGCAACCCTCCCACCGGATAACTAGTTTGTCTAACTACATGTCCTCTTGACGCACTGCGGGCCCCGTCGCTGGGGTGCGACGGGGCCCGAGTGGTGGTGTCGGTGCCTAGCGGCGAGCGACCTTGGCGGTCGACTTCGAGGTCGACGTGCCGTCCTGGTAGCCCTTCGCCGTCGCGACGACCTTCACCGAGAAGGTGTGGCCGGCGTCGGAGGTGCCGAGCTTGTAGGACGAGCTCGTCGCGTTCTTCACCGCCTTGCCGTCACGGAGCCACTGGTACGAGTACGTGACGCCCGAGCCGTTCCACGTGCCGTGGTTCGCCTTGAGCTTCGTGCCGACCGTCGGCTTTCCGCTGATGGAGACCGCACTGCCCTTGACGAGCGTCAGTGCCGGGGCCACCCAGGTCGCCGCGGCGCTCTGGGCCTGGCTGCCGACCGCGTTGCCGAGGTGCAGCAGCAGGATCCGGGCGCTGGCCACACCGGCGCCGCGGGTGACCTGGAGCGTGCCCTTGTCGGCGAACAGCGTGCCGCCCTGACCACCCTGCGCGAACGTGAGCGTCGGCTTGGCGAGGTTGAACTTCGCCGTCGAGGTCACGTCGACCACCGAGGACCCGCTGGTGGCCGCACCCGGCGCGTACGCCGACTCGGTCTCCACCCGGTACGAGATGGTCTTGCCCGCGGCACCGATCGCCGAGGCCGTCACCGGCAGCACCTTGACGGCGCTGTCGAACGTGTTGACGTCCTGGCCGGGGGCACCACCGTTGAGCGGGAAGGCGTCGACCACCGGGTCGATGTCGGGGTCGTCGACGGCCTGCGCAGCCTTGGCGAGGTCGATCGTCGTGACGAGCGTCGCGTCGACGACGGACGACTTCGCGTCGTAGACGAGGTAGTCGTCCTTGCCGTCGCCGTTCGTGTCGATGAACACCTCGACGTTGGTCACGGCGCCCGGGTTGGCGTCGGGACCGGCCGTCTGCACACCGAACGCGAGGGTGTCCGACGCCTTGTCGTAGCTGACGCCGTAGGCACGGACGTCAGCGGCCTTGAGCGACTGCGACGCCGAACCCGTCGGGAACGACTCCACGCCGTCCGTCCCGCCGAGCACGAACGGTGCGACCGCGGCGTGGTAGCCCGAGGTCAGGCCGCCCTGGTCGACCGTGCGGCCGCTCAGCGCGAGGTTCGCGGTCTTCTGGGATCCGGTGAAGGACACACCCGAGCCGCGCACGGCGCTGACCGGCTTCGGCGCGACGTACGTGCCGAGGCGCAGCGGGTCGAGCGTCTTGTCGGTCGGGGTGAAGGTCACGAGACCGGTCGCGGCGGTGACGAACTCCCGCTGGTAGCCCTGCTGCACCGACTCCTGGGTGGGGTCGATGACGCGGCGGAGCTGCGTCGGGTCGGCGACCGTGAAGGTCAGGTCCACGACGGCACCACGACCGGGGCCGACGGTGACGCGCTTCGTGCTGAGCGAGAACGCGACACCCGGCTGGGACACCTGCGGCTGGTAGGCCACGTCGTAGGTGTGGGCCGTGGAGTCGGTGTTCTCGATGAGGAGCGACCGGGTCTCGCTGGTCTTGCCCGCGACCTCGACGACACCGAACGAGGCGGTCACGAGCTGACCGTTCTCCACGCTCTTCACGGTGGTGTCGGCGGTGACGGCCTGCAGGGCGTCGACGCGACCGGTGCCCTGGCGCAGCAGGGTCGCCGTGCCGGAGCCGTCCTCGACGTCGTGCGTGGCCGTGTTCATGAGCGCGGCCTTGACGTCCGGGGCCGACCAGGTCGGGTGCGACTCGAACGTCAGCGCGGCGATGCCCGCCACGTCCGGCGTCGCCATCGACGTGCCGCTCATCGACATGCGGTCGTCACCGGTGCCGTTGGCCGCGGAGATCACGTTGACCCCGGGGCCGGCGATGTCCGGCTTGACGATGTCACCGAACGAACCGTGGACACCGCGGCTGGTGAACGACGCGAGCGTGTTCACGGCCTCGGGGTCGGTGGCGAGTTCGAAGCCCTTGAGCTCGTCGGCGAACTTCACGTGCAGGGTCCCGGCCTTGGCAGAGGCCAGGAGGCTCGTCACGCTGTCCTTGGTCAGCTCGGCACCCGGGATGCTCGCGTTCCCCGCGATGCCCGAGCTGAAGGTGTTGATCGTGCCCGCGAGGAGCACGCCGACGCCGCCGGCGGCCTGGACGTTGCCGAACCGGACCCCGGACCCGCACTCGAGCGCGGCGTCGGTCCACTTGAGCCAGACGACCTTGCCTGCGACGGCCGCGGCGTCCGCACCCGTGAAGGGCGTGCAGCCGTCGACGTTCGTGGTCGGGACGACGACGTCGCCCTCGACCGGCAGCGTGCCCTGGAAGTTCTGGGAGTACTGCGCGCGGTAGGTCTTCGCGACGGCGGACGGGGCGGTCACCTGGACACCGTCGTAGAGCGACTGGCCGGTGGCGCTGGCGGCGACCGTCAGGGCACCCTCGGCGTTCCCGGGCGAGCCACCGATGTCGGTGAAGTCGTCGGCGTTGCCCGAGGCGATCACGGGCAGGACACCGCGGGCGGTGAGCGCGTCGATCTTCGCGTTGTCGGGGTCGTCCGGTGCGCCGTAGTCGGAACCGAGCGACAGGTTGAGGACGTTGATGTCCTTGCCCTCGGTCAGCGACTGGCCGACCCAGTCGAGCGCGGCACCGGTGAGGTCGGTCGAGCCGCCGCCGTCGCCGAACACCTTGAGGGCGTAGAGGCCGGCCTCGGGCGCGGTGCCCGGACCGATCCACATGTCCTGCACCTGCTGCGTGGTGAGCTTGGTGTAGTCGCCGTCGAAGGTCTGCTTGTCGGCGTCGAGGCCGTAGCCGGCGATCGTGCCGGACACGTGCGTGCCGTGGTCGCCGCCCTTGCCGTCGATCGGGTTGTCGTCCGGCGCGGGCACCGGCTGGTAGGTGTCGGGGTCCGTCGGGTCCGCGTTGTAGGTCGGCCCGGCGAAGTCGTACCCGCCGAGGAACTTCTGCGGGTCGTACGAGCCCTGAGCAGGCGAACTCGTCGAGGCGAGGGCAGCGTCGTAGGCGGCCGTGGTGCCGGGGCCGCCGAAGTCCGCCTGGGTGTAGTCGAGGCCGGTGTCCAGCACGGCGACGTTGACGCCCTTGCCGGTGTGGCCGGTCTGCTGCCACGCGTTGAGTGCCCGCGTGTACACGTCGCTCGCCGCGTTCTTCGGGCTGACGCCGTCCGCTCCCGGCTTCGCGAGGCTCGGGTCGACGCCGGACGGGGCCGCCGAGGCATCCTCGTTGACCGTCGGCTCGACGACCTTCTTCGGCGTGAGCGGGATGATGCTCGCGACGTCGGAGCGCGCCGCGACCTTCCGGAGCGCCTCGACGTCGGCGACGACGGCGATGCCCGGGACGGTGTACTCGGTCGAGTAGAGCTCGGTGGCGTCCGCGTCGGACTGCTTGACGGCAGCGCGGACCGCGTCGACGGTCGAGCCGATCGCCTTGACGCGCTGCTTCGCGGCCGAGGACTGCGTCTTCGACTTCGTCAGGTCGCCGCCCTTGGCCTTCGCGTCGACCTCGAGGGCGCCCTGGCCGGTCGTGCGCACGAACGCCGCGATCGTCTTCTGGGGCTTCGCGTCACGCAGCGGCTGCGCGATCTTCAGGTCGGCGGGCGAGAGGCCGGACGGGGCCGCGGAGGCCGCCCCACCGACGGCGAGCCCACCGCACGCGAGGGCCGCGGCGGCGATGCCGGCGGTCAGGACGCGTGCGATGCGATGCGGGTTCGGGTTCGGGTTGTCGTTCGGTGTTGCACGGTTCAAAAGGCGCACTCCTGGCTCCGTCCGTGTTCTTCATGGAATTGCTGTGAAGTTATGCGCTTGCTCTCAGGGAGCGCAGTCGGCACTTTGGGGGACCACCCCCGGTCGGGGGTGCCGGAACTGATAACTTGCACACGTGTGTGCACGTTATTACGATGGGGTGCGTGACCACTCCTGACCAGCCCGCACGCGCTCCCCGCCGGGACGCGACGGAGAACCGGGCTGCCCTGATCGAGGCGGCGAAGACCGCACTGCAGGCGGACCCGGACGTCTCGCTCGAGACGATCGCGTCCGCCGCGGGACTCTCCCGGCGTGCGGTCTACGGACACTTCCCCTCCCGTGACGACCTCGTGCGCGAGGTCGTCACCGCCGGGGCCGCCCGTGTCGCCGGTGCGATGCCGACCGCGGCGGACCTCGGCGCACTCCCACCGGCCGCTCGGCTCGCCGCCATCGCGGTGACGCTGTGGTCCGAGGTGTCCCACGTCCGATCGATGGCCCGGGTCGCGATCCGTAGCCCGTTCAGCGAGTCCGTGGCCGCGGTGTTCGCACCCCTGCGCGCCCAGGTCCGCGACGCGTGCGCCCTCGGGATCGCCGACGGCACCATGCGCGACGACGTCGACCCCGCGACGCTCGGCCGGCTCGTCGAGGGCGCCTGCATCGCCGTGCTCGACGAAGCCACGCGCTCCGGCACCTCCGACGACGACGGACGCCGCATGGTCGTCCTCTCGGCGCTCGGGATGGCCGGCATCGACTGGCGCACCGCTTCGCTCTCCGAGCCGGCCGCCTCCACCACCACGAAGGTCTCCACAGAGAAGGACCGCGCATGACGCTCGAACTCGACCACGTCGGCATCGGCGACGAGCCCGGTGCCGCGCTGCCCGTCGTCTCCGCCGTCGCCGCCCCCGGCCGCCCCGGTGTCGTCGCCGTCGAGACGGAGCAGGCACCCGTGCTCGCCTCGCTCGTCGCCGGCGGGCGCATGCGGCCCGAGACCGGTCGCGTGCTGCTCGACGGGCACGACGACGCCGCGGCGGTCCGGAGGACGTTCGCCCTCGTGGACACGCCGGGCATCGCCGAGCCCTTCCCCGTGATGAGCCTCAAGCGCATCGTGCGCGAGGAGCTCGCCTTCGCCGGACAGCGGCCCTCCCGCGAGCACGTCGACACCGTGCTCGACGAGCTCGGGCTGCGGGACTACGCCGACACGCACGTGCAGCGGGTCCCGACCGACGTGCGGGTCCGGCTCCTCGTCGAACTGGCCCTGCTGCGGGACGGGGTGACCGGGCTCGTCATCACCTCGCCCGAACGGCACGGCGGCGCCGTGGAGGGGTGGTTCGCGGTCGTCCGCGACGTCGCCCGCCGCGGCGTGACCGTCGTGCTCGTGACCTCCAAGGCCGCAGCCGCGACCGTCGAACACCTGCTCGACACCATCCAGACCGAGGACCCCGAGGACGTGGCCCGACCTGACGGAGACGACCCGCGCCTCCAGTCCGACACCGACCACCTGCCCACGGAGGCGACCGCGTGACCACCACCTCGCTCGTCCGCGCCGAACTGGCGCGACTCACCGCGACCCCGCTCGCACGACTCGCGTTCATCGCGCTCATGGTCGTGCCGCTGCTGTACGGCGGCGCCTACCTCTGGGCGAACCGCGACCCGTACGCGAAGCTCGACCAGGTCCCCGCCGCCATCGTCGACCAGGACGCCGGGGCGACGCTCGACGGCGACCACGTCGACTACGGCAAGGACGTCACGAAGGAGGCCATCGACGGCGCCGACTTCAAGTGGACGAAGACGACCGCGGCCGACGCGCGTGCCGGCGTCCGGAACGGCACGTACGACTTCGTCGTGACGATCCCGCACGACTTCTCGGAGTCCCTCGTCTCCGCGCAGTCGGACGACCCGAAGCGTGCCGAGCTCGTGATGACGACGGCGGACACGAACTCGTACCTCGCCTCGACCATCGCGGAGCAGGCGGGCAAGACGATGCGCACCGCAGTCGCCGAGCGGGTCGGCAAGCAGGCGGCGAAGACCCTGCTCGTGGGGCTCGCCGACGTGCGCGACAGCCTGGGCGACGCGGTCGACGGCGCGGGGCAGCTCGCCTCCGGTGCGAAGTCCGCTGCGTCGGGCGCGGCCACGCTCGCGGACGGCACCGGCAAGCTCGCTTCCGGGGCGGCGACGCTCGCGGACGGGACCACCGCGTTGCCGTCGCAGACCGCTGCGCTCGACCAGGGCGCCCAGCAGGTCGCCTCCGGGGCGGCGACACTGTCCTCGGGACTGCAGACGGCGAAGCAGCAGACCGCGTCGCTGCCCGCGCAGACCGCGCAGCTGAACGAGGGCGCGCAGCAGGTCGCGGCCGGCAACAAGGCACTGGCCGACCAGACCGATCCGGCGCTCGACGCGCTGAACGGCCTCTCCCCCGACACCGTGACCGCGGCGATCACGAAGGCCGCCGCGGACCGTGGCGTGGAACTGACGCCGGAGGTGCAGGCGGTCATCACCTCCACCGTCGAGGCGCAGCTCGGTGACGAGAAGACGAAGGCTGATCTCGCGAAGGCCAAGGCCGCGCTCGAAGGAGTCGACCAGCTGCGCGACGGGTCCGCCCAGGTCGCGGCCGGCACCTCCGCCCTGGCGACGGCGGCCCCCACCCTGGCCGGCGGGGTCTCCTCCGCTGCGGACGGTGCCGCGCAGTTGGCGTCGGGCTCGTCGCAGGTGGCCTCTGGCACCTCGCAGCTCGCGTCGGCGGCGCCCACGCTGTCGTCCGGTGCGGCTTCGTTGGCGTCCGGAGCGGCCTCGGCCGACGACGGCGCGAAGTCGTTGGCGTCCGGGCTGACGAAGCTGCAGAGCGGCTCGTCCGAGCTCGCCTCGAAGCTCGACGAGGGCCGCACGAAGATCCCGGCGTCGAACGCGTCGCAGCGTGAGGACCAGGCGTCGGTGATCTCGGACCCGGTCAAGGTCGGGGACGACAACGTCGCGGCGGCGGACAACTACGGGGCCGGTCTCGCGCCGTTCTTCATCTCCCTCGCGGCCTGGATCGGCATGTACGCGCTGTTCCTCATCCTCAAGCCGATCTCGAAGCGGGCGATCACCGCGGTGCGGAAGCCCCTCGCGGTGGTGTTCGGCGGATGGCTGACGCCGGCGCTGCTCGGACTCGTGCAGATGGTGGCGCTGTTCTTCATCGTCCGGTTCGCCCTCGACCTGAACGTCGTGCACGCCGGGGCGACGATCGGGGTCATGGTGCTGGCATCGGCGACGTTCGCGGCGATCATCATGGCGCTGAACGTGCTGCTCGGCTCGGTGGGGCAGTTCCTCGGCCTGGTGCTCATGCTCGTGCAGCTCGTCACCGCCGGCGGGACGTTCCCGTGGCAGACGCTGCCGGGGCCCTTGGCGGCACTGCACTTCGCGCTGCCGATGACGTACTCGGTCGACGCGATCCGGCAGACGATGTACGGCGGGGACCTCGGTGCGGCGTGGTCGGACGCGGGCGTGCTCGCGTGCTGGCTGCTCGGGGCGCTCCTGGTGTCGTTCATCGTGACGGCGCGGCAGACCCGGTCGCGGACGCTGCGCGACCTGCGCCCGAGCCTGATCGGGTAGCGGGGGCGGGCGCCGCGCCGGGCGCGTACCCCGCCGGGCGCGCGCCCCGCCGCGCCGCTTCGTGAGCAGAAATGGTCGGGTGACCTCAGGGAACCCGACCATTGCTGCTCACGAAGTGCTCCGCCCGAGCGGCAGCTCGACCATGTCGCCACCGAGGTAGCGGAGGTCCTCGGCAGGCAGGGCCGCACAGGCGTCAGGGTCCAGCACGCCCGAGGCGTCGTCGACCGGCACGAAGCCGATCCGCTCCCCCGCGGTGAGGTCGGCCGGGGACCCGGTGTTCCGGGACAGCGCCCACACGACGTGGTGCCCCGGGTCCCGGAGCGCGACCGTCGCCAGCACCAACCGCACCAGGTCGTCCGGCGAGCTCCACATCAGGAGCGCGCGACCGGACGACGGCTGCTCGCCGAACGCCCCGATGCGTGCCGAGACGATCGACATCCCGAACCGGTCGGCGAAGAGACTGCCGAGGAGTTCCATCCCGGCCTTCGTCACGCCGTAGTACGTGTCCGGACGGGGCAGCCGGTCCCCGGGCACGCTCCCCGGTTCGTCGAGCGGCTCGGGCACTCGGCCGACGGCGTGGATCGAGCTCGCCTGGACGACCCGGAGGACCCCGGCCGCGGCCGTTCGCTCGAGCACGTTCTTCGTCCCGGTGAGGTTCGCCGCGACGAGGTCGTCCCACGCGGCCTCGGTCGGGATGCCCGCCAGGTGGACGACGGTGTCGACGCCGATCAACGCGTCGTCGAGGGCATCGGCGTCGTGCACCGACCCGGGCACGAAGCGCTCACCACCCGTCGGTGGGTCGTCCGGGGTGCGCTCGTCGAGCAGCACGAGGTCGTGACCGGCCGCGAGGAGTCGGGGCCGGAGTGCAGCGCCGATGCGTCCTGCGGCCCCGGTGATGAGCAGCGTCGCCATTGCCCGGACGCTACCCCCGGCGTGTGAGCACCGACCGCAGGTGTCCGATGGCCTCGGCGAGGTACCGGGTGACGTCCGAGCGCGACCACCGGACGACGACCCAGCCGAGGCGCTCGGCCTCGCGGTAGCGACGGAGGTCGCTGGCCCACTGCGCGGCATCCGTGCGGTGGTGGTCGCCCTCGTACTCGATCAGGACGCGGTGCCGCGGGTAGGCCATGTCGACCCGACCGACGAAGGACCCTGCCTCGTCTCGGATCTCGACCTGCAGTTCCGGTTCGGGAAGGCCCGCGCGGACGATCGCGAGCCGCGCCCGCGTCTCCTGGGGCGAGCCGGCACCGACCCGGACCAGCTCGATCGCCGTCCGCAGCTTCCGGACGCCTGCTCGGGCTCCGGCCCGGACGAGTGCGGTCCGGAGGTCGTCGATCGTCGTGCGACACCGTGGCTCGGTCACGATCGCGTCGCCGAGCACGACGAGCTCGTCGGTCGTCAGCATCGCGCGCAGTCGACCCACAGCGCTGCGGGAGTGCTCGCGGGCGTGCCCCACCGCTCGGCGACGTCCGCTCGGTCGGGCGTGATCCGGTGTCCGACCACGCCCGTGCGACGCGGTTGGGCGGTCGGGATCGGACTCGTGACGTGCACCGGCGCCTCGTCGTCGACCGGGACGGGCAGCCCCCAGAGCACGGCGGCGGAGACGTGGCTCACGAACTGTCCGGGCAGCAGGACCGGCCGGAGGGCTCGGATCCGGTGCACGGCGTCGGGTGGGCGGTCGCGGGCCCACCGGATCGAACGGGTGGGCCGGACGAGGTCGCTCCGACGGAGTCGCTGTCGGGAGACTCCTGCGCGGTCCGCGGCGTGGACGTCGAACGCGCGGTTGCGGAGCGCGGGCGGGAGCGGGCGTGGTCGCATGCGGTCACCCTCGCGCCCCGCGCTCCCGCACCACCCCCGAACGGAAGCACTCGTGCAGAACTCGCACCGCGCCTCCCGTGTGGAGGAGTGACCACGCGCAGATCGTGAGCAGACGATGTCGGGTCGGCACCACGCACCCGACCATTTCTGCTCACGAAGCGGCCGCGTGCCCCGCGCGCCGCACGCGCGCCGCACGCGCGCCGCCCCCGCTACCATCGACGGGAGAGCCACGGAGGTCGATGCAGATCATGGGAGCCGGCAAACCCGCGACCATCTACGACGTCGCCGCGCGCGCCGGGGTCTCGAAGTCCCTCGTGTCGCTCGTCCTGCAGCGCTCCCCGCGGGTGAGCCAGCAGCGGCGTGACGCGGTGCTCAAGGCGATCCAGGAGCTCGACTACCGCCCCTCCACGGCCGCGGTGTCGCTCGCGGGTACGCGCTCCCGGACGATCGGCGTCGTCCTCGACGACTTCCGGAACCAGTGGTTCGTCGACCTGCTGACCGGCCTGCGCGAGGCACTGCAGGACCAGGGCCACCGACTCGTCGTCGCGGACCGCTTCCTCAACACCGGGCTCGACGCCTCGCCGGTCGAGGGCTTCCTGTCCATGCGCGTCGAGGGGATCGTCATCGCCGGCGAGCCGGACACCGACCTCGCGATCCCCGCCTCGACCCCGCTCGTCATCGCCGGTGGCCGCGTCGCGATCCCCCGCGCGGACACCGTGGCGAACGACGACCGCGCGGGCGGGGCGATGGCCGCGGAGCACGTGCTCGCCCTCGGCCACACGCGCCTCGGGTTCGTCGGCGCCTCGTCGGCCGCGTCCGACGAACGACGCACGGGGTTCACCGCCGGTGTCGACGGCCGCGCCGAGGTCGCGACGGTCGTGCTCCCGGGCGAGCCCACCGAGGAGGCCGGGTCGCGCGCCCTGGCGCAACTCCTCGACACGCACCCCGAGGTGACGGCGGTCTTCGCCGCGAACGACGTGATGGCGCTCGGCGCGCTGTCCGAGCTCGCCGAGCGTGGGCTGCGCGTCCCCGAGGACGTGTCGGTCATGGGCTACGACGACACCCCGCTCGCGGCGACGCGGTACGTGGGGCTCACGAGCATCGACGACCGCAGTGTCGAGATCGGGCGCGGCGCCGGCGAGCGGCTCCTCGCGCGCATCGCCGACCCGACGTCGGCGGCGACCGAGGTCCTGGTCGAGCCCCGGTTGGTCGCGCGGCGCACCACCGCGGCGCGCTGACGCCGACGCGCCGGACGACCCGCGCACCACCGCGGCGCGCTGACGCCTACGCGCCGGACAACCCGAGCGACCGCCCCTGCTCCACGGCCTCCCGCCGCGTCGACACCCCGAGCTTCCGGTACACGCTCCGCACCTGGGTCTTCACGGTGTTCACCGACACGTGCAGCTCCGACGCGATCCCCGGCACGCTCAACGGCTCCCCGAGCAGCCCCAGGACGACCGACTCCCGCTCGGACAGCACCACGCCGACGTCCGGGCCCGGGAACACCGACCGCAGCCCGCTCAGCGACGCCCACAGCGCCCGCACCCGCTCGTCCCCCGACGCCTCGACCAGCTGCCGGACGTCGTCCCGCGGCGGCGTGAGCAGCTCCCCGCGGAGGCCGTGCCGGTCGAACAGGTCCATCGCCTCGTGGAAGGCCGCGACCGCGCCGAGCACGTCACCGGTCCGTCGGAGCGCCACGGCCCGCAGCAGCACGAGGAGCGCGGTCGTGCGGGCCTGGTAGACCCCGTGCACGGTGACGGCGTTGACGATGGCGAGTGCCCGCTCCGGCTCGGCCCGGGCGAGTGCGAGGCCCATGTGCTCGGCGGCGTTCCAGACCTGCACCGGCCCGAGCGCCTCGAGCGCACGCTCGGCCTGCGACAGCTGCCCGGCGGCGAGTTGGAGCCGCACCCGGGCGAGGGCGAGCATCCGAGCGCCGACGCCCCCGGCGGTGCTGCGCTGCCGGTAGCGCTGCACCCCGGCGTCGTGCGCGGCGAGCTGGTCGGCCGGCGGGACCCGCCCGGCGACGGTGCTGGCACGGGCGCGGAGGGCGAGCACGATCGGCCAGTGCTCGAACGCGCCGAAGAGCGGGTCGACCCTGCGGAGGATCTGCTGCACCTCGTCCGGCTCGCCCTGCTCCAGCGCGACGATCGCCGTCGCGAGGGCGCCCGTGGGCACGTCGAGCGGTCGTCCGCCGTCGAGCAGCCGGCGCGCGACGTCCACCTCGCCGCCGAGGGCGTGCACGAGCGCCGTCAGCCCCTCGGCGGCCGCACGCTGCAGGTCGCCGTCGGCACCCTCGACGGGCTCGATGCGGGCGAGGGTGGCGAGTGCCCCCTCGCCGTCGCGGTCCGCCAGCTCGGTGGCCGCGATCTGCTGGAGGACGAACGGGAGGCGCGGTGCGAGTCGGTCGGCGGACGTCGCGTCGAGCGCGTCGAGCCGGGTCCGGGCCGTGGTCGCCGCCGCCACGGCGCCCACGTCGTCGCCGACGATCCGCCGGGCCTGTGCGTCGATCGCGGCGAGGAACACGGCGTCGGCGGGCGGGGCGGTGGGCAGGACGGCGGCCACCGCGGGGATGACGGCGGCGTTCACCCGGGAGGCTCGTGCGTGGTGCCGGTCGGCGGCCGACTCCGACCGGGCGATCGCGGCGAGCACGACGGGGTGCCGTGCCGCGCGCTTCGGACGGATCGGGTCGAGGAGCCGGGCGATCGCCGGGGCCCCGGGGCCGGTGATCCGTGTCCACGCGGCGGTGAGGACGTCGGAGAGCAGGTCGAGGTCGTCGAGCTGGACGGCCGCGTCGATGGCGGTGACGGTGTCGTCGTGGGTGATCGCCCACGCCGCGGCCCGACGGACGACCTCGCGGTGGCGCTCGGCGTCCGTCGCGGCACCGGCGGCCCGGAGTGCCCGGGCGATGCCGTCGAACCAGGTGAACCCGTCGTCGTCGAGCTGTCCGAGGCCGGCGTCCGCGGCTGCCCGGTGCACCGAGGCGAGGTCGACGTCTGCCTCTCCGCCGAGCTCGGCCAGGAACTCGTCCGGGGCGGACGGCACCACCGCGGCCCGTTCCCCGAAGGTCCGCAGCCACGGGTCCTGCACGGTCTCGCGGACCCACGCACCGGTCGCCGCCGTCGCCGCGTGGTCGAACCGTGCGGCGAGGTCGACGGGTGGCCGGTCCTCGTCGGCGACCGCGGTGGCGGCAGCGGCGAGCACGCCCGCGACACCGCCCACCTCGGCAGCGGTCCGGGCGACGAACGCGGGGGCGATCACGACACCGACCGCACGGCCGAGCAGGGCGGCGGTCTCGGCGGCGTCGAACGCGAGGTCCCCGGGGCCGATCACGGTGGCGTGCGTCTCGTCCGCGACGGCGGCGAGCACGGCCCCCGGCCGTCCGGCGAGGACGACGGGACGCTCCGCGCCGGCGGCGAGCAGGGCCCGTGTGCCGGCCGTGCCGAGCAGGTGAGCGTCGTCGACGAGGAGGGCGCGCCTCCTGGCCCGCTCGTCGTCGGCCACCTGCCGGAGCTGCCCCGCGGCGCCCGCGGCGTGCTCGACCGGCACCGACGTCCGGTCCGCCCAGTCGGCGACGAGCGTCGTCACGCCGGACCGCGGTGGGCCGGCGACGACGACCACCCCGCCGGCGCGGACGGCTCGCTCGATCGTCGACACCAGCCGCGCGCGGTGGAGCAGCGGCGTGGCGCGACGGACACCGCCCACCTGGGCGGTCGCGTGCGGGCGAGGGAGGGGCACCACCGGTGGACGGGCCGTCAGGCCGCGAAGCGCTCCACGCGCAGCACGCAGGAGAGGCCGCTCTCCGAGGTGTCGATCGTGGTGTCCCAGTCCTCCGACGCACCGGCGCCGACGGCGGCGACGTCGACCTCCTTCACGGCGCGGGTGTCCGACTGCCCCTTGAGCAGCGAGACGTAGATGCGGTAGCCCTGGCCGGTCTTCTCGGGGTTCTTCACGGTCCCGGCGACGGCCCACGACGAGCCGGAGCGCTTGCACGAGGTGACCTGCACGTCGGACTTCGCGCCCACGAACTCACCGGTGCCGCCGGCCGGGGTCTCCACGTCGGTGATCGCCGGACGCTCGGTGGCGGCCGTGGTCGAGGACGCCGAGGGCTTCCCGTCGGGGCCGTCACCGCCCGAGCAGCCGGCGAGGCCGACGCCGAGGGCGGCGACCCCGGCGAGTGCCAGGAGCCGGACGGACAGGGAGCGCGAGGGGCGCAGGGTCATCGGTGTTCCTTCCTGGGGCGACGGCGGCTCCCGATGACCGCCGTTGCGATGCCGAGTGCCACGAGGAGTGCGGCCACGGCGATTGCCGGCACGGGGTCGGACCCGGTGAACGCGAGGGCAGGGACCCCCGCGGCCGGGTGGACCGCGATCCGGACGGTGTCGGGCGCTGAGGTGATCGGGCCGGTGCCGGGCAGGGTCCCGGGCGTCGGCGTCCCGATCGCCGTCGCGCTGTTCTCGACGCTACCCGAAGCGCCGTCGGCCTGACCGACCACGTAGGTCGCCGTGGCGGTCACGCGCTGCCCGGGGGCGAGGACGCCCGCGGCGCCGGGCCACTGCCCGTAAGTGACGTCGGAGAGCCCGGCGAGCCGGTCGTCGACGTGCACGCCGCGCAGGGTGACGGTGCCGGTGTTCACGAGCGTGAAGCCGTACTGCAACTGCTGCCCCACGGCGCCGTCGGTCCCGGCGGCGTACTGCACGGTCTTGTCGATCGTGAGCGAGCCGCGGCCGGCGATGGGTGCGGTGGCCGAGGAGGCTCCGCTCGTGACGTCGGTGCCGTCCGGTCCGGTGCCACCGACGGTCGCGGTGTTCACCACGCCGCCGGCGTCGACGTCCGCCTGGGTGATGCGGTAGCCGGCGGTGCCGGTCGCCTGCTCACCGGGGGCGAGCGTGCCGACGGTGCCCGGCCAGGTCCAGGTGACGTCGGTGAGCCCGGCGAGGCCGTCGTCGAGGGTGACGCCCGTGATCGGCGCGGAGCCGTCGTTCGTCACGGTGAACGTGTAGTCCACGCGGTCCCCGACGGCGCCGGTCGCCCCGGCCGCGAGCACCCCGCGCTTGTCGAGCGTCAGGTGCGGCGCGTTCGGCAGGGAGACCCCGGCCTCGGAGGTGTCGGTGACGGTGCTGCCACCCGGAGCGGTGCCGACGACCGTCGCCGACGAGGACAGCGACCCGGCGTCCACGTCCGCCTGGGTGACGACGACGGTCGCGTCCACCTCGACGGTCTCGCCCGGCAGGAGCACGCCCGGTTCGCCCGGCCAGGCGTAGGTCATCGCGGAGACCCCCGCTCCGGCGTCGCGCACGGTGACGCCGCGCAGGGTCGTGTCCCCGCCGTTCGTGACGACGTAGTGGTACCGGACGGTGTCGCCGACGGCGCCGGTCGTCCCCGGGGCCAGGGTCGCGGTCTTCACGATCGAGATCCCCGCGGCCGCGGTGTCCGTCGGGACCGTCGCGGCACCGCCGCCGGCCACCACGACGCCGTCCGGTGCCGTGCCGGTCGCCCGTGCGGTGTTCACGACCCCGCCCGCGTCGACGTCCGCCTGGCCGACGGTGCTCGTGCCCGTGACCCGAGCGGTCTCGCCCGGCGCGAGGGTGCCCTCGGCCGCCGGCCACGCCGTGTCGGTGGTCCGGAAGCCGGCGAGGTCGTCGGTGACCGCGACCCCGGTGAGCGTGACGGTGCCGCTGTTCCGGACGTCGATCGTCCAGCGGAGCTCGGTGCCACGGCCCGCGGTGGTCCCGGACGCGGGTGCGCCGGACTTCGCGACGGTCAGGCCCGGGGTCCCGGTGACGGTGGTCGACCCGGCGTCCGAGGCCCGCACGGTCGCCCCGGCCGGGCTCGTGCCGGTCGTGGTCGCCGTGCTCGAGACCGAACCGCGGTCGACGTCCTGCTGGGTCAGCGTGTACGTCGCCGTGGCCGTGGCGGTCTGCCCGGGACGGAGGACACCGGACGTCGCGGGCCAGTCGACCGAGATCGCGCCGAGGCCGGGCTGGCCGTCCGCGACGGTGACCCCGCGGAGCGTCGCGGCCCCGGTGTTCGTGATCGTGAACGTGAACGCCACCTGGTCGCCCGCACGCCCCGGGGCACCGTCGGCGAGGCGCTGGGTCTTCACGATGTCGATGCCGGCGTCGGCCGCGGCGAGGGGCACCGTGGCGCTGCCCGCGGCCGAGACCGGGCCACCGGTCGGCGGGTTCGCCGTCGCCGTCGCGGTGTTCACGACGCTGCCGGCGTCGACGTCGTCCTGCGTGACCGTGTACGCCGCGGTCGCGACGACGTCGGCCCCGGGGGCGAGCGTGCCGTCGAACCCGTCCGGGTACGCCAGCGCGCCGAGCCCCGGCAGCGGGTCGCCGGCGGCGACGTCGCGCAGGGTGGTCGTGCCGGTGTTCCGGATCGTCAGGCGGTAGTCGACGGTGTCGCCGACGGACCCGGCCGCACCGTCCGCGAGCGCGCCGTCCTTGCCGACGGTGAGCGCCGGGGCGCCGGGCAGCACGAGCGTCGCGTCCGCGCTGGCCGTGACGTCGGTGCCGGTCGGCGGCGTGCCGTTCGTGGTCGCCGCGCTCCCGGTGCTCCCGCGGTCGACGTCCGCCTGGGTCAGCGTGTACGTCGCGGTCGCGGTGACGACCTGCCCCGGTGCGAGCGTGCCCGGGGTCCCGGGCCAGTCGTACGACACGGTGCCCACGCCGTCCTGCGCGTCGGCGACCGTGACGCCGGAGAGCGTCGACGTCCCGCTGTTCGTCACCCGGTAGGTGAACGTCACGACGTCGCCGGCCCGCGGGGCGGTGTCGCCGTCCGGCAGCGTGGCGGTCTTCGTGATCCCGATGCGGGCGTCGGCGGGGCCGGTCTCGACCGTCGCGGTCGCGTCGGCGGTGACGACGGCGCCGTCCGGCGCGGTCCCGGAGGCGGTGGCCGGGTTGGTCACCCGTCCCGCGTCGAACTGGGCCTGCGTGATCGTCGAGGTCGCCGTCGCGGTGACGGTCTGCCCCGGTGCGAGCGCGCCCGGGGTGCCGGGCCAGGTGCCGAACGTCACGTCGCCGGTGCCCTGGAGCTGCTGGGCGATCGCGGTCCGGTCGAGGGACACGGTGCCGGAGTTCGTCACGGTGTACGTCCACTGCACGGTGTCGCCCACGGCGCCGGTCGCGCCGGGTGCGAGCGCACCCTGCTCGGCCAGCTCCAGGGCCGGGCGCGCGGTGATCGCGACGGCGGCGGTGTCGGCAGCGTCGACGGTCGCGCCACCGGGTGCGGTGCCGGTCGCGGTGACCCGGGAGGCCTGGGTCCCCTCGTCGACGTCGGCCTGCGTGAGCGCGTAGGCCGCGGAGGCGCGTGCGGACTCCCCGGGTGCGAGCACCCCGGTGGTCCCCGGCCAGGCGATCGTGATCGCGGACGTGCCGGTCTGCGCGTCGGCGAGCGTCACACCGCGGAGCGTCGACGTGCCGGTGTTCGTCACGACGTAGCCGAACTCGACCGTGTCGCCGGCCCTGCCGGTCGCGCCGTCGGCCAGGCTCGCGGTCTTCGTGACGGCGATCTGCTGGGTCGAGGCGCGCAGCGCGACCGTCGCACCGTCCCGCTGCGGACCGGGGTCGCTCACGCCGGTCGGCACGGTGGCGTCGGCGGTCGCGGTGTTCACGACGCTGCCGGCGTCGACGTCCGACTGCGTGACGGTCGAGCGTGCCGTGGCGGTCACCGACTGCCCGGGCAGGAGCTGCCCGGCGGTGCCGTTCGGCCACGTCCCGACGACGGGCGCGGAGACCCCGGGCAGGGCGTCCGCGACCGAGACGTCGGTGAGCGTGACGGTGCCGGTGTTCGTCACTCGGTACGTCCAGTCGATGCGGTCGCCCAGGTCGCCCCGGTCGCCGTCCGCGAGCACGCCGGTCTTGTCGAACGTCCACGACCCGGTGCGGACGGTGTCCAGGCCGCCGTCGGCCGTGGCGGTGACGACCTCGCCGGAGGGGACGGTCGCCGTCGTCGTGGCGGTGCTCGCGATCGAGCCCCGGTCGACGTCCGCCTGTGTGAGCGTGTACGTGGCGGTCGCGGTGACGGACTGCCCGGGCGCGAGCGTGCCGACGGTGCCGGGCCAGGTGCCGTAGGTCACCGTGCCGAGGCGCGTCTGGTCGTCGTCGAGCGTGACGCCGGTGAGCGTGCGGTTCCCGGGGTTCGAGACGGTGAACGTGAGCGTGACGGTGTCACCGGCGACCCCGGTGCCCGAGGTGACGCGCTCGTCCTTCACGAGCGCGATCGCGTCGGACGGGTCCGCGGTGCGGATCGTCGCGCCGTCGGTCGCGGTCACCGGCGCGCCGGTCGGCGGGTTGCCGACGACGGTCGCCTGGTTGACGACGCTGCCGGCGTCGACGTCGGCCTGGGTGACCGTGTACGTCGCCGTCGCCGTGACGACCGCGCCCGGGGCGAGGGTCCCCGCCGTGCCCGGCCAGTCGGCGTCGATCGCGGAGAGCCCGGCGAGCCGGTCGGACGCCGTGATCCCGGTGAGGGTGACGCTGCCGGTGTTCTCCGCGCGGAACGTGTAGCGCACGGTGTCGCCGACGCGACCGGTCCCCTCGTCGGCGTACGCGGCGGTCTTCGACAGCGTGATCGACGGCGACGGGGCGATCGTCACCGAGCGGGTGTCGGCGTCGCTGACGCCGGTGCCACCGGGGGCGTTGCCCGTGGCCGTGACGGTGCTCGTCAGGGTGCCGCGGTCGACCTCGGCCTGGGTGAGCACGTGGGACGCCGTCGCGGTGACGGTCTCCCCCGGTGCGAGGCGCCCGGCGGTGCCCGGCCACGTGCCGTACACGACGGTGGACGCGTCGGTCTGGTCGTCGCGGGCGGTGACGCCGGTCAGGGTGACGTTGCCGGTGTTCGTGATCGCGTAGGCGTACTCGACGCGGTCGCCGGCGACACCGGTCGACCCGCTCGCGAGCGCCACGGTCTTCACCACGCCGATGCGCGGGCCGGACGCGGCGGTCTCGACGGTGGTGCCGTCGGTCCCGGTCACGTCGGAGCCGTCGGGTGCACGCCCCACGACGGTCGCGGTGTTGGTGACGGCGCCGGCGTCGACGTCGGACTGCGTGATCGTGTACGTCGCCGAGGCGGTGACGGTCTGTCCCGGGGCGAGGACCCCGACCGCTCCCGGCCACTCGTCGACGGTCGGGTCGCTGAGACCGGGCATGCGGTCGATGAGGTCGAGCAGCGTGACGGTCACGTTGCCGGTGTTCGTGGCCGTGAAGGTGTAGCGGATGCCCTCGCCCGCGGACCCGGTCGCACCGGGCGCGAGCCGACCCTGCTTGAGCAGGGTGAGCTCTGGAGCCTGGGCGAGGTCGACGCCGGCGGTGTCGGTGGCGCGCACCGTGCCTCCCGTCGGTGCCGTGCCGGTGGCGGTGGCGGCACTCGCGACGCGACCCGCGTCGAGGTCCGCCTGCGTGAGCGCGTACGTCGCGGTCGCGGTGACGGACCGGCCCGGAGCGAGCGTGCCCGCGGTGCCCGGCCACGTGCCGTACGTGACCGCGCTCGTGCCGGTCTGGGCGTCCGCGACCACCACGCCCCGGAGCGTCTGGTTGCCCGTGTTCGTGATCGTGTAGCCGAGCCGGACCGTGTCACCGACGGCCGGGGTGCCGGTCGTGGTGCGCTGCTCGGTCTTCGTCAGCGCGATCGCGGGCGCTCCGTCGTCCGTGCGGATCGTCGCGCTGTCGGATGCCGCGACGTCCGCGCCGCGCGCCGGCGTCGCCGTGACGGTCGCCTGGTTGACGACGGCGCCCGCGTCGACGTCGGCCTGCGTCACCGTGTAGCCGGCCGTCGCAGTGGTCGACTGTCCCGGTGCGAGCGAGCCGTCGCCGTTCGGGCCGGCCCCCACCGTGATCGTGCCGAGTCCGGCGAGGCGGTCCGTCACGCGGGCCGAGCCGAGCGTGACCTGGCCGGTGTTCGTGACGGTGAAGGTGTAGCGGACGGTGTCGCCGACACGGCCGGTGCCGCCGTCGACGTACGCGGCGCGCTTCGTGACGCCGACGCCCGCGGCCGCGGTGAGCGCGACGGAACCCTGCGCCGTGTCGCCGACCCGGGTGCCGGTCGGGCCCGTGCCCGTCGTGGTCGCGGTGCTCGCGACGCTGCCGCGGTCCACGTCCGCCTGGGTCAGCGTGTACGACGCCGTGGCCGTGACGGACCCGCCGGGCGCGAGGGTGCCGACGGCGGTCGGCCAGGTGCCGAACGCGATGTCGGACAGCCCCGTCTGGGCGTCCTCGAGCGCGACGGCGGACAGCGTCGCCGTGCCGGTGTTCGTGATGGTGTACCCGAACCGCACGGTGTCGCCCGCGGTGCCGGTCGCACCGCCGGCGAGCTGCTCGGTCTTGTCGAGCCGGATGCCGGGCACGGCCGTGGCGAGCGCGACGGTCGCGGCGTCGGACGCCGTGACGGTGTCGCCCGCGGGGGTGCGGCCGGTGACGGTGGCGTCGTTCAGGACGCTGCCGGCGTCGACGTCGGCCTGGGTGACGCGGTACGTCGCGGTACCGGTGACGACCTGCCCGGGGGCCAGCCGTCCGGCGGCGGTCGGCCAGTCGGCGACCTCGACGTCGGACACCCCGGCGAGGACGTCGGCGACCTCGACCCCGGTGACGGTGACGGTGCCGGAGTTGGCGACGCGGAACGTGTAGCGGACGGTGTCGCCGACCGCACCCGTCGAGCCGCCGAGGCTGCCGGTCTTGTCGATCGACAGGGCGCCACGCGGTGCCACGGTCACGCCGCCGTCGTCGGACGCGGCCACGTCGGCGCCGCGGGGCGGCGTGCCCGTGGTCGTCGCGGTGCTCGCGATGCTGCCGCGGTCGACGTCCTGCTGCGTGAGGGTGTACGTGGCGTGGGCGACGACGGACTGCCCGGGCGCGAGGCGTCCGGCGGTGCCACCGGGCCAGGCGTCGAACCGGACGGCGGACAGACCCTGCTGCGAATCGGTGACCCCCACGCCGCTGAGCGTGACGTCGCCGGTGTTGGTGACCGTGAACGTGAGGTCGACGGTGTCGCCGGCGGCGCCCGCTCCCCGGTTCGTCTCGGTCTTCTGGATCCCGATGCCCGGCGCTCCGGTCGTCGTGACGACGGTGCGCGTCCCCGATCCGGACACGGTCGTGCCGGCGGGGGTGGTGCCCGTGGTGGTCGCGGTGTTCGCGATCGACCCGGCGTCCACGTCGTCCTGCGTGACCGTGCGGTCCGCCGTGACGACGACCGCCTGGCCGGGCGCGAGGGTCCCTGCGGTGGCGTTCGGCCACGTCGTGGTGGGGGTGCCGAGCCCGTCGAGCGGGTCGTCGACCGTCACGGCGGTGAGGGTGGTCTGCCCGGCGTTCGTCGCGGTGACGGTGTACCGGACGACGTCGCCGACCCGAACGGCACCGACGTCGCCGGCGCCGACGACCGCGGCCGTCTTGCGCGTCGACACGGCCGAGGTCGGGTCGAGCACGACGCTGCCGTCGTCGGTCGCCGAGACCGCGGCACCGCTGCGCCGGTCGGTCGCGGTGGTGGTGGCACCGCTGGACAGTGCGACGTGCCCGTCGGTGTCCGCCGCGGCACGGTCGACGTCCGCCTGGGTGAGCCGGTGGCTCGCGGTCGCGGTCACCGACTGGCCCGGGGCGAGCGTGCCGGTCGTCCCCGAGGGCCAGGCGCCGAACACGATGCCGGACAGCCCCTGCTGCTCGTCGGTCAGCCCGACGCCCGTCAGCGTCGTCGTACCGGTGTTCGTGATCGTGTACCCGAAGCGCACGGTGTCACCGGCGACGCCCGCGGACCCGTCGGCGACGGCCTCGGTCTTGTCGAGGGTGATCGTCGGGGCGCTCGCGTCGACCGCGGTGGTGCTCGTGGCGGTCTTCGTGATCGCGGCGCCCGCGGGCGGGCTGGCGACGGCGTTCGCGGTGTTCACGACGCTGCCGGCGTCCACGTCGGCCTGGCTGATCGTGTACGCCGCCGTGGCCGTGGCGACCTCGCCCGGTGCGACCACCCCGGGGCGGGACGGGTCCGGCCACGTGTACGACAGCACCCCGACCCCCTGCAGCTGGTCGGTCATCTGCAGCAGGTCGAGCGTGGTGTTGCCGGTGTTCCGCGCGGTGAGCGTGAAGCGGAGGTCGTCGCCGACGGCCGCACTGCTGCCCGCGGGCACGCCGGACTTCGTGAAGTCGAACGTGTTCACCTGCGTGACGGGCACCGTCCGGTAGCTCGTCGCGGTGACGGCCGCGCCGCCGTTGGACGGGGTGCCGCGGGTCGTCGCCGGGCTCGTGACGTACCCGGCGTCGATGTCCGCCTGGGTCAGCGTGTGCACGGCGGTGGCGGTGACGGTCTGGCCCGGGGTGAGCGTGCCGGTCGTCCCGGACGGCCAGGTGCCGTACGTCACGGCGCCGTCGCCGGGGTCGGCACCGGCGTCGGTGATGCCCACGCCGGTCAGCGTGAAGTCGCCGGTGTTGGTCACGGTGTACGCCAGGTCGACCGGGTCGCCGGGCCGCGGCGCACCACCAGAGCCCGGGACGGACGCGTCCTTGACGATGCCGATCGCGGCGGTGTTGTCGGCGTCGGTGGCGATCGTCACGGTCGCGTCGCGGCTCGTGGTGGCTCCGGCGGGTGTGGTTCCGGTGACGGTCGCCGTGTTCGTGATCGCGCCGGCGTCGACGTCGGCCTGCGTCACCGTGTACCGCGCGGTGGCCCGGAGCCGCTCGCCGGGTGCGAGGGACCCGGCCGTGCCGCCGGACCACTCGAGGTCGCGGAGCTGGCCGGCGGCCGCCGCGTCGGCGACCGGGGTCGAGGCGCCGAGCCCGATGAGCTGGTCGCGCAGGGCGAGGCCGCTCAGGGTGACGGAACCGGTGTTCGTCGCGAGGAACGAGAAGACGACGGTGTCGCCGACCCGGCCGCTCTGCACGGCGCCGTCGGCGGACTGGCCGTAGCGGGCGGTCTTCGTCAGCGTCACGGCCGGGGTCGGCGTGATCGTGACGCCGTCGGTCGCGGTCGCGGTGACGCGGGTGCCGGCCGGGGTGGTGCCGAACGCGGTCGCCGCCGAACGGATGCCGCCGGCGTCGACGTCGGACTGGCTGAGCGTGTAGGTCGCCGTGGCGGTCGCCGAGCGGCCGGGGGCGAGCGTGATGGTGGTGTCGCCGTCGGCGAAGACGACGCTCGAGATGCCGCGCTGGGCGTCCTGCACGCCGACGACGGTGAGCGTCACGTTGCCGGTGTTCGTGACGACGTAGCGCATGTCGACCTGGTCGCCCGCGGTCGCTGCGCGGGTCGTCGAGCCGTCGGCGTCGAAGGTCTCGGCCTTCGTGACGGCGAGCCCCGGTGCCGCGCTCGAGGTGGGGACGGTCGCGGCGGCCGTGGCGGACACGGTGGCCGGGTCGGTGCCGGTCGGTGCGGTGCCGGTGACCGAGGAGGTGTCGACCAGGGCGCCGGCGTCGACGTCGGCCTGGGTGACGGTGGAGGTGGTGGTCGCGGTGACGGTCTGGCCGGGTGCGAGGGTGTTCGGCGCGTTCGGCCAGGCGTACGTCACCGTCCCGCCGAGGGCGTGCACGACCTCGGGCACGGTGAGCGTGACGGAGCCGGTGTTCGTCGCCTGGTACGTCCACGTGACGACGGAGCCGACGCCGCCGGAACCGCTCGTGACGGACCCCGTCTCGGTCAGGGACACCGCCGGGGTGCGCTTCGTGCCCACCGAGCCGGTGTCGGTCGCGCGGACGGTGGCGCCACCGGGCGACACAGCCGTGGTGGCGGCGTCGCTCGAGACGGTGCCCCGGTCGACGTCCGCCTGGGTGAGCGTGTAGGTCGCGGTGACCGTGACGGACTGCCCGACGCCGAGGGTCCCCGCGGTGCCGGACGGCCACGTGCCGTAGGTGAACGCGGAGTGGCCGGACTGCTCGTCGGTCAGGGTCACGTTCGTCAGGGTCTGGTTGCCGCTGTTCGTGATCGTGTACCCGAGCCGGACGGTGTCACCCGCGACGCCGGTGGCACTCGTGGCGAGGCGCTCGGTCTTCGCGAGGGAGATCGCCGGTGCACCCGAGGCCGGGGTGACCGTGGCCGCGCCGGTGGCCCGGACGGTGCCGCCGGTCGGGGTGGTCGCCGTCGAGGTCGCGGTGTTGACGATGCTGCCGGCGTCGATGTCGGACTGGGTGACGGCGTAGGTCGCGGTCCCGCGCACGGTCTGCCCCGGCGCGAGGGTGCCCGTGGTGCCGGACGGCCACGTGCCGAACGTGATCCCGGACAGCCCGGCCAGCTGGTCGCGCACCCCGACGCCCGTGAGCGTGGTGGTGCCGGTGTTCGCGACGTCGAAGCGGTACGTGACCGTGTCGCCCGCGGCGCCGGTCCCCCCGACGACGGCGCTCTTCGACACCGCGATGCCCGGCGCCGGCGTGATCGTCTGCGCGGCGGTCGCGGGCGTGGACACACCCGTCCCCTGCGGCGTGGTGCCGGACACGGTCGCACGGTTCGCCACGGTGCCCGCGTCGACGTCGCCCTGGGTCACCGTGTACGACGCGGTCGCCGTCACGGACTGCCCCGGTGCGAGTCGCCCGGCGGCACCGGGCCAGGTGTACGTCAGCGTCCCGAGCCCCGCGTGCGGGTCGGTGATCGTGACGCCGGTCAGGGTCTGGTTGCCGGAGTTCGTGGCGCGGAACGTGTAGTCCAGGGTGTCGCCCGCGCGGCCGGTGTACCCGGTGCCCGTGGCGACCGACTTGGTGAACCCGAGCGCAGGCGACCCGGTGAGCGGGATGGTGCCGGAGCCCTGCGCGGTGGCGGTCGAGGTGCCCGACGGGCCGGAACCGGTCGCCGTCGCGGTGTTCGTCACCGAGCCGGCGTCGAGGTCGGTCTGGGACACCGTGCCGGTCGCCGTCGCGGTCGCGGTCTGCCCCGGGGCGAGCGTTCCGGCGGTCCCGGGCCACGAGTACGTCAGCCCGGACAGCCCGGCGAGCGAGTCCGTCGCCCCGACCGAGCTCAGGGTGGTGGTCCCGGTGTTCGTGATGCGCAGGGTCCAGGTGGTGCGGTCACCCGCGGTGCCGGTCGACCCGGCGTCGAGCGCGCCGGACTTCGCGACGCTGATCGCGACGGTCCGGTCGACGGACACCGACGCGGCGGTCGCCTGCGAGACCAGGGTGTTGCCGGGGGTGGTGCCCGCGACGGTCGCGGTGTTCCGGACGGTCCCGGCGTCGACCTGCGCCTGGGTCAGCGTCGAGGTCGCGGTGGCCGTGACGGTCTGCCCCGGCGCGAGGCGTCCGGTGGTCCCCGGCCACGAGTACGTGATCGCCGACAGGCCCGCGAGCTGGTCGGTGATCGCGACGCCCGTGAGCGTGACGTTGCCGGCGTTCCGGGCGCTGAACGTCCAGTTCACGGTGCCACCGGCGGTCGGCGACCCGGACCCCGCGACGGCACCCGTCTTCGTGAACGACAGGGCGCCGGACGACGGGACGGGCAGCGTGTTCGGGCTGCTGGCCGTGACGGACCCCTGCGCGGGCGTGGTCGCGGTCGCGCGGGCCGTGTTCACCACGCTGCCGGCGTCGACGTCGGCCTGGGTGAGCGTGTACGTCGCGGTGGCCGTGACGGTCTGGCCCGGAGCGAGGGTGCCCGCGGTCCCCGAGGGCCAGGTGCCGTACACCGGCGTGGAGACACCGGCGAGGGCGTCGCCGATGCGCACGGCGGTGAGCGTCTGGTTGCCGGTGTTCCGCGCGGTGAACGTGTAGTC
>Ga0308160_10000806_pt1 | contig 51824 bp, 50 predicted proteins | sample PhyFR1_FD_201036 | JGI IMG/M metagenome (GOLD analysis project Ga0308160, IMG submission 201036) | Phyllosphere microbial communities from UC Gill Tract Community Farm, Albany, California, United States - DLSLF.R1 | ecosystem: Host-associated > Plants > Phyllosphere > Unclassified | place: USA...
TTCGGTTCGAGGTGGATGTCGGAGGCGCGCTGCTCGAAGGCGTAGCTCCACAGCCAGTCGACGATGTTGACGATGTGCTGGTCGTTGGCGTCGAGCTGTTTGTTGCTCTTGCCCAGTTCGACCAGTTGCTCGAAGTTGTTGCGGAGCAGGAGGTCCTGGCCGCTCGACTTGTTGGCGTCGCGGATCGATTTGGCCAGGCTGAAGAATTGCGAGATGTATTGCGCGATGTCGAGCGGATTGGCGATCACCAGCTCGATGCGCCGGCGCGAGATGCGTGCGATCTCGTCCTGCCACTCTGTGCGGAAGGGATCGGCGGTGGCGACGACCAGCGCGTCGCCTTTCAGTTCCAGCGGCAGGATGTTGAAGCGCGCCGCATAGCTGGCCGACATCACGTCGGCCACCCGGGTGAAATCGATTTTCAAAGGATCGATGCGCAGGAAGGGCAGCTCGACCTTGCCGGCACACCATTCGCACAGCACGTCCAGCGTCAGCAGGCGCTGCGGCGCCTTGGCCGAGACAATCTTGCATTGCGCGATCGCAGTCAGCGGGTGCATTGCGCCGACCGCATTCTTGAGGATGCTCTGGGCCTGGGCGAAATGCGGCTTGACCGTCGATTTCTCGACGATGCCGTCGGCCAGCAGCCACGAGAACAATGTCTGCAAGTCCATGGCGACCGGCCGCTTGTTCGTGGCCGCCGTGGCCGGCGCTGCGGCCGGGGACGGTGCCGCGGTCTGGCCGGCGGGCGGATACGCTCGGGTCATGATCAGCGTTTCTTGGCGGCGGCGCCGGCAGCGGCGATGCCCTTGACCCAGGACTTGGCCGGCAGCTTGGTATCCGCGACGATGCCGGCGGCGCGCGCGGCCAGGCGTTCCGGGTCGAGGTCGGGCCGGGTCTTGAAGCACAGCGCGACCACGTTGCCGTCATGAACTTCGGGCAGGCAGATCACGTGTGCGAAGGCAAAGCGCATTGCCTTGATGTTCTTGGCATAGCTCGGATGGTCGCCAAACAAGTTGACCGTCATCACGCCGCCATCGCTCAGGCAAGCGTTGCAGGCTTGATAGAACTCGGGTGTGTCGAGCACGGGCCCGCGCGCGGTGGCGTCGTACAAATCGCATTGCAGGACGTCGAAGGCCTCCTGGTTGTTCGGGTCGAGCACGAAATCCATGGCGTCCATTTCGAGCACGCGCAAGCGCTCGTCTTGCTCGGGCAGCTTGAACATCGATTCGCAGATCGCAATCACGGACGGGTTCAATTCGACCGCGGTGACGGTCGCATCGGGAAACTGGCGATAGCTGAACTTGGTGAGCGTGGCGGCACCCAGGCCGAGCTGGGCGATGGCGCGCGGCGCGTCGACGAACAGCATCCAGGCCATCATCTGCTGCGCATATTCGAGTTCCGGCCAGTCCGGCTTGCGGATGCGCATGGCGCCTTGCACCCATTCGGTACCGAAGTGCAGGTAGCGCACGCCGTCCTGTTCGGACAGCGTCACCGGGGCAAACCTGGGTTTGCGCGAGGCGGGTTTGGCTGCGGTCTTGGCGGCAGGCGCGGAGGCAGGACGGCGCGAGGACTCGGCCTGTTCGATGGATTTGCGTTTGATGAGCATAGGATGATCTGGAAGAGACTTCCTAGATTATCCTTTTATGTGGTTCTGTGGTGCAAGCATGCGATGGGGGCATCGATCAAGCTCTTGCATGTTGCATTGCCGGTTACTCGAACTTCCAGAAGTCGACGTTGAATTCGACGTGCTTGCCGCCTGCATTGAATACGAAAAAGAGGTCCTGGCGGCCGGTAACGCCATTCGTCGGCACGCGCACGCCTGTCCAGCGATGTGCTCCGCCGGTAGCGGGTACGTCAAGCTTTGCGATGCCCGCTCCGGTCGGCGACCCGATGCGTACATCGATCGTGCCGCCTGTGCCGGCACTCGCAACCGACATCACGAGTGTTTTTGGCGAGCGTGCACCAAATTCGACGCCGGCAACCTTGATGTAAGCGCGCGCTGCAACCGGGACCACGTACATGCCTGTTTCGGGATCGCGAGCAGTCCGCACGCCGGTCGCCCAGTCGAATGGGCGGTCCCAATCGCGCTTGATGCGGGATTCCCATGCGATGGTTTCCGCTTCCACGCGCTCGTATGGATTGATCGGCTGAATCTGTGCAACGCCCGTTTGGTTCCAAAATGGCAGTTTCGGAATCGAACCGTCGGGCCGGTAATCCAGTTCCGCGACGGTGACCGAACGCCGTTCCCGATGAAGAGGGGTCTCTGCAAAATTGAGCCTGTAATTGAAGCCAAATACGTAGGATTTGCCTCGGAAATCGATGATGCCTGGATGATTTCCAGTCGACTCGACATTGGGGTCCATGATCTGCCCCTGATAAGCCCAAGGCCCGGTGGGACGATCACTAGTCGCATATCCGATCCCTTCCGAGCAGCAGGTCGAGGCATACGCCAGATAATACTTGCCCATCCTCTTGTACACCCAGGGGCCTTCCTGATAATTTCTCGGCTTTGCCTTGATCTCTGAAATCGCTCCAGAATACGAAATCATGTCTCTGTTCAGCTTCACGTACCAGAGGCTTGGATTTCCCCAGTACAGATAGGCTTGCCCGTCATCGTCGATCAGGGCGGTCGGATCGAAATATCCTTCACCCCGTTCGATCAACGGGTGCCCCAGTGGGTCCTTGAAGGGGCCGAGCGGATTGTCGGCCACCGCGACGCCAATCACATTTTTAGGAGAACCTTTGACGCTGACCGGCGCATAAAGGAAAAACTTGCCGTCACGCTCGACGACTTGCGGCGCCCAGGCGTCGTTATCCTGAATCGCCCAGGGAAAGATCGATAAACTGGCGACCGTACCGTGGTCTGTCCAGTTGACCATGTCTTTCGACTTGTAGGCACGCCAGTCCCGCATCTTGAAACCCTGGGCATCGTCTTCGTCGTGCGACGTGTAAAGGTACACGGTGTCGCCGTGTACCAGGGGCGCGGGGTCGGCCGTGAAATTGGTTTGAATGATCGGGTTGTCTGCGAACGCCGGCGCATGCCAGAAGGACGACAAGGACGACAAGGCCGCCGCCGCGGCGATTGAACGCCACCACGCATGTTTGGCGATTCTGATATCGAAATCCATTTTCCTCCACTCTGCTGATTGGCTGGCAGCCTCGCGTGCATCGTGCCGGCCAGCCACCTCGACCTGCGCATCACGCCGACCAAGGTGCTGGACCCGGATGCACAGATCGGTTTGATTTAGAACGTGAACCGCAGGCCGGCGTGATACATGCGGCCGAGTACGTCGAACAGGCCGGTGTTCGGTACCGGCGACGACGGTGGATTGCGGTCGGCGAGATTGTTGATCTTGGCATAGGCCAGGATCTTGTCCGACACCTTGAAGGTCGCGCCCAGGTCGAAATACAGAATGCCGCTCATGTAGTTGTGGTCGATCGTCGGGTGGAACGCCGTGGAGACCGGGCAATTGGTCTGGCACTCGATATACTCGTTGTTGTAGACGCCGCTGCTGACCCAACGTTCGGTCAGCGTCACGCTCGCGCGGTTGGTCGACCAGTCTTGCGAGGCCAGCAGCTTCCAGTGCGGCGTACCGAAGTTGACGCCTGCCCCCTGCGACGGGATGGTGCCCGGTACGCCCGGATCGGTGGTGTTGTCGATCGTATGCGTGGCCAGCGCGCGCACGGTGAACATGCCGGGCAAGTTCAGGTTGGCCATGCTGCCGCGGTACGAAGTCTCGATGTCGAAGCCCTTGAGCTTGAGCGAGGCCAGGTTGAACTGCTGCAGGCGCACGTAGTTATTCGTCAGCACCGGGCTGTTGAGCACCATGGCCGCGCAGATGTCCTGGCGCCCGGCGTCGCAGAGGTCGACCTCCTGCTGCAGGCCCAGGGTCGAAATCACGCCGTCGACCTTGATGGTGTAATAGTCGATCGAGGCGCTGAAACCCGGCAGCCAGCGCGGCTGAGCAAGGACCACACCCAGCTCGGAGCTGCGCGCCACCTCGGGTTTCAGGTTCGTGTTGCCGATCACTTGCTGCTGCACCGTCAAGGTGGTGCCGTTGTGGTTCACGGTGTTGAGGGTGCTCACGACCGGCGAGAACAGTTCGCTCAGGTTAGGCGCGCGCACGTCGCGCGAGGTCACGGCGCGCAGGCGCACGCCATCGATACTGGTTTTCCAGGTGCCGCCGAGCTTCCAGGTCTTGGCATTGCCGGCGGTGCTGTAGTCGGTGCCGCGCACCGCCACGTTCAGGTTGGCTTCGCCCAGCGCGCCCGTCTTGAACAGCGGCAGGTTGGCCTCGAGGTAGGCTTCCTTGACGGAATACGCACCCTGACCGTTGCGGTAATTGCCCGCGAACCAATTTCCGCCAGATGTCGTGTTCAACAGCGGGTCGGCCGGATACTCGATCGAGTTGGGACTGTCGGCCGTGACGCCATTGCCGTAGGGATCAGCGCGCGTCTTGTAGGCTTCCCTGCGGTACTCGAGACCGGTGGCCACGGCCAGCGGACCGGCCCACAGCGCAAGCGGCTCGCCGCTGACGTTGAAGCTGGCCACGTCCTGGGTCTGGCGGACATGCTGCTGCGGGCCGTTGGGCGGCATCACATAGGCCAGCGCACCGGTGCTTTGCGGGACGTTGCCGATGATGTTCAGGGGCTGGCAGCCCGAGTTGCGTGCGACGACGTTACTGCAGACGATGCTGCCGTCAGGCAGCCGGACGGCGTCGATCGCGGCGTTATAGCGTGCGTTCAGCGTGATGTTCTTGACGTAGAGGTCGGTGGTGTTGACGCCGTGCTGGTAATACCCGTTGTACGACCAGTTCGTGCCGATCGCATCGAAGGCGCCCTCGGCGCCGATCACGTAGCGTTTCTGGCGGCGGCGCGGCTCGACACTGATGTATTTTGGGAGATTGGCGTTGGCGGTGCCGTACTGGAAACTCTTGATATTGTTCGCCGCGCAGCCCGCCACGATCGAGTCGGGCAGGAAGGGATTGTCGCACTGGATGGTCAGGTTGGCGTTTTTTGGCGCGCCCCCGTTGGGTTGATTCTGCGAATCGACCTGGGCCAGGTTGACCGTCATGTAGATCTCGTGGTTCGGATTGAGCGCATAGCTGACGCGGGTGTACAGATCGTCGCGTTTCAATGCCGAAGCCAGGCTGGTGGTATTGTTCGCGACGGCGGACAGGTCGCCGCCCACGCAGTATGGGCTGATGCAGCCGCTCACGCCCCCTTTGCCGTCGGGTACGCCGTTCCCGCCATAATTGAATTTGTAGGGCACGCCGCCATCGCCGAAGGCCGTGCCTTGCAGCGGGCCGGAGGTGATCAAACCGTAGCGACTGTACTGGTAATTCTGGGCGCCGGTGACGGTATAAATCTGCGGTTTGCCGTCCGTGGTCTGGGAAATCGGGCGTGTCTGCATGGCGAAGTCCTTGAAGGCGGTGCGGCCGTTCGGACCCGGGCCGGCGCCGAAACCGTTCGCCGGCACGCCGTTCTCCTTGCTGTGCTCCCCGCTGAGCACCACGTGCAGCTGGTCATTCAGGAAGCCGCGGCCCCAGGCCAACTGCAGCGTGGCGCTTTTGTCGTCGTGATAGGTGGTTTCGCCGCCTTCGAGGTTGGCCTTAAAGCCAGTAAATTTCTTGTCCGTGATGAAATTGACGACGCCGCCGATCGCGTCCGAACCATACGATGCCGAGGCGCCGCCGGTGACCACGTCGACACGCTTGACCAGCAGTTGCGGGAACTGGCTGATGTCGGTCACGCCGGTGACGTTGGCCGGCACCACGCGCTGGCCGTCGAGCAGGGTCAGCGTGCGGAACGCGCCCAGGCCGCGCAGGCTGAACGCGCTCAGGCCCTGCTGGCCGCTCGAGGTGCTGTAGGTCAGCACCGAGCCGCCCGTGCTGCCCTGCAGCGCCGGCAGTTCGGCGATCGTATCGAAGATGTTCGGCTGGGCAGCCTTTTCGATGTCTTCGGCTGTCAGCGTGGTGGTGGGCGTGGGCTGGTTGAAGCCGCGCGCAGCGATGCGCGAGCCGGTCACCGTCACCACGTTGTCACCGGGCTTTGATGCCGTTGCCGCATCCTGCGCACAAACGGCCGCGCTGCTGATCAGGCCGGCGCCGAGCAAGGAGGCGGTACAGAGTTTCAAAGCGAATGGACGTGCGGGCGCGGCCGCGATGCGGTTGCCGGTACAAGTGGTCATCGTGTCTCCGTTATTGGTTTATCGCACTGTACTAATGCGTAAACTCATCTTATCGACGTCAATACGAACGAACCAATCGTTTTTTTTCGGCTTCCGATAGTCTTATTGGTATCACCACGCGTCGGCAATCGGACGCATCCGTTGTTCCAATGAACCCAACAGATACTGATGCGGCCGGGACCGAGCGACAGCAAGGGCGTCGCTAAAAGCACGACATGAGAGCACGAACAACGATCCGAAATGCGATGGCGAGATCGTTTTGTGCATGATGAATTGGAACGCCCTGAGCGGGATTCAGTTTGTGCTCTAGACTGGGATAGCGTGGGGATATTTGCCGCGCGAACTCGGCTGCGGCAGTGGCAGCCGGCGCGGGAAGGGGAGAGTCCCCGCGCCGAAAGGGGGATTGCGCTTAACGCTGGTAACGGTCGCCGCGGTCGCCGCGGTCGGCATACTGCACCGGATCGACCGAGATGTGCAGGCGGATACGATCGCCCGGATCGCTGTTCATGAACGTCGTGTAGGTGTGGCCGCGGTAGTCGTAGGTCACGTCGTAGCCGGTGGTGCGCTGTTCGACGGCATCGACGTTGCGGCAACGCTGCACGGCTTGCTCCTGCGTCTGCGGCTGGGCGTAGGCGTTGTTCTGGTTGTCGTAGTTGTTGCCGAGCGCGGCGCCGGCGATGGCGCCGGCTGCAGCGGCGGCCACCTTGCCGTTACCGCTGCCGACGGTGCTGCCCAGCAGTGCGCCGGCGATACCGCCGACCACGCCGCCGCCCTGGCTGCGCTGCGGTGCGACCTGGGTCTGCACGTAGTCGGTGCGGCACTCCTGGCGTGGCGTGCGGATCTGCTCGACGCGCGGCTGCGTGCGGACCACGCGGCCAAAGTCTTCGAAATCGCCAGCCTGGGCCAGCGGCAGGGCGCACACGCCCAGAGCGGAAAGAATCAGTTTGGCTTGCAAGTTCATTTATTACCTCGATTGGTCGTGTTCTTTTAGACCGCTTAACAAAATTTTGTTAGACGCGCCTGTGTCGCTCTTGCTGCTGATGGCATCTTTCGGGCTTGCATCTAGATGAGTACGCAATCGTTTGTCGAGATGCCCGGCTTTTAAACGGCATTTGCCACATCTGAATCTTAGCGCTTGTCGATGCCATTGAACAATCCGTGTGGCAACAAAATGTAACAGCAGGTAAACAGGCGATTGTCGTGATTCATAGGGAAAAAGCGTGGAAAAACAGCCAACATACATATAAATAACACAGCATTTTTTACAAATTTAAAGCGGCTCGACCATATACAGGTTGATTCGCATACCACAAAACGTTACCCTTACCAGACTTAGGGTTTATTGGCGCGCGGAAACGATACAGGAGAAAGCAAACGGGCTGCCGCTTCCAACGATGCGCCGGCGCGAGCGACCAGACTGGGTGACTTGAGGAAAAGATGAGTTTGTTGATGAGAGTACCGCCGAATCTTGTGCAGTCCATCCGCGCTTACCGTGTACCGGAGCTGCAGAAGGAAGCGGCGCGCCTGGGTCATCACTTTCTCTACGCTCTGTGCACGAACGCCCTGACCAAGCAGCAAGTATGCGCCCGCATCGGCGAGCAGTTTTATTTCCCGCGCCAGTGCAGCAAGAATTTCGACGCCTTGCGCCATTGCTTGACTGAAGTGATTGCCGAGGCTGGACCACAGCCGGGCTTCATCGCCGTGCTCGACCAATTGCCGAATACGCAAAAGTTTGACAAGGAAGCGCGCGAAACCCTACTCGACGTGTTCCGCGACGCGGCCGAATTCTGGGCCGAAAAGAAAGTCCCGTTCCGGGTCTTTTATTCTTTCGAAGAGCCGCAATCGCTGCAATCGGTCGGCTGGGTCGGCGTGCAACCGTTTCAATAAGCCGTCGCCCACTCGATCGAGGGTCGATCCTGCCTTGGGTACATACCATGCCTCAGGGTACAATGCGCGCTTATGAAAAATATCGTGATCCTGATTTCGGGCCGTGGCAGCAATATGGAAGCCATCGTGCGCGCCTGCGAGCTCGATGCCTGGCCGGCACGCATCGCCGCCGTGATCAGTAACAAACCGGATGCCGCGGGCCTCGAATTCGCCCAGGCGCACGGTATCCCGACCGCCGTCGTCCCGAGCAAGAGTTTCGCGACGCGCGAGGAGTTCGACGCCGTGCTGCAGCAAACCGTCGACGGCTTCGCGCCCGACCTGGTCGTGCTGGCCGGTTTCATGCGCATCCTGACGCCGGCGTTCGTCGAACATTATGCGGGCCGGATGATGAACATCCACCCGTCGCTGCTGCCACTGTTTCCGGGGCTGCATACGCACCGGCAGGCGCTGGCGGCGGGCGTGCTCGAGCATGGCGCCACCGTGCATTTCGTCACCGCCGAGCTGGACCACGGTCCCGCCGTGCTACAGGCACGCATCGCCGTGCGCCCCGGCGACACCGAGGACAGCCTGGCGACGCGCCTGCTCGAACAGGAACACCTGATTTACCCGAAAGCCGTGCGCCTCTTCATCGAAGACAGGCTCAGCATCGAAGACGGCAACGTCCGCATCAGCGGACCAAACTGAACATTTATCAAGGAACACCATGAGATTGCCCCCCGCGATACTCGGCAATGCGGAAGAGGTATTGCGCGAGATCCTGCGCTTTACGTCGCCGGCCGACGTCACCCTGTCGCGCTACTTCAAGGACCACCCGCGTCTCGGCGGCCGCGAGCGTGGCGCCATCGCCGAATGCATCTATTCAGTGCTGCGCAACAAGACCTTCTACACCGAATTTACCGGCGGCGGACGCGGTGCGACCATGCGCCGCCTGGTCCTGCTGGGCATGGCCGAAGCGGTCGGCGTGGACGCCTTGGGCGGTCTGTCCGATGACGAGACGGCGCTGCTGGAGCGCATTGGCAGTATCGACCGCACGCTGCTGCCGCCGAAGCAGCGCGCCAACCTGCCTGACTGGCTGTACGACAAATTTGTCGCTCAATACGGCGAAGAAGAAACCCTGCAGCTGGCCGCCGTGCTGAATACGCCGGCGCCGCTCGACCTGCGCGTCAACAGCCTGAAAGCCAACCGCGACGACGTTGTCGCCGAACTGGCCAAGGCCCCGATCGCGGCCGAGCCGACGCCGTATGCGCCGCTCGGCCTGCGTGTCTTCAAGAAGCCGGCGCTGCAAAACCTGCCGCTGTTCAAGGAAGGCGCGATCGAAGTGCAGGACGAGGGCAGCCAGGTGCTGGCCCAGCTCGTCGGCGCGCGCCGCGGCGAGATGGTGGTCGACTTTTGCGCGGGCGCCGGCGGCAAGACGCTGGCGATCGGCGCGATCATGCGCAATACCGGCCGCCTGTACGCCTTCGACGTCTCGGAAAAGCGCCTGACCAAGCTCAAGCCGCGTATGGCGCGCTCGGGCCTGTCGAACGTGCATCCGGTCGTGATCGCGCACGAGCGCGACGCCAAGGTAAAACGTCTGGCCGGCAAGATCGACCGCGTGCTGGTCGATGCGCCGTGCTCGGGCATGGGCACGCTGCGCCGCAATCCGGACGTGAAATGGCGCCAGCAGGCCGAGGGTGTGGTCGAGCTGACCGAAAAGCAGGCCGCGATCCTGGACGGCGCGGCGCGCCTGGTAAAGTTCGGCGGCCGCCTGGTGTACGCGACCTGCAGCCTGCTGGACGAAGAAAACGATGCGATCGCCGCGCAATTCCTGGCGACCCACCCGGATTTCGCCCTGGTGCCGATGCGCGACGTGCTGGCCGAGCAACGCATCGAGCTCGAGATGGGCGACTATCTGAAGATGCTGCCGCACAAGCACGGCACCGACGGCTTCTTTGCCGCCGTGTTCGAACGCAAGGGCGCCGATAAGGGTGCCGATAAGGCCTCTTCCAAAGCCACCGCCGTCGAGTCCGACGACGCTGCCTCGGAGTAAACGGGTACGATGCCGCTGTTCAGCCTGATCGACGACTTCCTCGACGACCTCAGCCGCCCGGGCATGCCCTGGCAGATGGGCGCGATCGCGGCCTGCGCGCTGATCGGCTGGCTCAGCGTGTACCTGGTGCGGGTCTGGTGGCGGCGCAGCCATGGCCAGGACGGCAGCCCGCTGCGCACCCGTGTCGAAAGCGTCGCACGCGTGGTGGCGCCGGTGCTGGTGGCCGGTTTGCTGACTGTGGCCAAGACCCTGCTCTTGAAACATCACTTCCACGTCAACATCGTCAAGGGCGCGATCCCGATCTTCTGGTCGCTGGCGGCGATTCGCGCCGTGTTCTTCGTGCTGCGCCGCGTGTTCGCCCGCCGCGGCCCGCTGGGCGAGGCCTTCGTCACCTTCGAGCGCATCTTCGTGCTGGTCGCGTGGGCGGCGGCGGCGCTGTACCTGCTGGGCTGGTGGCCGGACATCTGGGACGCGCTCGACAGCTACCAGCTGAAATACGGTCCCAAGGGCAAGGACGTGGTGACCGTGGCCGACATCCTGCAAGGCGTGATCTCGGTCGCGGTGATGCTGATGCTGGCGCTGTGGGCCGGCGCCGCGCTCGAAGAACGCCTGATGGGCGTGCAAGCGCTGCACAGCTCGCTGCGCGTGGCGCTGGCAAGGGTGGGGCGCGCGGTGCTGATCGTCGGCAGCGTGCTGTTCAGCCTGAACCTGGTCGGCATCGACCTGACCGTGCTGTCGGTGTTCGGCGGCGCGCTCGGCGTCGGCCTCGGCCTGGGTATGCAGCGCATCGCCAGCAACTATGTGTCGGGTTTCATCATCTTGCTGGAGCGCAGCCTGTCGATCGGCGACATGATCTCGGTCGACAAATACGCGGGCAAGGTGACCCATATCAACACGCGCTATACGGTGCTGCAAGGCCTGGACGGCGTCGAATCGGTGCTGCCGAACGAGATGCTGATTTCCGGCGCGGTGCAGAACCAGTCGCTCAGCACGCGTGCGGTGCGCGCGTCGACCCGCGTCACGCTGGCCTACGGCACCGACCTCGACATGGCGATGCCGTTGCTGGCCGAGCAGGCCGCCGCCTCGCCGCGCGTGCTGGCCGAGCCGGCGCCGGGCGTATCGCTGAGCCGCTTCGGACCGGACGGCTACGAGCTCGAGCTCGGCTTCTGGGTCGGCGATCCGGAAAACGGCACCGGCGGCGTCGCGTCCGACATCAACAAGCGGATTTATGCGCTGGTAGCGTCTGGCGCGATCAAACTTGGCTATCCGTCTATTGATTTTCGCGTACTCGATGCGCATATTACGACTGCTGTGGCGCGAATCACGCAGCCATCATCAAATTCCCCCCTCGAATCGTCCTGATTGCGTTAATACGTTCCGCGTGACATTGGTTGCGCGTAAAATGCGCGTTGCTCTGTACCCGGAGCACGATACTTTTCCATAGCGATCGTTCCAGAGAAAGAACGGCCTGTGTCAGAACCCAGTGGAGCCTTAATGAATTTTCTGAGCAACATCCTGCATGCCGTCCTGTCCTTCCTGGACGGAGGCCTGTTCGAGCTGTCGGCGTGGCAGATGGTCGCCTACACGCTTGTCGTGACGCACATCACGATTGCTGGCGTGACGATCTATCTGCACCGCCATCAGGCGCATCGTGCACTCGATCTGCATCCGATCGTCAGCCATTTCTTCCGTTTCTGGCTGTGGCTGACCACTGGCCAGGTCACCAAGGAATGGGCTGCGGTGCACCGCAAGCACCACGCCAAGTGCGAAACCGTCGAGGATCCGCACAGCCCGCAGACCCATGGCATCAAGAAGGTGTTGCTGGAAGGCGCCGAACTTTACCGCGCCGAGACCAAGAACCAGGAAACGCTCGACAAGTACGGTCACGGCTGCCCGAACGACTGGATCGAGAACAAGCTCTACACGCGCTGGAGCTGGCTCGGCGTGTCGATCCTGCTGCCGCTGAACGTCATGCTGTTCGGCGTGGCCGGCGTCTCGATCTGGGCGGTCCAGATGGTGTGGATCCCGATCACCGCGGCGGGCATCATCAATGGCCTGGGCCACTACACCGGCTACCGCAACTACGACTGCAACGATGCCGCTTGTAACCTGATTCCGTGGGGCATCCTGATCGGCGGTGAAGAATTGCACAACAACCACCACACCTTCGCCACCTCGGCCAAGCTGTCGAGCAAGTGGTACGAGTTCGACATCGGCTGGATGTACATCCGCATGATGGAAATAGTGGGCCTGGCCAAGGTCAAGAAGACCATCCCGAAGCCGAAGATGGCCAAGGGCAAGCAGGTTGCCGACTTCGACACGCTGCAGGCCGTGATCGCCAACCGTTACGACGTCATGGCCAAGTACGCCAAGTCGGTCAAGGCCGCGTTCAGCGAGGAAGTCGAGCACCTGAAGCACAAGGCCGAGCTGGAAGCGCGTTTCCTCAAGAGCAGCCGCAAACTGCTGCAGCGCGAGCCGGCCAAGCTGGGCGCGCCGCAACAGGCCCAGCTGAGCCAGCTGTTCCAGCACAGCAAGGCGCTCGAGACGATGCACGAGATGCGCGTCGAACTGGGCGCGATCTGGGAGCGCTCGCACTCGACCCGCGACCAGCTGCTGCACCAGCTGCAGGATTGGTGCGCACGCGCCGAAGCGTCGGGCATCCAGTCGCTGAAAGAGTTCTCGCTGCGCCTGCGCAGCTATGCCTGATCCGGCTACTGTAGCTTGATCCAAGGACGCCCCTCACGCAGGGGCGTCGTTGCATCTGGACCATGCCTTCAGCGAATTTTCAACGGTATTTCAACGATAAGCGCGCAACGTGCGCGCGAACGCCAGCAGCGGCGCCATGCCCGAACGCTCGGCGCGCTCGCACCAGCCGGCCAGCAGCGCCAGCGCATCCTGCGGACTGGCCGCCGCCGATTCCCACACGGCGCGCAATTCCGCGCGCATCGCCTGCAGGCGCGCCAGCGGCTGGTAGCGCTCGAGCAGCCGGCTCAATTCGGCCAGCTGGTGCGACGCCAGGTTGTCCGGCTCGCGCCGCAGCAGGCGCTCGGCCTGGCGCCGCATGCGCGCGTCGATGCGGCGCGTGCGGTCCTTGGCGCCGCGCAGTTCAGCGCGCAACTCAGCGCGAAACACGCGCACCAGCATGCGGCCATAGTCGCGCATCAGGTAATGGCGGCCCGCCGTCACCGCGGCGACGCTGGCCGCGTCCAGCGGCAGGGCCGGTCCGCGTCGCGCGCGCGTGCGCGGCGGGAGCGTGCGTACGCGCGCGAGGCGGCAGGCGCGCAGCAGGCGGATGTAGAGCCAGCCGACGTCGAACTCGAACCAGCGCACCGACAGCTTGGCCGAGGTCGGAAACGTGTGGTGGTTGTTGTGCAGCTCCTCGCCGCCGATCAGCAAGCCCCAGGGCAGGATGTTGGCGGCCGCGTTCGGACCGTCGAAGCTGCGGTAGCCGGCAAAGTGGCCGAGTCCGTTGACCACCCCCGCGGCCAGCAGCGGAATCCACAGCATCTGCACGCCCCACACGGTGGCGCCGATCGCGCCGAACATCGCTACATCAAGAATCAACAGCAGACCGACACCCTGCCATGGCAAGGCGGCGTAGACATGGCGCTCGAGCCAGTCGTCGGGTGCGCCGTGGCCGTAGCGCGCGATGGTCTGCGCGTCGCGGGCCTCGCTGCGGTACAGCTCCGCGCCTTCCAGCAGCACTTTACGAATGCCGAAGATCTGCGGGCTGTGCGGATCGCCCGGCTGCTCGCAGCGCGCATGGTGCTTGCGGTGCACCGCGACCCATGCGCGTGTCGCCATGCCGGTGGCGATCCACAGCCAGAAACGGAACAGGTGCGCGACCGCGGGATGCAGGTCGAGCGCGCGGTGCGCCTGGCTGCGGTGCAGGTAGACTGTGACGGCGACGATGGTCAGGTGGGTGGTGACGGCCGTGTAGGCGACGATGCGCCACGGGCCCCAGTGCAGCAGTCCGCCGGCCAGCCATTGCAAGACGTGATCCATGGACATCCTCCGAAGATGAGGCCATCGGAGAGTAGCGCCAATTGCCGCGCGCGTCGAACCGTTGCCGTGCGGGACGGCCGTGTCAGTGTGTCAGCGGCAGCCGGCCGCCTTCGGATAGCCGCAGGCGATCAATGCGCCCACGTCCGGGTTGGCCAGGTAATCCAGGTGCGCCGTGAGCGGATATTCGATCAGCCCCAGCCAGGTCCGGTCGTTCGATACCAGCACGTCGGCCACGGCGACGTCGGGGGCGGCATAGCGCGCCGGCAGCAGGCGGTACGACAGGACGTCGTTCGGGTCGGTAAAGGCAACCACGCCCAGGCGCGCGATGCCGCCGGCACGCGGGGCCGGTGCCGGCTGGCGCCGCCGCAGTTCCAGGAAACGCTGCAGCGTGTCCTGGGCCGGCATCGCGCGCGCCACCGGCACCTGCTCGGCCAGTCCCAAGATCGGCAGCTGGTTGCCCGCCATGAAGACCAACCCCAGCCGGCGCGCGGCTCGGCGTCCCAACGCCTGGGTGCGCGCCTGGTTCGATTCGAGCATGCTGCTCAGGGCATCGAACAGCATCTTGCTGCCCAGGCTTTCGGCCACCACGACCAGCGTCGCGCCGTCGTCCGGGTTGGCTTCGAGCACCTGCGATACCGTATCGACCATGGCATCGCGCATTGTCTCGTGGCTGTCGCCTTCGTAGATCAGCGCGTCGGACAGGCAGTCATTGAGCAGCCAATCCTTGACGACACCATTGAGTTTGGCGCGGACCGGCTTGCAGACATCGTCGTGCGCGCAATCGGTCGGCGTGCCGGTGGCGTCGTAGTCGAGCTGGCGCTTCAACGCTCTGGTGAGCGGCGACCACACGATCGCATGGAAACGCACCATGCCACCGGCCACGCTACGGGTGCGTTCGACCAGCTGGATGCCGTTGCTCGGCACGGCCGTGTTTCGCGAGGCCGGCGGCGCGTGCGTCTCTACGATGCCGGCGACACGGTCGATGGCAGCGTCGGCCCAGGCGGCGTCGTGGGTGCAGATGCCGTGCACCAGGATGACGTCGACGGCTTGCGGCTTGTTGGCGGCGATCACGCCGGCGATGCCGGGAAAGGGCGCGCTGTCGCGCACGACGACGGCGGGGCGGTAGGGCGTGCTGCAGCCTGGCAGCAAGAGCACGAGGGCAAGAAAGAGCGGAAGGAGGGAGTGCGAGCGCGGCATGGCATGCCTCCCGATGCGGTCGACGGTGGACCGACTATAGCGGCGGCAGGGGAGCTCGGCACTGGGAAGCGCGATGCGGACTGAGGCGCATCAAAAACAAAAAAGCCGCACACGGTGTGAGCGGCTTTTTTGAGAAGAACCTGATCGAATTACTTGATCTTGGTTTCTTTGTACACGACGTGCTTGCGTGCCTTCGGGTCGAATTTGGTGATTTCCATCTTCGCCGGCATGGTGCGCTTGTTCTTGGTCGTGGTGTAGAAGTGACCGGTACCTGCGGTCGACTCCAGCTTGATCTTGTCGCGGCCAGTTTTTGCCATGGTGACTACTCCCTAATTAGATTTTCTCGCCGCGGGCGCGCATGTCGGTCAGGACAGCGTCGATGCCGAGCTTGTCGATGACGCGCAGGCCAGCGTTGGAGACGCGCAGGGAGACCCAGCGGTTTTCCGACTCTACGAAAATACGACGGTTCTGCAGGTTCGGCAGAAAACGACGCTTGGTTTTGTTGTTAGCGTGGGAGACGTTGTTGCCAACCATCACACCCTTGCCAGTAACTTGGCAAACACGTGCCATAGCGCACTCCTTGAATAAACTTCCAGATTTGGAAAAACGAGAGTATAGCGTGAAAACCGTCGCGTAATCAACAACTTGCGGAAAAAAATTGTTTCTTCGAAATTCACAATAATTTAACAATCGTAAAATTTCGCAATATCCGTGTGCTAAGCCCCTGTTTACACAGTCTTATCGATGAGTGAATTGGCGTTCCAAGAACACCCAGGCGTGGCGGTCGAGCGACATCCGGCCCGCAAGCATGGCCGTATTTGCCAGGTCAGGGTACGCCTGATCGGTGGCGGTGTCGGAAGCGCGCCACATCGGCGCCCGCATGCGAGTCGCATCACGGCCCATTTGTCGGACTTCAAAGCTGCATAGGGCTGCTCGCGTTTCAGTAGAGGGCGGCGCGTGATCGCACGCCACCGATAAGCTGCCACAAGGAGAGACATGTCCGACGAGCACCTGGCCGCCGCACCCGGGCCGGTCGAGGCCTTCGATGCGCACGGCGCGCCCGTCCCGCGCCGGCGCAGCGGCGACCTCGGCCCGCTGCTGGCCGTGCTCGCCTATGTCGCGGTCTATGTCGCGTTGCGGCTGGCCGAGCATGGCGGGCTGGAACGCGACGAAGCGGAGATGGTCTACCTGGCGCGCGATCTGCGGCTCGGCTACGGCACCCAGCCGCCGCTGTACACCTGGCTGCAGTGGCTGGCCTTCCAGGCCTTCGGGCCGGACCGCTTCGCGCTGGCGATCGTCAAGGCCGTGTCGCTGGGTGCGATCTACGTGGCGATGTATCGCGCCGCGCTGCTGTGGGTGGGGCGCGCAGGGGCGCTGGCGGCGGCCGCGTCGCTGCTGCTGTTGCCGCAGATCGCGTGGGAAGCGCTGCGCATCCAGACCCATTCCGTGCTGATGATCGCGCTTGCCTGCGGCCTGCTGTGGGCCTATGCCGCGCTGCTGGCCCGGCCGGTCGCCGCGCGCTACGCCGCCTTCGGGCTGGTGGCCGGGCTCGGACTGCTGGCCAAGTACAACTTCGGCATCCTGCTGGTGGGCGTGGCCGGCGCCAGCCTGCTGGTGCGCGCGCACCGCGCCGTGTTGTGGAACCGGCGTGCCCCGATCGCCGTGCTGGTGGCCATGCTGGTGCTGCTGCCGCATGCCGCCTGGATGGCACAGCACCTCGATGCGGCCTTCAGCGGCACGCTGCACAAGATGCAGGACGGCGGCGAGCACGCGCCTTACCTGCGCCGCGTGCTGCACGGCGCGCTCGGGCTGCTGTCGGCGCTGGCTGCCTTCGTGACCGTGCCCGCCATCGCGTTTGCGTTTGCCGGCTGGCCCGTGCGCGCCGATCTTGCGCCGCGCGCGCGCGTATCGCGCGAGGCGCAGACGCAGACGCAGGGGCGGGACAGCGCCGAGGGCCGCTTCTTTCTCTGGCTGTATGCGCTCTGCCTGGCGCAGCTTGCGCTGCTGGTGCTGCTCGGCCTGGTCGGCACGATCAAGGAGCGCTGGCTAATGCCCGTGCTGTTTTCGCTGCCGCTGGCGCTGCTGGTGCTGCTGCCGGCGCTGCGCCGTCCGGCGCCCAGCCGGCGCTTGCTCGGCATCGCCGCCGTGGCCGCCATCGCGACGCTGGCCTTGCTGCCGGCGCGCATCCGGTTTGGGCCGGCCATCGGCAAGACGGTGGCGGCGCATTATCCATATGTGCCGCTGGCGCAGGCGCTGGCGCGCCGCTATCCGGGCGCGCAAGCCGTCGTCGCCAACGATGTCATGCTGGCTGGCAACCTGCTGTTCGCCCAGGCTGGGGCGCCGGCTTTGCACACCGCCGCGCAAGCCATCCTGCTGGACGACTTGCTGCGTGGGCCTCGTCCGCTACAGGGCGAAGTGCTGCTGGTGACCCAGGACGGCTACCCGCAAGGCATCGGCGCCGAGTTCCACGCCGCTTACCCGGCAGCGCGTTTGCTGGCGAAAGAGCGCCTCGAGCTGCCGCTGCGCTTCGGGGGGCGGGGAATGCTGGGTTTTACGGTCGAGTGCCTGTGGCTCGATGCGCCCGCGGCGCCGCAGCCCCCGCTTACGGCCCAGGCGGCCCGGGCGACCGGACCGCCGTGATCGTCGCGGCGGCGGATGGACGCAGCGCTACAGTTGGCCGTTTTCGGCAAACGAATGCACCAGCGGCCCGGCCACCACGAAATGGTCGAGCACGCGGATGTCGACCAGCGCCAGCGCCTCGCGCAGGCGCTGCGTGATGTTCAGGTCGGCTTCGCTCGGATGCGGCGAGCCGGACGGGTGATTGTGGGCGAGCATCACGCTGGCGGCGTTGCAGGCGATCGCCTCGCGCACGACTTCGCGAGGATGCACGACGGTCTGGTTGATCGTGCCGCGAAACAGTTCCTTGTCCGCGATGAGGCGGTTCTTGACGTCGACGAACAGCACGACGAAGGATTCGTGGCGCTGGCTGCCGAAGCGCATGCGCAGGTAGCGCTTGACCGTCTCCGGCGAGGTCAAGGCCAGGCCGGCCTGCATCTGCTCGGCGATCGCGCGCCGCGCCAGTTCCATCACGGCCTGCAGCTGCGCATATTTCGCCATGCCCATGCCATTCACTTCAGAAAAATCGTTGAGGCTGGCGCCAAACAGGCCATGCAGCGAGCCGAAGTGCTGCAGTACGTCGCGGCCGAGCTCGACCGCGCTCTTGCCGCGCACGCCCACGCGCAGCAGCAAGGCCAGCAGCTCCGGATTGGACAGCGCCTGCGGCCCTTCGCGCACCAGGCGCTCGCGCGGCCTTTCCTGTTCCGACCATTCGTTGATACCCATATGCCCCCGGCTCGATCGCGGGCGCACGATTTTGCCCGTCATTTACCCGACTGAGCATTATCGTTGCGGCATCAAAGCAGATACTGATGCGCCACATCCTTTGGTGCCGAACCAGCGTGCGGCGGCGCGCCGTAGCGCATCGACGCCATGCAGGTCATTCTCATCGGTCGCATCGTCGACGGCCCAGGCGACGATGCCGTCCGGCCGTACCAGGACCGCGCGCAGTCCCAGTCGCGCCTCGACCTGACCGGCGATGTAGCGCAGACATCCAACATGCTCGGCCGCCACGCCCGCATACGCCGGATCCGCACGCTCGGAAAAGTCCAATAGCAGCCCGCACCCGTCGCGCATCGAAGCGCCGACCGTGACCCCATCGCGCAAGACGAAATTCGGCACACTGCAGCCGACCAAGGGATGGCCACCGCCGAGATCCATGCGAGTGAGCAAGCCCCAGGTCCGGCCGGCGAAATAGGTTGCGCCGTCGCGTGTTTGCATCAGGTCCTGCAAGACGGCGCGCAGCGCGCGGCTGTCTGGACTGGGCCGCATGATGACGACCTGGGCGCGTGACCAGTCGAGCACACGGGCGCCGATCGGATGGCGTTCGACGTGATAGCTATCCAGCAAACCGTCGGGCGCCGCGCCGCGTAGCATCGCAGCCAACTTCCAGCCGAGGTTCATGGCGTCGCCGAGGCCGAGATTGAGCCCTTGGCCGCCGAGCGGAGAATGGATGTGCGCGGCATCGCCCGCCAGCAGGATGCGTCCCTGACGATACTGCGTGGCCTGGCGCGCGCGATCGGTCCAGGTGCTGGCGGCATGCACGGCGCCCAGCGTTACGTCGGTCTCTGAGATACGCCGCAGCAGGGCTTGCAAGTGCGCGCGCGTGAGCGCCGGTGTGCGTGAATGCATGTCGCGATGGGCCGCGCCGCCGTCGAACTCCTGCATCACCAGATAGCCGGGCTGCGACTGGAAGTACAGCCCGGTTGGCATCAAGTTGCGGCCGGGCTGGAGCTTGTCGGGATCGATAATGTCGGCATGCACCGAATAGCCGGTGAATACAGGCTCGGTGCCGGCGAATTCGAAGCCGGACAGTTTGCGCACCGCGCTGCGGCCGCCGTCGCAGCCGACCAGCCAGCGACCGGTAAAACCCTGTGTGCCGGCCTGTACCGATACGCCATCGGTATCCTGCCGTACGCCGGTCACGACCGCGCCGCGCCGGATCTCTACGCCAAGATGTGCGGCGCGGCGCGCCAGCACACTTTCCAGCTCGGCCATCTCGGCCATGACCTGCACGTCGGTCGAGCTTGGCAAACGATAGGGCCAGTGCGCCATGTCGACATCGGCTTCGCCGAATGGGATGCCAGCGAAGTGACCGCCGCGGCCGAGACGCCCTGCAGCCCCGCCAAAGGGATTGCGTAAGCGTTTGGGCACCTCGAGCGCGTCCAGCAAGCCACGCCGGTCCAGCGCCTCGATCGACGGTGCCGACAATCCGCGGATGCCGAACGGCAGCTGCTTGAACGGCGAATCCGGATCGGCAGCCCCTTCCAGCATCAGAACCGAGCAGCCGGCCAGCGCGAGCTCGCAAGCCAGAAATAGGCCGACCGGACCGGCGCCGGCGACGATGACGTCATGGGTAGGATGTGTTGTAGTCATGCCGGGCACGATACCGGCGCGTGTACGGCTGGGCTTGTAAAAACACGACAAAAAGCGCGCCAACCGCGCAACCACGTCGGGGCACGCGCTATTTGCGAAGCCGCTGCCGCTGCGCGAAGGCCTTCGGCGTCATGCCGCTGTAGCGCTTGAATTCGCGGCTGAAATGCGATTGATCAGCATACCCTAGCGCCTGCGCCAGCGTGGCCAGGTTGGGCGCCGGGTCGTGCCACAGCCGGTTACGCGCTTGTTCGAAGCGGATCAGGCTGGCGATATCCTTGACCGTATGCCCCGACGATTGCTTGAACCTGCGTTCGAGCGTGCGCACCGTCGTATGCGCCACGGCCGCGGCCTGGCTGACCGGCAGCTTGCCCGTGGCGCCGCGCAACGCCAGCCCGGCTCTGGCAGCCGTGGCGTCGATCGCCGTGCGCGGCAAAGCGTCCAGCAGGTAGCGCTCGAGCTCGGCTACCGCCGCGTCGATGCGGCCGGCCTGCACGCAAGCCGCGAGGCGCGGCTGCAGAGCAGCAATCGGATGCGGTACCGGCATTACGGCATCGGAAGCGGGAGGCAGGCCGAGCAGCTCGAACACCGTCCAGGGAAAACAGCGTATGCCGATGATCTCCAGCTTTTCACCGGTTTGGACCTCCAAAGGCGCGTCAAGCAGGCCGATCAAGAACGGAGAGGGGAAGGCATGCGTGCGACCGGCATAGGTCACACGGCATGCGCCAACATAAAATATGATTTCGACATACCCATCCGGCATGACCTGGAAGCGCAACGGCCCTTGTCCGCCCCCTCGTGTGTTGTACCAGAAGCATTGAATGGCGTTGCGCAAAGCCTCGGGCGGATCGAATTCCTGATGGTGCATGTTATCTATCATCGCACGGCCTTGTGTCATGTGCCCAAAAAATGGGCGCAAAAACGGCCGAAAAAGCCCGAATGGCGGGCGGGAACGGCGGCGGTGGCTTACAATAACGGTTTGCACGTCACCTCCATCAAGCAATGTCCACCACCACCGCTCCCATCGTGACCGAATCGTCGTACCTGACCCTGCACTATCGTCTCGCCAGTCTGGATGGCGCCGATATCGTCACCACCTTCGGCAGCACGCCGGCCACGCTGATGCTCGGCCAGGGCCAGCTCGCGCCTGCGCTCGAACAGCGCCTGCTCGGCATGGAAGAGGGCACGCACACGACCTTCGAGCTGGGTCCGGACGAAGGTTTCGGACCGCGCAATTCCGAGCTGATCCAGACCGTGTCTAGGAAGATGCTGGATGACAATTCCGAGCTGGATGCCGACTACCAGGTCGGCGACCTGGTCGATTTCGCCGCACCGGGCGGCGGTCGCTTCGCCGGCGTGCTGCGCGAACTGCGCGCCGACTCGGCCGTGTTCGACTTCAATCATCCGCTGGCGGGCCAGTCCCTGAAATTCGAAGTCCAGCTGATTTCCGTGCTGTAAGCCGTACCAAGTTCAATCACAAGAGCCCATCCTGTTCATGGAAAACGAGATCCTGTTAGCCCAGCCGCGCGGCTTTTGCGCCGGCGTCGACCGCGCGATCGAAATCGTCGAGCGCGCCCTGCGCCAGTTCGGCGCGCCGATCTACGTCCGCCACGAAATCGTCCACAACGCCTACGTCGTCAACGATTTGCGCACCAAGGGCGCGATCTTCATCGAAGACCTCGATGATGTCCCGGCCGGCAATACGCTGGTGTTCTCGGCGCACGGCGTGTCGAAAGCCGTGCGCGAGGAAGCCGAATCGCGCGGCCTGAAAGTGTTCGATGCGACCTGCCCGCTGGTGACCAAGGTCCACGTCGAAGTCGGCAAGATGCGCAAGCAGGGCGCCGAGATCATCATGATCGGCCACGCCGGCCACCCGGAAGTCGAAGGCACGATGGGCCAGGTCGAAGAGGGCGAGGAAGGCATGCACCTGGTCGAGACCGTCGACGACGTCGAGAAGCTGCAGGTCGCCGACCCGGACCAATTGGCCTACGTCTCGCAGACCACGCTGTCGGTCGACGACACCGCCGAGATCATCGCCGCGTTGAAAAAGCGTTTCCCGAACATCGTCGAGCCGAAGAAGGGCGACATCTGCTACGCCACCACCAACCGCCAGGACGCCGTGAAGTTCATGGCGCCGCAGGTGGAAGTGGTGATCGTGGTCGGCAGCCCGAACAGCTCGAACTCGAACCGCCTGCGCGAAGTGGCCGAAAAGAAGGGCACGCCGGCCTACATGGTCGACAACGCCGCCGCCATCGACCCGAGCTGGATCGCCGGCAAGAAGCGCATTGGCGTGACCGCCGGCGCTTCGGCGCCCGAAGTGCTGGTGCAGGCCGTGATCGACCGCCTGAAGCAGCTCGGCGCCGCCAGCGTGCGCGCGCTCGATGGCGTCGAAGAACACGTCACCTTCCCGCTGCCGAAAGGCCTGGATGGCGGCGGCAAAGCGCCATCCAGCGAAGAGGCGGTGGCTTGAAGTTGCAGGCATGAGCACGTTCGACACGGTTCCTCTCGAGTTCTTCCAGGACTACCCCGAACCCGGCGTGAATTTCATCGACGTCGGCTGCATCTTCGATAACCCGCTGCACTGGCAGCTGGCGATCGACGGCCTGTATGAAAAAACGGCCGCGCTCGATTTCGACTTCCTGCTGGCGATGGATGCGCGCGGTTTCATGATCGCCGGCGCGCTCGCGTACAAGCGCGCCATCGGTTTCGCGATGGCGCGAAAGCCGGGCCGCCTGCCGGGCCACGCGATCAGCATCGATTACCGCCGCGAATACGGCAGCGCGACCATCGAGCTGCAGCCGGAGCGCATCCACGGCCGGCGCGTGCTGATCGTCGACGACGTGCTGGCCACCGGCGGCACGATCGAGGCGGCAGCATCGCTATTGCGCCAGATCGACAAGAAAGTGGTCGGCGCGGCGGCCTTGTTCGACGTCGCCTACTTCAAGGACAAGCGCGACTTGAGCATGCCGGTGGTGACGCTGCGCGACGTTTGAGTGCATGCGCCGCGCATTGCTGGTGCGCGGCGGCCCTCGCAGCGCACCGCGCCGGCGATTTCGGCCCCCGCCAAAATTTCCGATATTACTTTTGCTAAAACCTCGCTATGATGATGGCGCTCGGATTTTGTCTTGTCGCATGAGCAAGGGGCGACAAGGCGCGCAACAGACACTGTCAAGCCAAGAGCGGCATCCGGATCGGTCCGGATGCCGTTTTTTTTGAAAGGAAACACCGCACACCATGGAAACTTTTGTCCAGCAGATCCTGAACGGACTGGTCTTGGGCAGCATGTATGCGCTGATCGCGCTCGGGTACACGATGGTGTACGGCGTGCTGAACCTGATTAATTTCGCGCACGGCGACGTGCTGATGATCGGCGCGATGGTCGGTTTGACGATCATCAAGCTGCTCAACGCTGCCTTCCCCGGCTTGCCGGGCGGCGTGCAGCTGGCGATCGCGATCATCGGTGCGATGCCGGTGGCGATGCTGGTCAACGTGGCGATCGAGCGCATCGCCTACCGCCGCCTGCGTAATGCGCCGCGCCTGGCTCCGCTGATCACGGCGATCGGCGTGTCGATCCTGCTGCGGACCTTCGCGATGATGATCTGGGGCCGCAGCCCGCTACCGTTCCCGCAGCTGCTGTCGTCGGAACCTATCATGATCGGCGGCGCCGTGATCTCGCATACCCAGGTGTTGCTGCTGGTGCTGGCCGCCGTGGCGATGGGCGCGCTGGTGTTCCTGGTCGAAAAAACCAAGATGGGCCGCGCGATGCGCGCCGTCGCCGAAAACCCGCGCGTGGCCGGCCTGATGGGCGTCGATTCGAATCGCGTGATCGTCTCGACCTTCGCCATCGGCGCGGCGCTCGCGGCCGTGGCCGGCGTGATGTGGGGCGCCAATTACGCCTCGATCCAGTTTGCGATGGGCACCGTGCCGGGCATGAAGGCCTTCTCAGCCGCGGTGCTGGGCGGCATCGGCAATATCTACGGGGCCATGATCGGCGGGATCGTGCTGGGCATTATCGAGAGCCTGGGCGCCGGCTACATCGGCGACCTGACCGGCGGCTTCCTCGGCTCGAACTACCAGGACATCTTCGCCTTCATCGTGCTGATCCTGGTGCTGACAGTGCGGCCGTCCGGCATCATGGGCGAGCGCGTGGCGGACCGTGCATAAGGCAAATCGACCATGGCTCTCCTGACTTTCGATACGACGCACAAGCCGCGCCAGAGCTACGCCAGCATGGCCGTGCTGCTGGCGGCGATGATCGCGTTTCCCTTCATCGCCAGCCAGTTCGGCAACTCCTGGGTGCGGATCCTGGACATGGCGCTGCTGTACATCATGCTGGCGCTTGGCTTGAACATCGTGGTCGGCTTTGCCGGCCTGCTCGACCTGGGCTATATTGCGTTTTTCGCGGTCGGCGCTTACCTGACCGGCTTGCTATCCTCGCCGCAGTTCGCGGCCTTGCTGGAATCGGTGGTGAATTATTCGCCGGCGCTGGGCGATGCGCTGGTCAAGCTGTTCGGCGAACAGATCCATACCGATGGCATCCACCTGTCCGTGTGGTTCATCGTGCCGCTGGCGGGTCTGGTCGCGGCGCTGTTCGGCGCGCTGCTGGGCGCCCCGACGCTCAAACTGCGCGGCGACTATCTGGCGATCGTGACGCTGGGCTTCGGCGAAATCATCCGGATATTCATGAACAACCTGAACGATCCGATCAATTTTACCAACGGTCCGCAGGGCATCAACCTGATCGACCCGATCCGCATCTTCGGCGTGTCGCTGGCGGGCGAGGCGGGTTCGAAAGCCACCGTCCATATCGGCGGCTTGAGCATGCCGTCGGTGAACGCTTACTATTTCCTGTTCCTGCTGCTGTGCATCGTCACGATCTTCATGACGGGCCGCCTGCAGCACTCGCGATTGGGCCGCGCCTGGGTTGCGATCCGCGAAGACGAGATCGCCGCCAAGGCGATGGGCATCAACACGCGCAACGTCAAATTGCTGGCGTTTTCGATGGGCGCCAGCTTTGGCGGCGTGGCCGGGGCGATGTTCGCGGCATTCCAGGGTTTTGTTTCTCCGGAATCGTTCTCGCTGACCGAATCCATCGCCGTGCTGGCGATGGTGGTGCTGGGCGGCATCGGCCACATCCCGGGTGTGGTGATGGGCGGCGTGCTGCTGGCGGCGCTGCCGGAAGTGCTGCGCCATGTGGTCGAGCCGGCCCAGCAGGCGCTGTTCGGCAAGGTCGTGATCGAGGCCGAAGTGCTGCGCCAGCTGCTGTACGGCCTGGCCATGGTCGTGATCATGCTGTACCGCCCGGCCGGCCTGTGGCCGTCGCCGAACAAGGAAGACCGCCCGGCTGCGGCGCTGGCGAAGGAAGAGGCCGAGGAAGACGCCGAGGAGAGCCGCGCATGAGCACCGCATTGCTGAATATATCCGGCGTCAACAAGCGCTTCGGCGGTCTGCAGGCGCTGACCGACGTACGTATCCAGATCGAGAAGGGGCAGGTGGTCGGCCTGATCGGCCCGAACGGCGCCGGCAAGACGACCTTCTTCAACGTGATCACCGGCTTGTACCAGCCGGACACCGGCACCTTCGAGCTGGACGGCAAGCCATATTCGCCGTCGGCACCGCACACGGTGGCCAAGGCCGGCATCGCGCGCACCTTCCAGAACATCCGCCTGTTCGGCGAGATGAGCGCGCTGGAAAACGTGATGGTCGGGCGCCACGTGCGCACGCACCAGGGCGTGTTCGGCGCGATCTTCCGCCACGGCGCCGCGCGTCGCGAGGAAGCCGCGATCCGCGCACGCGCCCAGGAGCTGCTCGATTTCGTCGGCATCGGGCAGTTTGCCCACCGCGCCGCGCGTACGCTGTCGTACGGCGACCAGCGCCGCCTGGAGATCGCACGCGCACTCGCGACCGATCCAAAGCTGCTGGCGCTGGACGAGCCGGCGGCCGGCATGAACGCCACCGAAAAGCTGGCGCTGCGCGAGCTGCTGCTGAAGATCCGCGACGCCGGCATCACGATCTTGCTGATCGAACACGACGTGAAACTGATGATGGGCTTGTGCGACCGTATTTCGGTGCTCGAGTACGGCAAATTGATCGCGGAAGGCTTGCCGGCCGAGATCCAGAAGAACCAGGCGGTGATCGAGGCCTACCTGGGTGGAGCGCATTGATACTATGAGTGAAATTGTTCTCGAGATCGCCGGCCTGAAGGTGGCGTATGGCGGCATCAAGGCCGTCAAGGGCATCGACCTGGAAGTGCGGCGCGGCGAACTCGTCACGCTGATCGGCGCCAACGGCGCGGGTAAGACGACGACGCTGAAAGCCATCACCGGCACGCTGCCATCGTGCAAGGTCGAAGGCACGATCTCCTACCTCGGCCAACCTGTCGGCAGCGCCAAGTCCTTCAAACTGGTGCAGCAGAAGCTCGCCATGGTGCCGGAAGGGCGCGGTGTGTTCACGCGCATGACCATCCACGAGAATCTGTTGATGGGCGCCTATACGCGCGACGACAAAGCCGGCATCGAGGCCGACATCGACAAGTGGTACGCCACCTTTCCGCGCCTGAAGGAGCGCGCCAGTCAGCTGGCCGGCACGCTGTCGGGTGGCGAGCAGCAGATGCTGGCGATGGCGCGCGCGCTGATGTGCCATCCGACCCTGCTGCTGCTGGACGAACCGTCGATGGGCCTGGCGCCGATCATGGTCGAGAAGATTTTCGAAGTGATCCGCGACGTGTCGAAGCAGGGCATCACGATCCTGCTGGTCGAGCAGAACGCCAAGCTGGCGCTGCAGGCGGCGCATCGCGCCTACGTGATGGAATCCGGTGCGATCACGATGAGCGGCGCCGCGCGCGATCTGCTGGACGATGCGCGCGTGCAGGCGGCGTATCTGGGCGAATAAGGCGCCGGCGTAGCCAACAAAACAAACGGCCCGGACCGCGTTACGCGATCCGGGCCGTTTTTATTGGAACCGGGTAAAGCTTAGGCAGCGGCAGCCGAGTTGGCGGCGGCGCCGGCCTGGCGCGATGCCTGGGTGAACTGCGATACGGCGGCGTTCAAGTTCGATTCGATCGCTTCGACCGCCTGCTTGGTGGTCTTGCTGAACTGCTCGTAGCCGGCGTTGGCGTTGCTGATGACGGTCTTGATGGCCGACACGTAGGTTTCCGAACCGGCCGGGGCGTTCTTGGTCACTTCGTCGACCAGCGAGATCACCTTGCGGTTGACTTCAGCGAACTGGCTTTCGGCGGCACGCGAGAACTCGGCGCCGGTGTCGGAAGCGATGGTGGCCAGCTGGCGGCCGTACGACAGGGCTTTCTCGGCGTTCGGCTGGGCCTGCGATGCGCTCAAGGCAAAGAATTCCTGGGCATCTTTGGCGCCCAGCAGCTGGCGCGCGGTTGCCGACGAGTTTTCGATAGCGGCCTTGGCGGTGCTGATGTTTAGGTCCACCAGCTTTTCCATGCCTTCGAACGTCTTGGAGGTCAGGGCCGACAGCATGGCGAATTGGGATTCGAGATTGCTTTTGGTCGCGTTCGAAAACTGCTCGGGGAATGCAAACATGTATTTCTCCAGTAATGGATGGGGTATGGAATGCTTTTGGACCGGTACAGCGGATTATTCGTAAGGCGAGACGGCGGATTGTGCGCCGCAACATGTTCAATTCTACTGGCTTAGGATTATGCGTCAAGGACTTTTGACGCGGCGCACAACAGAAAACGATTGCATTGCGGTATATCAATCGGAACAACCGTTTTTATTCGAATCCATTTGTGTCGATACAACACTTGGCATGTAACGTTTGGCTCGGCAGTAGCTTGGCGCCCCATGCTAGACTTTGCCGGTCCGATCACTGACAGGAGCGCCGATGATCACCAACCCCCAGCAACAGGCCGTGGACGACGCCATCGTCTCGCGCCGTTCGATCCGCGCCTTCTTGCCGACGCCGGTCGCGCGCGAAGACATCGAAGCGATTCTCGACGTGGCCGCGCGCGCGCCGTCCGGCACCAACACCCAGCCCTGGAACGTGCATGTGCTGACCGGCGCCGCCAAGGCCGGCTTGAGCGAGGCCATCCTGGCGGCCTACCGCGACCCCGAGCAGTCAAAGGCGCATACCGAGGAATATGCCTACTACCCGCGCGAATGGGTGTCGCCTTTCATCGAGCGCCGCCGCAAGGTCGGCTGGGACCTGTACGCGCTGCTTGGCCTGAGCCGCGACAACAAGGCCGGGATGGCAGCCCAGCACGGCCGCAACTACGCTTTCTTCGACGCCCCCGTCGGACTGATCTTTACCATCGACCGCGTGATGGAGCAGGGCTCCTGGCTCGACTATGGCATGTTCCTGCAGAACGTCATGGTGGCGGCGCGCGCGCGTGGGCTCGACACCTGCCCGCAGGCAGCGTTCACGCAGTTCCATCGCATCATCGGCGAGCAGCTGGGGCTGCCTGCCAATCAGATGGTCGTGTGCGGCATGGCGCTCGGCTGGGCCGACCCCGGCAAGATCGAGAATACGCTGGTGACCGAACGGGCGCCGGTTGCCACCTTCGCACGCTTCATGGATTAGCACGCTATACTCATTCGCTGCACGGCTCGCGCCAAGCTGTTGAATCGTCAAGAGATTTCTACAACGCATAAAAATTGCGCTGTAGAAAAATCGTGGCGCGAGTGTTACATTCACTTGTACTGCATTCGTCTTCAGCTACACTGCATTTTAGTACTCATCAGTTCGCGTCCAGGGATTTCAAATGTTTAAGCTCGCGTTGGCCGCCGCCATGTCCATGCTGCTCGTGCTCGAACCGACCGCTGCCGAGGCCAAGTCCCGGCGCCACCACGTCGTCAAGCGCTCGACGGCCCAGGTCGCCGTACTGGCCAAGATCAAGCCGGACAATAAGCGCGAGCAGCTGGTGCGCCGCGTCGTCAAGGTGCACGGCAAGCGCCGCGTGGTGTACGAGCGCGTGCGCCGCGTCGCGCCGGTGGCAGTTGCTGCGGCCGCATTGAGCGCGGGCGAAATCGCAGGCCTGAACCGCATCCAGGATTCGCTCGGCCTGCGCTCGAACGTCGCCTACGTCATCGACCAGGCGACGTCGGAAGTCCTGTACGAAAAGAATTCGACGGTCGCGCTGCCGATCGCGTCGATCACCAAGCTGATGACCGGCCTTCTGGTGGTGCAGTCGCAACAAAGTCTCGACGAAGTCCTGAGCATCACCGACGACGACGTCGATCACCTGAAATTCAGCAGCTCGCGCCTGCCGGTCGGCACCCGCATGACGCGCGGTAACCTGTTGCATATCGCGCTGATGAGTTCGGAAAATCGCGCCGCCTCGGCGCTGGGCCGCAACTATCCGGGCGGTCGCGCAGCATTCGTGGCGGCGATGAATGCCAAGGCGCATGAACTCGGCATGAACGATACGCATTACGTGGATTCGAACGGCCTGTCGAGCCAGAACGTGTCGAGCGCGCGCGACCTGGCAAGGCTGGTCATGACCGCGCACCAGGAACCGCTGCTGCGCCAGTACACTACCGACCCGAGCTATGTGGTGCAAGCCAATGGCCGGCAGATGCAGTACCACAACACCAACTATCTGGTTGCGATGCCGGACTGGAACATCGGCTTGCAAAAGACCGGTTTCATCAACGAAGCGGGGCGCTGCCTGGTGATGCAAGCCTCGATCCAGGGCCGCAACGTGATCATGGTGTTCCTGGATTCGAAGGGCAAGATGTCGCGCACCGCCGATGCCGGACGCATGCGCAAGTGGCTCGAGGCGATCAAGCCGCCGACCATTCCGGCCAGCGCGGCCGGCGGCGTGCCGGTGACGGTGTCGGCGGCGACCGCGGCGCCGGTGGTGCACTGAGGCGGACGCTCAGCACTCCATTGTCGTCCCGGCGCGGGCCGGGGGCCATTCGGCACGACCGACTCCGAAAACGCCCCCATGGGTTCCGGCCTGCGCCGGAACGACATGGTCATCAGCGACGGCTTTTAAACCGCCGACAGCGGCCGATGCCCCAGCGTCGCCGAGATCTGCACCGCGGTGCCGACCAGATCGTCGAGCCATTCGTCCTGCAGCCGGTCGGCCGGCGCCGAGATCGACAGGCCGGCCACCAGCTTGCCGCTGTCGTCATGGATGCCGGCCGCCATGCAGCGCACGCCCAGTTCCAGTTCTTCGTTGTCGCGCGCATACCCGCGCGCGCGCACCAGCGACAGCTCGCGCTCCAGCCGAGCGAGGTCCGTGATCGAATTCTTGTTGTGGCCGGCCAGTCCGGTGCGGGTGGCATAGGCGCGGATCGCCTTCGGCTCGTCGACCGACAGGAACAGCTTGCCGGTCGAGGTCAGGTGCAGCGGACCGCGTCCGCCGATCGCGCGCACCACCTGCATGCCCGAGCGCTCGGAAAAGGCGCGGTCGATGTAGACGATCTCGTCGCCCTGACGCACCGACAGGTTGACCGTCTGCTTGGTCTTGTTGTGCAATGCACGCATGAGGTCGACCGCGGCTTCGCGCACCGACAGCCGGCTCTTGACCACATTGCCCAGTTCCAGCAGCCGCATGCCGAGGCGATAGGTGCCTGGTTCGACGCGGTCGACGAAGCGCGTGAGCACCATGTCGTTCAGGATCCGGTGCGCCGTCGATGGGTGCAGTCCTGATACCTTCGACAATTCCTTCAAGCTGACCGGGTCTGGATAGCTGGCCAGGGCATCCAGCAAGGCGACCATGCGTTCGATCACCTGGATGGAAGTTTTCGCCGGTTCGGGAGTTTCCATTTTCATGATGTGGTTGGTGCAGTGCGGTATATATCTGTACTTTATACCATAATGTGAAAAAAATTGGTATTTCAGTGGGGCGGTGTCGCTTCTGAGCCGAACAATGCGGGCATAATGGCAAGCTTGTAAGCTTCGACACGACCATGGACCAAGCCAGCAGCGAATTCAAGAGCAAGGGTGGACTCAAGCGCATCGTCAGCGCTTGCCGCTATTCGATCGACGGCTTCCGGCACGCCTGGCGCCACGAGCACGCGTTCCGCCAGGAGCTGATGGTGGCGCTGCCGGCGACGGTCGTGGCCCTGGTGCTGAAGATATCGGCCTTCGAGAAGCTGGCCTTGATCGTGGTCCTGGGACTGGTGCTGCTGGTCGAGCTGATCAACGCGGCGATCGAAGCCGTGGTCGACCGCATTTCACTGGAGCGCCATCCGCTGTCCAAGGCCGCCAAGGACCTGGGCAGCGCGGCGGTGGCGCTGGCGGTCGCGATGGCGGCGTCCACTTGGGCCGTCGTCTTATACAACCGGTTTTTCTAATTCAATCAAGGAGAACAGTATGACTTTACGCCTGGGCGACACCGCGCCGGACTTCGAGCAGGATTCGAGCATCGGCCGCCTCCGCTTTTATGACTGGGCCGGCGATTCGTGGGTGGTGCTGTTCTCGCACCCGGCCGACTTCACGCCGGTCTGCACGACCGAGCTGGGCCTGACCGCCAAGCTCAAGCCGGAATTCGACAAGCGCAACGTCAAGGCGATCGCGCTGTCGGTCGACCCGGCCGACAAGCACAAGGAATGGATCAAGGACATCGAAGAGACCCAGCAGACCGTGGTCGGCTTCCCGATCATCGCCGATGCCGATAAGACCGTCTCCGAGCTGTACGACATGATCCACCCGAACCAGTCGGCCACCGCCACCGTGCGCTCGCTGTTCGTGATCGACCCGGCCAAGAAAGTGCGCCTGATGATCACTTACCCGATGAGCACCGGCCGCAACTTCGACGAGGTGCTGCGCGTGATCGATGCGCTGCAACTGAGCGACGGCTACACGGTCGCGACGCCGGGCAACTGGAAGGACGGCGACGACGTCATCATCCCCTTGACCGTGCAGGATCCGGCCCAGCTGCAGCAGAAATACCCGAAAGGCTATACGGCGCCGCGTCCGTATCTTCGCTTGACGCCGCAGCCAAATAAGTAATTAGCAAACACGAGCTCCGCATAAGCAAATAAGGAAGCTGTCGTTTGGTTTACCGTCGAGTCCCTTTACCCTCCGTTCATACTGAGGGTAAAGCATGTCGATTACATATATTCTGTCTGGATTCGCCGTTGGCCTGCTGGTCGGCATGACCGGGGTCGGCGGTGGGTCGCTGATGACGCCGCTGCTGACCTTGCTGTTCGGCGTTGCGCCTTCGGTGGCGGTCGGCACCGATCTGGCGTTCGCTTCGCTCACCAAGAGCGCCGGCACGCTCACCCACCGGGCGCGCGGCACCGTGCAATGGAAGGTGGTCGGCCGCCTGTGCGCGGGCGCCTTGCCGGCGGCGCTGGTCGCCACGCTGGCGCTGCACCACTTCGGCCCGCTGAACGCAGCCATCGGCGGCATCATCCGCTACTCGATCGCCAGTTCCGTGCTGCTGACCGTGGTCGCGATCCTGTTCCGCAAGCGCATGCTGGACTGGGTGCACAAGCATCCCGAATACCAGCTGCAGGGCAGAGCGCTGACCGCCGCCACCGTGCTGGCCGGCGCGCTGCTCGGCACGCTCGTCACGATCTCCTCGATCGGCGCCGGCGCGATCGGCGCGACGCTGCTGGTCATGCTGTATCCCAAGCTCAGCCCCGCCGAAATCGCCGGCACCGACATCGCCTACGCGGTGCCGCTGACCGCGATCGCTGCCGTCGGCCACTGGTGGCTGGGCTCGATCAACTGGATGCTGCTGGTGACCTTGCTGGTCGGCTCGGTGCCTGGCATCACGCTCGGTTCCTACGCTGCCCGTGCCGTGCCGGAAGGTTTCCTGCGCGGCGTGCTGGCGATGACGCTGGCCGGCGTCGCCTACAAGATGATCGCTTAAGGAATCGCTCCGGGATCACTGCAAGACCGCTGCAAAGGCAGGGCGCGTATGGTGCCCGGACTTCTTGTTAGCGAGATGCTTGGCCGAATCTTATAGCCGAATCTTCTATGCAAATGAAGAACGTATCGTTTGCAATATACGTAACGCGTGAGATTATGCGGCGTTATTAGAAGAATTGGTAATAAGGAAGCCATGAACATATTCACAAGCCGCAGCAGCGCCAACCGGGTGATCCCCGGTTTCGGGCTCTCGCTCGGCTTCACGATCTTCTACCTCGCGCTGATCGTCCTGATTCCGCTGTCGGCGATCTTCCTGAAAACGTTTACGATGCATTGGGACGCGTTCTGGAACGCCGTCACGTCCGAGCGCGTGATGGCCTCGTATCGCCTGAGCTTCGGCGCGGCCCTGATCGGCGCCCTCATCAACGTCGTGTTCGGCGGCATCGTCGCCTGGGTGCTGGTGCGCTACCAGTTTCCCGGCAAGCGCATCGTCGACGCACTGGTCGACCTGCCGTTCGCGCTGCCGACCGCCGTGGCCGGCATCACGCTGACCTCGCTGTACGCGAACAACGGCTGGATCGGCAAATACCTGGCGCCGCTCGGCATCAAGGTCGCGTTCACGCCGCTTGGGGTGATCGTTGCGCTGACCTTCATCGGTTTGCCCTTCGTGGTGCGCACCGTGCAGCCTGTGCTGGAAGACGCCGAGCGCGAGCTCGAAGAAGCCGCCGCCAGTCTGGGCGCCAGCCCGTGGCAAACCTTCCGCCGCGTGATCCTGCCCGGCATCACGCCGGCGCTGCTGACCGGCTTTGCGCTGGCCTTCGCGCGCGCGACCGGCGAATACGGCTCGGTCGTCTTCATCGCCGGCAATATGCCGATGGTGTCCGAGATCACGCCGCTGTTCATCATCACCAAGCTCGAACAGTACGACTATACCGGCGCCACCGCGATCGCCGTGGTGATGCTGGTCGCATCGTTCATCCTGCTGCTGGCGATCAACCTGCTGCAGGCCTGGTCGCGCAAGCGCGCCGGTAAATAAGGGACCGACGATGAGTGCCGTACTCGACAAGATTGACAACAAGCCGGCCGCCGCCGGCGCCGCGCCCAGCAAGGCCACCAACACGCTCGAGCCGGGCTGGGTGCGCTACCTGCTGATCGCCGTGGCCCTGGTGTTCATGACGCTGTTTTTGTTCGTGCCGCTGGTGGCGGTATTCACCGAAGCACTGAAGGGCGGCTGGAATACCTACAAGGACGCCATTTTCGACGATGACGCCCTGGCCGCGATCAAGCTGACGCTGATCGCAGCGGCCATCTCGGTGCCGCTGAACCTGGTGTTCGGCGTGGCGGCGGCCTGGACCATCGCCAAGTTCGAGTTCCGGGGAAAAAGCGTGCTGCTGACGCTGATCGACCTGCCGTTCTCGGTCTCGCCGGTGATCGCCGGCCTGATCTACGTGCTGATCTTCGGCGCCCAGGGCTGGATCGGCCCGTGGCTGATGGACCACGACGTCAAGATCCTGTTCGCGGTGCCGGGCATCGTGCTGGCGACCATCTTCGTGACCTTTCCCTTCGTGGCGCGCGAACTGATCCCGCTGATGCAGGCGCAGGGCAGCGAAGAGGAAGAAGCGGCGCTGGTGCTGGGCGCGTCTGGCTGGGCCACCTTCCGCCGCGTGACGCTGCCCAACATCAAATGGGGCCTGCTGTATGGCGTGATCCTGTGTAACGCCCGTGCGATGGGCGAATTCGGCGCGGTGTCGGTGGTGTCCGGCCACATCCGCGGCGAGACCAACACCATGCCGCTGCAGGTCGAGATCCTCTACAACGAATACAGCTTCACCGCCGCCTTCGCGATCGCATCGCTGCTGGCGCTGCTGGCCCTGGTCACGCTGGCGGTGAAAGCCTTCATCGAATGGCGCCTCAACCAGGCGAAAAAAGAAAGTACGGAGCACTGAGCATGACGATCGAAGTCCAACACATCCGCAAGCAGTTCGGCCAGTTCACAGCCCTGGACGATATCTCGCTGCAGTTCGCCGACGGCGAGCTGACCGCGCTGCTGGGGCCTTCCGGCTGCGGCAAGACCACGCTGTTGCGCTGCATCGCCGGCCTCGAGTTCCCGGATTCGGGCCGCGTGCTGCTCGACGGCGAAGACGCCTCGGCGCGCCACGTGCGCGAGCGCCAGGTCGGCTTCGTGTTCCAGCACTATGCGTTGTTCAAGCACATGACCGTGTTCGAGAACGTCGCCTTCGGCCTGCGCGTGAAGCCGCGCGCCGAGCGCCCGTCCGAGGCGCAGATCCGGGAAAAGGTCAAGCGCCTGCTCGAGCTGGTGCAGCTCGACTGGATCGCCGACCGCTACCCGCCGCAGCTGTCGGGCGGCCAGCGCCAGCGCATCGCCCTCGCGCGCGCGCTCGCGGTGGAGCCGCGCGTGCTGCTGCTGGACGAACCGTTCGGCGCGCTCGACGCCAAGGTGAGGAAGGAACTGCGCCGCTGGCTGCGCCAGTTGCACGACGAGCTGCACGTCACCTCGATCTTCGTGACCCACGACCAGGAAGAAGCGCTCGAAGTGGCCGACCAGGTGGTCTTGATGAACAAGGGCCGGGTCGAGCAGCTCGGCACGCCGGCGCAGGTGTACAACCAGCCGGCCTCGCCGTTCGTGTATGGCTTCCTGGGCAACGTCAACCTGTTCCACGGCCGCGTCAACGACGGCGTGCTGGCCAGCGGCGACGCCACCTTCGCCGCCCCGGAGTACGCCAACGTGGTCAACGGCGAAGGCATCGCCTACGTGCGGCCGCACGACCTGGACGTCGAGCGCTACGCGCCGGGCCGGGAGGGCGTCGTGGTCAAGCTGCGCCGCGCGCACGCGATCGGGCCGCTGGCCCAGCTCGACCTGGAGCGCGCCGACAACGCCCAGCTGGTCGAGGCGACCATTCCGAACGAGCGCTTCCGTGAATTGAACCTGCGCGATGGCGAGACCTTGCTGGTCAAGCCGAAACGCATGCACGTCTTCGTCGATCAAAACGAACAGGGTGGGGGCATATGAATTTCCAGCAGCTGCGTTCGGTGCGCGAAGCCGCGCGCCGCAATTTCAACCTGACCGACGTCGCCAACGCGCTGTTCACGTCGCAGCCGGGCGTGTCGCGCCAGATCCGCGAACTCGAGGACGAGCTCGGTGTGGTCATCTTCGAGCGCAACGGCAAGCGCCTGACCGGCCTGACCGATCCCGGCAAGGGCATCTTGAAGATCATCGAGCGCCTGCTGGTCGAGGCCGAAAACCTGCAGCAGGCCAGCAGCGAGTACGCGGCGCAGGACAGCGGCACGCTGACCGTCGCGGTGACGCACACCCAGGCGCGCTATGCACTGCCGCAGGTGGTGCAGGCGTTCCGCGCCAGCTTCCCGGGCGTGCGCATCGCCCTGCAGCAGAGCGCGCCGGAACACATCGCCGAATGGGTGCTGTCCGGCCGCGCCGACATCGGCATCGCCACCGAAGGCCTGTCGGCCTTCCCCGACCTGGTGTCCTTCCCATGCTATCGCTGGAGCCACCTGGTGGTGGTGCCGGACGGCCATCCGCTATTGTCGAGCACGCCCTTGAAACTGGCCGACCTGGCCGAGTATCCGCTCATTACCTATGACGTCGGCTTCACCGGCCGCGGCCACATCGACGCGGCGTTCGCCGCCGCCGGCGTGAATCCGGACATCATGCTGACCGCGATGGATTCGGACGTCATCAAGCAGTACGTATCGCTAGGAATGGGCGTGGGCATCGTCGCCTCGATGGCCTTCGACCACGGGCGCGACCGCGGCCTGCGCGCGATCGAATCCTCGCACCTGTTCGCGCCCAACGTGACGCGCCTGGCGGTGCGCCGCGGCGCTTACCTGCGCGCGTACGCCTACGACTTCATCGAGCGCTTCGCCCAGGGTTTTACGCGCGCCGACGTCGAGAAGGCCTTGCAGGTGGCGGCGGTCGAGGCCTAAGCGGCGCTTTCGTCTGGACCAGCGCGGTGTCAGCGATGGCCGCCACCGCCATGACCGCCGCCGCCATGGCCGCCGCCAAATCCACCGCGTCCACCGCCGCCGGCACGCGGACCGCCGCCCCAGTGTCCACCGCCGCCGAGGCGAGGCCCGCCGCCCCAGTGCCCGCCGCCCGCGCGCGTCCCGGTCCAGGCGTGGCCGCGATTGCCATAGCCATGGTAATAGCCCGGCGCGCCACGGTAGCCGCGGTAACCATGGTCACGGAAGCGGAAGTCGAGCGCCAGCGCCGGGCCGTAGTAGCCCGGGCCGTAGTAATCGTAGTAGGGATCGCCGTAGCCGTAGCCGTAGTAGGGCGCGGCCGGATAGGCTGTGACCGGCGCCGTTGCATACGCCGGATAGGCGGGATAGGCCGGGCCATAGGTCGCGCAGCCGGATAAGGCCGCGCAGGCGGCGAGCGCGCACACGAAGCGGCCTGCCTTGGCAAATCGAGGGGTGGTCATTGCACGTTCTCCCTGTCCTGTTTCCACTGTATATCGGGATGGAAGGCAAGTTTGCAATTACTTTCGGGCGCCAGCCGATGCACGCCTTGTCGGACGTATTTACGGATCTTTACATTGCTTGACTGCGTTTAACGCCGGGCCGCACGACAATTGCTCTCGTTCAACACAGAGAGAGCACCATGGAACACCAGCACAATAGCCTTGCCGAAGACCTCGAGCGCCTGCTCGCCACCGATTCCGGCCGCCGCCGTTCGCTGCGCTGGCTGCTGGCCGGTGCCGGCGCAGCCTCGTTACCCTTGGTCGGCTGCGGCGCCGGATCCTCCAGCAGCGCCAGTGCCACCAGCGCAACGGTCGCCGCTTCCAGCAACACCTCGAGCGGCGCCACGACCGGAACCGCCACCAGCGCCAGCTGCGCCGTTATTCCCGAAGAAACCAATGGCCCCTACCCGGGCGACGGCACCAACGGCAATGGTAGCGGGATCGTCAACGCCTTGACGCTGTCCGGCATCGTGCGCAGCGACATCCGCACCAGCGTCGCGCCGGGCAGCGCCACCGCGCCCGGCATTCCGATCACGCTGAAATTGAAGATCGTCAACGTCGGCAGCAACTGCGCCAGCGCGGCCGGCGCCGCCGTCTACGTCTGGCATTGCGACCGCGATGGCAATTACTCGCTGTATGCCAGCGGATTGACCAAGGAAAATTCTGCGCGGCGTGCAGGAAACCGACGCCAATGGTGTGGCCACCTTCACCAGCATATTCCCGGGCTGCTACGCTGGGCGCATGCCGCACATCCACTTCGAGGTGTACCCGAGCCTGGCCAAGGCGACAGGCGCCGCCAACCGCCTAAAGACCTCGCAGCTGGCATTTCCGGTTGCGACCTGCAACGAGGTCTACGCCACCAGCGCCTACAGCCACAGTGCGCGTAATTTCGCCAACATCAGCTTCGCCACTGACAATGTTTTCAGCGATGGCGTCACGCTCGAAATGGCAACCGTCACCGGCGACCAGGTCTATGGTTATGTCGTCACGCTGACGGTGGGCGTGGCCTTCTGAAGGTGCGCGTGGCCTTCTGAAAGGTCGCGTCACTGGCCGGGATTGGTCCAGCGCGCATGGATCGCATCGATCTGCGCGTTGACCTCGTCCGGCAGCGTGAGCTGCTCGGCATCGATGTTTTCCTTGAGCTGATCAAGGTTGGTCGCGCCGATGATGGTCGAGGCCACGTTCCAGCGGTTGTAGCACCAGGCCAGCGCCATCTGGGTGGGCGTGAGGCCGTTGGCGCGCGCCAGCGCCGCGTATTCGCGCACCGATTCGAACACGGCCGGACGCAGGTAGCGCGGGCTCCAGGTCGGCGGGAAGATCGTCAGGCGGCCGACCGCCTTCGGATCGTCGATGTACTTGGCGCTCAGCTGGCCGAAAGCGAGCGGGCTGTAGGCCAGCAGGCTGACCTCTTCGCGAAAGCACGTTTCGTCCAGCAGCGTGGTTTCGAACGCGCGCGCAGTCAGGTTGTACAAATTCTGGATGGTGGCGATGCGCGGCAGGCCGTGGATCTCGGATTGCTTGATGAATTCCGACACGCCCCACGGGCTCTCGTTCGACACGCCGATGTGGCGGATCTTGCCTTCCTTGACCAGGTCGGCCAGTGCGCCCAGCGTCTCTTCGACCGGGATGCTCGGGCGTTCCTTGGTCGGATCAAAACTGTTGGAACCGAAGATCGGCACGTTGCGGCTCGGCCAGTGCAGTTGGTACAAGTCGACGTAGTCGGTCTGCAGGCGTTTGAGGCTCTCGTCGAGCGCGGCGCGCAGGTTGGCGGCATCGTGGTTCTGGCGGCCGCAGCGGATCCAGGTCTGGTTCGGGTTCGGACCGGCGGCCTTGGTGGCCAGCACGATGCGGTCGCGCTTGCCGCTCTTCTTGAGCCAGGTGCCGATGAAGCGCTCGGTCGAGCCTTGCGTCTCGGCGCTGGGTGGGACCGGGTACATCTCGGCGGTATCGACGAAGTTGATGCCGCGCTCCAACGCATAGTCGAGCTGGCTATGCGCATCGGCCTCGGTATTTTGCTGGCCGAAGGTCATGGTGCCCAGGCACACGCGCGAGACGGCCAGGTCGGTCCTGCCCAGTTTATGCATTTTCATTCTTGCTTCCTTCTTTCTGGGCGAGCAGGGCGTCGGCGCATTCGCGCACCAGCGCCGGACCGCGGTAGATCAAACCGCTGTACAGCTGCACCAGCTTGGCGCCGCCCTGGATCTTGGCCTGCGCGTCCTGGCCGCGCAGGATACCGCCCACGCCGATGATCGGGACGGCGTCGCCGACTTCCTTGTACAGCGCGCGGATCACGATGTTGGACAGGTTGAACACCGGCGCGCCCGACAGGCCGCCTTGCTCGGCCGCATGGCGCATGCCTTCGACGTTGCGCCGGTTCAGCGTGGTGTTGGTGGCGATCACGCCGTCGATCTTGTGGCGCAGCAAGGCCGCACCGATGTTGCGGATCTGGTCGCCGTCGACGTCGGGCGCGATCTTCAGCGCCAGCGGCACGTAGCGGCCGTACTTGTCGGCCATGCGCGACTGTTCGTCCTTGAGCCGGGCCAGCAGGCCGTCCAGTTCGGACGCGTCCTGCAACTGGCGCAGGTTCTTGGTGTTGGGCGAGGATATGTTGACCGTCACGTAGCTGGCGAACGGATACACCGCGCGCAGGCATTCGAGGTAATCGTCGGCGGCGCGTTCGATCGGCGTGTCGGCGTTCTTGCCGATGTTCAGGCCGAGCACGCCCTGTTTTTCCTGGTAAAAGCGCGATGCCTGCACGTTGGCGACGAAGGCGTCGACGCCGCCGTTGTTGAAGCCCATGCGGTTGATGATGGCGCGCGCGGCCGGCAGGCGGAACATGCGCGGTTGCGGGTTGCCGGCTTGCGCGCGCGGCGTCACGGTGCCGATCTCGATCGAGCCGAAGCCGAGCGCGGCCAGGCCGTCGATGTAGGCGCCGTCCTTGTCCAGGCCGGCCGCGAGGCCGACCGGATTCGGGAAGGTGATGCCCATGACCGTGCGCGGATCCGGCTTCGGCTTCTTGATTGTGCCGGTCAGGCCGAGCCGCTCGGCGCGGCACAGCATGGGCAAGGTCAGGTTGTGGGCCTTCTCGGCATCGAGGGCGAACAGCAGGGGGCGGGCGAGTGCGTACAGGGACATGTTGGCCTAGTCAGGGTTTGGCGACATTTTAACCTGCACAGTTACGATGCCGTACATTCCCATCGAGCCGGATGGGCTCAGCGCTCCAGCACGCCCCAGACGCCGTCGATGCGCGCTTCGAGCGGGCGGAAATTGATCTTGTACGCCATCTTCGGGCTTTGCTCGATCCAGTAGCCGAGGTAGACGTAGGGCAGGTTCAGTTCGCGCGCCTGCTCGATCTGCCACAGGACGTTGTAGGTGCCGAACGAGGCGCCTTCGACGTCGGGATCGAAGAAGGTGTAGACCGAGGACAGGCCGTCCGACAGCACGTCGATGATCGACACCATGCGCAGCAGGCCGTCCGGCTCGCGGAACTCGACCAGGCGCGTATTGACCCGGCTTTGCAGCAGGAATTGCGCGTACTGGTCGCGGCTGTCCTGGTCCATGCCGCCGCCGACGTGGCGCGTGGTCTGGTAGCGCAGGTAGAGCGCGTAATGCTCGTCCGAGAACGACAGGTTGGCCACCGTCGCGCTCAGGTTGCCGTGGCGTTTCCAGGCGCGTTTCTGGCTGCGGTTGGGCGTGAAGGCCTCAACCGCGACGCGCACCGGGATGCAGGCGCGGCAGCCGTCGCAGTAGGGGCGGTAGGTGAAGATGCCGCTGCGGCGAAAGCCGTTGCGCACCAGCTCGGAATAGACGTCCGCATTGATCAGGTGGGACGGCGTGGCGACCTGCGAACGCGCCTGGCGCGTGTCGAGGTAGCTGCACGGGTAAGGCGCCGTGGTGTAGAACTGCAGCGTCGAAAAAGGCAGATCGTTAAGGTGCGTCATGCAAAGGCTCTCGAGACGACAGGTTTGCGACCATTGTAGCCAAAGACGCGGGCGCGCACCGTTAGGTGATCAACGGAGGCGCGACTTCCCAGCGTGTGATCGGCGCTTCGTCGATGGCCTTGCGCAAATGGTCGAGGAAGTCGCGGCGCGCGATCGGAAACGCGCCGAGCGAGGCCAGGTGCCCGGTCTCCTGCTGGCAGTCGAGCAGGCGCACGCCGTGCCCGCGCAGAAAACTCACCAGGTAGGCCAGCGCCACCTTGGACGCATCCGAGACGCGCGCGAACATCGACTCGCCATAGAACATGCGGCCGATGCACACGCCATACGCGCCGCCGACCAGTTCGCCGTCCAGCCACACTTCCGACGAGTGCGCGTGACCCATGCGCTGCAGCCCCGTATAGCCGGCGATGATGTCTTCGGAGATCCAGGTGCCGGGGCCATCCTTGCGCGGCGCGGCGCAGGCGCGCATCACCGCTTCGAACGAGGAGTCGAAGCGCACGTCCCAACGGCCGCCCTCGAGGCGCGAGCGTTCGACCTTGCGCAGGGTTTTTTTCAGGCTGTCGCTGACCTTGAAGCGGTCGGTGTACAGCACCATGCGCGGATCGGTACTCCACCACAGGATCGGCTGGCCTTCGGAAAACCAGGGAAAGATTCCTTTGCGGTAGGCCTGCAGCAGGCGCTGCGGTGACAGGTCGCCACCGGCCGCCAGCAGCCCGGGCGCATCGGTGGTCAGCGCCGTGGACACGTCGGGGAAAGGCGTATTCGCCTCGAGCCAGGGGATCATGGTCGGTCCGGTGGAAAAGGCAGGATCAGTCGGGTTGTTCGGGGGCCGGATCGTCGGCGAGCATGCGGCGCGTGATGTCGCGCGTGTGGAAGCCGTAGCCGCCCTGGCCTTCGCGCATGCGCGCGCGGTCGGCGAAGAACAGTTCGAGCGTGGTGACGATGGTCGGGAAGGCCAGGTCGTCCCAGGGAATCTCGTGCTCGCCGAACAGCTGTACGTCGAGGCTCTCGATGCCGGGCGCGAAATGCAGGTCGCGCAGCGTGGCCAGGTAGAACAGGTGGACCTGGTGCACGTGGGCCACGTTGAGCAGCGTGAACAAGTTGCCGAGTTCGATGTTGGCGCCGGCTTCTTCCTCGGTCTCGCGCAGCGCGGCCTCGGCCGTGGTTTCCTCGTTTTCCATGAAGCCGGCCGGCAGCGTCCAGTAGCCGTAGCGCGGCTCGATCGCGCGCTTGCACAGCAGCACCTTGCATTGCCCGTCCTGTTCCCACACGGGGATGGAGCCGATCACCATTTTCGGATTCTGGTAGTGGATCGTGCCGCAATTGGTGCACACGTAACGCGGCCGGTTGTCGCCTTCGGGAATGGCTACCGTGACCGGAAACGCGCACTCGGAGCAGAATTTCATGGAAAAAGAAGGTTATGAACTTGCCCTTACTTTACACCGGTTTGCCCCTGCTGTGCCGCCATACAGAGGGGCGGCCGGGAGTGGGTTTGCCTAAACCGGGCAAGCGCTGTATAATACGAACCATCAGACGCGGGGTGGAGCAGTCTGGCAGCTCGTCGGGCTCATAACCCGAAGGTCACAGGTTCAAATCCTGTCCCCGCAACCAAATTCCGAAGCCGCTGATCCTGTTCTGGATCAGCGGCTTTTTCGTTTGTGGCGCGCCGGTCCCGGCGTGCTCGACCTGTCTCAAGCTTCGTCCCTCTCCACGCAACCTGCGCCGACCAGCCCGGTCGAATCATTGTCGGCTACCACGTCGGCACCCGTATGTTCTGTATGTGTTCTGTAAGTTTTCTATATGTATCTGTATGGATTGCGGAGCTGAACGATGATTACTGTTGAAGACATCAACGAAGCATGGGGCTGGTGCGGCCTGAACGCGGTGGCGGTGATGGGCGAAAACGCCTTCGGCAACCTGATCATCCGCGACGAGGACGGCGCCTACTGGCGCATCTCGCCTCAGGACCTGTGCTGCGAACCGGTGGCCGAGGACCGCGCCGCGCTCGACGCCCTGTCATACAACCAGGAATTCCTGAACGACTGGTACATGCCCGAGGAAGTGCGCCTGGCCGAATCCATCCTCGGCCCCTTGAGCGCCGGGCGCAAGTACTGCCTCAAGATTCCCAGCGCGCTGGGCGGCCGTTACGGGCGCGACAATCTGGCGATGGTGCCTTTGTGCGAGCTGATCCGCTTTTCCGGCGAAGGGGCGCAGCAGTTCGAGGGTATCCCGCTGCTCAACTGAAGCGTTCAGAATGCCTTCAGGATCCCGATTTGAAACAGGTCGCGGTCATCGGTCTCGCGCAAGGTCTTGACACGGTTGAAGTTGATGAATACTCGCGTCCCGCGCGACAGCGTGTGCTCGGCCTGGAGGGTGATCAACAGGTTGCCGCGGATGTGGCCGCTGGGGTCGGCATCGTGGGAGTGAATGTCTTCGCGCCGGTTCATGGCCGCGTACGGGCCGGCGCCGGCGCTCATCGCGAACCACGGCGTGACCTGCTGCACGTACCACAGCTGGGCGGCCACGCCACGGCGGTCGACCCGGACCTGGTCGTCGCCCTCGAACAGGAACTTGGCCGAGGCCGCCCAGTGCTTGAAGTCGCCGTCCAGGTAGCGCCGGGCTTCGAGGGTGCCGGAGGTAGCGCCGCGGGTGCCCGACATGTTCGTGATCGAACGGCCGACCGAGCCGCCCAGCCACAGCGGCGTCTTGACCGGGTCGGTGGCCGGATCCTGGGTGGCCGGGCCGAACTGGCGGCCGACGCCCAGCATCAGCGCGTCCGAGCGATGCACATGGGTCATCTGCACGTGGTTGTAGCCGAGGCGCAGATGGGTGCCGGGCTGCGCCCACGGCAGCGCGTAGCGCAGGGCCGCGCTGACCAGCAGGCCCAGGTGCGCGTCGTCGAGCTGGCGCCCATCGATGACGGTGGTGTTCATGCTGAGGTAGGGGCCGAGGCCGAGCTCGCCGGTGAGCCGCGCATCGAATGCATGCACGGCCAGCGCCTGCAGCGCGAAGCCGTCGCGGTGGTTGTTGTCCGGATGGCCTTCGTTGTAGTGAACGAAATCGATGCGGCCGGTGCCGAAGGGCAGTTCTTCCTGGCGCCCGACGCGCGCTTCGAAGGTGCGGCCGCGCATCCATTGTTCACCGCTGGCGTTGCCGCCATGGATGCGGCCGTTGCCGAATCCGATCGACAGGTAGGCGCCGTGGTCGGTGTCTGCCTGGATATCGGGCTGGGCGTCGGCCAGGGCCGGGCCGGCGCAGCCCAGCAGCAATGGCAGCAGGCCGGAAAGAGTTCGCAGGTTCATCGCATCCTCGCTCGTGAAGGCTCTGAGGCCAGTCTGCGCAGGGTGGATGAGGTCGCCTTGAGGGGCGTCAGGCAGACATGCGATGCGGAGTGATTACGGCGCCAGGCTGGCCCACAGGTAAGCTGCCGCCATGGTCCGGTGCGGACGATAGGCCTCTAGCCACGCCTCGGCCTCGGCGATCGAGGGGCGGGCGGCGCTGCCGAGCAGGCGGCCGATGGCGCTGCGCACGGCGACGTCGCCGTGCAGCGAGCAATCAGGATAGCCGTAGCCGCGCAGCAAGGCGTAATTCACTGTCCAGGGGCCGATGCCCTTGACGGCCAGCAGGCGCGCGCTGACGGCGGCCGGGTCGCCAGACGAGTCACCGGACGTATCGAGCGCCAGGTCGAGCGCGCCGTCCGCCACCAGACGGGCGAGGCGCAGCAGCGTCTCGGCCTTGGCGCGCGAAAATTTTCGGCTGGTCAGTCGTTCGATATCGAGGCGGGCCACGTCGGCCGCTTCCGGATAGCACCACAGTCCGCTTGGATGCGCGCGCCCGGCCTGCTCGATGAAGCTGCGCCGCAGCGCAATCGCGAACGGCAGGTTGATCTGCTGGCCGATGATGGCCCAGGTCAAGGCTTCGAACACGGTGGCGGCCTGGATCACGCGCAGGCCCGGCTGGCGCGCGACCAGCGGCGCGAACAGCGCGTCGTCCCCGACGCGCCGCGCAAATGCGGCCGGGTCGATGCGCAGGCCGAGCATGCCGGTGATCGCCTCGCGCGCCCGCGCGAGCAGGCGCGCGTCGCCGGCGTCGCCGGCGTCGCCGGTGTCAATGAAGCAGTTGGCCACGCCCGCATCCGCGTCGATGCCGACCTCGAGCACGACCGCCACGCCGTCCAGCAGCACGCCCTTGCGGATGCGCTTGCCCTCGACCTGCTCGGCCAGCGCCTGCGCATCGCGGCCGTGAAAGGCGAGCGCATCCTGCACCCGGTAGCCGGGCGGCAGCGCGATCGTCGACGCTTCAGGCTTCATTGCCGGGCGCCGCAACGGTGGCTGCGGCGCGCTTGATGCGCGGCGTGAACCCGGTCACCAGCGCAGTGCCGAGCAGCACGACCGGCGCGCCGACCAGCGTGTACCAGCCGACCGTCTCGCCCAGGAACAGCACGCCCCACAGGATGCCGAAGATCGGGTTCAGGAAAGTCACGGTCAGGGCCGAGGCGGCGCCGACTTCGGCGATCAGGCGGAAGTAGACCAGGTAGGCGATGCCGCTGCACAGGATGCCCAGCGCCAGCACGGCGGCGGCGATGCCGGGCGTCGGCGCGCCGCTCGGCGGAAAGAAGGGCAGCACCGGCAGCACCATGATGGCCGAGCTCCACATCGTGCCGTGCGCGTTGGCGAACGGCTCGACGCTCTTGGCCGAGCGCGCGTAGACGCTGGCGATGCCGTAGCACAGCGCGGCGGCCAGCGCGGCCGCGGTCGCGATGCCGGCGCCGGCGCGCGCCGAGACATGGTCGAAGCCGACCAGCAGCGCCACGCCGACCGTGCCCAGCACCAGCCCGAGCGCGGTGCGCGCGCTGATCGCCTGGCGTTTCCAGACCGCGCCGACGATGGCGCCCCACATCGGCGCGGTCGCGTTCAGCACCGATTCCAGCGAGGCCGAGAGCACCTGCGCGCCATACGCAAACAACAGGAACGGCAGCGCCGAGTTGAAGAAGCCGAGGATGAAGTAATGCTTCCAGTGCTCGCGCAGTTGCAGCTTCTTGCGCAGCACCAGTCCGACCGCGGCCAGGAACAGCGCCGCCAGCAGCACGCGGAACTCGATCAACACCGCCGGCCCGAGCGTGGGCGCGCTGATGCGCATGAACAGGAAGGAGCCGCCCCAGATGGCGGCGAGGGAAATCAGGCGAAGCAGGTTGGCGGTGTTCATGGCGGCGATGGTCGGCGGCTTGGTGCGGGCCTGCATCCCGGTTCTTGCGGTCGAATCGGGATGCCGGATTGGCGAATCTGCAATGATACAAAAGAAAAGGACCGCGAGTGCGGCCCTTTTTGGATCCTGCAGGCGCCCGCTTCAGGGCGCCGGATTCAAGGTGCTGGATTCAAACCACTGAGTTCAAGGCGTCAAAGGCCGCTTGGCGGCGCGCTTGGCTTTGATCTCGGCCTGCGCCTTGTCGATGGCGGCCAGACGCGGCGCCAGCGCCGGGTGGTTGGCGCCGTAGCCGTTCAGCACGCCCGGCGGATAGGTCTCGGCCAGGCGCTTCCAGAATGCCGCGGCGTCGCTCGTGTCGTAGCCGCCGCGCGCGGCCAGGTACAGGCCCAGTCGCGTGGCCGCGGCGTCCATCTCGGGCGTCATCGGCTTGACGCCGCCGCTGCCGATCAGCAGCGAGGTATCGGGCACGATGCCCTTGAGGTTGTCGATGATGCTGCCGAGCGTCGCGTTGTTGCGCTGCGCCGCGGCGTGGCCGAGGATGTTGTGCGCCATCGCCGTGGCCAGCACGTAGGCCAGTTCGTCGTCGTCGCGCGTGAAGTTGATCATGCCGCGCGTGACCAGCACGCGCGAACCGTCGGCGTAGGCGTTGACGTTGTCGGCGTTGCCCAGTTCGATCGCGAAGGCGCAGGCACGCGTGACCGGGATCGTCAGGTTGCGCTCGTTGCCGCGGCGCTCGACCGTCATCGGCAGGCTGGCGCTCTTGCCGACGATCTGGCCGAACAGGGCGCCGATCTGGCTCAGCGCGCGTTCGCCGGTCGGGGCAGGCTTGCCGCCGGCGGCGATCAGGACGTCGCCGTTCTGCAGGCCGGCGCGTGCGGCGCCGCTGCCGGCCAGCACGCCAGTCACCTGCAGGCGCTCGTCCATGCCGAAGGCCAGGTGCGCGGCCTGGTTGTAGTCGCCCGGGTAGGACCAGCGGTTCTTGAGCGTGAAGCCGAGCAGGTTGCGCGTCTGGTTGCGGCACAGGTCGGCGTTCTGGATCAGCAGCGGCGCGGCGACCTTGTACAGGCGGTCCTGCAGGTTCGCCATCTTGGTCAGCGTCTCGGCTTCGGCACTTACCTGATTGCTCAGGGCCGGCGCTTCGGCCGCACGCGGCGGCATGCCGGGCAGGGTGGGCGCGGGCGGCGGCGACTGGGTCGCGCAGGCAGACAGCAGCAGGGCGAAGCAGGCGCCGAGGATCGGCGCTGCGTGCTTTCCAAGACGGATCAAGGTCATGTACGGGTCCCTTATGTTGTTGGTTTTGTTCGGCTTTGTTTACTGCTTGCCGGTGCTGCCGAAGCCGCCGGCGCCGCGGTCGCTGGCGTCGAACTCGTCGACGACCTTGAACGCCACCTGCAGCACGGGCACCACCACCAGCTGCGCCAGGCGGTCCAGCGGCTGCAGCGTGAACGCCGATTGGCCGCGGTTCCAGGTCGAAACCATCAGCTGGCCCTGGTAATCGGAGTCGATCAAGCCTACCAGATTGCCGAGCACGATGCCGTTCTTATGGCCGAGTCCGGAGCGCGGCAGGATCATCGCCGCATAGCCCGGATCGGCGATATGGATCGCCAGGCCGGTCGGCACCAGCGCGGTCTGGCCGGGCGCCAGGGTCAGGGGAGCGTCGATGCAGGCGCGCAGGTCGAGGCCGGCGCTGCCCGTGGTGGCGTAGGCCGGCAGGAAGTCGCGCATGCGCGCATCGATGATTTTCAGGTCGATGGATTTCATTCTTGGTTCAAGTAATACAGGGAATGTAGAGACTCAAGCCAACAGCGAGCGCTTCTCCAGGCGCTTGGCGATCTCGGACACCAGCTGGCGCGCCAGCGACAGCTTGGTAGCTTGCGGCAGCACCGTGTGGCCGCTGTCGTCGAACAGCACGATCGCATTCTCATCCTGCCCGAAAGTTTGCGGACCAATATTGCCAACGAGCAAAGGAATGCCTTTTTTCTCGCGCTTGACGGCGCCGTATTCGATCAGGTTTTCCGACTCGGCGGCAAAGCCGACGCAATACGGCCAGCCGCTGATCGACGTGGTGGCGGCGACACTGGCCAGGATGTCCGGGTTCTGCGCAAACTTCAACTCCGGCGCATGGCCGTTCGCGTCTTTCTTGATCTTGTGGGCGCTGACGTTCTCGACGCGCCAGTCGGCCACCGCCGCCACGCCGATGAAGACGTGCTGGCCATCGACCCGCGCCATGACCGCATCGAGCATCTGCTGGGCGCTTTGCACGTCGACGCGGCGTACGCCATGCGGAACGTCCAAGGCGGTCGGCCCGGACACCAGCGTGACCTCGGCGCCGGCCTCGCGCGCCGCGCGCGCGATCGCATAGCCCATCTTGCCGGACGACAGATTGGTGATGCCGCGCACCGGATCGATCGCCTCGTAGGTTGGCCCGGCCGTGATCAGCACGCGCTTGCCGGCCAGGACTTTGGGCTGGAATGCCGCGACCAGTTCCTCGAGCAGCTGCTCCGGTTCCAGCATGCGGCCCATGCCGGTCTCGCCGCAGGCCTGGGAGCCGGCGGCCGGTCCGAGGATGGCGACGCCGTCCTCTCTGAGTTGCGCGACGTTGCGTTGGGTCGGCGCCTTTTCCCACATCTCGACGTTCATGGCCGGTGCCGCCAGCAGCGGCACGTGGTGCGGGCGCGCCAGGCACAGGGTGGAGAGCAGGTCGTCAGTCGCGCCGTGGGCCAGCTTGAACAGGAAATCGGCCGAGCAGGGCGCGATCAGGATCGCGTCGGCGTCGCGCGTCAGGTCGATGTGCGCCATGTTGTTGGCGATGCGGCCATCCCACTGGTCGGTGAAGACCGCGCGGCCGGACAGCGCCTGCATCGTCACCGCGCCGATGAAATGGGTGGCGGCCTCGGTCATCACGACCTGCACCTGCGCGCCTTCCTTGACCAGGGCGCGGCACAGCTCGGCGGCCTTGTAGCAGGCCACGCCGCCCGACAGGCCGAGGACGATCTTCTTGCCGTTCAAGTCCATGCTCATTGCTCGCTCAATGTTTATTCACGCGGCGCAGTTCGTCGAAGATGAACAGGATCGCGCCGATTGTGATGCCGCTGTCGGCGATGTTAAAGGCGGGGAAGTGGCCCACGCCGCGCCAGTAGAAATCGAGGAAGTCAATCACGTGGCCGTAGGCGAGGCGGTCGATCAGGTTGCCCAGGGCGCCGCCCATGATCAGGGCCAGCGCCCAGCAGAACATGCGCTGGCCGGCGTGACGGCGCAGCAGGTAGATGATGAAGCCGACCGCGGCCACCGCGATCGCGCTGAACAGGTAGCGCTGCCAGCCGTTCTGGCTGCCCAGGAAGCTGAACGCGGCGCCCGGGTTATACGCCAGCACCAGGTTGAAGAAGCTGGTGATCGGCTTTTCCTCGCCGTGCATGAGGGTGCGCGTGATCGTGATCTTGGTGATCTGGTCGATCAGGATCACGATGAAGGCGATGCCGAGCCAGGGTGCCAGGCTGGCGTTGCCGCCGCTGCTGCGGGAGACGGGGCTGATGGTCGATTTCTTTTTAGTGGCCATGAGATGGTGGTCGGATGGAGACAAAAGGCCGCCTGCGCGCACGATGACGCGCAGGCGGGGCCTGCATCGATCAGGCGAAACGGCGCTTTTCGCCGCTGCCGAACAGGTTCGCGGTGCAGCGTCCGCACAGGCCCGGGTGGGCCGGGTCGTGGCCGACGTCGCGGCGATAGTGCCAGCAGCGCTCGCACTTGGGGGCGTCCGACGGCGTTACGGCGACCGCTTCCTCCGCTTCCTCGGCGACCTTGTCGACGGTCGCGGCCGAGGTGATGAAGACGAATTTCAAGTCGTCGTCCAGGCTGGCCAGGGCATCGTACTTCGCGCCGGCGGCGGCCAGCGTGAGTTCGGCCTGCAGCGAGGAGCCGATCGCGCCGGAAGCGCGCACTTCTTCCAGCTGCTTGGTGACGTCGGTGCGCACCGCGCGCAGCAGCGCGTACTTGCCCAGCAGCGCTTCACCATCGGCGATGGCCGGGAACTGCCACAGCGTCTGGGTGAAGATGGTCTCGTCGCTGTCCGCGAAGGCCTGTTCGCCGGCGAACACGGCCCAGGCTTCCTCGGCGGTGAAGGACAGGATCGGCGCCATGATGCGCAGCAGCGCGTGGGCGATGTGCCACAGCGCGGTCTGGGCCGAGCGGCGCGCGACCGAGTCGACGCCGGTCGTGTACAGGCGGTCCTTCAGGATGTCGAGGTAGAAGCCGCCCAGGTCTTCCGAGCAGAAGTTCTGCAAGCGCGCGACCACCGGGTGGAACTCGTAGCGCTCGAAGCTGGCGGCGATGTCGGCCTGCAGGCGTGCGGTTTCGGCCATTGCGTAGCGGTCGATCTCGAACATCTGCTCGACCGGAACGGCGTTGGTCGCAGGATCGAAGTCCGAGGTGTTGGCCAGCAGGAAGCGCAGCGTGTTGCGGATGCGGCGGTAGGCTTCGGTGACGCGTTTCAGGATCTCGTCGCCGATCGACAGCTCGCCGGTGTAGTCGGTCGAGGCGACCCACAGGCGCAGGATGTCGGCGCCGAGGGTGTCGCTGATCTTCTGCGGCGCCATCACGTTGCCGAGCGATTTCGACATCTTGCGGCCCTGTTCGTCGACCGTGAAGCCGTGCGTCAGCAGCGCCTTGTACGGCGGCGTGCCGTTCAGCATCGACGAGGTCAGCAGCGACGAGTGGAACCAGCCGCGGTGCTGGTCCGAACCTTCCAGGTACAGGTCGGCCGGGAACGCGGACTGGTCCTTGTGCGAGCCGCGCAGCACCGTCTGGTGAGTCGAGCCGGAGTCGAACCAGACGTCGAGCGTGTCGCGGTTCTTTTCGTAGATCTCGGCTTCATCGCCGAGCAGTTCGCGCGCATCTAACTGGTGCCAGGCTTCGATGCCGTGCTCCTGGATGCGCTGGGCGACCTGCTCGAGCAGCTCCGGCGTGCGCGGGTGCAGCGCGCCGGTCTCCTTGTGGATGAAGAAGGCCATCGGCACGCCCCACTGGCGCTGGCGCGACAGGGTCCAGTCCGGACGGTTTTCGATCATGCCGTGCAGGCGCGCCTGGCCCCACTC
>Ga0308160_10000807_pt1 | contig 51807 bp, 49 predicted proteins | sample PhyFR1_FD_201036 | JGI IMG/M metagenome (GOLD analysis project Ga0308160, IMG submission 201036) | Phyllosphere microbial communities from UC Gill Tract Community Farm, Albany, California, United States - DLSLF.R1 | ecosystem: Host-associated > Plants > Phyllosphere > Unclassified | place: USA...
GAGCACCTGGCCGAAGGGCGAGTGGATGGTGCGCACGATCAGCGCGAAGCCGCCCACGAAGATCGCCAGCACCACGTAGTACAGGGTCAGGTCGTTGGACAGATCCAGTCCGAACAGGCTGCCGCGCGGGACGCCCTGCAGGCCATCCTCGCCGTGCGTGAAGGGTGCGCGCAGCGCCGCAAAATACACCATCTGCGCCAGCGCCAGCGTGATCATCGAAAAGTAGATGCCTTGGCGGCGGATCGCCAGGCCGCCCATCACCAGCCCCAGCACGCTGGATGCCAGCACCGCCAGCAGGATCCCGACCGGCACCGGCAGGCCCAGCGTGGTCAAGGCATAGCCGGCCACGTAGCCACCGGTACCGAGGAAGGCCGCATGGCCGAAGGACAGTAGGCCCGTATAGCCGATCAGCAGGTTGAAGGCGCAGGCAAACAGGCCGAAGCACAGCAGCTTCATCAGGAACACCGGGTAGGCGAACATCGGTGCGGCCAGCGCCAAAGCGAGCGCCACCATGCATAAGATTTTCTTGTTCATCTCACTTTTCCTTGCCAAACAGGCCGGCTGGGCGCAGCAGCAGCACGATCACCATCACCACGAACACCACGACTTCCGAGCCTTCCGGGTAGAACACGCGGGTCAGGCCTTCGATCACGCCCAGGCCCAGGCCGGTGAGGATGGAGCCGAGGATCGAGCCCATCCCGCCGATCACCACCACCGCGAACACGACGATGATCAGGTTCGATCCCATCAGCGGCGTGACGTTGATGACGGGCGCCGCCAGCACCCCGGCCAGGCCGGCCAGCGCGACGCCGAAGCCGTAGGTCAGCATCACCATCATCGGTACGTTGACGCCGAAGGCTTCGACCAGTTTCGGGTTCTCGGTACCGGCGCGCAGATAGGCGCCGAGCCGCGTCTTCTCGATCACGAACCAGGTGCCGAGGCAGACCGTGATCGACGCCGCCACCACCCATGCGCGGTAGTTCGGCAGGATCATGAAGCCCAGGTTGGTGGCGCCGGCCAGCTGCTCGGGCACGTCGAGGGTCTGGCCGGACACGCCGTAGAAGGAGCGGAACACGCCTTCCAGCAGCAGGGTCAGGCCGAAGGTCAGCAGCAGGCCGTACAGGTGATCGAGCTTGTACAGCCAGCGCAGCATGGTGCGCTCGATCACGATGCCGAGCAAGCCCACCGCCAAGGGCGCGAGCACCAGCATCATCCAGTAGTTCAGGCCGAATTGTGTGACGCCGATATAGGCCAGGAAGGCGCCGACCATGTACAGCGCGCCGTGCGAGAAGTTGATCACGTTGAGCAGGCCGAAGATCACGGCCAGGCCCAGCGACAGCATCGCGTAGAAGGAACCGTTGACCAATCCGAGCAGCAGTTGGCTCATCAGGGCTTGCAGGGGAACGCCGAAGAATTCCATCACACCCCCAGCAGTTCGGTCAGCACCGGCATCCTGGCGTCCAGGTCTGCCGCGGCGATGGTTTCGACGATCTGCCCATGCTCGATCACGTAGAAACGGTCCGCCAGCGGCGCCGCGAAACGGAAGTTCTGCTCGACCATCACGATGGTATAGCCTTTCTCCTTGAGGGTGGTGATCATGCGCGCCAGCGCCTGCACGATGACGGGCGCCAGGCCTTCCGAGATCTCGTCGAGCAGCAGCAGGCGCGCGCCGGTGCGCAGGATGCGCGCCACCGCCAGCATCTGCTGCTCGCCGCCGGACAGGCGCGTGCCCTGGCTGTGGCGGCGCTCCAGCAGGTTCGGGAACATCGCGTAGATCTCGTCGACGCTCATGCCCTTGCCGGCGTCTAGCACAGGCGGCAGCAGCAGGTTTTCCTCGGTCGACAGCGAAGCGAAGATGCCGCGCTCCTCCGGGCAGTAGCCGACGCCGAGGTGGGCGATGCGGTGGGTCGGCAGGCCGATCGCCTCGACGCCGTTGATCTTGATGGAACCGGTACGGCGGCCGGTCAGGCCCATGATGGCGCGCAGGGTGGTGGTGCGGCCGGCGCCGTTGCGGCCCAGCAGGGCCACCACTTCGCCCGGCTGCACGCTCAGGCCGATGCCGTGCAGGACGTGCGATTCGCCGTACCAGGCCTGCAGGTTGCCGATCTCGAGTGCGGCGCTCATGCCTGTACTCCCATATACGCTTCCATCACCTGCGGATTGGCCGAGACCTCGGCATAGCTGCCCTCGGCCAGCACGGCGCCGCGCTGCAGCACCGAGATGCGGTCGCAGATGCCGGACACCACGCTCATGTTGTGCTCCACCATCAGGATCGTACGCCCGGCCGACACCTTTTCGATCAGCGCCGTCACCCGGTGCACATCTTCGTGGCCCATGCCCTGCGTCGGTTCGTCCAGCAGCATCAGTTCCGGCTCCATCGCCAGCGTCGCCGCGATCTCCAGCGCGCGCTTGCGGCCGTAGGGCAGGCTGGCGGTGACCTGGTCGGCAAAGCCGGCCAGGTCGACCTCTTCTAGCAGCTGCATCGCGCGGCCGTTCAGCACGTCCAGCGAGCGCTCGCTGCGCCAGAAGTGGAAGCTGGTGCCCTGGGTACGCTGCAGGCCGATACGCACGTTCTGCAGCACCGTCAGGTGCGGAAAGACTGCCGAGATCTGGAAGGAGCGGATGATGCCCATGCGCGCGATCTGCGCCGGCGCCGCCGCCGTGATGTCGCGGCCATTGAACAGGATCTGCCCGGATGTCGGGGTGAGGAATTTGGTGAGCAGGTTGAAGCAGGTGGTCTTCCCTGCCCCGTTCGGCCCGATGAGCGCGTGGATATGCCCACGTTCGATCTTCAGGTCGACGCCGCTGACCGCCGTAAAGCCTTTGAAAGCTTTGGTGAGCTTGCGTGTTTCGAGTATGACGTCTGCCACTCGCGCCTCCGTTTTTTCATCTGTCGATGAATTGTTTTTTTAATCATACACGGGAGGATTCTACGCAACAAGCGTGAAGAAAGCGATCAGCGGCGGCGCCAGGTCATCCAGCGTTCCTTCCCGGCGAAAACCGGGATGGAATCGGCGACGGGATCATCGGCGATGCAGTCGAAATGCGGCGCCAGCAGCGCATCGAGCTGGGCGCGGGCGATGCCGAACGGCGGCCCTTTCGGCACGTCGTCGAAAAAGAAGTAGCCGGCCAGCAGACCGCCTGGCGCCAGCAGCCGCGCCCAGCGTTCGGCGACCTCGGGCCAGCGCGCACGCGGCAGCGCGCACAGGAAGGCCTGTTCGTAGATCAGGTCGAGCGGCTTTGGCGGGGTGTAGCCGAAGAAATCGGCCTGCACGATGCGGTCGGCCCGCGCCCCTGCCAAACCTTTGGCACGCGCCACCGCGACGGGCGAAAAATCGATGGCGGTGGCATCCCAGCCGGCATCCAGCATCAGCGCCAGTTCGTAGGCGGAGCCGCAGCCGGGCACCAGCGCAGTCAGCGGCTTGGACGACTGCGCCACGAAAGCCCGCAGCGCAGCCGGCGCACTGCCCCGGTCCCAGGGCGTGAACTGGCGTTCGAAGCGCTCGTCCCAGAACGCGGGCGTCAGCGGGTCGCGGCTGGCAAAGTCCGGCATGGCGTCAGAAGCGGACGAAGTGCATTGCCGCCAGGCCCACCACCGCGATCGCCGTGACGGAGGCGAGGAAGGCCAGCAGCCGGTTGGTGCGGCGCTGGTTCTCCACCAGCTTGTACATCAGGTCGCCCATGTCGAGGTCGCTGTGCGCGCGCTTGTGCAGCACCTGGTGCGCCAGGCGCGGGATCTGCGGGAAGATCTGGGCGAAGCGCGGCGCCTCGTCGCGCAAGCGCTCGACGAAGCCGCGCCAGCCCACCTGGTCGGCCATCCAGCGCTCCAGGTAGGGTTTCGCGGTCTTCCACAGGTCGAGGTCCGGATCGAGCTGGCGACCCAGACCCTCGATGTTGAGCATGGTCTTCTGCAGCAGCACCAGCTGCGGCTGGACCTCGACGTTGAAGCGGCGCGAGGTCTGGAACAGGCGCAGCAGCACCTGGCCGAAGGAGATGTCCTTCAATGGGCGGTCGAAGATCGGCTCGCAGGTGGCGCGCACGGCCGCTTCCAGCTCGTCGACGCGGGTGTCGCGCGGCGCCCAGCCGGATTCGATGTGGGCTTCGGCCACGCGCTTGTAGTCGCGGCGGAAGAAGGCCAGGAAGTTCTGCGACAGGTAATCCTTGTCGAAGTCGTTCAGGGTGCCGACGATGCCGAAGTCGAGCGCGATGTAGCGCCCGAAAGTCGCCTCTTCCACCGACACCAGGATGTTCCCGGGGTGCATATCGGCGTGGAAGAAACCGTCGCGGAAGACCTGGGTGAAGAAGATTTCGACGCCGTCGCGCGACAGCTTTTTGAGGTCGACGCCGGCCGCAACCAGGCGGTCGGTCTGCGAGATCGGGATGCCGTTCATGCGCTCCATCACGATCACGCTGCTGGAGCAGTAATCCCAATACATCTCCGGGACCATCAGCAGGGTCGAGTTGGCGAAGTTGCGGCGCAACTGGCTGGCCTGGGCGGCCTCGCGCATCAGGTCGAGTTCGTCGTGCAGGTACTTGTCGAATTCGGCGACGACTTCGCGCGGCTTCAGGCGGCGGCTGTCCGGCCACACCTTTTCGATCAGCCTGGCCGCCATCTGCATCAGCGCCAGGTCTTCGTCGATGGTCGATTTCATCCCCGGACGCAGCACCTTGACCGCGACTTCCTTGCCGTTCTTGAGGGTGGCGAAGTGGACCTGGGCGATCGAGGCCGAGGCCACCGGGGTGCGTTCGAAAGTGGCGAACAGCTGGTCCGGCGGCGCGCCGAGCGAGCGTGTGATCTGGGCGATGGCAAGGTCGGAATCGAAGGGCGGCACGCGGTCCTGCAGCAGCGACAGTTCGGCCACGATATCCGGCGGCATCAGGTCGGGACGGGTCGACAGCACCTGGCCGAACTTCACGAAGATCGGCCCCAGCTCTTCCAGCGCCAGGCGCAGGCGGATCGCACGCGGCGAGGTGATGCGGCGCCAGAAAAACATGGTGTTGATGAAGCGGGCGGTGCGCGGCACTTGCAGGCCGGACATGGCGATCTCGTCGAGACCGTGTTTCGTGAAGACTGTAAAGATCTTCAGCAGGCGCAGGAATTTCAGAATCATCAGCTATCCGATTGTGGGTCCGGGTGCGGGAGTGCCGGAACGGCGGCGGCGCTGCGCTGGGCCCGCTGTTGTTCCAGTTTCTGCTCCAGTTTGGCGATGCGCTTGGCGCTGCGCTCGACGTCGTCGCGCAGGCGGTTCACGTCGTCCGCGAAGGCATCGACGGACGCCGGGCGGATCAGCACGCGGCGCTCCTCGAGCAGGAATTCGGCGACGTTTTCGGCCAGGCGGCGACCGGCCCCGGTTGCGTGCGACACCGCCGCGCGCGCGCCGCCCACCAGGCGGGTCGCGGCGATCGGGCCCAGAAAGCGTTCGAGGTCATGCTCGGCATCCCAGCGCAGGCCTTTCGACAGCTGGGAGATGGTGTTGGCGAACTCGGCATCGCCCTCGATGCGCACATAGGAAAAGGCGCGGTCGCGGTTCTGCAGGATCAGCGGCAGATCGCCCGGCTTGACGTGGATGGTCACGTCCGGCACATCGCCGGCCGCGGCCGCTTCCAGCATGCCGTCTTTGGCCACGCGCATGCACAGGCGCAGGTGGCCCATGTCGATGCACGCAACCTTGCCGGCGCGGCGCATCAGGGTATCGCGCGCCCAGGCTTCCTGGGCCAGCAGGTGGTTGATGGTCGCTACGCTGAGAAAAGAAGGAGTCGATGACATTGAGGCTTGCGTTCAAAAAAAAACCGCCCTGCGTTGGGCGGTTCGATCTTACCAGTTCGCCGAGGCACAAACCCGGCGGCACGAATCGTTATGGCAAAAAAATTGCCAAAAAGCTTACGTTATCTGTTGGATGCCCGCCAGTACCCAGCCACCGTTACCGTTCAGCGGCTTCGCCAGGTTCCACACCTCGACGTAGGGCTCGGCCTGCGCGCCCGGGGCGTTGCGGATCATGCCGTTGAACTGCACGCTGGCCAGGTAGTCGCGCTCGGTGGTTTCGATGCCCAGCAGCTGGGCGTCGATCGAGACGACCTCGGTGTAGTCCTGCTGGCCGCCGCGTTCCTGGATCTGCAGCTGCAGCTCGGCAAACACTTCCGGCGCAGTGAACTCGCGCAGGTCGGCGGTATCGCCGCGGTCCCAGGCCGCCTGCATGCGGATGAAGGACGCTTTCGCATGGCGCAGGAAGGCCTCGGTATCGAAGCCGGCCGGCACGCCCCATTGCTCATGCCCGGCCTGCTTGTTCAGCGAGACGTTCGAGGTCGGCTGGCTGTAGCCGCCGGCGTAGTTGTTCGGGGTGTTCGGCTGCCAGCCCTGGTTCAGGCCCGAACCGATTTCCGGGGTAGCCGTAGCCGGCACCGGGTTCTGGTTGAAGCCCGAGAACTGCGTATTCGAGGGCGTGGTCTTGCGGCGGAACATGCGCACGACGAACATCACGGCGAACACCAGCAGCAGGATCATCAGGATCGAAGACAGCGCGCTGGCCATGGCGCCGCCGATGCCGAAGTGCGAGAACAGCGCGCCCAGGCCCAGGCCCAGCAGCGCGCCGCCCAGGACGCCCTTCCACATGCTCGGACGGCGCTGCGGCACCTGCGCAGGGGCCATCGGCGGCGGCGTCTGGCGCTGGTAGCCCGGCTGCTGGTACGGCGCCGGCGCGGGGGCCGGGGCCGGCGCGCGCATGCGGCTGACCGACGAGGACTGGCGCCCGAAGGAACGGCCGCCGCCCACCGGGCGCGCGAATGCATCGGCAACGAAGGACAGTGCGGTCACCGCGATCATCGTGCTGGCCAAGAATTTCTTCATCGTGGACACCTCAAAGTTTGATGCCGGTGTGCAGTGCGGCCACACCAGCCGTCAGGTTGTAGTACTGCACGCGTTCCAGGCCCGCCGTTTCCATCATGGACTTCAGCGTTTCCTGGTCCGGGTGCATGCGGATCGATTCAGCCAGGTAGCGGTAGCTCTCGGCATCGCCCGCGATGCGCTGGCCCAGCCACGGCAGCACCGAGAACGAATACACATCGTACGGCTTCTGCAGCGGCGCGGCCACCTTCGAGAACTCCAGCACCAGCAACTTGCCGCCCGGCTTGAGCACGCGGCGCATTTCCGCCAGCGCCGCATCCTTGTGCGTCATGTTGCGCAGGCCGAAGGCCACGCTGACGCGATCGAAGTAGTTGTCCGGAAAGGGCAGCTTTTCCGCGTCACACAGCAAGGTGGGGGTCACTAGACCTTTATTCAATAGACGGTCGCGGCCCACCCGCAGCATCGATTCGTTGATGTCGGTGAGCCAGACTTCGCCGCTCGGCCCGGCCTGCTTTGCAAAGGCCTTGGCCAGGTCGCCGGTGCCGCCCGCAATGTCGAGTACCTTGAAGCCGGGACGCACGCCCGCCTGGGCGATCGTGAAGGTTTTCCAGATGCGGTGCAGGCCGCCGGACATCAGGTCGTTCATCACGTCGTACTTCGACGCAACGGAGTGGAAAACCTTGGCGACCTCGTGGACCTTGTCGTCTTCGGAGACGGTCTTGTAGCCGAAATGGGTGGTGTTGGTCATATGCTCTGCCGATTTGATCTTTCTGCATTATACAAGTACGCGCGGGATGCATGAGTGACCGTAGCGAGCTCAACTAGCACAAGCAAACTCAACGTGCAAGTCGGATCGGCGGACCATCGTGTAGTTCCAATGAGCGCGTTGAGATATCTCATTGGTGAAATACCCAGGAAACGTAAGTTGGGCGGGCTGACGAAACCAATCCCGAGGAGGATGTCATGCCTGGTCTGGATATCAATACCCTGTCGACGGAACTCAATCGCGTGAACGCACGCTGGCAGGCGCGGGACACCCCGCAGTCGGCCCTGGACGATATCCAGAAGCGGGCGCTGCTTGGCGTCGTCCGGGACGATGCCGCCCTGGCGAGAGCGATGGCGCCCAGCGCGGGCGCACCGCCGGTGGCGTCCTTTGCGCCGGCGGTGGACTGGCGCAACCATGGCGGCAATCACGTCACCTCCGTCAAACACCAGAGGAATTGCGGTTCGTGCGTGTCGTTCTGCACGACGGCCGTGGTCGAATCCATGGCCTCGATCGAGCGCGGCAAAACGCTCGACCTGTCCGAAGCCGACCTCCACTTCTGCTCGGCCCACGGCGCGTCCTGCGGCGGCTGGTGGCCGGACGCTGCCTATGCCGAAATCAGGGCGCGCGGCATCGTCAGCGACGCGGCCTTTCCCTACATGCGCGCCTTCGACGAACCGCCGCGTGAAGATCCCGCAACCCACCTGTGGATCCCGCATTGCGTCGCCGTGGACAACCGGAATGCGAGCGCGGTCAGGATCTCGAGTTCGTCGACGCTGTCGAATGTCGTCGACCGCAAGAATTACCTGAGCAACGTCGGTCCCTGCTCGGCCGTCCTGCACGTGTTCGACGATTTCTATTCCCATGGCAGCGGGGTCTACCACCATGTGACAGGCGCCGATTTCGGCCTGCATTGCGTCGAAGTGATCGGCTACTCCGAGGCGGAAGGCTGCTGGATCTGCAAGAATTCCTGGGGCACCGCGTGGGGCGACAGCGGCTTTTTCAAGATCGCCTATGGTGAGGCCGGCATCGATACGGAATTCCCGTTCTGGACCGCGCAGGGCGTGGTCCTGCCGCTCAGCGCCCAGGCCGCAGGCGATCCCGTCGCCTACACTTTCACGAACGAGGCGAGCCAGCTGCTCGAACAGCACAATCTGTTCCGCGACACCGATGGCCACATCCAGGCGCTCTGGTTCAACTTTGCCGAGGGCTGGCATCGGGAAGACCGCAGCCTGCTGCCGGGCACGCCGGCGGCGGTGGAAGATCCCTGCGTCTACACCTTCACCGAGCCAGGGAGTGGATTGCTCGAGCAGCACAATCTGTTCCGCTCCGCCGACGGTCATATTCATGCCCTGTGGTTCAACTTTGCCGAAGGCTGGCACCACGAAGACCGCAGCGCACTGGTGCCGGGCGTTCCGCCTGCCGTGAGCAGGCCGCATGCCTATGCCTTCGTCGGCGGCGGCGTGGTCGAGCAGCACAACCTGTTCCGTTCCGCGGACGGCCACCTCCACGCGCTGTGGTTCAACTTCGCCGAAGGCTGGCACCACGAGGACCGCAGTACCTTCTTCCCGGGCATCCCGGTCGCCTTGGGCACGCCCTTCGGCTACGCCTTCGTGAATAACGATACCGGCCTGCTCGAACAGCACAATTTGTTCCGTTCCGCCGACGGCCACATCCACGCCTTATGGTTCAATTTTGCCGAAGGCTGGCACCACGAAGACCGCAGCACGCTGCTGCCGGGCATCCCGCCCGCGGTCGGCGATCCTTTCGGTTACGTGTTCATAGGCAACGGCGTGGTCGAACAGCACAACCTGTTCCGCACCGCGGACGGTCACATCCACGCGCTCTGGTTCAACTTCGCCGAAGGCTGGCACCATGAAGACCGGACTACGCTGCTGCCGGGCGTCCCGCCCGCCGTGGGCGATCCCTTCGGCTATACCTTCATCAACAAGGCGACCGGCCTGCTCGAGCAGCACAACCTGTTCCGCACGGCAGACGGACACATCCACGCGCTCTGGTTCAACTTTGCCGAAGGCTGGCACCATGAGGACCGCACGGCTTTCTTTCCCGGCGTCCCCGCAGCGATCGGCGAACCTGTCGGCTATGCCTTCACGGGCAATGGCATCGTTGAGCAGCACAACCTGTTCCGCACCGCGGGCGGCCACATCCACGCGCTGTGGTTCAATTTTGCCGAAGGCTGGCACCACGAAGAGCGTAGCTGATCGATAGGAGAAAAAGGCCCGGCATGACATCTTCGGAAACGATCCGCGCCGCTGTCGGCGCCGAGTTCACCGTGCGCCTGGTATCGGGCGCATCGGCCGGTTACGTCTGGGAAGTCGCCGGTGAGCCCGCCGGCATCAAGCTTCTGGAACGGCGCGTCGGCAACGTGCCCGGCAGGGACGCGCCGGGCGATCCCGTTGCCCAGGTATTCCGGTGGCAAGCACTGACGGCGGGACAGCACCTCATCCACTTTGTGCTGAAACCGCGCTGGGAAACGACACCCACGTCGACGCACATTGTCACTGTCGAGGTGTACTAGAAACAACATTGCGTGGCCCATCGCCCATACTGCTGAGCTGTTGTCGCGGAAATAACAACACTGTAAAAAATTTTATTTCAATCGTGCAGCACACTGTTAAAAATTTGCTTATAGTGATCCAGCTTTGTTGAGTTTGCCACGGCGGAGACCGCGGGAACAGGCAAAGTTTTGGACAATTCCTTTAAAGAGAGAAAAGACATGGCGACTGGCACTGTGAAATGGTTTAACGATTCCAAGGGCTTCGGCTTCATCAAGCCGGATGATGGCGGCGACGATCTGTTCGCGCACTTCTCGGCGATCAACTCGGCCGGCTTCAAGTCCCTGGCGGAAAATCAGCGCGTCAGCTTCGATATCACCACCGGCCCGAAGGGCAAGCAAGCTGCGAACATCCAGCCGCAGGCATAATTGCCGACCAGCCGGTTTCAGCCGGCATAAAAAAAGCGCCGTGCAGTTTCGCCGGCGCTTTTTTCGTTTACTTTGCCTGGACGTGTCTTGTTCTATCTTGAAGAAGCCTTGAACTTGCCCGGACTAAATAAAAGTCCATCGCGTGCTGGCCGCATCCATTGAGCGTACACTCGAAAGCTCAAGCGCTGTCCGGCAAAAGCAAATCACCGCCAACAGGACGCGCAGCAGTACAGGGTACCGTGCGGAACTTTGCCGGACTTCGGCATGCTGAAAGCATGATCTTCGCCTCCCTGCTCATCACGCTCTACCGGGAGGCCATCATGCGCCATCACCTCACAGCAGTCTTCAACAACCGGAGCGATGCCCAGCATGTGCTGGACGAATTGCTCGTCGCTGGCTATCCGCGTGCCGGCACCACGCTTGTCAGTCCGCCTGCTGCCGGCGGCGCCAGCCATGACCTGGACGCCGGCCCGGGTGGCGCGGTAAGGCGGGTATTCGAGCGCTTGTTCGGGTCCAGGCCCAAGCCTGCCGACAGTGAGGACGAACCGGGTTCCCTGCCAGGACGCCACGTGATCAACGTTCGCGCCGCCACCGAACTGGATTCGGCACGCGCCATCGGCATCATCGAGCGTTTCAATCCTGTTTATATCGAAGACCGGCAAAAATAAACCGGGCGTCTTTCAGCCACATTTACGAGTCGTAACGAACGACGTCGCTGTCGATTGCAGGCTATGATCTATTTGCTTTGTGGCAGACCGACCGACTAGCCTGCACACCGACAAAGCCTTCGGCTTCAACACCGTTAGTGCTACGTACGCCAGTGTGTTCATGGACTGAACAGGCTATTGGCGCACCCCCAGACCATCGCAGCAGCAGGCGTCGCACATGGCGTCTGCTCTCCGAGTCCTATCGAGCGGCTTGCAGCTCCCTCATCCGATCATGGCAGGTGCCAACAGAGGCGCTCCCTGGCGTGGTCGCAGTCAATGCGACGCAACCCTGTAAAGGTATTCCATGTATCCCTATCCTGAAGCAGTCAGCCCTGCCGCCCGTTCACACCTCGACGCCCAGTTGGCCTTCTTTAACGAGATGTCGAAAACCATGACGCAATCCTTCCAGAACCTGCTCGACCTGAACATGCGGGTGAGCCGGTCATTTCTGGAAGAGTCCGGCATCACCAGCCAGCAGATGCTGGCCGCAAAAAGCCCCGCCGACGCGATCTCGATCGCCGTGGCACGCGTGCACCCCGCTTCGCAAAGTCTGCTTGCCTATCATCAAGAGGTCTCGAAGGCTGCAGCGGACACACAAGTCGAGCTGAACCGGGTGTCTGAAAAACATGTGCAGGAAACCTCCCGCACCGCAAGCGGTCTGGCGGATGAAGTCAAACGCGCAACGGCGGACCAGACCGAGCGCAACGTTCGCCAACAACAGGACATGGCGAAGCGTGCCGGCGATGCGTTCGAGTCTTTCCAGGGGAACATGCAAAGCGGACAATCCGGCCAGTCTGCCCAGTTCGAGCAGTCCGTCCGCGACGCGCAAGCGGTCCGTACGCCCCAGCCTGGCCAACCGGGCCAACAGCCCGAGCGCAAAGGCAGCATCAAGCCCAACAGCTGATTGCAGCCCGGTCAATCAACGTGTTGTCATGACCGCCCCAGGGGCGGTTTTCGCTTTTGTCAGCCGTATTTCAGTGCTGGTGTCCGCAGCCGCTGGCCGCCTTGGCGGGCGCCCCCGGCAGCACCGTGCCCGGCGCCCGTCCGCTGTCGCCTTCGAAGCCGGCTGCATGCAGGCGCTGCAGGTAATCCTGCCACAGTGCTTCCTGTTCGCTGCCCAGCTTGTACAGGTAATCCCAGGTAAAGATGCCGGAATCGTGGCTGTCGGTGAACAGCGGCTTGATCGCGTAATTGCCGACCGGCTCGACGCCATGGATGCCGACCTCGCGCTTGCCGACCTGCAGCACTTCCTGGCCCGGGCCGTGGCCCTTCACTTCGGCCGAGGGGGAATAGACGCGCATCAGTTCGAAGGGAATCGAAAAGGCGGCGCCGTCGTCGAAGGCGATTTCCAGCACTTTGGATTGCTGGCGGATGGTGAGATTGGTAGGCGTGCGCATAGTCCGGCTATTTTACTGCTTCGCGAACTTGCGCTCGATTGCCTGCTTCAATTGCGGCAGCAGCGCCCTTCTCTGCGCCAGCACCGCCTCGTCGGTGGAACGTGCCGCCTGCGCCCATACCGGCGCCGGGAAATGCGCGTCGTCCGCGTAGCGCGGGATCACGTGCCAGTGGAGGTGCGGCACCACATTGCCCAAACTGGCCACGTTCACCTTCAGCGGCTGCATCACCTCGCGCACCGCCTGCTCCAGCTTGAACACGGCCTCGTTCAGCAGCAGGCGGTCGGCGTCAAGCAGGTCGCTCACTTCGCGCACGTGCTCGTTCCAGATCACGCGGGCGAAGCCGGGATAGTTCGGCTCAATCGCCAGGATCACCGAAAACTTCTCGTTCGCGACCACTTTCGACGAAGCCGCCAGTTCGCACAGCTCGCAGCCACTTACACGCGTCATACCAGCACCCTTTCGATACCGCCGTTGTTCGCATTCGCCACATAGTTCGGCAGCCAGTTCTCGCCCAGCAGATGGCGCGCCATCTCGACCACGATGTAGTCGGCCGTGGTGCCCGAGTCGTCGTTGTAGCGCGACAGGCCCTGCAGGCAGGACGGGCAGCTGGTCAGGATTTTCACATCGCCCTTGAAACCGTCGGCGCGCAGTTTATCGGCGCCCTTCTCCATCTCTTCTTCCTTGCGGAAGCGAACCTGGGTCGCGATGTCCGGACGGGACACCGCAAAGGTGCCCGACTCGCCGCAGCAGCGCTCGTTCTTCTCGATCTTCACGTTGTCGGCGGTCTGGATCAGCGCGTTCACGGTCTTGGTCGATTCCTGCAGCTTCATCGGCGTGTGGCAGGGGTCGTGATACATGTAGCGCGTTCCCGTCACGCCCTCGAGCTTGACACCCTTCTCCATCAGATATTCGTGGATATCGATAAGGCGGCAGCCCGGGAAGATCTTGTCGAACTCATAGTTCGCCAGCGAGTCGTAGCAGGTGCCGCAGGACACCACGACCGTCTTGATGTCGAGGTAGTTCAGCGTGTTGGCCATGCGGTGGAACAGCACGCGGTTATCCGTCACCATCTTGTCGGCCTTGTCGTACTGGCCGGCGCCGCGCTGCGGATAGCCGCAGCACAGGTAACCCGGCGGCAGCACGGTCTGCACACCCACCTCCCACAGCATCGCCTGCGTCGCCAGGCCCACCTGCGAGAACAGGCGCTCGGAGCCGCAGCCCGGGAAGTAGAACACGGCCTCGGTGTCGGCGTTGGTCTGCTTCGGATTGCGGATGATCGGGATGACCTTGTCGTCCTCGATGTCCAGCAGGGCGCGCGCCGTTTTCTTCGGCAGGTTGCCCGGCATCTTCTTGTTCACGAAGTGGATCACCTGCTCGCGGATCGGGGCCTTGCCGGTGGTCGGCGGCGGCGCCTTGGTCTGCTCTTTCGCCACCGCCTTCAACAGACTGGCGCCCATGCGCTGGGCCTTGTAGCCCCAGCCGATCATCGCCTGGCGGGTCGCGTTGATGGTGGTCGGGTCGGTCGCGTTCAGGAAGAACATGCCCGCGCGCTGCGCCGGCTTGAAGCTGCGCTTGTCCATTTTGCGCAGCAGGTTACGCATGTTCATCGAGACGTCGCCGAAGTCGATGTTGACCGGGCACGGCGTCACGCACTTGTGGCACACGGTGCAGTGGTCGGACACGTCCTCGAATTCTTCCCAGTGCCGGATCGAGACGCCGCGGCGGGTTTGCTCTTCGTACAGGAAGGCCTCGATCAGCGCGGAGGTCGCGAGGATCTTGTCGCGCGGCGAGTACAGCAGATTCGATTGCGGCACGTGGGTCGTGCAGACCGGCTTGCACTTCCCGCAGCGCAGGCAGTCCTTGATGCTGTTGGCGATGGCGCCGATATCGCTCTGCTGCATGATCAGCGATTCGTGGCCCATCAGGCCGAAGGACGGCGTGTAGGCGTTGGTCAGATCGGCCGCCACCGCGCTCGTGTTCAGCAGCTTGCCCTTGTTGAAGCGGCCTTCCGGATCGACGCGCTGCTTGTAGTCGCGGAACTCGGCGATCTCTTCGTCGGTCAGGAACTCGAGCTTGGTGATGCCGATGCCGTGCTCGCCCGAGATCACGCCGTCGAGTGAACGCGCCAGCTTCATGATGCGTTCGACGGCCTTGTGCGCATCCTGCAGCATCGCGTAGTCGTCGGAGTTGACCGGCAGGTTGGTGTGCACGTTGCCGTCGCCGGCGTGCATGTGCAGCGCCACGAACACGCGCGAACGCAGCACGCGCTGGTGGATGGCGGTGGCTTCGTCGAGGATCGGCTTGTAGGCCGCGCCGTTGAAGATCTGGCGCAGCGGCGCGCGGATGTCCTGCTTCCACGAGACGCGCACGGTGTGGTCCTGCACCACGTCGAACAGGCGCGCCTGCGGCTGCTCGTTCAGGCGGCGCTCGAAGCTCTCGTAATGGCTGTCGAGGCCGAATTCGGCCAGCTTCGGCAGAGCGTCCTTCAGCGGCTGGTCGAGATTCGCCAGCAGCCAGCCCCAGCGCGCGGCGGTCTTCGCCAGCAGCTCGTCGGCCTGCTGCGGACGGTCGCCCAGGATCTCTTCCTTCGAGACGCCCTCGCCGGTCGCATCGTCGGCCTTCATGACTTCCAGCGTGCCCGAGGTGACGTAGGCGTGCAGTTCCTCGACCAGCTGCAGCTTGTTCTTGATCGACAGCTCGATGTTGATGCGCTCGATGCCGTCGGTGTATTCGCCCATGCGGTTCAGGGGAATGACGACGTCTTCGTTGATCTTGAAGGCGTTGGTATGGCGCGCGATGGCCGCGGTGCGCGCGCGGTCCAGCCAGAATTTTTTCCGCGCTTCGGCGCTGACGGCGATGAAGCCTTCGCCCACGCGGGTGTTCGCCAGGCGCACCACTTCCGAGGCCGCCTGCGCCACCGCGTTCTCGTCGTCGCCGACGATGTCGCCGAACAGCGCCATCTTCGGCAGCGTGCCGCGCTTGGATTTCGTGGCATAGCCGACCGCGCGCAGGTAGCGCTCGTCCAGGTGCTCGAGGCCCGCCAGGCGCAGGGTTTCGAATTCGGGCTTGCCGTTCCTGGGCAGGCTGTCCAGGTAATCCTTGATCTCGACGATCGACGGGATCGCGTCGCGTGCCTGGCCGAAGAATTCCAGCGCCACGGTGCGTGTGAACTTCGGCATCTTGTGCAGGATCCAGCGGGAAGACGTGATCAGGCCATCGGTCCCTTCCTTCTGGATGCCCGGCAGGCCGGCCAGGAATTTGTCGGTGACGTCCTTGCCCAGGCCCTCCTTGCGGAAGCGGCGGCCTTCGATGCTGAGCATCTCGGTGCGGAAGGGTGCGCCCTTGGGAGCGCCCTTTTCCGACGGATGCGTCCATTCGAGCTTGAAGGTCGCGACCGGCGCATCGTGGATCTTGCCGAGGTTGTGGTCGACGCGGGTCACATCCAGCCAGTCGCCGTTCGGATCGACCATGCGCCAGGAGGCCAGGTTGTCGAGCGCCGTCCCCCACAGCACGGCCTTCTTGCCGCCCGCGTTCATCGCGATATTCCCGCCGATGCAGGAAGCGTGGGCCGAGGTCGGATCGACCGCGAACACGAAGCCGGCCTTTTCGGCGGCCTGCGAGACGCGCTGCGTGACCACGCCGGCGCCGGTGTAGATGGTCGCGTAGTCGCGGTCCAGGCCCGGCAGGCGGCTCATCTCGACTTCGCCCAGGGCGATCAGCTTTTCAGTGTTGATCACGGCCGACATCGGCGTGAGCGGAATCGCGCCGCCGGTATAGCCGGTGCCGCCGCCGCGCGGGATGATGGTCAGACCGAGTTCGATGCAGCCCTTCACCAGGCCGGCCATCTCGTCTTCGCTGTCCGGCACCAGCACCAGGAAGGGGTACTCGACGCGCCAGTCGGTGGCGTCGGTCACGTGCGAGGTGCGGTGCATGCCGTCGAAGCGGATGTTGCGCTTGTCGGTGTAGCGGCCCAGCACGGACTTGGCGCGCTTGCGCAGGTCGTACATCTCGCGGAACTCGCGGCCGAAATCGTCGACGGCCTTGCGCGCCGCTTCGAGCAGCTGTTCGACGGCGTGGCTGCGCGCCGCGCTGGTAGCAGGATCGGCGTTGTCGTTGCCGTCCACCGTCAGGCGGCGCTTGTCGACTTCGGCCAGACGGTGATGCAGGGCCTCGATCAGCTTGGCGCGCCGCTTCGGGTTGTCCAGCATGTCGTCCTGCAGATACGGGTTGCGGCGCACCACCCAGATGTCGCCCAGCACCTCGTACAGCATGCGCGCCGAACGCCCGGTCTGGCGTGCGCCGCGCAATTCGTCGAGCAGGCGCCACGAAGACTCGCCCAGCAGCCGGATCACGATCTCGCGATCGGAGAACGAGGTGTAGTTGTAGGGGATCTCGCGCAGACGGGCGGGCGCGTTCTCTTCGAGCAGGGCGTGGATATTGGCAGGTGCGTTCATGGGCTATCGGAGGCTGACGAACTGACGCGTAGTGGACAGTCATTCTAGCTTATTGCGATGCACCACGCTGCGCGGCGAGCGATTTTTACAAGGCCGGTTTAGCACAAACGTCGGCAAAACGGCCTTCCATGCAAATTTCCGATGCACAAAAGCAGCTTTTTGCAGCAAAAACTCGGCTCCGTGATCAGGACGGCACTTTATCCACGCTGGGTGCTCCAGGCCCGGTAGCGCCGGGTCAGACGCAGGCTGCGCAACTGGTCCAGCAGCAGCGTGAAGATTGGGCTGTAGTTCGCCGGGCTGTAGTTCGAGAGTGCGCCACCGCCCTGGGCCAGCGCATGCAGCCGGCGCCGTACCAGCGCCATGCGCGCCAGGCTGACCAGTGCCTTGTCGCGCCAGGTGACGTCCGGCATGGCGGCCAGCGGTTCGCGCCCCGCCTGCCACTGGCGCGGCAGGTCCGGCACCGCAGCCAGCGCCGTGCCCATGCCGACGATGGCGACGCCGCCCTGCACCACCTGTTCGGCAATCGCACGGCGCGCGATGCCGCCAGTGGTCATCAGGGGCATGGCCGCCACCTGCGCCAGGTCGCGGGCGAATTCCAGGAAATAGGCTTCGCGCGCGAGCGTGCGGCCGTCGGCGGTGCGGCCCTGCATGGCCGGGCTTTCGTAGCTGCCGCCCGAAAGTTCGACCAGGTCGACCTGCTCCGCATTCAGCATCGCCAGCACCTGCTTCGCATCGTCTTCGGAAAAGCCGCCGCGCTGGAAGTCGGCCGAATTCAGCTTGACCCCGACGCAGAAGCCCGGCGCAACGCGCGCCCGCACCGCGCGCACGACTTCGATCAGCAAGCGCGCGCGGTTCGCCAGGCTGCCGCCCCAGGCGTCATCGCGGCGGTTCGCCAGCGGCGACAGGAACTGCGAAATCAGATAGCCGTGCGCCGCGTGGATCTGCACGCCCGTGAAGCCGGCCTGCTCGGCGGCGTGGGCGGTGGCGGCGAAGCGTTCGATCACTTCCGCGATGTCGGTATCGAGCATCGCGACCGGCTGCGCAAACATCTTGCTGTGCTTGCCCAGGTCCAGCGCCACCGCCGACGGCGCCCAGGCCAGCCCGCCCATGTTCGCCATCACCTGGCGGCCAGGGTGGCTGATCTGCATCCAGACCTGGGCGCCCTGCGCGCGGGCCGCCTGCGCCCAGGCCTTGAACGGCTCGAGCGGCGTACCGGCTTCCAGGGCGATGGTGCCCGGGCCGGTCAATGCGCGGCGGTCGACCATCACATTGCCGGTGATGATCAGCCCCGTGCCGCCTTCGGCCCAGCGCCGGTACAGGCGCTCGATTCTTGGTCCCGGCAGCTGGCCGGCCTCGGCCAGGGTTTCTTCCATGGCGGCCTTGGCCAGGCGGTTGGGGACGATGGCGCCGTTGGGCAGGGTGAGCGGGGTGAAGAGCATGTTGTTGTCTCAGCCGATTAAATGGCTGATGGTCTCCAAGCGAACTGGTCAAGAGTTGGCAATGCGCAAGATCAAGCCTTGCTTCCGTTACATCGTTACGATGACGCTTTGCGTTAGTGCAATTAACGCAAGATGATAGCTCAGGCAAACAACGTTACGCTGCTTTCTCAAAGGAGCAATCACGTGCTTCTCGATAAACTGCCATTCCATCTTCCTGACCTGACAGAAGCCAACCGCCCTATTCGGCTGTACCTCGGAACAAAGGAAGGCGTCATTAAAGATCGACTGCTGGTCAAGCACGTGAGCGGCAGCGAATCTATCTGCGGTGGTATTGAATACGTTCTGTTATGCGTATCTAATTATGCCGGCCTAGAACTCAAGCAGTTTATTGCCAGCCCAGTGGAACTACAGTTTGTAACGGCTGCAGGAGATTTGCGTGCCGTATGCGGCATTGTCAGCAGTGCCATAGAAGGCCAGAGCGACGGTGGACTAGCGACCTACCAACTGATAGTACGTGATGCGTTTTCACTTCTGGAAGAGACCTGCAATACCCGAATCTTCCGCAACGCCAGCGAAATCGACATTACCGACACCGTACTGCGCGAGTGGCGTGCGTCCAACCCGGTTGCCGCCCGCGCTTTCGATTTTGACCTGAACAATCTAAAGCGATACCCAGCTCGGGAATTCACGATGCAGTACAACGAGTCGACCGCAGCTTTTTTGCGTCGTCTCTGGAAACGGCGTGGCATTGCGTGGTTCGTTCAAGCCGAACCCTGCAATGATAGGACTAAAGACGGAACACCACTCCATACGCTTGTTCTGTTCGACGATGCAATGTCGCTCAAGGAGAATCCGGCCGGCGCAACGCGTTATCACCGGGACGATGGCACTGAGCAGCGCGACAGTATCACGGCATGGTACGCGGCGCGCACATTGAAGACGGGCCTCATCAGCCGGTCCAGCTGGGACCACAAGCATAGCTTTTTGATGAAAACCAGCGAGACAAGCCTGAACGACCAGGGCGTACTCGGCAATCAATTTGCCGCCAGTCTCGATGATTATCTGGTCGACGCTCCACATGCTGGCGATGACACGAATGATTACCGCTCTCTCGGCGTGTTACGCATCCAGCGTAAAGAGTACGAAGCGAAGCTTTTTCGAGGCGAAGGCGGCGACCGCGACATGCGTGTCGGGTACTGGCGGCAAATTGACGGCCACCCTGAAATCGAAACGCATCCGGTCAAGGAACGAGCGTTTGTCTGTACCGAATTGCGCGTCGACGCCGAGAACAATCTGCCGAAGACGCTTGACGAAAGGATTCGCCGGCTTTTCGCTCTTAATGGCTGGGATAGCGACCACAATAGCATTCGCCAGGCGAGCGAAGAACGCGGCATGCGTTATACGAGTCGATTCACATGCGTCCGGCGCGGTGTCCCGATCGTACCCGCTTACGATCCACGTATCGATATGCCGCGTACCGAGGCACAGACAGCCATCGTCGTCGGCCCTGTCAACAGTGAAATTTATTGCGACGAGCTCGGCCGGATAAAAGTCCGCTTTCCAGCTTGTCGAATCGAAGACCACGAACATGCGCAAGGTGCAGGTGCGTCCGATAGCGATCGCGATTCCGCTTGGCTCCGGCCTGCTACCGGCTGGGCCGGCAATCAGTATGGCGTCATTTCCTTACCGCGCGTTGGCGATGAGGTCGTGGTCGTTTTCCTTGCGGGTGACCCGGATAAGCCCTTGATAATTGGAAGTGTGCATGGCGGGAACACACCGCCGCCTTCCTTCAGCCATACCAGCGTTCTCCCAGGCGACAGGCACTTGTCGGGGATCGTAAGCAAGGAAGGCCAGGCACGACGTGCGAATCAGCTTCGTATGGACGACACGCCTGGCCAAATCAGCACGCAGCTAGCGAGTGAGCACGCTGACAGCCAGCTCAACCTCGGCTACCTCACGCATCCCCGACACGATGGCAAGGCCGAGCCGCGTGGTGAAGGCGCCGAACTGCGCACTGACGCGAGCTTGTCGCTACGAGGCGGACAAGGTGTGCTCATCAGCGCGGATGCGTCATTGCGAGCCACTGGGCGCCAGCTAGATCGAGATGGATTGGCTGGCTTGGCGTCGGCGCTCGAAACCATTCAGAAACAGCTTGCCGAACTAGCGGGAACACACGAAGCAGGCGCAATTGACAGCAAATCATTGTCGCAAGTGTCGGATCACCTAAAACACTGGGAGAACGGCAGCAATACCGCTTTCGCAAGCTCCGATGGAGGAAAACCAATTGTCGCCATCGAAGCACCAGCCGGTATGCTGCTGGGAAGCAGGGCTGGCATTGCTTTGGGCGCGCAGACTCATATCGATGCTGTCAGCGTCGGCAATACGCAGGTTTCGGCTGGACGCAAGCTAATGCTGCATGCAATGCAAAGCCTCAGTTTGTTCGCCCATGCGTTAGGCGCCAAGCTGATTGCCGCCAGTGGCAAGGTCGAGGTTCAGGCGCATGACGACAACGTCGAGATTACGTCTGCCAAACGTATCGTTCTTTCAGCGTCGGAAGAAATTGTCCTGCAGTCCCCCAAAGTGACCATAGTTTCTCAAGGTGCCCAAGCAGCATTCGGCGCTGGCGCTATTACGCACCAATGCACAGGTAGTTTCACGGTCAAGTCTGCCAAAGCCGAATTCCCTGGTGCAGGCGACGGCGGGTCAATCAATCTGAAACTTCCCGATAGTCAGGTGGAGCATAACCAACGTGTGCGCATGGTAGACATGAGTACCGGTGAGACGTTAGCCAATCAACGTTATCGGGCCACGCTGGAAGACGGGCAGATTTTGGAAGGTCAGACCGATGCGCAGGGGCTGACACAGATACTCACCTCCACCATCCCGTTCGGTCACTTTGCTATCGAAGCGATCTACGACTGACGGACACGGAGCGATAACGATGACAGAGAAAAGCAAACTGGTTGGCTACAAGCTTCCCGTCGATCCAGTCAGGCAGCAAGGTACAGTTGCGCAAGGCTTTGTGACTCCCAAGCAGGATCGTACGCCGCAGATTCACAGCATTCCACCCAAGCGTGTACTGCCAATTATTTTCATCCCAGGCATTATGGGATCAAACTTGCGCATGAGTGTAGAGCACCAGGCGCGACTCAAAGCAAAAAACAATATCGCGTGGCGGCCGGACAATCTATCAGTAACGGCTCGCCAAGCTAACGACTCCCCAGTCGAACGGCAACTCCGGCTTGATCCCAATGAGACCGAAGTTGATATCTATGATCCCATCAACAATTCGACAGGCACCCCCGAGGAGACTGCCGATCAACGCAATAAGGCGGTACGCGTCAATTTCGTGTACTCCGCCATTAAACGGCTCGAAGGTCCCCTTCTTCAAGGGGACTTGCCAGGAACTCCGAGTCCGAAAACCCAAGACCAGAAAGCCCGAGAGCGTGGATGGGGAGAGATTTATTTCGATAGCTACAAAGATATCTTAACAATTTGCGAGCATCGAATGAATACTGCTTTTACCTACGGCAGCATGGATCTGTACTTGCAGAAATTCGTAGCGGGCATTGATCCATCTACTTGGCAGGCACATCCTGACATACCGCTAGAGCCACTAGACGAAAAAACTATGCGCGAAACCGTTAAGGGCTGCTGGTTTCCTGTGCATGCCATGGGCTACAACTGGCTCAAAGGGAACGCCATGTCTGGAGTAAAAATAGCGGCCCGGATCCAAACATTAATGAAGAGCTATCAAGCTCAGGGATTTCAATGCGAGAAAGTCATCTTGGTTACTCATTCAATGGGCGGCTTGGTAGCGCGTGCCGTGATTCATCCGGAAATGGGCAACCTTAATGACCAAGTGCTTGGGGTTGTTCATGGGGTAATGCCAGCTATAGGAGCGGGTACTGCGTACAAGCGTATGCGGTGTGGGTTTGAAGGTAGAGGAATCGGCACAAGAGTTTTGGGTTACCTAGGTAGCGAAGTCACTGCAGTACTTGCCAATGCTCAGGGTGGGTTAGAACTTCTGCCAAGCCAAGCCTACGGAAACCATTGGCTACAGGTGAGGCAGAAAGGCGTCACGCTTAAAAGTCTGCCTGCAAACGGTGACCCCTACGAAGAAATTTATAAAGTTCGAGATAAATGGTTCAGTTTATTCAACGAAGAATGGATCAATCCCGCCGACTTGGACACATCTGGATTTAAAAAATCTTCTATTTTATTAGACAGAGCGAAATTATTTCATTCTCAGATTGAGGCGACTTATCATGGCCAAAGTTATGCGCATTACGGCGCCGATCCAAATCGAACTACATGGCAGCATGTCAAATGGGAAATTAATGAAAAAGACACATTGGCCAACATAGATAGGTTAAAGATTATTGGAGACAATGCTAGAGGTAAGCTATATCTAGTCGATCCTGACCGGAATAACAAATTAAACGAAGCCAAGTCCCTACTTGAGGTCACCTTACAAGAGGCTAAGGAACCTGGCGATCAAACTGTGCCTCTCCATTCCGCGGACGCCCAACTTCTAAGCGGAAAATTTAAGGGCATCTTTAAGCAAACTGGCTACGAACATCAAGCCAGTTACAGCAACGCTGCTGTACTTGCGGCTACACTCTATAGTTTATTCAAAATCGCTTCAGCCATGAAATGGTCGAAATAATGACCTCCTTCCATCGAAATAAGTCAGTCGCGACCTTCTTAATTGCTTTTTTAATCCCGAATTTCCTTGGCGCCTGCCAGCGCAGCGCCACACCTAAACCGAGGTATTCCATGGCAGAAGTTCCACCCCGCCTGCAGTCCCTATTTGAAAAAACACGCACAGTTTGCTTTGGACGGTTCTTGATACAAGTTCCAACCACCGCAGTTGTGGTATATGGACCTGCCGATGTGGAAGTGCCAATCGTCTTTTATGAAGGCGGAGCCAAGAATTTGGAGAATCTTATAGTTAAACGATTAAGCGAGATCGAAGAAGAGAAGAAGTATTTACTTAAAGATGATATTCGAAGACTACCACTTTTCGGCAAGATCATTAATGGAGCAACTCCGGGACAAAAAATTGTATTCGGATCAAAAGATCAAGTTGGTTACGCGATTTATTCTTACATCCCCATAGGAAAAGATCTATTTGTTCAGAACCACAACTCTGCACTACCTGAAGAAGATCAGGTGCCCATGTTCAACCGAATAGCGGAGCACATCCGCTCGCGTACAGAAGACGAGATTCCTGCAGAGCCCGGGGTATGTATCGAAGGCGGTTTCATTCCGCTGACGATGGAGCGTGAATGGATTAAATTAGGCATTCGCCTATCAGAATTTCCTGACGTCCATCTTTCGATAGACGCACACAAAAATTTGGAACGCCTTAGAAAAAGTAACAGTCCCATCCTTTTACGAGAGCAAGCCAAAGAAATTGCCGAAGCTGATGGCTTGGGACATATCTTCGCACGTGCCAAAGTCCTTCGCCAACGAGGGCGTCAGTTAAGCACTTGGGAAGGCGAAGAGCTGGCTCTACGCACACCAGAGTACAAAGACGAAAAATCTGTACATGAGTTCCGTTTCCATAGCGTAGGGGGTAGGAACGACCCATTACGTCCAGAACTTGACGTCCGGCTCGACACTGGTGTGAAAGACAATAGCAAAGGTCAAGTGAATCCAAGCCTGACGGACGAGGAAGCCCTAATATTGTGGGATAAACTCATCTCGACCATCCGGGTACGGCAACCTAGCGATGCGACTCTGCCGCCTAAGCCAAAAGTGCCGCTCGCGAGTGTTGTGCGTACAGGAGAACCTTGCCCGCAAACTGGTTGGTGGGAATGCACTGAAACTCAAAAAATCCAAGGTAGTAAGCGTCGTTTGCTCATGGCAGGCGAACCAATGCCTCTCGCCGTTCTCGCCAGTGGATCAGGGCTGTGGAAAAAACTGACCAGCCGAGGCTCAGCCCATGAAGCGGCAACGGCTTGGAAGCTTGTCGCTTACGGCGATGATCCGGCAACAACATCGGCTACCAGCTAACAGAAGACCACCATGCCCAACATTATCCGCCTGAACGACCCCACGAGCCACGGCGGCAAAGTCGCAAGCGTCACCGCGACCCACTTCACGGTAGCTGGTGTGGCCGTCGCTTGCGTAGGCGACAAATGCACATGCCCGATACACGGCGACGGCATCATCACTGAAGGCGACCCACGCCACACTATCGGCGGCATCGCTGTCGCTTACGATGGCCACAAGACCAGTTGCGGCGCGACCTTGAAATCCGCCATCACTACGTTCGAACGAACATGATCACCCGAACCACCGGCTAGTCGTGTCCCCGATCCACTTCCACCACCCATCCGGCACATACAGCAAGGTCGCCGTCATGAAGATATAGCGCCCGAACTTGCCGATCGCCATGTACATCACGCTGGACCAGAACGGCAGATGCAGCCAGCCGGCCAGGGTGCACAGCGGGTCGCCGATGCCCGGCACCCAGGACAGCAGCATGGTCTTCGAGCCGTACTTGGCCAGCCAGTGGAACCAGCGCGATTTGCGCTCCTTGGCAAAGGCGACCTTGGCGCGGTAGCCGATCCAGTAGTCGACCATGCCGCCCAGCGTGTTGCCGAGGGTGGCGACACAGATCGCCGGCCAGAACATCGCGGGATTGGCTTTGACGACCGCGAACACGGCCGGCTCGGAGCCGAGCGGCAGCAGGGTCGCCGACACGAAGGCGATCAGGAAGACGGAGGTGAGCCCGACGCTGGGGGCGGCGAGGATTTTCAGCAGCCAGAGGACGGCGGACTCGATCATGGGGCCTGGTAGTCAAATTGGACCGGTCCATTATAATGAGGAAAAACCCAGCATCACGACACGGTAGGCTCCGCTCCACCCGGCACGGCCCGCCACACTGAACACCTCGTCGGTTACCGCCACAGCAGGACAGTCCAGCGTCGCCCGGAAAACAGTTATTTTGGATCCGCCATGACCACCGACTACCTCAAGAAAATCCTGACCGCGCGCGTCTACGACGTGGCCCAGGAAACCCCGCTCGAATTCGCCCCGACGCTGTCCCAGCGCTTCGCCAACCGCATCTATTTCAAGCGCGAAGACATGCAGAGCGTCTTCAGCTTCAAGCTGCGCGGCGCCTATAACAAGATGGCGCACCTGACGCCGGAGCAGCTGAAGCGCGGCGTGATCTGCGCCTCGGCCGGCAACCATGCGCAGGGCGTCGCCCTCTCCGCCAGCCGGCTCGGCTGCCGCGCGCTGGTGGTGATGCCGACCACCACGCCGCCGGTCAAGATCAATGCGGTCAAGGCGCGCGGCGGCGCGAACGTCGAAGTCGTGCTGCACGGCGATTCCTATACCGACGCCTACAACCATGCCCTGCTGCTCGAGCGCGAGCAGAAGCTGACCTTCGTGCACCCCTTCGACGATCCGGACGTGATCGCCGGCCAAGGCACCATCGGCATGGAGATCCTGCGCCAGCATTCCGGTCCGATCCACGCGATTTTCGTCGCGATCGGCGGCGGCGGTTTGATCTCGGGCGTGGGCGCTTATGTGAAAGCGGTGCGGCCGGATATCAGGATCATCGGCGTGCAGACCGTCGATTCGGATGCGATGGCGAAAAGCCTGAAGGCCGGCGAGCGCGTGACCCTGCCCGACGTCGGCCTGTTCTCGGACGGCACCGCGGTGCGCCTGGTGGGCGAGGAAACCTTCCGTATCGCCAAGGAAGTCGTCGACGAGATCGTGATCGTCGATACCGACGCCATCTGCGCGGCGATCCAGGACGTGTTCCAGGACACCCGCAGCATCCTCGAACCGGCCGGCGCGCTGGCGGTGGCCGGCGCCAAGGCTTACGTGGAACGCTCGCAGCTGAGCCGCAACCCGGTCAAGAACGAGACCTTGGTGGCGGTGGCCTGCGGCGCCAACATGAACTTCGACCGCCTGCGCTTCGTGGCCGAACGCGCCGAGGTCGGCGAGGCACGGGAAGCCGTGTTCGCCGTCACCATCCCCGAGCAGCGCGGCAGCTTCAAGCGCTTCTGCTCGCTGGTCGGACCGCGCAACGTCACCGAATTCATCTACCGCATCAGCGACGAGCGCGAAGCCCACGTCTTCGTCGGTGTGCAGATCGGCGACCGCAGCGAATCGGCGACGGTCGCGCGCACCTTCGAGGAACACGGTTTCCGCACCCTCGACCTGAGCCACGACGAGCTGGCCAAGCTGCACGTGCGTCACCTGGTCGGCGGCAAGAGTCCGCTGGCCCACGATGAGCTGCTGTACCGCTTCGAGTTCCCGGAACGCCCGGGCGCGCTGATGCGCTTCCTGGACAGCATGGCGCCGAACTGGAACATCTCGCTGTTCCACTATCGCAATCAGGGCGGGGATGTCGGGCGCATCCTGGTGGGCTTGCAGGTGCCGGCTGGGGAGATGGATGAGTTCCGGGAGTTTTTGGCGACGCTGGGGTACAGGCATTGGGATGAGACCAATAATCCGGTCTACAAGCTGTTTCTTTGACCGAGTTTTGATAGTTAGCGGAGAACTTACTCAATTCTCCACATTCTTAGGGATTATGAGCAAGCTGGTTCCCGTCGACGGTCCACCTAAGCACTTGGCGTCGATCCTTGCACGCTGTCGTGTTGGAAAGTCGCCAGCTAGCTCACCTCCTTAAGGACCAGGACCGCGCAGAGTGCGGTCAGGAAAACATTATGCTGATCGCCCATCGTATCCGGCTCGATCCGAACGATGTCCAGTCCACTCACCTTGCCCGCGCCGCCGGCACTGCCCGCTTTGCCTATAACTGGGCGCTGACCGAATGGCAGCGGCAATACGCTGCGCACCGGGCCGATCCGGCGCTGCCACGGCCGTCGCATCTGTCGCTGCAGCGCCAATTGAACGCCATCAAGCGTCAACAATTCCCCTGGATGCTGGAGGTGACGAAAAACGCTCCACAGATGGCAATCATTCACCTCGGCAAAGCATTTGAGAATTTCTTTGCGCGCCGGGCGCGTTATCCACAGTTCCGAAAAAAAGGGGCGCACGACCGCTTCAGCTTGACTAACGACCAGTTCCGTGTCGAGGAAAGACGCATCCGTATCCCGAAGCTGGGCTGGGTACGAATGCGGGAGGCCCTACGCTTTTCAGGGCGCGTTGTATCGGCTACTGTGTCGCACCGTGCAGGCCAGTGGGATGTCAGCATCACCGTCAACACGCCGGAGCCCCCCGTGCCGCCTGCCGAAAACCAAGGCGTGGTTGGGGTCGATCTCGGGGTGACGGCACTGGCAACGCTCTCGACCGGCGAGGTGTTCACTGGTCCCAAGGCGCTGGTTTCCCTCCTGCCGCGCCTGCGCCGACTATCGCGTTCCCTGTCGCGCAAGCTTAAGGGTTCAAGAAACCGCAGCAAGGCGAAACTGAAACTGGCTCGATTACATACCAGGATTGCAAACCTGCGCCGCGAGAGCCTACATCAGCTCACTACCTGCATCACTCGGCGCTTTCACACGGTCGGGATCGAGGACCTGAACGTCAATGGCATGCTGGGGAACCGTTCCCTGTCCCGCGCGATCGCCGACATGGGATTTTATGAACTACGGCGCCAGCTCACATATAAAGCCGCCTGGCGCGGTGGCCAAGTCGTCGTGGTCGACCGCTGGTACCCCAGCAGCAAAACGTGCTCGCGCTGCGGCTACCGGCTCGATCACCTAGCGCTGGGCACAAGAAAATGGGTGTGCACAGGCTGCAACGCATACCACGACCGAGACCTGAATGCGGCTATCAATCTTGAAAATGTGGCGGTGAGTTCCACTGTGTCAGCCTGTGGAGGGGAAGGCACTGGTCCCGTGCGTATGCGCGAGACGAAACCGGCCCCGGCGAAGCAGGAATCCAACGGCAGGGCTGCTTCGAACAATAAGGGCTAGCTTTGCGTAAGTTTGGAAGAACGGGTACGATACGCGGCTTTGCCACGGCGATCCCGCAAGCAGCGTTCGGTTCAATCGAGACTGACCTATGACTAATACCCCTGATCAATCGCCGCTCGGCAAGACCTCGGCCTACCAGACCGAATACGCACCCGAGCTGCTGTTCCCGATCCCGCGCCAGCAGAAGCGCGACGAACTCGGCCTGAAGGGCACCCTGCCCTTCTTCGGCGTCGACATCTGGAATGCCTACGAGCTGTCGTGGCTGAACATGCGCGGCAAGCCGCAGGTGGCGATCGCGACCGTCACGGCGCCCGCCGATTCGCCGAACATCGTCGAATCGAAATCGTTCAAGCTGTACCTGAATTCCTTTAACCAGACCCGGCTGGCAAACACCGACGCCCTGCTGGCGCTGCTGCGCGAAGACCTGTCGAACGCCTTCGGCGCGCCGGTCCACGTGGCCTTGATGCTGCCGGAAGATTTCGGCAAGCTCAAGATGGGCGAACTGGAAGGCCTGCTGCTGGACCGCCTCGACGTCGAGGTCGACAATTACGCACCGGCGCCGGAACTGCTCAGCGCCAACCATGACGAAGCTGCGGTCGAAGAGACGCTGGTGTCGCACCTGCTGAAATCGAACTGCCTGGTGACGGGCCAGCCGGACTGGGCCAGCGTGCAGATCCAATACGTCGGTCCGCAAATCGACCAGGAAAGCCTGCTGCGCTACCTGATCGGCTTCCGCGAGCACAACGAATTCCACGAGCAATGTGTCGAGCGCATCTTCACCGACATCTTGCAGCACTGCAAGCCGAACAAGCTGGCCGTGTATGCCCGCTACACCCGCCGCGGCGGCCTGGACATCAATCCCTGGCGCGCCAATTTCAGCACCGGCAAACCGCCGAATTTGCGTACTGCCCGTCAGTAGGACTGCAGGTTGTATAGAAAACCCGCGCCTCGCCCCCATCTAGTGTCCGTTTCCAGCGACAAGACCGTGTCTTAAGCGCGACGTCAATTGCGTTATGCCGCCCGGGTGCACACTGGGCAGGCTAGCAAGATTCGGCTAGAAAATACGAAAGATGGGCCTGAAAATGCCCTTTCCGTTCGTCAAATTTGAAATTTCGTAGCGGAAATTGCGTATGAATGTAAAACGGTTGCGCGCGCTCAAAACGCGCTTTTACGGTGGGGCTAAAACAGCTTGCCGTACAGACGCGAAATCGAATGTCACGGCCAAAAAACAGGCCTATAATTCCCGCTCGCAAGTCCCGGTGCACCGCAATATCGAAGCGTCTTATGACTAATTTAAGCAAAATTCTCTCGCTCGAAAACGTTCAGCTTGATCTGGAAGTGTCGAGCAAGAAGCGCGCCTTTGAACAGGCCGGCCTGATTTTCGAGAACAACTGCGGCATCGCCCGCTCGACCGTCTCGGACAACCTGTTCGCGCGCGAACGCCTCGGTTCGACCGGGCTTGGCCACGGCGTGGCCGTGCCGCACGGCCGCATCAAGGGCAGCAAGAGCTTGAAGGCGCCGCTGGCCGCTTTCGTGCGCCTGCTGGAACCGATTCCCTTCGAATCGCCGGATGGCCAGCCGGTCAGCCTGCTGTTCTTCCTGCTGATCCCGGACCACGTGACCCAGCAGCACCTGGAGATCCTGTCCGAGATCGCCGAACTGTTCTCGGACGAAGCCGTGCGCACCGCGCTGGCCACCGATCCGGATCCGCGCTCGGTGCATGAGCGCATCATCAACTGGCAGCCGAGCCTGCAGGCGATGGGTTAAAATCAAGCCATGCTCCAGACCCCGCTGACCATCCAGAGGCTGTACGACGACAATCGCGATAGTTTGCAACTCGGCTGGTTCGCAGGTTTCCCCGGCGGCGAGCGCCTGATCTCGGGCGACGCCGTCTCCGCCGCCGACCAGGTCGGCCACCTGAACCTGATCCACCCGGGCCGCATCCAGGTGTTCGGGCACCAGGAACTGAATTACTACCAGCGCCTCAAGACCGGCTCGCGCGCCCACGTGATCGGCGAACTGATCGCGGGCGGCCCGCCGGCGCTGATCATCGCCCAGGGCCTGGACACCCCGCCGGACATCCTCGCCATCTGCGACGAGCAGAACATCCCGCTGTTCTCGACCCCGCTGCCGGCAGCCCAGGTCATCGACTTCCTGCGCGTTTATTTATCCAAGAAGCTGGCGCAGCGCGTCATCATGCACGGCGTCTTCATGGACGTGCTGGGCGTGGGCGTTTTGATTACCGGCGATTCCGGCCTGGGTAAAAGCGAGCTGGGCCTGGAACTGATTTCGCGTTCGCACGGCCTGGTGGCCGACGACGCCGTCGAATTCTCGCGCATTGCCCCGAACATGATCGAAGGCCGCTGCCCGCCGCTGCTCCAGAACCTGCTGGAAGTGCGCGGCCTGGGCCTGCTGGACATCAAGGCGATCTTCGGCGAGACCGCCGTGCGCCGCAAGATGCGGCTGAAACTGATCGTCCACCTGGTCAAGCGCGGCGCGCTGGACGAGGAAGTCGAGCGATTACCCTTCCACTTCCCGACCGAAGACGTGCTCGGCCTGCCGATCCGCAAGGTCGTGATTCCCGTCGCGGCCGGCCGCAACATCGCGGTGCTGCTCGAGGCCGCCGTGCGCAACACCATCCTGCAGCTGCGCGGCATCGATACGCTGCAGGAGTTCATGGAGCGTCAGCGCCAGGCGATGAGCGGCGATTGAAGACGCTCGCCGCCCTCATCCTGGGATGCGTGGCGAGCCACGCCGTACAAGCTGCCAGCGATCTCGGCAATGCCGCAGGCGCCGCGGCCGGCATCTTCGCCAGCATTTACGTGCATGAATGGGGGCACGCGGCCGTCGCCGGCGCGAGCGGCGCGACGGATATTCATGTCCACGTGCCAGGTTCCCAGTGCAAGCTCTTTTGCGGAGAAACCACCTCGGCGTGGCCTACCGCACCCAGCCGCGCGAGGCTGCAGGCCCTGGACGCCGCCGGGTTCGTGAGCGCCAACCTGGCCAGCGAACTCCTGCTGCAGAACCGGTCCGTTGCGCGCTCCGGATTCGGACAAGGCTTCATCGCCGCGAACCTGTACTCGAACGCCGCCCACGTCTTTACCTACTACACCAGGATCGTCGGCCGCGACGGCTACCGGGGCAACGACATCGATGCCTACGCGCGGGCCGGCGGGAATCCGCATTTGCTGTCGGCCGGCCTCATCGCCTACTCGGCGTGGACTTTGCACCGGATGAAGAAGAAGGAAATCCCGGTCATGTTCGTGAAGCTCCGCTTCTAGCCGCAAACTTGCTGCTGTTGCGGTATCATCGCCGCATGCGCATCGTTCTCATTACCGGTATTTCGGGCTCCGGCAAATCGGTTGCCCTCAACGTCCTCGAAGACGCAGGCTACTACTGCGTCGACAACCTGCCCCCTGCCCTGCTGCCCTCGCTGGTCGAGACGATCAACGGCGCCGACAGCAAGTGCGTCGCCGTCGCAGTCGACGCCCGCAGCGCCGAGTCGCTGGCCGAGCTGCCGGCAACCGTGCGCGTGCTGCGTGAAAAAGGACACAATGTCAAAGTAATGTACCTGACGGCCAGCACCCACTCGCTGGTGGCGCGCTTTTCGGAAACCCGCCGCAGCCACCCGCTGTCGCACGAGCTGCGTCCGGGCGAGAATCCGGCTGCGCGCCGCACGCTGATCGAATGCATTTCGGAAGAACGCGAGCGCCTGGGCTCGATCGAGAAGCTGGGCCACGTGATCGACACTTCGGAAATGTCGGCGAATAAATTGCGCGCCTGGGTCAAGGAACTGGCCGAGATCGAATACGCGAAGCTGACCCTGTTCTTCGAATCCTTCGCCTTCAAGCGCGGTGTGCCGCTGGACGCCGACTTCGTGTTCGACGTGCGCGCCGTGCCGAATCCCTACTACGACCTGACGCTGCGTCCACTGACCGGCAAGGATGCGCCCGTCATCGCCTTCCTCGACGCCCAGCCGCAAGCCACCGAGATGCTGGCCGACATCCGCGCCTTCGTCGCCAAGTGGCTGCCCTCGTTCAAGACCGACAACCGCAGCTACCTGACGGTGGCGGTCGGCTGCACCGGCGGCCAGCACCGCTCCGTGTACATGGCGGAGCGGCTGGGGGCTTATTTTGGCGATAGCGAACGGGTCGTCATCCGCCATCGCGAGCAGCATTGAAGCTGATTACACCAGCCCGGTCGCGTAAAACACCCCAATCACAAAGAACACCGCCAGCGTCTTGATGATCGTGATCGCAAAGATCTCGCGATAGGACTCGCGGTGCGTCAGCCCGGTCACCGCCAGCAGGGTGATCACGGCGCCGTTGTGCGGCAGCGTGTCCATGCCGCCGCTGGCCATCGCCACCACGCGGTGCAGCACTTCCAGCGGAATGTGGGCCGCCTGCGCGCCCTGGATGAACAGGTCGGACATGGCCGCCAGGGCGATGCTCATGCCGCCCGAGGCCGAGCCGGTGATGCCGGCCAGCGAGCTCACCGACACCGCCGCATTCACCAGCGGATTCGGAATCCCTTTCAAGGCATCGCTGACCACGATAAAGCCCGGCAGCGCGGCGATCACGCCGCCGAAGCCATACTCGGACGCGGTGTTCATGGCCGCCAGCAGCGCGCCGCTCACCGCCTCTTTCGAACTGCTCGCAAAACGCGCCTTGATGCGGCCAAAGGCAGTCGCCACCACCAGCAGGATGCCGAGCAGCAGCGCAGCTTCGACCGACCAGATCGCCAGCACGGTCTTGATGGTGGCCGTCACCGGGGTGTGCACGCCGGGCAGGACCTCGGTCGGCACCGTGTAGGCATCGCCGCCGTACCAGACCGGGATCATCTTGGTGAACACGAAGTTGGCCACGCCCACCAGCACCAGCGGCAGGATAGCGACCAGCGGATGCGGCAGCGTTTGCGTGTCGGCCTTCTCGATTGCTTCGGCATGGTCGCCATAGCCCTCGCCCTTGGCCATCGCGGCGCGGCGGCGCCACTCCAGGTAGGCCAGGCCGACCACGATGATGAACAGCGAGCCGATGGTGCCCAGCACCGGTGCGGCCCAGCCCGTGGTCTTGAAGAAGGTGGTCGGGATGATGTTCTGGATCTGCGGGGTGCCCGGCAGCGAATCCATCGTGAACGAGAAGGCGCCCAGCGCGATCGCGCCCGGCATCAGGCGCTTCGGAATATTGCTCTGCCGGTAGAGTTCGGCCGCGAACGGGTAGACCGCGAACACGACTACGAACAGCGACACGCCGCCATAGGTCAGCAGCGCGCACACGGCGACGATCACGGCGTTCGCGCGCGAGCGGCCGATGTAGCGGATTGCGGCCTGCACGATGGACTTCGAGAAGCCGGACATCTCGATCACCTTGCCGAACACGGCGCCGAGCATGAAGACCGGGAAGTAGAGCTTGACGAAGCCGACCATCTTTTCCATGAAGATGCCGGAAAACACCGGGGCCACGGCAGACGGGTCGGTGAACAGGACCGCGCCGAGCGCGGCGATCGGTGCGAACAGGATGACGCTGTAGCCGCGATAGGCGGCCACCATCAGGAAGGCCAGGGCGGCCAGGACGATCAGAAACGACAAAACGGACTCCTCTGTTGTTGTACTTGGTAAGGCAATGCAATTATTTCATCGCCTGATGAAATCATCGCACAAAACAGAGGAGCCCGGCCATATCCTTATGCCAGATGGCGCAGCGGATGGGCCCAGGCAGGCCACACCGGCGCGAAGAAGCGCGCCACCATCTCCGGCGTCACGGCGTCGAGCGAGGGCGGATTCCACTGTGGCGCATTGTCCTTGTCGATCACCAGCGCGCGCACGCCTTCCAGCACTTCGCCGTGTTCGAAATTGCGGCGCACCAGCGCGCGCTCCATGCGCAGGCAGTCGGCCACGTCCAGGCCGGCGCCGCGCACCAGCATCTCGCGCGTCACGCACATCATCAGCGGCGAGCGCTGGCGCATCGCGTTCAGGGCCTTTTGCGCGAACGGGCTGTCGTCGCCTTCAAGCGAGGCCATCATCGCCGGCACCGAGGCGGCGCCGAAGTGCCGGTCGACCAGCGCGCGCTGCGACGCCAGTTCGCTGGCGCCGGCCTGCTGCGCGAAGGGCGCAGCGAAGGCGCGGATCGCTTCGGCCAGCTGCGCGCCCGGCGTCGCCGCGATCAGCGCGTGCAAGGCAGGCAGTTCGGCAGAAGGTACGAAGACATCGGCCAGGCCGACGTACAGTGCATCGGCGGCGCCGATGGTGAGGCCGGTCAGTCCCAGATACATGCCGAGCGCGCCCGGTGCATGCGACAGGAAGTGGCTGCCGCCGACGTCCGGGAACAGGCCGATGTTCACCTCGGGCATGGCCATCTTCGTGCGCTCGGTCACGATGCGCAGGCCGCAGTCGGGGCCGCCCTGGGCGATGCCCATGCCGCCGCCCATCACCACGCCATCCATCAGCGCGATATAGGGTTTTGGATAGAAGTGGATCAGATGGTTGAGGGCGTATTCCTCGGTAAAGAAGTCTTCCAGCAGAGCACTGTTTCCCGTGGGCGTGGCATGCCCGGCCTGGTGGAAGAAACGGATGTCGCCGCCGGCGCACAGGGCTTTCTCGCTGGTGCTCGTGATGACGACGGCATCGACGCTGGCGTCCTCGCGCCATGCCAGCAAGGTTTCCGTCATCGCGCGCACCATCTCCAGCGACAGCGAGTTCAGCGCCTTGGGGCGGTCCAGGGTAATGATGCCGGTGCCGTTGGCGGCGCGGGTCTGCACGTATTCGCTCATGTCTCTTATATTTATTAAAAAGGAAAACGGCATTGTAGCGCGGCCCAAAAAAACGAAAAGGGCGCCAGATGCGCCCTTCGTCTTACCTATGCTGTGCCAGCGGAATGGTCACGCTGTAGCAGCAGCTTCTCCTCCCTCGGTGGTCTCGTTGGCCATGCGTTTGTGTGCGGTGTGACTGTGATTCTGCAGCATCTGCTTGTACTTCTGCACCTGACGGTCGAGTCGGTCCATCAGCATGTCGATCGCGGCGTAGAGGTCGTGCGCGGCACTGGTGACGTGGACAATCTTCCCGGCAACGCGCAGGTTGATCTCGGCCTGCTGGCGCTTGTCTTTTTCCGTGAGGTTGTCTATGCAGAGGATGACGTGGGAGTCGATCACTTGATCGAAATGGCGGGTGATGCGTTCGAGCTTGTTCTGTACGTATTCTCGGATTGCTGGGGTTACATCGAGATGATGTCCGCTGATAGTGAGATTCATACACACTCCTTTGAAGATGCGCTGCCGGGCCTTGGGATACCAAGCAACTTATTACAAGGATTTGCGGAGGCTGACGGGCGGGATCTTCAGCGCCTCACGGTATTTCGCTACCGTGCGGCGTGCGATAACCATTCCCTGTTCCCCCAACATCTCCGCGATCTTGCTGTCGGATAAAGGGTTCTTGGGGTCTTCTGCTCCTGTGAGTTGTACGATGAGAGCCCGGATCGCGGTCGAGGATGCTTCACCTCCGGCCTCGGTCGCGACGTGACTCCCGAAAAAGTACTTCAACTCGAACATGCCATGCGGTGTCAGCATGTATTTTTGAGTTGTGACACGAGAAATTGTGCTCTCGTGTAGACCTAGTGTATCAGCTATCTCACGTAAAACAAGGGGCCGCATGGCAACTGCGCCATGGGAGAAAAAGTTCCGTTGGCGCTCGACGATTGCTTGCGCCACGCGCAGGATCGTGTCGAAGCGCTGGCGCATATTCTTGATCAGCCACTTGGCTTCCTGCAATTGCGCATTCAATTGCGATTCGGATTTCCCCTGCTTCATCAAGGCCGCGTACACACTGTTCACGCGCAAGCGCGGCATCACGTCCGGATTCAGTTGCACGCTCCAGCCGTCCTTCGCGCGGCGCACGATCACGTCCGGCACCACGAAGTCCGAGACATCGGAAGCGAAGGTCGCGCCCGGATGCGGATTGCACTGGCGGATGACGGCCTGGGCTTCGCGCAGGTCTTCGTCGTCGCAGTCGAGGGCCTTTTTGAGCTTGTTGAATTCGCGCTGCGCGAACCAGGTCAGGTAGCGTTCGACGATGGTCAACGCCATGCGCCGCGTCACCAGCGGCACGCCCGGCATGCGGCGGATCTGCAGGGCCAGGCATTCGGCGGCGCTGCGTGCGCCCACCCCGGGCGGGTCCATGCTTTGCACCAGCGACAGCGCGGTGCGCAGCTCCTCGAATTCGATCTCGAGTTCGGCCGGCAGGCGCGCGTGGATGTCGTCCAGCGATTCTTCCAGGTAGCCGTTGTCGTCGAGGGCATCGACGACGATCTCGACCAGCGCGCAATCGCGCGGCGAGATGCAGGTCAAGCGCACCTGTTCCATCAGGTGTTCGCGCAGCGAGACCGGGCTGGCTTCCAGCTGCGGACGGCCGTCCTCTTCCTCGCCGCCGCTGCCCGAGCGGCCGGGTTCGCCCCACTCCATGTCGTGGTCGGCGCCGCCGGCTTCTTCGCCGCCTTCATGCTGGCCTTCGCCCTCGCCGCTGCCGTTGCCGCCGCCTTCCTCGCCCTGGCCGGACGTGGGTGGCGCATCGGGTGTGGTGGAGGTCTGGGTGCCGTTGTTGATCGCACCGTCCGCCAGCAGGCGCACCGAGCGGTCGAGCGGATCGTCGAGGCGTTCGAGCAGCGGGTTCTCGCCCAGGACCTGTTCGATCTCCTGGTGGAGTTCGAGCGTGGACAGCTGCAGCAGGCGGATCGACTGCTGGAGTTGCGGTGTCAGCGCAAGGTGCTGTGAGGTCTTGAGTTGCAGCGTCTGTTTCATGACTACATCCGGAAGTGTTCACCCAGGTAGACGCGGCGGACGGATTCGTTGGCAATGATATCGTCTGGGCGGCCTGAGGCCAGGACCGCGCCCTGGTTGATGATGTAGGCCCGGTCGCAAATGCCGAGCGTTTCGCGCACGTTGTGGTCCGTGATCAGGACGCCGATGCCGCGCTCCTTCAGGAAGCGCACGATGCGCTGGATCTCGATCACGGCAATCGGGTCGACGCCGGCGAAGGGCTCGTCGAGCAGCACGAAGCGCGGGTCGGTGGCCAGCGCGCGCGCGATCTCCACGCGGCGGCGCTCGCCGCCCGACAGCGACAGCGCCGGGTTCTCGCGCAGCTTCTCGATCTGCAGTTCGGCCAGCAGTTCGTCCAGGCGTTCCTGGATGCGGTTTCTGGTCAGCGGCTTGCCGTTCTCGCGCTGCAGTTCCAGCACGGCGCGGATGTTCTCTTCCACCGTCAGCTTGCGGAACACCGAGGCTTCCTGCGGCAGGTAGGACAGGCCGAGACTGGCGCGGCGGTGGATCGGCAGGCTCGTGATGTCGGTGCCGTTGATGACGATGGCGCCGGCATCGGCCGGCACCAGGCCCACGATCATGTAGAACGAGGTCGTCTTGCCGGCGCCGTTCGGGCCGAGCAGGCCGACCACTTCGCCGCAGGCGACCTGCAGCGAGACGTCGCGCACCACCAGGCGCTTGCCGTAGCTCTTCTGCAGTCCCTTGGCGACCAGGGTGCTGCCGCCGCAGGTGACGTCGGCCGGGGTGGCGTCTGCGTGGACATCCATCATTGCTTTCCTGCTCCTGCCGGTGTGCTTGCGCCTGCTGCAGCCGGGGCAGCGCGGCGCGGCGCGATGATGATGGTGCTGCGGCCGCCACCCGGCTTGCTCTCACCGCTGGCGTCGTTGTGCACGTTGGCCTGTTCGGTGCGGTTGTCGTAGGAGATGAACGGACCGTTCACCTCGCTCGTCATGCGCTTGCCTTCGAGCTGCTTGACGACGGCGCTCGAGTACAGCCTGACCACCTCGGTGCGCTCGTCGTATTCGATGCGCTGGGCCTGGCCCTCGGTCCACAGGTCGGGGCCGCCGTCGCGCTTCTGGCGGAAGCTCGCGACCTTGCCCGGCGCCGCCGTCAGCGTCAGCAGCATGTAGCCTTCCGGCGTTTCCTTCATGACGGCCTTGTCCGACTTGATCAGCAGCGTGCCGCGCGTCAGCACGACGTTGCCGGTCAGGGTGCGGGTCTGGGTGACCTCGTCGAGGTGGCCGTTGTCGAAGTCGACCTGGGCCTGCTTGAGCGAATCCGCCCGCTCCGCCGAAGCGGTCAGGGTTGCCAGCGCAAGCGCGGCCACAGCGAATATTTTTTTCATTGGATGCGTGTCCTTTCAGTTGTCCTGTCGGCGCGTCCTCAACGCGCCGTGCGCGGCGGCGAGACAATCCTGCCGCGTCCGCCCACCTGCAGCTGCATCGTGGCGTTGTTGGCGACCATGCCGACACCCGTCACCACCGAACCGCCCAGCCGCATCTCGATCGGTTTGTCGGTCCTGGAGATTTCCTCGTCCGGCAGCACCGTCAGCGCCTCGGTGCGGATGCGCAGCGGCTGCGTGGTCTTGCTGCCCGGGCGCGAGATGTCGACGTTGCCGCTCAGGTCGATCTGGTTCTGGTCCTGGTTGACGTGGGCGGTGTTGGCCGTCATGGTCATGTTCGGGTGTTCGGTGCTCATGTTCTGCACCACCGGCTTCTCGATGTCGGAGGTGTTGTCGGCCGGGCGGTGGGTCAGGCGCTCGCCCGAGATCACGTAGCGCGGCTGGCCGGTTTCCGACATGCGCACGAAGCTGAAGTTGTCGATGATGTAGTCCGGGTCGTTGCCGACGTTGACGTTCGGTCCCTGGGCGTCGCCACGCATCACCTGCACCAGCCAGAAGCTGCCGAAGGCGAAGAATACCGCCGCCAGCATCAGGGCCAGCAGGCGCCAGCGGTGGGCGGTACGCTTGTTGACGTAGGTGGTGGTCGCCATGGCTTGCGAGGGATTATCCAAAGTACGGTGCCAATGCCTGTTCGTAGCTGCCCTGGGCGCGCATCACCATGTCGCAGACTTCGCGCACGGCGCCGCGGCCGCCCGCGTTCTTCGTCACGTAGTGGGCGCGGTGCTGCACTTCCGGATGGCCGCTCGGCACCGTGACGGCAAAGCCGACGCGGGTGAGCAGCGGCAGGTCGATCACGTCGTCGCCGATGTAGCCGCACTGCTCCGCCGTCACGCCGGTCTTTTCCAGCAGCTCGGCAAAGGCGATGCGCTTGTCGTGCTGGCCCTGGAACACGTGGGTGATCCCGAGGTCGGCCGCGCGCTTGATGACGATCGGCGAGGTGCGCGCGCTGATGATCGCGGTCTGCACGCCGGTGCGGTTCAGCAGCTGGATGCCGAGGCCGTCCAGCACGAAGAAAGTCTTGGTGATCTCGCCGTTCGCGTCATAGGTCAGGCTGCCGTCGGTCAGCACGCCGTCGACGTCGAAGATCATGACTTTTACGCGCGCTGCGCGTTCCATGTGTGCCAGTGGAGTCAGCATCAGATCACCTTGGCGCGGGTCAGGTCGTGGATGTGCAGGGCGCCGACCAATACATCGTCCTGATCGGTCACCAGCATCTGGTTGATGCGGAATTCTTCCATCACGGCCACGGCGTCGACCGCCAGCTGTTCCGGATGGACGCGGCGCGGGTTCGCGTGCATGACGTCCTGGATCGTCAGCTTGCTGAAATCGTGGGTCTTCTCGAACAGGCGACGCAGGTCGCCGTCGGTGAAGACGCCGACCGGACGGCCGGCATCGTCGACGATGGCGGTCATGCCCATGCCCTTCTGCGAGATTTCCAGCAGCGCCTCGGTCAGCGGCGCATCCGGCTTCACCTGCGGGATGGCGTCGCCGCTGCGCATCACGTCGCGCACGTGGGTCAGCAGCTTGCGGCCCAGGGCGCCGCCCGGATGCGACAGCGCGAAATCTTCCGATTTGAAGCCGCGCAGTTCCAGCAGCGCGACGGCCAGCGCGTCGCCCAATGCCAGGGTGACGGTGGTGGACGCGGTCGGCGCCAGGTTCAGCGGGCAGGCTTCCTTCTCGACCGAGACGTCGAGATGGACATCCGCCACCTGCGCCAGGCGAGACGAAGGCTTGCCGGTCATGGCGATCACGGGCACGCCCATGCGCTTGACGGCCGGAATCACAACCGCCAGCTCGGCGCTTTCGCCGGAATACGAGATCGCGATCAGCACGTCCTGCGGGGTAACCATGCCGAGGTCGCCGTGCGCGGCTTCGGCCGGGTGCAGGAACAGGGCCGGGGTGCCGGTCGAAGCCAGCGTGGCGGCGATCTTGCGCCCGATGTGACCCGATTTGCCGATGCCCGAGACAACCACGCGGCCCTTGCACGCCAGCATCAGCGCGACCGCGCGCGGCAGGCTGTCGTCCTGGCCGAGGCGCGCCGTCAGCTTGCGGATCGCTTCGCCTTCGATGTCCAGGGTCTCACGGGCCAGCTCCAGAGCACGCTTCGCCTGGGTCTCGTCAAAACTTGTCAGCATTATTTTTTCATCGGTTACACTCATGGTGGAAGTATAGCCGAATTGAGAAAGCAAAAAACTTGCCAGATGTAACCGAGCGCATATATTTACAGGACATGAAGCCCGCCCCGCATGACATCAGGCCTTGAATTAACTCTTTTATTGCTGGGCAGCGCCGTCCTCGGCGTGGTCGCTTTCCGGATGCTGCACCTGCCCCCGATGCTGGGTTACCTGGCCGTCGGCGTGCTGATCGGGCCGCACTCCCTGAACCTGGCCGACAACGGCCCCACCACCCACGCGCTGGCCGAATTCGGCGTGGTGTTCCTGATGTTCTCGATCGGCCTCGAATTCTCGCTGGCCCAGCTCAGGGCGATGCGGCGCATCGTGTTCGGGCTCGGCCTGGCCCAGGTCACGCTCACCATCCTCATCACCATGCTGGTGGCTTTCGTCAGCCCGCGCCTGCCGGCGCCGCTGAACGTCGGCTGGCAGGCCGCGCTGGCGCTGGGCGGCGCGCTGGCGATGTCCTCGACCGCGATCGTCTCCAAGATGCTGACCGAACGCCTGGAGCTCGAGAGCGAACACGGACGCCGCATCATCGGCATCCTGCTGTTCCAGGATCTGGCCGTGGTGCCGCTGCTGATCCTGATTCCTTCGCTGGCGCGGCCGGCCGAAGAACTGGCGATGAACCTGGGCTGGGCCGCGGTCAAGGCCGCCGGCGTGCTGGCGCTGCTGCTGTTCTTCGGCCAGAAGTGGATGCGCAGGTGGTTCACCGTGGTCGCCAAGCGCCGCTCGCAGGAGCTGTTCATGCTGAACCTGCTGCTGGTGACGCTGGGCGCGGCCTGGATCACGGAGCGCGCCGGCCTGTCGATGGCGCTGGGCGCTTTCGTGGCCGGCATGCTGATCTCCGAGACTCAGTACAAGCACCAGGTGGAAGAGGACATCAAACCCTTCCGCGACGTGCTGCTCGGCCTGTTCTTCATCAGCATCGGCATGCTGCTCAACCTGGAGCTGGTGCTGGCCAACTGGTGGCTGGTGCTGGCGCTGCTGGTGCTGCCGGTGCTGCTGAAGTTCGCCCTGATCGCGGCGCTGGCCAAGGCCTTCGGCTCGTCGGATGGCGTGGCGATGCGCACCGGCCTGGCGCTGGCCCAGGCCGGCGAGTTCGGCTTCGTGCTGCTGAACCTGGCCTCGGGCTCGAAGCTGATCGACCCTTTCCTGATCCAGCTGGTGCTGGCCTCGATGGTGCTGTCGATGCTGGTCGCGCCTTTCGTCATCGCCAACATGGACCGGATCGCGATGAAGGTCGCCTCCAACGAATGGATGCTGCAGTCGCTGCAGCTGACCCAGATCGCGAGCCGCACGATGGCGGCGCAGAAGCACGTGATCATCGCCGGTTTCGGCCGCAGCGGGCAAAGCCTGGCGACCCTGCTGTCGGAAGAAAAGCTGCCCTGGTATGCGCTCGACCTCGACCCCGAGCGGGTCCAGGAAGCGCGCGCGGCCGGCGCCAACGTCTCCTACGGCGACTGCTCGCGCCGGGAAGCCCTGATCGCAGCGGGTATCAACCGCGCCAGCGCGCTGGTGATCACCTTTGCCGATACCCGCCTGGCGATCAAGGTGCTGCACCTGGTGCACGAGCTGGCGCCCAAGCTGCCGGTGATCGTGCGCGCCCACGACGACACCGAGCTCGACATCCTCAAACGCGCCGGCGCCACCGAGGTGGTGCCGGAAGCGCTGGAATCGAGCCTGATGCTGGCCTCGCACGCGCTGGTGGTGATGGGCGTGCCGCTGCGCCGCGTGGTGCACCGCGTGCAGGCGGCGCGCGACGAACGCTACGCCTCGCTGCGCGGCTTTTTCCACGGCGCCGGCGACGTCCGGGAAGACCCGGAGCACAGCTACGTGCGCCTGCATTCGGTGGTGCTGGCGGACGATGCCGGCGCGGTCGGCCGCTGCATCGGCGATCTGGGGCTGGATGAAGTGGGCGCCGAGGTGACGGCGGTCCGGCGCGGCAACCAGCGCATCGAACCGGACGAGGATACCGAGCTGCGCGTGGGCGACGTGGTGGTGCTGCGCGGGACCGGGATGGCGGTGAGCCGGGCCGAGGGACGCTTATTGCGTTGATGGGCGAACCTGATGCGTGGGCACGGGGTGCCCACCCTACGTCACGCTGTAGGGTGGGCTCCCCGAGCCCACGCGTTACGCGGCAATAACCCGGTTCCTGCCCTGCTGCTTGGCCTCGTACAAGGCCTGGTCGGCCTGCGCAATCAACTCCTGCGCCACGGTCTCGATCGCGTGCACGCGCTCGAAGTCTGTCAGCGTCGCCACACCGATCGACACCGTGACCGGCAGCGCCTCTCCGTCCTGCAGCAGGAAAGGCTGGTCGGCCACGCTGGCGCGGATGCGGTGCGCCACCATGCTGGCGCTTTCCAGGTCGGCGTCGATCAGCAGCACCACGAATTCCTCGCCGCCGAAGCGGCCCAGCGCATCCGACATGCGCAGTTCGGCCTTGATGCGCGAGGCCACTTCGCGCAGCACGTCGTCGCCGGCCTGGTGTCCAAACTTGTCGTTGACAAGCTTGAAGTAGTCGACGTCGATGTAGATGCAGGAGACGCGGTAGGACTGGCGCCGCGCACGGGCGATCTCTTCCAGCAGGCGGCGGTCGATGTAGCGGCGGTTGTAGACGCCGGTCAGCGCATCGGTCAGGCCGATGTACTTCAGCATCTCGTTGCTGATCACGTTCTCGAGGCAGATCGCGATGATCGATCCCATGTGCTCGACAAAATCCGTGCCCAGCAGCGGCGTGAAGCGGCTCGGGTCGCGGCTGCCCAGGTTCAGGCTGCCGATCAGGCGGCGGTTGCGCAGCAGCGGCACCAGCGCCACGCTGGCCAGGCCGGCGGGCGGCAGCGGAAAGGCCGAGGCATGGCTGACCGGGTGGTAGGGCAGCAGTTTCGGCCGCGGCGTGCGGCCCGCTGCCAGCTCGAAGCCCAGCGCCTCGGGGTGTTCATGAAATTGCAGGTTGGGTAAAGCATCGAAGTCCACGCCCAGCTTGTGCATCACCGTGAAGATGTCGGAGCCGGTGTCGACCAGCGACAGGGTCACGATGTCGAGGCTGGAGACGATCGGCAGCTGGCGGAAGATGGTGGCGACCAGTTCCTGGAAGGTGCCCGCGCCCACGACGTCGAGGTCGAAGGCCTGGTGGCGCATCATGATCGCGTGGTTGCTCTCGGCCTGGTCGATCAGGCTGGCGAGCTGCCTGCGCAGCGCGGCATTCTCGGCCATCAGTTCGCGCACACTGGCGCCCTGCTGCTCGTGCATGGACATTCCTTTCAGCAATTAGCCCTCACATTACGCCAACTCGGCCGCAATGCAAATCGAAACTGTAACGGAACGTTGTCAGAACGCGAGTTCGGCTGCCAGTTCCTGGCCCACGCGCAGGCGGCTGCCGGCGCCGGCGGAGACGATGCAATTCATGCCCAGGCAGACGGCGCCGTCCATCTTCGGGTTGGCGCGGTAGGTCTGCAGGATGTCGAGCGGATCCGGACCGGGTATGCCGGTGGCCTGGTCGATCGCCGGAATCGGGCAGCGCGCGCAGGGTTTGACGGGACGGATCTCGGCCGCGCCGGTGCTGAGGAAGGCGATGTAGTCCTCCTCGAAGGCTTCGAGCCCGTCCACCACCAGGTTCGGGCGGAAACGGTCCATCGGCAGAAGCTCGCGCCCGGCCGCGCGCAGGCGGCCGTTCAGGTCGTCGAGCGAGGACTGGCCGATCAGCAGCAGCGGATAGCCGTCGGCGAAGCGCGTCTGCGAGGGCACGCCGCCGGTCCACTTGACGCTGGTCGGACGCACGACGTCATGGTGGAAGCGCACCAGGCGTACGCGTTCGCGGGTGTCGAGCGCTTCGGTGAACCAGTTGCCGGCAACGTCGCCGCAGTCGGCCGCGTTCACCGAGTCGTCCCAGATCTGGACGTAGCGGGTGGGCGCCGCTGCATCCCAGGCCAGCGGCAGCAGCAGGTCGCCCATGCCCGGACAGCTGACGCGCAGGTTGCCGCCCTCGGGGAGAGGGCGGATGAGGGCCATGCGCGGGAACTCGCGCTGGGTCAGGAACTGGCCGGCTTCCGTGACCAGCATCCATTCGCGGTCATGCACGCCGTAGGCGGCCAGGCCGGTTTCGAGCAGCGTGGCTTCGCGCACGGCGATGCCGCCGCAGGATTTGATCGGATAGAGCAGCAAATGAGACAGGGTGGGCATTGCGATACGTGATCCAGCTTCGGACCGCATAGTATCGCACCAAAAACCTGCCCCGGATCAGGACTTTTGCTGGAAGGCGGACGCCAGGGCGGACTGGTCGAAGCCGGGCGCATCGCTGCCGCCGACGGCATAGCGGTACAGCACCGCCGAATAGATCCCGCTCAGTGTCGCATGCATCAGCACGCAGCCGAGGGCCGCCAGCACCACGACGATGGCCAGCAGCAGATACAGCACCGGCGCCGCGCCCGTCGTGGCGATCAGGAGTGTCAGTCCGACGCCGCCCGCGATCAGGAGGAAGTAGAGCAGACTGAAGGCGACGTTCAGACCGACCTGGCCGGCCACGTTCTCGCCCCAGGTGCGCTTGAGCAGGGCCGTGCTCTCGGAGATGGCGCCGGTGGCGCCGTGAGCGCCGGTCGCGATCACCGGCACGACCAGGAAAGTGGCGACGGCCCAGCCGGCGCCGAGCAGGCCGGCGATGAAGCGGCCGATGAAGCCGACCCGCTCCTGGATCGCGCGCAGGATCACGCCGACGGTGGCGGCAATCACCGCATAGCCGAGGATGGTGCCGATGCGGCCGTTGGCGATGGCCAGGCCGTCTTTCAAACTCGGGCTGCCGCCGTCGAGCCGGATCATGACCGCGCCGACCAGCGCCGTGTTGAAGTAGAAGATGACGAAGTACTGGACCACGTAGAACAGGAAGGCCGCGGAGTAGGCGCCGCCCTCGCTCAGACCGTCGATCGAGGCCAGGCCGAACAGCGGCAGCGCGAAGGCGGCCAGCACCAGCAGCATCGCCACGGCGGAGATGATGGGAAACAGCAGCAGGTGCTTGTCCTGCCTGAGCACCTGGGCGCTGGCGCCGACGAGGACGAAACTGCGTTTGAGACGGTCGAACATGGGGTTCTCCTTGGGATGGTCAGCGGGCGGCGCCGTTGCGCCAGGTCTCGAGCGCCGCGTGGAGTGAAGCGGCCTCGCGCAGGGCTGCATCGATTTTCTGGTCCGGGATGCGCGGGACATCCTGGGGATCCTTGAGCATGCGCTCGAACTCGTCGTCGAGCACGCTGGCGCGCCACAGCAGGTGGCCAGGCGCATGCTGGGCGGCGAGCGCCTGACGGTCGAGGTCGCCCTGCGCCTTCATGCGCTGCAAGCCGTAGATCAGGCGCCCGATACGCTCGTAATCCTGCCGGGCCGGCGTGGCGGACAGCGCCGATTTCACGTAGGCCAGCCATTGATCGTCGGGATCGGGATGGCCGTCGACCATGTCGATCTTCTCGAAGCTGCGCCAGGTAGGCGTGGCGCCGAGGAACACCAGGTAGCTGTTGCCGACCACAAAACTGGGGTGAATGGCGCAGTCGGCTTCGTTCATCACCCGTCCGCCGTTGCGGGCCCAGAAGGCGAAGTCCTGGTGCCGGTCGTAGCTGGTGTCCTGGTCGTAGGGCGACACAGCGCGGCCCAGCACCGTGAACACCTTGCGTGGCAGCCCGCGCAGTTGGTCGAGTACGAGGAAACTGTATTCGACCGTATCGCCACCCAGCGGCGTGGCGCCGATGACCTGCCCGACCATCACATCGGCGGGCTGGCGGACCTGGTCTTCGACGGCGATGCGCTGGGCCGGCGGGGCTACCCGGCAGGCCTGGGAGGCGCCGGCGCCGAGGACCAGCAGCGCGAACACGAGGCTATGTAGCTTGATCGATCTTTTCATGGCGGATCAGCTTATCAGCTCCCGGGTTTTCAAAATACGCGCATTGTCACGGGTTTTCCGCCCGATTGCCATTGTTCCCAATCCGACGTACACTCCCGCCGTCGCCTCTTCATGAGACGACGACAACGCTAGGGGTCCTGCACCGATCGAAAAATCGGCCGCGGGTGAGAAATACCCTCCGAACCTGATCTGGATAATGCCAGCGAAGGGAAGCTACAGAGACCGCGCATGCCTGCATGCGTCAACATCTTTGCACTCCTCAAGCTGGATCGCCGATCTTCAGCTGCCACAAAGGAGTGCAATTGAACGCCGATCCGAAATTCCTGTCCGCCAGCGCCACGGTCGATGCCGCGGCCGTGACGCCTCTCCCCAATTCGCGCAAGGTCCATGTGGCCGGCTCGCGCCCCGACCTCCGGGTGCCGATGCGCGAGATCCACCAGTCGCCGACGCCGGCGTCCTTCGGCGCCGAGCCGAACCCGCCGGTCTGGGTCTACGACACTTCCGGGCCCTACACCGATCCTGCCGTCCGCATCGACATCCGTGCCGGCCTGCCCTGCCCGCGCAGCGGCTGGATCCGCGAACGCGGCGATACCGTCGAACTGGCCGGGCCTTCCTCCCGCTACGGCCAGGCGCGCCTGCAGGATCCGAAGCTGGCCGAGCTGCGCTTCGACCTGCAGCGCAAGCCGCGCCGCGCCGCCGGCGGCCGCAACGTCACCCAGATGCATTACGCGCGCCAGGGGATCGTGACGCCCGAGATGGAGTTCGTCGCCATCCGCGAAAACCTGCGGCGCCAGGAATACCTGCGCAACCTGGAAGCCGCCGGCCCGACCGGCAAACGGATGGCGGCGCTGCTGGGCCGCCAGCATGCCGGCCAGTCCTTCGGCGCCGCCATCCCCCTTGAAATCACGCCCGAATTCGTGCGCGACGAGATCGCCCGCGGCCGCGCCATCCTGCCGGCCAACATCAACCACCCGGAATCCGAGCCGATGATCATCGGCCGTAACTTCCTGGTGAAGATCAACGCCAACATCGGCAACTCGGCGGTCACCTCGTCGATCGGCGAGGAAGTCGAGAAGATGACCTGGGCCATCCGCTGGGGCGGCGACACGGTCATGGACCTCTCGACCGGCAAGCATATCCACGAGACGCGCGAATGGATCATCCGGAACAGCCCGGTCCCAATCGGCACCGTGCCGCTCTACCAGGCACTGGAGAAGGTCAACGGCAAGGCCGAGGAACTGAGCTGGGAGATTTACCGCGACACCCTGATCGAACAGGCCGAGCAAGGCGTCGACTACTTCACCATCCACGCCGGCGTGCGCCTGCCCTTCATTCCGATGACGGCAAACCGCCTGACCGGCATCGTCTCGCGCGGCGGCTCGATCATGGCCAAGTGGTGCCTGGCCCACCACAAGGAGTCCTTCCTGTACACGCGTTTCGAAGAGATCTGCGAAATCATGAAGGCCTACGACGTCGCCTTCAGCCTGGGTGACGGCCTGCGCCCCGGCTCGATCTACGACGCCAACGACGAAGCCCAGCTGGCCGAGCTGCGCACCCTCGGTGAACTCACGCAGATCGCATGGAAGCACGACGTCCAGACCATGATCGAAGGCCCGGGCCACGTGCCGCTGCAGCTGATCAAGGAGAACATGGATCTGCAGCTCGAGCAGTGTCACGAAGCGCCCTTCTACACCCTCGGCCCGCTGACCACCGACATCGCGCCGGGCTACGACCACATTACCTCCGGCATCGGCGCCGCCAACATCGGCTGGTACGGCACCGCCATGCTGTGCTACGTGACGCCGAAGGAGCACCTGGGCCTGCCCGACAAGGACGACGTCAAGGACGGCATCATCACCTACAAGATCGCGGCCCACGCGGCCGACCTGGCGAAGGGCCATCCGGGCGCCCAGATCCGCGACAACGCGCTGTCCAAGGCGCGCTTCGAATTCCGCTGGGAAGACCAGTTCAACCTCGGCCTCGATCCGGACAAGGCGCGCGAATTCCACGACGAGACCCTGCCCAAGGAGTCAAGCAAGGTCGCCCATTTCTGCTCGATGTGCGGGCCGCATTTCTGCTCGATGAAGATCACCCAGGAAGTGCGTGAGTACGCGGCCGGCGGCATGCAGGAGAAGGCGGTCGAATTCGTGCGCAAGGGCGCCGAGCTCTATCAGAAAGCCTGAGCATGCTGGAGATCGAACTGAACGGCGCGCCGCATCAACTGCCGGGCGCCGCCAGCCTGCATGCGCTGGTGGAGACGCTGGGCCTGTCCGGCCAGGCCGTGGCGCTGGCCGTGAACCGCCGCGTGGTGCCGCGCGAACACTGGCGCACTACCCTGCTGCGCCCGCAGGACCGCGTGGACGTGGTGCGCGCCATCGGCGGCGGTTGACCACATGGAAAAAATGGAGAACACATGAACGACATGAAGGTTTTGAAGGACAGTCCGCTGGTCATCGCCGGCAAGACATACCGCTCGCGCCTGCTGGTCGGCAGCGGCAAATACCGGGACCTGGAGCAGACCGCGGCCGCCACCGAGGCTGCGGGTGCGGAGATCGTCACCGTGGCGATCCGCCGCGTGAACATTGGGCAGGATCCGCACGCGCCCAACCTGCTGGATGCGCTGCCACCCTCGCGCTACACCATCCTGCCGAACACCGCCGGCTGCTACACGGCGCGCGACGCGGTCTATACGCTGCAGCTGGCGCGCGAACTGCTGAATGGCCACAAACTGGTGAAACTCGAGGTGCTGGGCGACGAAAAGACCCTGTTCCCCAACATGCCCGAAACCCTGCGCGCCGCCGAGGAACTGGTGCGCGACGGCTTCGACGTGATGGTCTACTGCAGCGACGATCCGATCCAGGCGCGCATGCTCGAGGACATCGGCGTGGCCGCGGTGATGCCGCTGGCTTCCCTGATCGGCTCCGGCATGGGCATCCTGAATCCGTGGAACCTGTCGCTGATCATCGAGCAGGCCAAGGTGCCGGTGCTGGTCGATGCCGGCGTCGGCACCGCGTCGGATGCGGCCGTGGCGATGGAGCTGGGTTGCGACGGCGTACTGATGAACAGCGCCATCGCCCTGGCCCGCGATCCGGTGCGCATGGCGGGGGCGATGCGCCTGGCGGTGGAAGCCGGCCGCGAAGCCTGGCTGGCGGGACGGATGCCGCGGCGCTTCGCGGCCTCACCCTCGTCGCCGATGGCGGGACGGCTCCATGAAAGCCAATGACATGCGCCCCTGCGTGCTGGTGTTTTCCGGTCTCGATCCGTCCGGCGGGGCCGGCATCCAGGCCGACATCGAGGCGATTGCGGCCCAGGGCGCACACGCGCTGCCCATCGTGACGGCGCTGACCGTGCAGGACAACGACAGGGTGCATGAAGTGGCGCCGGTAGACGCCGGCCTGATCACCCGCCAGGCCAGGCTGCTGGTCGAGACGATGACTATCCGCGCCGTCAAGCTGGGCATCCCCGGCAATCTGGCGAACGCCGAGGCCATCGCCGGCATCGTCCTGCTGCTGCGTGCGCGCCAGCCTGCCCTGCCGGTGGTGCTCGATCCGGTGCTGGCCAGCGGCCACGGCGATCCGCTCGCGCGCGGCGATGCGCTGGCGGTGCTGTCGCCGCTGCTGGCGCTGGCGACGGTCGTGACGCCGAATCTGCCGGAAGCGGCGGCGCTGGGTCATGTCGACGTGCCGCACGTGCTGGTTACCGGCGGCCATGGCGATGGTGACGAGGTGGTCAACCGCTGGCACAGCCGCGAAGGTGTGCGCGAATGGCGCTGGCCGCGCCTGCCCGGCGCCTTCCACGGCAGCGGCTGCACCCTGGCCGCCACGCTGGCTGCGCGCCTGGCGCTGGGCGACACGATGGCGCAGGCGCTCGAACGCGCCCAGCGCTGCTGCAACCAGGCGCTGGCCGATTCGTATGCCATCGCCCACGGCCAGCGGATTCCGCGCCGGATCGAACATCGGGGAGCGTAATGATGCGAGGACTTTATCTGGTGACGCCGGACTGGGAAGACACCGACCGGCTATTGGCGACAACCGGGCAGGCGCTGGAAGCCGGCGCGGCGCTGGTCCAGTACCGCAACAAGACGGCGTCTACGGCTCTGCGGCACGAACAGGCGGCTGCGCTGCTGGCGCTGTGCCGGCGTCATGGCCGGCCGCTGATCATCAACGACCACGTCGAGCTGTGCCAGCAGCTGGATGCGGACGGCGTGCACGTTGGCGGCCTTGACGCGCCCGTGGCGGCGGTGCGAGCGGCGCTCGGGCCTTCGAAGATCGTCGGCGCATCCTGCTACGGCCAGCTCGCGCTGGCACAAAGCGCGCAGGATGCGGGGGCGAGCTATGTGGCCTTCGGCGGTTTCTATCCGTCGAAGGTGAAGGTGTACGAGGTGAGTACGCCGCTGCATATCGTCGCGCAGGCGAAGGCGCAGCTGCAGGTGCCGGTGGTCGTGATTGGCGGGATGACGGCGGTGAATGCGCGGCCGCTGGTGGAACTGGGAGCGGATTTGGTGGCGGCGATTAGCAGTGTGTATGCGGCGGAGAAGCCGTTTGAGGGAGCGAGGGAATTCGTGAATCTGTTCTAAGCGTTGGCCCGTAAACGTCATTCCCGCGGAGGCGGGAACCCAAGTTGCACGATCTGCCGGCAAACTTGGGTCCCCGCCTGCGCGGGGACGACGATGTGGTCGCGGGAACGACGGATCAGGCTTTCGCCAACCTGAACTGCGTCAGCTCCCCAGTCAGATACCCCACAGCCGCCCCAAACTTGTCCTTGTAATTCGCCTTGATCAGCGGATCCAGCGTGCCCTTCACGCCCGCATGAATCCCACCCCAATCCCCCGCATGCTGGAAGTTGCTCATGATGTAGGTCCAGCCATTGATGTCGTCGACCGCGTGCAGGCCGGTCGATTCGCCGCCAGCCGGCACCGACAGCAGGCGCGAGAGCTGCTTGGTATCGACGTTGTAGGCCCACAGGAAGTTGTTGACGTGCTGGCTGCTGTCCTCGCCGATGAACAGGGTGCGCATCTTTTCCGAGAACTTCAGGTTGTCCGGGTTGCCGACCTTGTTCGGATTGGCGGTATTGCCCAGCGCGTCGGCAGTGATGTCCTCGC
>Ga0308160_10000810_pt1 | contig 51675 bp, 33 predicted proteins | sample PhyFR1_FD_201036 | JGI IMG/M metagenome (GOLD analysis project Ga0308160, IMG submission 201036) | Phyllosphere microbial communities from UC Gill Tract Community Farm, Albany, California, United States - DLSLF.R1 | ecosystem: Host-associated > Plants > Phyllosphere > Unclassified | place: USA...
CGTGTTGAAGGAAGGCGATCTGGTCAAGGTCAAGGTGCTGGAAGTCGACAAGCAGGGCCGCATCCGCCTGTCGATGAAGGCCGTGGAAGAAGGCGAGGGCGTGACGGCCGAGTAAGCCGTCGGCGTCCAGCGCTGCACCAAGGAAAAAGCGGGCTTCGGCCCGCTTTTTTTATACGCGGCGCTGGGGCGTGGTGTGCGAGTTGGCTCGGCGATCAAGATGCGTAGCAGGCGAGGAACATTGTGGGAGCGACTTCAGTCGCGACGGGGCTGTACCGGTAATGCCCGTCGCGACTGAAGTCGCTCCCACAACATTGCGTCAGCTGGAACACCTCGGTCGAAATGCCCTTGCGAGGCCAGCCGCGCGCTCAGTCCGCCTCGTCGCCGATCGCCGCATAGCGCGCCAGGTGCGCCGACAGCGGCCCCGGATGCGCCAATTGGTAGCCTTGCCCGTAGCGCGCGCCCAGCGCCTGCAGCGTGGCCAGTTCGCTCTCGGTCTCGATGCCCTCGACAATGACGCTGGCGTCGGTCTCGGCGGCGAAGGACAGGATCGCCAGCGCCAGCCGCTGGCGCCGCGGTTCGGCGTCGATGCCGCGGGTCAGGGTCAGGTCCAGCTTGATGATGTCCGGCGACAGGTGCAGCAGGTGGCGCAGGCTGGCGAAGCCGGTGCCGGCGTCGTCCAGCGCGATGCGCAGGCCCTGCCGCTGCAGCGCGCCGATATGCTCGGACAGGCGCGGATAGTCCGGCGCCTGCAACTGCTCGGTGATCTCCAGCACCACCCGCGACAGGTCGTGGCCGTGCAGCAGCGCCTCCAACTGCGGGTGCAGCAGGGTCTGCGCGGAAACGTTGATCGCCAGGTACAGCGGCGCCGGCAACTGCGCCAGCAACTGCAGCGCCTTGCGCGCCGCGGCCAACTCCAGTTCCAGCGCCAGCCCGACCTTGCTCGCGTCGTCGAACCAGCGCAGCGGCGCCAGGCCGGGATTGGACGGGAACCGCGACAAGGCCTCCACGCCGACGATGCGCTGCGTGGACAGCGCCAGCACCGGCTGGGTCACGATCTGCAGGCGCTCGTTGGCGACCACCTCGCGGATCCGCGTGGCGATCGCCGCCTTCTCGCGGAAGGCGTGCTTCTCCGCGTTCTGGCGGCGCGCGATATCGGTCTGCAGCGCGGCGCGGTCCATCGCCAGCGCCAACGTCGCACCGACCAGGGTCGCCAGCATTTCCAGCGTGCGCACGTCCTGCGGGGTGTAGCTGCAGGGGTAGGGCGACATCACCTTGAGCACGCCGATGCCGCGATCGCCGTAGCTGAGCGGCACCACAAGCATCGACCGCAGGCCGACCTTGCGGCAGGCATCCAGATTGACCCGCGGGTCCTGTTCCGAATCGTCGCACTGCAGCACCTTGCCGCTGCGCATGCACAGCCCGGACAGGCTGCCGTCGCTGGGCAGGCGCAAGCCCAGGTGCTGTTCGGCGATGCCGCTGGCCGACCAGTACAGCATGTCGTTGCCGTCGCACATCTCCACCACCGCGCCGTTGGAGCGGGTCAGCTCCTGCGCGCGGCGGGTCACCACATCGACTACCTGCAGCGGATCGCTGCCGGCGGCGGCGATCTCGCCCTGGGCGAGGATGATCCGCGATAGCAGCAGCGCATCCTCGCTCATCGCCGAAGCAACGGGGCCACGTTCGGTAGCGGTATCGGCAGGGCGCTGGACCCAGTCCGAAACGTCGGGTTCCTTGGTCATGTCGTGATCATGCGCCCATGATTCGGCGCAGAGCAATCGGAACGCGCCGGGGTTGCGCTAGCGAAGCACGGAATTGCCGTGCGCATCACGCTGCGCCGCCGGATGCCGTGTCGCGGCGCTCAGCCTGTGGCGCCCTTGCGCGGCTTGCCGTAAAGGCTGCGCAGTTCGTCCTTGGCCTGTTCCAGTACCTCGCGGCGCTGCGCCGGCAACTGCTTGCCGGCGCGGTTGATGTAGAAGGTCAGCATCGACATCGCCGAGCGGTAGGGACCGGTGCGGCGCCGCGCGCTCTGGTCGGCGGAGTGCTTGAGCGAACGGGCGATGGATACCGGGTCGTCGCGTTCGAACACGCTGGGCGTGAGCTCCAGTGCATCGCTGCTCTCGTTGACGCGCTGCACCCAGTGGGCGGTGGAAACATTCGAGTTGCTGTGTGCCATTGGTGATGCTCCTTGGCTAGGGAAGTGAAGAGGTGGAGTCGACGCGGAATCGCTATGCCGACGATGGCGCGCGAATGGGTGGAGTGAAGACACGAACGTCGACAGTGCGGACGTTGCCGCGATGTCCGCCGATGCCGCGAACGCACGTTGCGATGCGCTGCTGCACGCGGCCATCGCAGACCATGCGCGCGTTGCGCAATGCAGTCGCCTGCGCGCAGGCATGCGCCGCGACGGCGTGACGGCGCCGGCATCGGCGCGGTTGTTCGATCATGCTGCCATGCTGCATGCAAGGCTCCCCGAAGCGAATTTCACATCCGTTGCGCAAACCCTAAATGCGCACGCGTGACGTCATCGACAACATAACCGCGCATGTCGGGGTGCGTGGTAGACAGCGAGACTTTCACTGAACCATTAACCGAAAAAGCCCTTGAAAACAGCTGCGCCGCGCAGGCGCGCTTGATCCGCGTTGGTAACGTCACCATGTTTTCGATACGCGATTGACTCGACTGTCGTACCGGGGACAATCGGGACATTCGATCTTTTTCCCCACAGTGCATTCGATCGCGACGCTGCGTCGCAGGAGACCGCATGTCGTTCGTGCAAGCACGCTTCCATCCTGCCGTCGCCCGCTGGTTCGAGCGCTGTTTTGCCGCGCCGACGCCGGCGCAGCTGGCCGCATGGCCGGCAATCCAGGACGGGCGGCATACGTTGGTGGCGGCGCCCACCGGCTCCGGCAAGACCCTGACCGCGTTCCTCGCCGCGCTCGATGCGCTGCTGCGTGAAGGCCTGCGCGATGGCGGACTCGCCGATCGCACCCAGGTGCTGTACGTGTCGCCGCTGAAAGCGCTTTCAAACGATATCCAGCTCAATCTCGAGGCGCCGCTTGCCGGTATCCGCGCCGAGCTGGCCGCGCTGGGCCTGCCCGACGTGGAGATCCGCACCGCGGTGCGCACCGGCGACACGCCGCAGCGCGAGCGCGCGCAGGCGCGGCGGCGCCCGCCGCACGTGCTGGTGACCACGCCCGAGTCGCTGTACGTGTTGCTCGGTTCGGTGTCCGGGCGCGATGCGCTGTGCCACGTGCGCACGGTGATCGTCGACGAGATCCACGCGCTGGCCGCGAACAAGCGCGGCAGCCACCTGGCGCTGTCGCTGCAGCGGCTGCAGCAGCTGTGCGCGACGCCGCCGCTGCGCATCGGCCTGTCGGCGACGCAGAAGCCGATCGATGCGGTCGCGCGCTTTCTGGTCGGCAGCGCGGCGGTGCACGCGGGGCAACCGGATTGCGCGATCGTCGACATCGGCTATGCGCGTGCCCGCGACCTGGCGCTGGAGCTGCCGCCGACGCCGCTCAGCGTGACCATGTCCAACGACCAGTGGCAGCAGGTGTACGCGCGCCTGGCCGAGCTGGTGCGCGCGCATCGCACCACGCTGGTGTTCGTCAACACCCGGCGCATGGCCGAACGCACCGCGCGGCACCTGGGCGAGCTGCTCGGCAACGACGCGGTGGCAGCGCACCACGGCAGCCTGGCGCGCGAGGCGCGGCTGCTCGCCGAACAGCGGCTCAAGGCCGGCCAGCTGCAGGTGCTGGTCGCCACCGCCTCGCTGGAACTGGGCCTGGACATCGGCGACGTGGACCTGGTGTGCCAGCTCGGCTCGCCGCGTTCGATCGCCAGTTTCCTGCAGCGCGCCGGGCGTTCCGGCCACGCCGTCGGCGGCACGCCGAAGGCGCGGCTGTTTCCGCAGTCGCGCGACGACCTGGTCGAATGCGCGGCGCTGCTCGACTGCGTGCGCCGCGGCGAACTGGATGCGCTGCGCATCCTCGATGCGCCGCTGGACGTGCTGGCGCAGCAACTGGTGGCCGAGGTGGCCTGCCAGGAATGGGACGAGGACGCGCTGTACGCGCTGGTGCGCGGCGCCTGGCCGTACGCGACGCTGCCGCGCGAGCGCTTCGACGCGGTGCTGCGGATGCTGTGCGACGGCTTCAGCACGCGGCTCGGCCCGCGCGCCGGCTATCTGCATCGCGACGCGGTGCATCGCCGCGTGCGCGAGCGCCGCGGCGCGCGCATGGCGGCGCTGACCTCCGGCGGCACCATTCCCGAGACCGGCGACTACAGCGTGCTGCTGGAGCCGCAGGCCGAGACCATCGGCACGGTCAACGAAGACTTCGCGGTGGAGAGCCTCAGCGGCGACGTGTTCCAGCTCGGCAATGCCAGCTATCGCATCCTGCGCGTGGAGCCGGGCAAGGTGCGGGTGGAAGACGCGCGCGGCGCGCCACCGAACATCCCGTTCTGGCTCGGCGAGGCGCCGGGGCGCAGCGACGAACTGTCGGCCGGCGTGTCGCGGCTGCGCGCGCAGCTGGAGCGCTGCCTGGAGCAGGGCGGTGCGGCGCAGGCGCTGGCCTGGCTGCACCAGGAACTGGCGCTGGATGCCGCCGCCGCGCAGCAACTGGTGGACTATCTGGGCCGCGCACGCACCGCGCTGGGCGCGCTGCCCACGCAAGCCTGCATCGTGCTGGAGCGCTTCTTCGACGACAGCGGCGGCACCCAGTTGGTGATCCACAGCGTGTACGGCAGCCGCATCAATCGCGCCTGGGGCCTAGCCCTGCGCAAGCGCTTCTGCCGCACCTTCAATTTCGAACTGCAGGCGGCCGCGACCGAGGACGCGATCGTGCTGTCGCTATCGACCCGGCACAGCTTCGCGCTGGAAGAGGTCGCGCGCTATCTGCATGCGGCGTCGGCGCTGGAGGTGCTGGTGCAGGCCTTGCTGGATGCGCCGCTGTTCGGCGTGCGCTGGCGCTGGAACGCCACCAACGCGCTGGCCTTGCCGCGCTTCACCGGCGGGCGCAAGGTCGCCCCGCAGCTGCAGCGGATGAAGTCGGAAGACCTGCTGGCCACGGTGTTCCCGGACCAGGTCGCCTGCGCCGAGAACCTGGTCGGCGAGCGCGAGATTCCCGAGCACCCGCTGGTCGCGCAGACCCTGCACGACTGCCTGCACGAGGCGATGGACAGCGACGGCTGGCTGCAGCTGCTGCGCGGCATCGAGGATGGCAGCGTGCGCGTGCTGGCGCGCGATCTGGCGGCACCGTCGCCATTGGCGGCCGAGGCGCTGGACGCGCGGCCGTACGCGTTCCTCGACGATGCGCCGCTGGAAGAGCGCCGCACCCAGGCCGTGCACAGCCGCCGCTACCAGGATCCGGACAGCGCCGACGACCTCGGCCGGCTCGATCCGGAGGCGATCGCCGCGGTGCGCGAGGAGGCCTGGCCGCAGCCGCGCAGCCGCGACGAGATGCACGAGGCGCTGGTCGCGCTAGGCGTGCTGACCGACAGCGAGGCCGCCGCACACCCGGCGTGGTCGAACTGGCTGGCCGAGCTGGCCGCCGATGCGCGTGCCACCCGCTTGCAGGGCAGCGGCGGCGACGGCGTCGCGCTGTGGGTCGCGGCCGAGTCGCTGGCGCTGATCGCGCCGCTGTATCCGCAGGCCGCCACGCAGCCGCGCATCGCCGTGCCGCAGGGCTACACGATCGACGACTGGCAGCGCGACCACGCGCTGCGCGAACTGCTGCGCTCGCGCCTGGCGGCCCTGGGGCCGGTGACCGCGGCGGCGCTGGCGGCGCCGCTGCAGATGCCGCTGCGCGAGGTGCAGGCGGCCCTGCTGGCGTTGCAGCAGGACGGCTACATCCTGCCCGGCCGCTTCACTCCCCAGGCCGGCGCCGACGAGTGGTGCGAGCGCCATCTGCTGGCGCGCATCCACCGCTACACGCTGGGCCGGCTGCGCCGCGAGATCGAACCGGTGGCGCCGCGCGACTATGCGCGCTTCCTGTTCCGCTGGCAGCACCTGGACGGCGAAGGCCGCGTCGCCGGCGCGGAGGCGCTGGCCAGCGTGCTGGCGCAGCTGGAGGGCTTCGAGGCGCCGGCGGCGCTGTGGGAGGCCGACCTGCTGCCGGCGCGGGTGCGCGACTACGCCCCGGCCTGGCTGGACGAGCTGTGCAGCGCCGGCCGCACGTTGTGGACGCGGCTGCGCCCGACCGCGGCCAGCGCGGTCGGTGCGGGCGGCACGGGCTCGCTGCGCAGCACGCCGATCCTGCTGCTGCCGCGACGCAGCGCCGCGCAGTGGTCGCGCCTGGCACCGGCGGCGGCCGAGCCGGGCACGCTCGGTTCGCGCGCGCAGAAGGTCGCCGATTACCTGGGGGCGCACGGCGCCTCGTTCTTCGACGAGATCGCCGATGCGACGCGGCTGCTGTCCACCGAACTGGAAGAGGCGCTGGCCGAACTGGTGGCCGCAGGCCGCATCCACTGCGACAGCTACGCCGGCCTGCGCGCCTTGCTGGTGCCGGCATCGAAGCGGCCGTCGGCGCTGTCGCGGCGCCGGCGCCGGGTGCCGCTGTACGGCATCCAGGATGCGGGACGCTGGGCGCTGCTGCGCGTTGCCGCGGATGCCGGCGACGCCGCGGCGCGCGGCGAGGCGCTCGAACACCTCGCGCGAACTTTGCTGCGCCGCTACGGCGTGATCTGTTGGCGCCTGCTCGAACGCGAGGCAGCGTGGCTGCCGCCGTGGCGCGAACTGCTGCGCGTCTATCAGCGCCTGGAGGCGCGCGGCGAGATCCGCGGCGGGCGCTTCATCAGCGGGCTGTCCGGCGAGCAGTTCGCGCTGCCCGAAGCGATCGGCCTGCTGCGCCAGGTGCGGCGCCAGCCGCACGATGGCGCCTGGTTGTGCGTAGCCGCGGCCGATCCGGCCAACCTGCTCGGCAGCGTGCTGCCGGGCAGCCGGGTGCCGCGCGTGCCCGGCGCGCGCGTGCTGTATCGCGACGGGGTGCCGGTGGCGACCTGGGTGGCGGATCGGTTCGAGCCGTTGCAGGACCTGAGCGCGGCCGACAGTGCGGTGGCGCGGCAGCGGCTGACCGAGACGGGATCGGGCACGCGCGATGCAATCGCCGCGATGCTCGCCGGCCTGCGCTGAAAGCGTGTCGCTGGCGGCGACTGCCTGTTCAGTAACACGGGCATGTTCAGAAAACAGCGGTTGGCGCTAAGAGGCGTGCAATTTTCACGCTTTGTCTACAAATATCCTAGGTTTGCATCACAGTTCGATTCTGCTTGCGAATGGGTGGAATTCGCCGTAGAGGACAAGTGCTGCATGCACGGCCAGGTCTGACCGTACCTCTTCCGGCAGCACCAAAACAACGCCGCTAAAGGCTTTGCACGTCTCCAACGAGGCGTGGCAGGTGCGCGCTTGTGTGCCGAATTCCGCAGTCGCAGCGCCGATTAAAGGCGACTTTCCGGGCTGCCGATAGCCTTCATGCAACGGGCGAATGCAGCGCCGCGTCGAGTCGTCTCGGCCGCATCGCATACGCCGTTGTGATCGTTCCCGATCCACGTGGTGCAGCGGGAAGGACATCCAGACGCGTCGTCGTGGCGCGGTCGTCAGCAAACAATCGGGGAAGACATCATGTTGGGCAATATGAAAATCGGCGTCAGGCTCACCTGCGCGTTCTTGATCGTGGCGGCCATCGGCGCCTGCATCGGCGCGATCGGCATCCGCAATTCCGGACGCATCAACGACTACGCCACCGTGCTGTACGAGCGCGAACTGCTCGGCCTGTCCAACATCAAGGAAGCCAACGTCAACCTGATCTACGTCGGCCGCGCGCGGTCCAACCTGCAACTGGCCACCACCCAGGAAGAGCGCGCCAAGCATCTGGCCAGCATCGATAAATACACCGCGAACGTGATCGACTACGTGGCCAAGGCGCGTACCTCGTTCGATAGTCCCGAGTCCAAGGCCAAGCTGGCGCGCTTCGACGAGGTATGGAAGCAGTACCTGACCCATCGCGCCCAGTTCATCGAAAAAGCGGCGCAGCAACCGCTGCAGCAGCCCAATCCGGAACTCATCGCGCTGTCGGCCGCGGTGCGTGGCGCCTCCGACGAACTCGACACGCTGATGAGCGAACTGGCCACCATCAAGGAAACCCGTGCGGCTGAGGCCAGCGCTGCGACCACCGCCATCCATGTCAGCGGCACCAGGATGCTGACCGCGATCATCGCCGGCGGCGTATTGCTCGGCATCGGTCTGGGCTTCTTCATCAGCCGCAGCGTGACCAAGCCGATCGGCAAGGCGGTGGATGTCGCCAACGCGCTGGCCGAGGGCGACCTGAGCATCGTGATCGAGAGCACGTCGAAGGACGAGGCCGGGCAGTTGCTGCTGGCGATGCAGCGCATGGTCGAGAAACTGCAGCAGGTGGTCGGCGAGGTCAACGCCAGCGCGCAGACCCTGGCCGGCGCGTCGGAGGAAGTCAGCGCGACTGCGCAGTCGCTGAGCCAGGCCTCGACCGAGCAGGCCGCGGGCGTGGAGGAAACCAGCGCCTCGCTGGAGCAGATGACCGCCTCGATCGGGCAGAACACCGAGAACGCGCGCATCACCGACGGCATGGCCGCGCAGGCCGCCAAGGAAACCGTGGAAGGCGGCGAAGCGGTGGTCGCCACCGTGGCGGCGATGAAACAGATCGCGCAGAAGATCGGCATCATCGACGACATCGCCTACCAGACCAACCTGCTGGCGCTGAACGCGGCGATCGAAGCGGCGCGCGCCGGCGAGCACGGCAAGGGCTTCGCGGTGGTCGCTGCGGAAGTGCGCAAGCTGGCCGAACGCAGCCAGGTGGCCGCGCAGGAAATCGGCGAAGTCGCCGGCTCCAGCGTCGAGCTGGCGGAGAAGGCCGGTCGCTTGCTGGAGACCATCGTGCCCAGCATCAAGAAAACGTCCGACCTGGTGCAGGAGATCGCCGCGGCGTCGCAGGAGCAGTCCTCCGGCGTGGCGCAGATCAATTCGGCGGTGGTGCAGCTGAGCCAGACCACGCAGCAGAACGCCACCGCGTCCGAGGAACTGGCCGCGACCGCCGAGGAAATGAGTTCGCAGGCCGAGTACCTGCAGCAGTCGATGGCGTTCTTCCGCCTGGGCCATGGCGAAGCGCCGCGCCAACCGCGCGCCGTGGACAAGCCCAGCGCCAAGGCAGTCGGCAGCAGCCGCGTCGAACCCAAGCGTGCGCGCCCGCGCGTGGCGCAGCCGGCGTACGCGATGGCGAGCCCGGACGAATCCCAGTTCGCCAGCTTCTGAGGAGCAGACCATGGCCACGCATCTGGACAACGCAGCGGTCGTGCCGCTGCAGACGCAGGAGGAGCCGTCGCAGTTCCTGACCTTCCAACTGGAGCAGGAACTGTTCGGGCTGAACATCGACGGCATCCACGAGATCATCGAATACCGTGCGCCGACTCCGGTGCCGACCATGCCGGCCTGCGTGCGCGGCGTGATCAACCTGCGCGGCGCGGTGGTGCCGGTGGTGGACCTGCAGCTGCGGCTGGGGCGCGCGCCCAGCCGCATCACCCGGCGCAGCTGCATCGTCATCGTCAGCGCCGTGGAGGGCGGCACGATCCAGGCGTTCGGCCTGCTGGTCGATGCGGTCAGCGCGGTGCTGGATATCCCGGCGCAGCAGATCGAGGCGGCGCCGTCGTTCGGCAGCGGCATCCGCGACGAGTTGCTGCAGGGCATGGGCAAGCTGGAAGACCGGCTGGTGATCCTGCTGGATCGCGCGCGCCTGCTGCGCGTGGACGAGATCGCCGACGTGGCGTTGCCGGCCGCGGCCTGAGGCGGCGCAGCCGCGCCACTGCACCGGCGCGGTGGTTGGATGCTCCGTGGCGGCGTGAACTCGGCGCCTGCGCAACGCGGGCGCTGCGGCCGCGGGCACCGCAGGCGGTGGTGTGCCGGCCAGAAGCGGCATCGTCCGAAGCGACAGGCGCTCGCCGTGATATGCGCATAACGGCCGCCTCGCTAGTGTCTGCGCAACAGGGCATCCGCCCGCCATCGCGAGATCCGGACCATGGCAGACAACGACAAGCAGCCCGACCAGCAGCAGGGCATCCAGGACGGTCGGCAGGACCGCGCGCAGGACGATGTGGCCAAGCAGCGCCCCGGCCTGGAGGACGAGAAGTTGCGCGAAGCGCACGAGCGCGGGCCCAAGTCCGGCGACGGCCAGAAGACAGGCTGAGCCCTATTCGCGCGCCGCCATCGCCGCGGCCTGCGTGGTGGCCAACGGCGTGCCGCCAGCGCGCAGACGCAAACGCGCAGACACAAAAAAGCCCCGGAGGCGACTCCGAGGCTTTTCGTCTGAACAAGTGGTGGAGCGGAAGGGGATCGAACCCTCGACCTTCGCATTGCGAACGCGACGCTCTCCCAGCTGAGCTACCGCCCCACATCAGACGCATAGTCTAACTGGCCCGGGGCATGCGTGCCAAGAGGGCGATGCGGGGGCGACGGCGACGCGGCGCGCGTGGGGCCTTCGCGCACATGCCAGTCGGCTGCGGCCGGGCCGCAGCCGAAGGCGGGAATGCGACGCCGTCTCCGGGCAGCCGCCAGGCAGAGTCGATATAATCGTGGGCCGAAATCCTCGCCAGACGATTTCGTCGTTCCGGATGAAATATTCCGTCCGTTCCAAATCTTTTATCCACGGGTCTTTGAAAAATGACGGAAGTTCGCAACTTGCAACAAATCGCCGAAGCCAAGGCCAAGCTGCACGAAGAGATTCGCAAGCTGGAAGAGCAGGAGAAGCAGGCGCGCGAAGGCGAGACCAGCGCCGCGCACGCCAATATCCTGTCGCTGCTCGAGCAGTTCGCCGAGTTCTTCAGCGCCAAGCAGCGCAACGAGATCGCGGCCTACGTGACCAGCGCCGCGCCGAAGGTTGCCAGCACCAAGTCCGCTGGCGGCCGCAGCGAGGTCAAGCCGAAATACCAGCTGCCGCACACCGGCGAGACCTGGTCCGGCCGCGGCCGCACGCCGAAGGCGTTCGCCGCATGGGAAGGCACCGCCGCCTACAACGAATGGAAGGCGCGCCATCCGGATCTGAAGTTCCCGCTGGTCAAATACTGATCGGTCGAAAAAGGCCAGGGTTCCTGGCCTTTTTTATGCGCGATGATTTTATGCGCGGCATTGGCGTTGCTCGCGGCTTGCCGCGGATAAAAACCGTGACGGAGAAAGCGGGCGCTGAAGGGAATGTGCCTGGAATAACCGAAGGCCGGGCAGCGACATGGTCCCCACTGTGACCGTGGTGCCGCTGTGGACCCCTGTAGGAGCGGCTTCAGCCGCGACAGACGTTATCGGTAACGACCGTCGCGGCTGAAGCCGCTCCTACAGATACCTCCAAATCGCTCAGCCCGCGTTGCCGAGTAATGGCTGCAGCGTCGCTTCCAGTTCGCGCCGGCGCCAGCCGGCCAGCGGCTGCGGCCATTGGCCGCTTTCCAGCAAGGCTTCCAGATGCTTGCGCGAGGCGAGCAGGCCGTCGGGCAGGCCGAGTTCGGCGCTGCGTGCGGACACCGCGTCCTGCAGCCGCTTCAACGCCGCCTTGTTGTCGTCGCTGGAAGCCAGCGCCAGCGGCGCGTCCGCTTCGTCGGGCAACGGCGTGGTCAGCGCCTGCCACAGCGCGTCGCCGAGCTTGCGCGGCGCCTTGGGGTGCTTGTCCAGCATCGCCTGCAGTTCGTCGCGGTCGGCAGGCGGGAAGCGCGCCAGGGTGGCGGCCAGTTCGTTGTCCAGGATCCAGCTGCGCGGCTTGTCGCTGTGCCGGGCCTGCACGTCGCGCCAGCGCAGCAGGCGCAACAGCCGCTGCTGCGCGGGCCGGTCCATGAACTGCGCCGAGCGCATGCCCAGGTGCGGCCAGCGCTCGCCTTCGTCGTGCTCCACGGTGCCGAGCAGGCGCTCGCCGTCCTCGTGCAGCCAGGCGCTGCGGTCCAGCAGCTGCAGCCGTTCCTGCAGCGCGTCGTGGATCGCGAACAGGTGGCGCACGTCGTCGGCGGCGTAGTCCAGTTGCGCCGGCGACAGCGGGCGGCGCAGCCAGTCCGAGCGGGTCTCGCCCTTGGCCAGGTGCACCCCGGTGATTTCCAGTACCAGCTTCTGGTAGCCCATGCCGGCGCCGATGCCGGCCAGGCCGGCGCCGATCTGGGTGTCGAACAACGGCCGCGGCAGCGCGCCGCAGGCGCATTTGAACGCGACCAGGTCTTCGCTGGCGCTGTGCATGACCTTGAGGATGGCCGGGTCCGACAGCCACGGCGCCAGCGCCTGCGGCATGCCGGGAATCAGCGGGTCGATCAGCAGGATTTCGTCGGCCACCGCCATCTGCACCAGCGCCAGTTGCGGCCAGTAGGTGCGTTCGCGGACGAATTCGGTATCCAGGCCGATCCTGGCCGGGCGCTGCGCCAGCCGTTCGGCCAGCTCGGCGGGTTGCTTGATCCAATAGGGCACGTGGTTTCCGTCGAATGCAGGGTTTGCTCAGGCAGGCGAGAATAGCCTAACGTCGGCCCGCCGGCCGCACGGACCGAGTGGCGCGGATGCCATCGGGAGGCCAATGTCGTTGGGAGGAAGCGTGCGTACGAGCGGCACCGTGATCGCCTGGACCCTGCTGGCCGCGCTGGCGTGCGGCTGCAGCGGGCCGGCGCCTGCGCCGCCGGCGCAGCCCGCCAGACCGGCGCCCGCCAAGCCTGCGCAGGCGCCGGCAACGGTGGCCGGCAAGCCGGTGCAGGCGCCCAGCGTCACCATCGGCGGCGAGGATGCGGCCGAGACGGTGGCGCGCTGGCAGCCGCCGCTGCCGACGCTCGAGCGCGCGCAACTGGCGCAGGCGCGCCGCGACGCCGCGCGCGCGCTGGCCGAGGACCGCCTGTTCGAGGACGCGCAGTCGGCGATCCCGCTGTACCTGGCGATCCGTGCGCTGGCGCCGCAGGACCCGGTCGCGCGCGGCGGCCTGCGCACCGCGCGGCGCCGGCTGCTGCAACGCGGCGACGAACTGTTGCGCGCATCGGAGCAGCAGGAACAGGCGCTGGAGCGCGCCGATCGCATCGCGATGGTGGCGCTGTCGCTGGATGCCGACGATCCGGCGGTGCGGCGCCTGCAGCAGCGGGTGGAGACCGCGCAGCGGGTGCTGGCCTACAACCGTGCCGGCGAAGACGATCTGCGCGCCGGCCGGCTCGGCGAGGACGGCAACGGCGCGTTGGCCAACTTCCGCGACGCGCTGCAACTGGACGCCGACGACGCGCGCGCGCGGCAGGGCGTGGCGGCGGTGGAGAGCGCGCTGATCCGGCGCGCCGAGGCGGCCGCGACGATGTCCGATTTCGCCGCCGCCGGCAGCTGGCTGGCGCGGGCGGCGCGGATCCGCGACGCCGCCGCCACCGTGCGCGACGCGCGTGCGCGGGTGGAAGGCGTGCGCAGCGCGCGCATCGCCGGCCTGCGCGATGCCGGCCTGCGCGACCTGGCCACGCCGGCCGGACTGAAGGCGGCGCGCGAGAAACTGGGCGAGGTGTTGCGCATCGCCGATCCGGGCGATGCGGTGGCGGCGATGCTGCGCGAGCGCATCGACCTGGCCACCCACTACGGCAGCTTCCGCCCCGGCCAGGTGTTCACCGACGGCATGAGCAACGGCGAACGCGGGCCGCAGATGATCGTGGTGCCGCACGGCGGCTTCCGCATGGGCGCCAGCGAGACCGAGCCGGGCGCAATGCCGGCGGAGCAGCCGCTGCACTACGTGCGCTTCGACCGCGGCTTCGCGATGTCGATCACCGAAGTCACCGTGGCCGAGTTCCGCCGCTTCGTCGAGGTCAGCGGCGCGCGGCCGCGGGCGACCCGGCGCGGGCATTCGATCGTCTACGACGAGCGCAGCGGCAACTTCGTGCGCCGCAGCGGCACCGACTGGCAGTCCGGCTACAACGGCGCGCGCGCCGCGCCGAACAGCCCGGTGATGCACGTCAGCGTGCGCGATGCCGAGGCCTACGCGGCATGGCTGTCGCAGCAGACCGGGCGCCACTACCGGCTGCCCAGCGAGGCCGAGTTCGAATACGCGCTGCGCGCCGGCGGCCGCGGCCGCTATCCCTGGGGCAACGCCGGCACCCCGCCGCGCGGCGCCGGCAACTTCACCGGCGGCGGCGACGTCTCGCCCAGCGGCCGGCACTGGAACAACGCCTTCGTCGGCTATGCCGACGGCTTCTGGGGGCCGGCGCCGGTCGCCAGCTTCAAGGCCAATGCCTGGGGCCTGCACGACATGGGCGGCAACCTCAGCGAGTGGGTCGCCGATTGCTGGCATTCCAGCTACCGCCGCGCGCCGGCCGACGGCGCCGCCTGGTACAACCCCGGTTGCCGTTCGCGGGTGGTGCGCGGCGGCAACTGGGCCAACGCGCCGGAGCAGACCCGTGCCGCCTGGCGGCTGATGCAGGACTCCGACACCACCAGTGCCAGAGTCGGTTTCCGCCTGGTGCGCGGAATTTGACGCGGCCTCGCGCCGCCCGTCGCTACAGTGCCGCGGACAGGCAGGCGCCATCGCCGCCCACCAGCCAGCAAGGGGATTGGATATGAGTAACGTCTTCGGCCGCCAGGGCGGGGAACAGGGCGGAGGCCGCCGCGGGCCGCTGGGCGGCGTGCGCTGGCTGGTGCTGCTGGGTTTCGCGGTGTACGCCGGGTATTACTGGTTCTCCAACCGCAGCGAGGATCCGTACACCGGCGAGAAGGTGCTGATCGACAATTCGCTCGGCGTCGAGGACGAGAAGGCGCTGGGCCTGCAGGCGTATCAGGAGATCCTGGCGCAGGAACATCCGGTCGATCCGCAGTCGCAGGTGGCGCAGCAGGTGCGCGCGATCGCGCAGCGGCTGATCGCTAAGGTCGATGTGGTCGAGGACGCACTGGCCGCCGAGCACGGCATGCAGGCCAAGCACTACGCGCGCGGTTTCGACTGGGACGTCAACGTGATCGAGTCCGAGCAGGCCAATGCGTTCTGCCTGCCCGGCGGCAAGATGGCGGTCTACACCGGCCTGTTGCCGGTGGCCAAGAACGCCGATGCGATGGCGGTGGTGATGGGCCACGAGATCGCGCATGCGCTGCTGCGCCACGGCGCGCAACGCATGGCGCAGCAGAAGCTGACCCAGATCGGGCAGATGGCCGGCGCGGCCAGCGGCATGGATCCGCAACAGCAGCAGATGGCGATGGCGGCGATGGGTTACGGCTACCTGTTGCCGTACGCGCGCAGCCACGAGACCCAGGCCGACGAGGTCGGGCTGATGCTGGCCGCGGCGGCCTGCTTCGATCCGCAGGAGGCGGTGCCGCTGTGGGAGCGGATGAGCGCCAGCAGCGGCGGCCAGGCGCCGCCGGAATTCTCCTCCACGCACCCGAATCCGGGCACGCGGATCCAGAACCTGCAGGCGCTGATGCCCAAGGCGATGGAGTACCGGCAGCGCTTCTGCGAATCGGCGAAGACGGCGCAGCGTTGAGCGAGCCGATAGCAGTGGGCGGTTGGTCTGGCGTTCGCCCCGGCGCCGGCGGCCTGCGTCTGTATGCTGCAACTCGTCCCACGCCACGGCCTCACAGGAAGCGCTTGCACGGATGAGCCGGTATCTGAAAAGCCTGGAGTTGAATTACCCGTCCGCACATTTCGATCACGCAACCCGCGAAGCGGCGGCGCTGTACGTCCACCTGCTGCAAGGCAGATTCAGAATCCCCACCGGCGACATCGAGAAGATCGTGCTCCGGCAGGGGCCGCTGGCGGTGGACGCCTCGCGTCCCGGTCTGTGCCACTACGCACACCCGTTCAAGCATCTGGATTGGCCTGCGGCGGATGCCGCGCAGGGCCAGGGCGGCAAGCGCCTGATCGATGAGGTCAACGATGCGCTGTTGTCGTTGGCCATGCGCATGGGATGGGACACCCAGGCGCTGCACGCGTTGCACGAGGAGGTCGTGCGGCGCGCGTATCGCTTCGACGGCAGCAGCGGACGGGCACTGAAGAACCCTTCCGGGACGCTAAGCGCGATCGCGGCCTGGCAGACCGACCGGTACATCCACGTCGGCGTACGCGTGACCGACGTCAAGGCCAAAACTACGCGCTTTGCCGCCGCCACCCGCATCGGCATCGGCTTGGGCCTGCTCGAAACGCTGCTGGGGCCGTTGTACTGGAGCGACGATCGCCATGTCCGCCTGTTCCATCGGAACAAGCGCGACTACTGGCACATCGATACGCACTCGGGCAACGCCCAGTTCCACTTCCCGCGGGCCGAGGCCGGCGACGCGCATGGGCAGTACGATCTGGCCAGGATGTATCTGGACGGATGGATCGTGGAGCAGGACAACGCCAGCGCCATGCGCTGGCTGGAGAAGTCTGCTGCGCAGGGCTTCGCGCGCGCGCAAACGCTGCTGCGGCGGATGGACGCGGGAGAAGGCGGCTTGGCCGATCCTTTGAAGAACAGCCAGCGCTAGCGCGCGACGGCAGCATCGCGATCCTGCGGCCGCCGTGCATTCCGGAAACCCCGCGCGTGACGGCGGCTCCCGCAGCCGCAGGCCGCCTTGCCATGTCCACTTCTGCGGACGCAGCAGGTGCCTGCGCTCAGCGCGTGGACACCTGCACCGTCGCCGCATCCGCCGCCTGCGGCGTGGCCAGACGCTGTGCGACCGCCAGCAGTTCGACGAACTCGCGGCGGTCGCCGCTGCGATCCTCGCCGGTCGCCGCGCGCGCCGCGTTGGCCACCTGCGCCCAGTCCCAGCCATCGATGTGGGTGCCGCCGCGCAGCAGGTCGGCGTAGGCGGCGACTGCGGCGGCGAAGCGCAGATCCGCGCTTGGCTGCGCCGTCGCCGCGGCGGTCGCGATCGTGCTCTGCAACAGGCGGCTGCGGTCCTGCCCGGGCAGCTTGTAGCGCAGCCGCAACTGCGCCAGTTCGCCGGCGTGCAGTGGCGTCTGCGTCGCCTGCGCCGGTGCGGCATAGCGCAAGGCCGGCAGGCGCTGCGGCGCGCTGCCCACCGGGGTGATTTCGTACAGCGCGGTGACGCTGTGGCCGGCGCCGATCTCGCCGGCATCGACCTTGTCGTTGGCGAAATCCTCGCGCGCCAGCAGCCGGTTCTCGTAGCCGATCAGGCGATATTCGGCGACCTGCGCCGGATTGAACTCGACCTGGATCTTGACGTCGCGGGCGATGGTCAGCAGCGTGGCCTGCATCTGCTGCACCAGCACCTTGTGCGCCTCGCGCGCCGAGTCGATGTAGGCATGGTTGCCGTCGCCGACGTCGGCCAGGCGTTCGGCCATCGCGTCGTTGTAGTTGCCGCGGCCGAAGCCGAGTGTGCTCAGCGCCACGCCGCTGCGGCGCTGGTCGGCGACCAGGGTCTCCAGCGCGCCGCGGTCGACCGTGCCGACGTTGAAGTCGCCGTCGGTGGCCAGGATCACCCGGTTGCTGCCGCCGGCGATGAAGCTCCGCCGTGCGGTCGCGTAGGCCAGGCGGATGCCGTCGCCGCCGTTGGTGCTGCCGCCAGCCTGCAGCCGCTGCAGCGCGGCGAGGATCTCGGCATGGCGGTCGCCGGGCGTCGGCGGCAACACCAGTCCGGCCGCGCCGGCATAGACCACGATCGAGACCCGGTCCTGCGCGCGCAGCTGAGGCACCAGCATGGCGAAGGCCTGCTTGAGCAAGGGCAGCTTGTCCGCGCTTTCCATCGAGCCTGAGGTGTCGATCAGGAACACCAGGTTCGCCGGCGGCAATGCCTGGCGCGGGACGTCGTAGCCCTTGATGCCGATCATCAGCAGCTGCCGCTGCGGATTCCACGGCGCCGGCGCAAGTTCGGTGGATACCCGGAACGGCGTGTCGCGGTCGCGCGGCGCCGGGTGCGCGTAGTCGAAGTAGTTGATGAATTCCTCGGCGCGCACCGCGTCGGCCGGCGGGCGCTGGCCGTCGCGCAGCATGCGCCGCACGTTGGCGTAGCTGCCGGTGTCCACGTCGATCGAAAAGGTGGACAGCGGCTGTTCGCGCGCGCTGTGCACCGGGTTGTCGGTTGGGTGTTCGTAGCGTTCGCGGTCCAGCGGCGGGAGCGGCGCCGCGGGCTTGGCCATGCGCATGCGGGCGTCAGCGATGTAGGTGTTGCCGGCCACCGACGGCGCGATCGGTGCCGCGGCCTGCGCCGGCGGCGCCGGTGGGGCGGGCGGGGCCAGCATCCGCGCTGGCGCGGGCTCGGCCAGGCTTTCGTTGGCAGCGTAGGCCTCGGTCAAGGCGGCGGCATCTGTCACCGCCGGCGCGCGTGCGGCGACGCGATCGTCGCTGGTGGTGCTGCAGCTTGCCAGTAGCGCGGCAAGGATCAGGGATGGCAGGACGGTGCGGTGCGGGCGTGGCTGCATGGTGGGCGCTCGGTGTGGGTCCGAGGCTGCAAACGCGCGACGGCCGGCAACGGGGTTGGGCACGCGGCCGCGGCTTCGCTCCGCCATGCTGCCTTGTGGCTGAACGCGCTGCGTGCGCGCACGCGGCCCCGCATGTCCCGGGTGCATCATTCGCGCATCGCCACCGGAGCATTCGCCATGAAACGCCTCTTGCTGTCACTGCTCGGACTGGCCGCGCTGGTCGGCTGCGCCACCAACCGGATCAGCGACGACGAGCGCCTGGCGCTGTACCGCGCCCATGCCGCCGCGCCGGTGCGCGACTTCCAGTACTACAACCGGATCAGCGGCTGGACCGCGCTCGGCGACAGCGCGCTGGCGGTGTGGACGCGGCCGAACCAGGCCTATCTGCTGGAACTGAGCGGCCGCTGCGCCGATCTGGACTTCGCCCCGACGATCGCCATCACCCACTTCAGCGACCGGGTGTCGGCGCGTTTCGACGACGTGCTGGTGATCGGCGGTAGCCCGGGCGCGATCCGCCTGCCGTGCCGCATCCAGAGCATCCGCCCGCTCGACATCAAGGCGCTGCGCACCTCGGAAAAGGAGTTGCGCGAGGCCAAGGTGCAGGAGCGGGCGCAGCCGGCGCCGGTGCAGTAGCGCAGGCGTCAGCGGGTTTCGATCGGTTTCGAACGGGTGGTTGCAGCTTGTAGGCGTAGCTGCAGCCGCAGCGGGCTTTGCGGATGAGTTCTGTCGCGGCTGAAGCCGCTCCTACAGTGAGCTGGGTGTGGGCGGCTCAGGATTCCTGTTCGGGTTCCACGTAGCCTTCGGGCTTGGACGCGCCGCCCTGGAACAGGAATTTGTCCAGCTCCGTTTCCAGGAAGGCGCGGTGCTTGGGATCGCGCGGCGACAGCCGGTTCTCGTTGATCAGCATGGTCTGGTGTGCCAGCCACGCCTGCCAGCCGGCCTTGCCGATGTGCGCGAACACGCGCTGGCCGAGTTCGCCGGGATACGGCACGTAGTCGAGCCCTTCGGCGTCGCGTTGCTGGTACTGGCAGAAGACGGTGCGGGACATGGCGGTTCCTGGTGGCGCGGTGGGCGACGATCAGAGGCCGTCGAGCAGTTTGCGGATCGGGGCGGGCAGGCCGAGTGCGGACAGATCGGCACGCGCGACCCAGCGCAGGTCGTCATTGTCGCGTACCGCGTCGCGCAAGGCGACCTTGCGCAGGCGCAGCGGCTGCAGGTGCAGGCGATAGTGGCTGAAAGTGTGCACGATCGGCGGCATCGGCTCGGCCGCGTCGAAGTCGCGGTCGCGGGTCTCGCGTTCGAACCAGGCGCGCAGCTCGCTCTCGCTCTCGGCCTGCGGCAGCGTCCACAGCGAGGCCCAGATGCCGCTCGGCGGGCGCCGTTGCAGCAGCAGCTCGCCTGCGGCGTTTTCCAGCAGCAGCGCCAGCGCCTCGCGTTCTGGCAGGGTCTTGCCCGGCTTTGGCGTTGGCAGTGACTCGGTCAGGCCGTCACGGCGCGCCACGCAGTCGTCCTGCAGCGGGCACAGCACGCAGGCCGGGTTGGCGCGGGTGCACAGGGTGGCGCCGAAATCCATCTGCGCCTGGGTGTAGTCGGCCATGCGCCCGTCGGCGACCGCGGCCACGTGCGCCTGCGCGATCGCCCACAGCGGTTTCTCCACCGCCGGCAGGCCTGGATAGCCGGCGATGCCGTGGTAGCGGGTCAGCACGCGCTTGACGTTGCCGTCCAGGATCGGGAAGCGGTCGTTCCAGGCCTGGCTCAGGATCGCGCCGGCGGTGCTGCGGCCGATGCCGGGCAGCGCGTGCAGCGCATCGAAGTCGCGCGGCAGCTCGCCGTCGTGCAGCTCCACGCAGCGCTTGGCGGCGGCATGCAGGTTGCGCGCGCGGGCGTAGTAGCCCAGCCCGGCCCATTGCGCCATCACCGCATCGGTGCCGGCCGCGGCCAGGTCGGGCAGGGTGGGGAAATGCTGCAGGAAGCGCAGGAAGTACGGGATCACCACCGCGACCTGGGTCTGCTGCAGCATGATTTCCGACAGCCACACGCGATACGGGCTGCGCGGATGCTGCCAGGGCAGGTCGTGGCGGCCGCTGCGGTCGAACCAGGCGAGCAGGCGGGGAGCGAAGGTGTCTGGGGGCTGGCGCATGCTGGCATCGAGTCGTTCCTTCTCCCATCGGGAGAAGGTGCCCCGAAGGGGCGGATGAGGGTACGGGAAGCCTCGTGGATCCAACCAGCGAGACGCTCAAATCAGCGAGACGCTTTCGCGCCGTACCCTCACCCCAACCCCCGCTCCGCGCCCCGGCCCGCGCTTGCGGCGCGGGCGCTCCAGGGCACGCGCGCCAGTGGCGCGCAAGCCGCGCCCTGTCGCCCCGGTGGGAGAGGGGCTTTGGGTCAGGCGCCGAGCGCTTCCGGCAGCAAGGCGTCGACGAAGGCTTCGGCGTCGAACACGCGCAGGTCTTCCGGGCGCTCGCCGATGCCGGCGAAGCGGATCGGGATGCCGAACTCGCGGGCCAGCGCGAACACCACGCCGCCTTTGGCGGTGCCGTCGAGCTTGGTCACCACCAGCCCGGTGACGCCGACCGCGGCGTGGAACTGGCGCAGCTGCGACAGCGCGTTCTGGCCGGTGGTGCCGTCGATGACCATCAGCACCTCGTGCGGTGCGGCCGGGTCGAGCTTGCCGAGCACGCGGCGGATCTTGCCCAACTCGTTCATCAGCCCGGTCTGGGTGTGCAGGCGCCCGGCGGTGTCGGCGATCAGCACCTCGGTGCCGCGCGCCTTGCCGGCCTGCAGCGCGTCGAACGCGACCGAGGCGGCGTCGGCGTTCTGGCCCTGCGCGATCACGGTGACGCCATTGCGATCGCCCCAGGCCTGCAGCTGCGCCACCGCAGCGGCGCGGAAGGTGTCGCCGGCGGCCAGCATCAGGCTGTGCCCTTCGTCCTTGAAGCGCTTGGCCAGCTTGCCGATGGTGGTGGTCTTGCCGACGCCGTTGACGCCGACCGTGAGCACCACGAACGGCTTGGCGCTGCGGTCGATCTGCAGCGGTTTGGCGACCGGCTGCAGGATCGCGATCAGGTCGGCGCGCAGCGCGCGCAGCAGCGCCTGCGCGTCGACGAATTCGCGCGCCTTCATGCGCTTGCGCAGGTTCTCGATCAGTGCGGTGGTGGCCGGCACGCCGACGTCGGCGGTGATCAGTGCGGTCTCGATCTCGTCGAGCAGGTCGTCGTCGAGCTTGGGGTTGCGCGAGAACAGGCCGCCGAAGCTGCGCGCGATGGTGCTGTTGCGCAGGCGTTCGCGCCAGCCGGACTTGCCGGCGGTGGCGGCGGGCGGCGCGTCGGCGCGCACGTCGAACGCGGCGGCGAATGCCGCGGCCGGATCGGGAAGCGGCGCCGCCGCAGCCGGGGTCGCCGCAGGCGCCGGCACGTGCACCTCGGGCGGCGGCGTGGGCGCCTGTGGCGGGAGCGCGACGTGGCCGGGCGCGGGGATGGGATCGGGCGCGACCGTGGGCGCCTCGCGCAGGGCGACGGGCGCGGCTACCTCCGGCGGCGGCGATGCCGGCGCGGCTTCGGCCGCGGGCACTGCAGGTGCTGCCGGCACCGGTGCCGGTGTGGCGGCTTCATCAGCCGGCTTGGGGAAGGCGGCGGCCAGTTCCTCGATGCTGTAGCGCTGGGTGCTGCGGCTATCGCCAGCGTGGTCCTGGGGCTTGTTGCGACGGAATAGGCTGACCATGGATAACGCGTGTACCGGAAACCGGGAATGCTACCACTTGGGCCTGTTACGCCCCTGTGGGGCCGGGATTTGGGATTCGGGATTCGGGATTCGCAACAGCGGCATTCCTGCCTCCAGCAGACGCAGCGCTCTTACGAATCCCCAATCCCGAATCCCGGCCCCTCAGAGCTTGCCCTTCATCGAGCGGTAGTCGCGCGGGGTCATGCCCACCGTTGCCTTGAACTGGCGCGCGAACGCGCTCTGGTCGGCGAAGCCGCAGGCCTGGCCGATGCTGGCGATGCTGTCCTCGCCGTGCAGCAGGCGCATCGCCGCTTCGATGCGCATCTTGGTCAGCAGCTGCTGCGGGGTCAGCTGGAACACGCGGCGGAAGTGCCGTTCCAGCTGCGCCACCGACAGTTCCGCCAGGTCGGCCAGGGTCTGCACGCGCAGGTTGTCGCCGTAGTGGATCTGCATGTGCTCCATTGCGCGGCTGATGCGTTCGTAGGCCGAATGGCGGCTGTCGGGCTGGCCCAGGTCGCGGGAGATGCCGACCACGCCGATCACCTCGTTGTGCTCGCACAGCGGGCGCTTGAAGGTCAGGCACCAGCCCGGGGTGCGGTTCGGGAACAGGTGCACTTCCAGCTGGTTCTCGATCATCTCGCCGCACAGCACGCGCCGGTCCTGCATCAGGTAGCTGCCGCCCAGCGGCAGCGGGAACACTTCCAGCGCCGATTTGCCGATCAGGTCGGCACGGTATTTCTTGCCCAGGCGCCGCACCAGGGTCAGGTTGACGTGGGTGTAGCGGCCGTCGCGGTCCTTGACGAAGAACACCACGTCCGGCAACGCATCGAACAGCGTCTGCATTTCCGACGCGGAAATCAAAGTATCCATCTGCACTCACCGGGCGGTTGTAGGCTGCGGTGGCAGGCAAGCCGCGGCATGCCCACCCCTGAGGACCGATCCTAGCCTAAGTCGGGCCTGCGGGGACGCCGGGGTTGTGCGAATTTCCGCATTTATGACAAGCAAACGCTGCTAGCCGCCAGCGGCCCGGAATGTGAGCATGGACCTATGCATACACTCGATGTGATCGACTCGCATACCGGCGGCGAACCGACCCGTGTCGTCGTCGCCGGCTTCCCCGACCTGGGCACCGGTCCGCTGGCGCAACGGCGCGATCTGTTCCGCGATCGCTTCGATCGCTGGCGCAGCGCCATCGCCTGCGAACCGCGCGGCTCGGACACCATGGTCGGCGCGCTGCTGCTGCCGCCGATCGCGGCCGATGCTTGCGCTGCGGTGATCTTCTTCAACAACGTCGGCTACCTGGGCATGTGCGGCCACGGCACCATCGGCCTGGTGCGCACGCTGGCCGAGCTGGGCCGGCTGACGCCGGGCACGCATCGCATCGAGACCCCGGTGGGCACGGTGGGCGTGGAACTGCACGGCGACGGCCGGGTGTCGGTGGACAACGTGGAAAGCTACCGCCATGCCGCCGGCATCGAGGTGCAGGTGCCCGGCTACGGCCGCGTGCGCGGCGACGTGGCCTGGGGCGGCAACTGGTTCTTCATCACCGAGCAGACCCCGTGCGCGCTGGATCTGCGCAACCAGCGCGCGCTGACCGCCTACACCGAAGCGCTGCGGCTGGCGCTGGAGGCGGCCGGCATCCGCGGTGCCGACGACGGCGAGATCGACCATATCGAGATCAACGGCCCGGCGCCGCACGCCGGCGCCGATGCGCGCAATTTCGTGCTGTGCCCGGGCCTGGCCTACGACCGTTCGCCGTGCGGTACCGGCACCAGCGCCAAGCTGGCGTGCCTGGCCGCCGACGGCAAGCTGGCCGCCGGCCAGGTGTGGCGGCAGGAGGGCATCCTCGGCAGCCTGTTCGAAGGCAGCTATGTGCCCGGCACCCGCGGCGTGCTGCCGCGGATCACCGGGCAGGCGCACATCACCGCGCGCGCGCAGCTGCTGATCGATGCGCAGGATCCGTTCGCCTGGGGCATCGGCGCCGGATGAGCGGTTTCGACCTGATCGTCGTCGGCGCCGGCATCGTCGGCGCGGCCTGCGCCGATGCGGCCGCCGCCGCCGGGCTGCGGGTGGCGATCGTCGAGTCGGGCACGATCGGCGGCGGTTCCACCGCCGCGGCGATGGGCCATCTGGTGGCGATGGACGACGATCCCGCGGAACTGGCGCTGTCGGCGTATTCGCTGCGCCTGTGGGAAGAATTCGCGCAATTGCCGGCGGCCGAGTTCAGCCGCTGCGGCACGCTGTGGGTGGCGCGGCAGGCGCGCGAGCTGGAGGCGATCCCGGCCAAGATCCAGCGCCTTGCCGCGGCCGGCGTGCACGCCGAGGCGATCGATGCCGAGACGCTATACCGGCTGGAACCGGCGCTGGTGCCGGGGCTGGCCGGCGGGATGCGCGTGGCCGCCGAAGCGGTGGTGTATCCGCCGCGCATGGCGCGGCATCTGGTCGAGCGTGCGCTCGCCGCCGGTGCGCAGCTGTACGCCGGGCGCCGCGCGCTGGCGCTGGCCGCCGGCGGACTGCGCCTGGACGACGGCACGACGCTGAGCGGGCCGGTGCTGGTCGCCACCGGCTGCGCGTTGCCCGAGTTGCTGCCGGAACTGCCGATGCGCGCGCGCAAGGGCCAGCTGGTCATCACCGACCGCTATCCCGGCTTCGTCGGGCACCAATTGCTGGAGCTGGGCTATGCCGACAGTGCGCATGGCAGCGACGGCAGCAGCGTGGCGTTCAACGTGCAGCCGCGGCCGACCGGGCAGATCCTGATCGGTTCCTCGCGTGAATTCGATGCCAGCGACCGCGGCGTGTCGATGCCGATGCTGCAACGCATGCTCGAGCGCGCGTTCGCGTTCCTGCCGGCGTTGCGCCAGTTGCAGGCGATCCGGGTCTGGACCGGGCTGCGTCCGGCCACGCCCGACGGCCGTCCCTACCTGGGCGCGGTGCCGGAGCGTGCCGACGTGTGGGTCGCGGCCGGCCACGAAGGCTTGGGCGTGACCACCGCGCTGGGCAGCGCGCGGCTGCTGCTGGATCTGCTGCTGCAGCGCACGCCCGCCCTGGACCCGGCGCCGTTCGCGCCGGCGCGGGCGCTGTCGTGAGCGCGCCGATGCTGCGCCTGCAGGTCAATGGCCAGACTCTCGAGGTGCTGGACGGCAGCAGCGTGGCTGCGGCGGTGGCGCAGGTGGCGGTGCATTTCCGCCGCTCGCGCAACGGCCAGCCGCGCGCGCCGCTGTGCGGCATGGGCGTGTGCAGCGAGTGCCGGGTGCGCATCGACGGCATCGGCCAGTTGCGCGCCTGCATCACTCCGGCTCGCGACGGCATGCAGGTGTGGACCGATGGCTGAGCCGCGCGCGCTGCATTACGACGTGGTCGTGGCCGGTGCCGGTCCGGCCGGACTGGCGGCGGCGCTGGCCGCCGCGGGGCATGGCCGGCGCGTGGCGCTGGTCGACCTGCAGGCGCGCGCCGGCGGCCAGATCTGGCGCCACGACGTGGCCCATGCGCCGCCGAAGCTGGCCGCGCGCGTGCTGGCGCAACTGGCGGCGAGCAAGATCGAATTTCTGTCGCAGACGCAGTTGCTGATGGTGCAGGACCGGCAACTGCTGGCCGATGGCCCGCAGGGCGCGCGCTGGATCGGCTACGACGCGCTGGTGCTGGCCACCGGTGCGCGTGAACTGCTGCTGCCGTTCCCCGGCTGGACCTTGCCCGGCGTCACCGGCGCCGGCGGCGCGCAGGCGCTGGCCAAGCAGGGCTGGCCGCTGGCCGGCAAGCGCGTGCTGGTGGCCGGCAGCGGTCCGCTGCTGCTGGCCAGCGCGGCGACGCTGCGCCGCCACGGCGCGCAGGTGCTGGGCATCGTCGAACAGGCGCCGCTGCGCGCGCTGGCCGGTTTCGCCGCGCAGCTGCCGTGGCGCTGGCCGGACAAGGCGCTGCAGGCGCTGAGCCTGCGCGCGCAGCTGGCCGGCGTGCGCTACCACAGCGGTAGCGTGGTGCTGGCTGCGCATGGCGACAGCCAGCTGCGGTCGGTGGAGATCGACGGCCCGCGCGGCCGCCGCAGTGTCGAGTGCGACCAGCTGGCGGTCGGCTACGGACTGGTGCCGAACGTGGAGCTGGCGCAACTGCTCGGCTGCCGCCTGGCGCGCAGCGGCGCGCATCCGTGCGTGGCGGTGGACGCGCAATTGCGTACCAGCGTTGCAGGCGTGTACGCCGCCGGCGAGGCGCTGGGCATCGGCGGGCGCGATTGCGCGCGCGTCGAAGGCGCCATCGCCGGGCACCTGGCGGCGGGGCAGCAGGCCGCGGCGCAGGCATTGCAGCCGCAGCGGCGGCGCGCGCGCGCGTTCGCCGCGCTGCTGCAGCGCCAGTTCGCGCTCGACCCGCGCATCCACACGCTGGCCGCACCGGATACGCTGGTATGCCGCTGCGAGGATGTGCCGCTGTCGGCGCTGCGCGGCCATGCCGACCTGCGCGACGCCAAGCTGGTCTCGCGCTGCGGCATGGGCGCCTGCCAGGGCCGCATCTGCGGCAGCGCGCTGACCGAGCTGGGGCTGGCGCCGCGGCACGACGATTTTTCCGACGACGGCCGCCGGCCGCCGCTGTTCCCGGTGCGCCTGGACGCGCTCGCCCAATCGCTTCCCGATCCATTTCTTTCCCAACCTCCACTCACAACCCTCGACAAGGTGTAATCCCATGAGCAAGGCTTCTTTCTGGTACGGCGTGCTGCCGGCCATCACCACCCCGTTCAACGCCGATGGCAGCATCGACCACGCGTTCCTGGCCAAGCATGCGCAGGTCATGGTCGACGCCGGCTGCACCGCGATCGTGCCGCTGGGCTCGCTCGGCGAGGCCGCCACGCTCAGCTTCGACGACAAGGTCGCGGTCCTGAAGACCCTGGTGCAGGCGCTGGACGGCCGCATCCCGGTGGTGCCGGGCATCGCCGCGCTGTCCACCGACGAAGCCGTGCGCCTGGCGCAGGCGGCCAAGCAGGTCGGCTGCGGCGGGATCATGGTGCTGCCGCCGTACGTCTACTCCACCGACTGGCGCGAGATGGGCGCGCATGCGCGTGCGGTCATCGCCGCCACCGACCTGCCGGTGATCCTGTACAACAACCCGGTCGCCTACAAGACCGATTTCAGCCCGGCGCAGATCGCCGAGCTGGCCGCCGAATTCCCGAACCTGCAGGCGGTCAAGGAATCCTCCGGCGACGTGCGCCGCTTCGCCGCGCTGGGCGAGCTGCTCAACGACCGCCTGGTGCTGCTGGTGGGCATGGACGATGCGATCGTCGAAGGCCTCAGCATGGGCGCCAAGGGCTGGATCGCCGGCCTGGTCAATGCGTATCCGAAGGAGTCGGTGAAGCTGTTCGAGCTGGCCCGCGACGGCGGCTACCCGGCGGCCAAGGCGCTGTACGACTGGTTCCTGCCGCTGCTGCGCCTGGACACCGTGCCCAAGTTCGTGCAGCTGATCAAGCTGGTGCAGGAGAAGGTCGGCCTGGGCAGCGAGCGCGTGCGCGCACCGCGCCTGGTCGTCGACGGCGCCGAGCGCGAAGCGGCGCTGAAGGTGATCGACCACGCCATCGCCACCCACCCCGGGCTCTGAGATGAGCATGCAGCCGCTGTTGCTTGCCGGCCATTGGCAGCCGTCGCTGGAAGCGCGCGGCAGCTTCCGCGCCGAGGACCCGCGCGACGGGAACGCGTTCGGACCGGAGTTCCCGGTCAGCGGTGCCGCCGATCTGGAAGCGGCGCTGAGCGCGGCGGTGCTGGTCGCCGACGCGCTGGCCGCGGCGGCGCCCGAGCGCATCGCCGGGTTCCTCGACAGCTACGCCGCGGCGATCGATGCCGACGTGGAGCAGTTGGTCGCGCTGGCGCATGCCGAGACCGGCTTGCCGGTCGAACCGCGCCTGGCCAAGGTGGAGTTGCCGCGCGCCAGCGGGCAGCTGCGCCAGGCCGCGCAGGCGGTGCGCAGCCATAGCTGGACGCAGCCGGTGATCGATACCGCGGCCGGGCTGCGCGCGCAGCTGGGGCCGCTGCACAAGCCGGTGCTGGTGTTCGGCCCGAACAATTTCCCGTTCGCGTTCAACGCGGTGGCCGGCAGCGATTTCGCCTCGGCCATCGCCGCGCGCAATCCGGTCATCGCCAAGGCGCATCCGTCGCATCCGGCCACCAGCCAGCGCCTGGCGCAGCTCGCGCACCAGGCCCTGCTGGACAACGGCCTGCCGGCCGCGGCGGTGCAGTTGCTGTATCACTTCGACAACACGCTGGGCCTGGAACTGGCCGGCGACCCGCGGCTTGGCGCGATCGGCTTCACCGGCAGCCGTGCCGGCGGGCTGGCGCTGAAGGCCGCGGCCGACCGTGCCGGGGTGCCGGCCTACGTGGAGCTGTCCAGCGTCAATCCGGTGTTCCTGCTGCCGGGCGTGCTGGCCGAGCGCGGCACCGCGCTGGCGCAGGAATTCTTCGCCTCGTGCACGATGGGCAGCGGCCAGTTCTGCACCAATCCCGGCATCGTGGTGGTGCCCGAGGGCGAGGACGGCGATGCGTTCGTCGCCGCGGCCAGCGCGCACTTCGCTGGCGCGGCACCGAGCCTGCTGTTCTCGCGCGGCGTGCTAGAGCACCTGCAGCGCGGCGTGGCCACGCTGCGCAATGCCGGCGCCAGCGTGCTGGCCGGCGGCGAAGCCGCGCCAGAGCCGGGCTATCGGCATGCGCCGACCCTGCTGGCGGTTTCGGCGCAGGACTTCGGGCAACAGCCCGAGGCGCTGCAGACCGAGGCGTTCGGACCGGTCAGCCTGGTGGTGCGCGCCGCCGGCCTGGCGCAGATGACCGCGCTGGCGCACAGCCTGGAGGGCAACCTCACCGGCACCTTGTACCGTGCCGCCGACGGCAGCGACGACGTGCTGTTCGCCGCGCTGGCCGCCGCGCTGCGGCCGCGGGTGGGGCGCCTGATCTGCAACAAGATGCCGACCGGTGTGGCGGTCAGCGCGGCGATGAACCACGGCGGCCCGTACCCGAGCACCGGCCATCCCGGCTTCACCGCGGTCGGCATGCCGGCGGCGATCCGTCGCTTCGCCGCGCTGCACAGCTACGACGGCCTGCCCGATGCCCTGCTGCCGGAACTGCTGCGCGACCGCAATCCCGGCGGCGTGCAGCGCCTGATCGACGGCCAGTGGAGCGTGGCCGACGTGGAGCGCGCTGCATGAGCGCATCCGCGCAGATCGGCGGGCTGAGCCTGGCCATGGCGCAGGCGCAGCTGGCGCCATGGCCGACCCAGGCGCCGCCGATCCAGCCGCAGGAATACCAGCAGCGGCTGGCGCGGGCGCGCGAGTTTCTGCGCGCGCAGGGCGCCGATGCGCTGCTGATCGGTGCCGGCGCCTCGCTGCGCTATTTCACCGGCGTGCCGTGGGGCGCCAGCGAGCGCCTGGTAGCGATGCTGCTGACCGCCGAAGGCGATCCGCTGCTGATCTGCCCGGCGTTCGAGGAAGGCTCGCTGGACGCGGTGCTGCGCATCCCGGTGCGCAAGCGGCTGTGGGAAGAGCACGAGGACCCGCACGGGTTGGTCGCCGAGGCATTGAGCGAACTCGGCGCGCAGGCGCTGGCGCTGGATCCGGGCATCGCTTTCGCCGTGCACAGCGGGCTGAGCGCGGTGCTGGATCGGGTCGCGATCCGCGACGCGACGCCGATCGTCGATGGCTGCCGCATGCGCAAGTCGGCGGCGGAACTGGCGTTGATGCAGCAGGCCTGCGACATGACCCTGCAGGTGCAGCGGCTGGCCGCCGGGCTGATCCACGAAGGCATCACCACCGCCGAACTGGTGCGCTTCATCGATCAGGCGCATCGCGCGCTCGGCGCCGACAATGGTTCCACCTTCTGTATCGTGCAATTCGGGCATGCCACCGCGTACCCGCACGGCATCCCCGGGGTGCAGGCGCTGCGGCCGGGCGAACTGGTGCTGATCGATACCGGCTGCACCGTGCACGGCTACCACTCCGACATCACCCGCACCTACATCTTCGGCGAGCCGAGCGAGAAGCAGCGGCGCATCTGGCAGCTGGAGCACGATGCGCAGGCGGCCGCGTTCGCCGCGGTGCGTCCGGGCGTGAGTTGCGCGGCGGTGGACCAGGCCGCGCGCGAGGTGCTGCAGGCGGCGGGTCTGGGCCCGGACTATCGCCTGCCGGGATTGCCGCACCGCACTGGCCATGGCTGTGGCATGAGCATCCACGAGGCGCCGTACCTGGTGCGCGACAATGCGTTGCCGCTGGCGCCGGGCATGTGCTGCAGCAACGAACCGATGATCGTGGTGCCGGGCGAGTTCGGCGTGCGCCTGGAAGACCATTTCTACGTCACCGAACACGGCGCGCAATGGTTCACGCCGCCGTCGCCGGCGATCGACCGGCCGTTCGCCTGATGCAGGCGGCGGCCGCCGGCGCGCCGCCGCCGCAGAGGTCCCATTCGCTTACCGGAGTCCGTCGATGAGATTCGCCCGCCTGTTCGTCCCCTGCGCGCTGGCCGCGGCGTTGCTGGCCGCCTGCCAGCCGGCCACGCCGCCCGCGTCGCCGCAGCCGGCTGGCGTGGCGGCCGCATCGAAGCAACAGCCGGGCCAGGCCTTCGCCGCCTTGCTCGACGCGCAGTGGCAATACCAGCTCGAACACCATCCGGAGTTCGCCAGCATCATCGGCGACACGCGCTACAACGACCGCTGGAGCGATTATTCGCCGGCGGCGTTGCAGGCCGAGCAGCAGGCCACCGCGGATTTCCTGAAGCGGTTCGAGGCGATCGACGGCAAGGCGCTGTCGGCGCAGGACCAACTGAGCCTGCAGATGATGCTGCGCCAGTTGCGCGATCGGCTGGAAGCGATCGCGCTGAAGAACGACGAGATGCCGCTGGAGCCGGTCGGCGGCATCCAGCTGACGCTGCCGGGCTATGCGCAGGCGTTCCCGTTCGCCAGCGTCAAGGACTACGAGGACTACATCAAGCGCCTGCAGGCGATCCCGGCCTTGCTCGACCAGGTCGTAGCGCTGTCGCGCGCCGGTGCCAAGGACGGGCTGGTACAGCCGAAATATCTGCTCGAGCGGATCCCGGAGCAGGTGCGCGCGATCGCCGCGCCGGCCGGCGCCGACAGTCCGTTCGCGTTGCCGCTGAAGAATTTTCCCGATGCGGTGCCGGCGGCCGAGCGCGCGCGCCTGCGCGATGCGATGCTCGCGGCGATCGACCAGCAGGTGCGTCCGGCCTACGCCAAGCTGGCCGATTTCGTCGCCGACGAATACGCGCCGCAGGGCCGCGCGCAGGAAGGATTGTGGTCGCTGCCCGATGGCGAGCGCCGCTACCGCTACGCGATCCATACCCAGACCACCACCGACAAATCGCCCGAGCAGATCCACCAGATCGGCCTGGCCGAAGTGGCGCGCATCGAGGGCGAGATGAGCGCCATCGCCAAGCAGCTCGGCTATGCCGACCTGGCCGCGCTGCGCAAGGCGGTGGCGCGCGACCGCAAGTTCTTCGCCAGTTCGCGCGAGCAGATCCTGCAGCGCTACCGCGACGACATCGCGCAGATGCAGCCGCAGTTGCCCAAGCTGTTCGGCAAATTGCCGAAGACGCCGCTGGAAGTGCGCGCGATGGCCGAGTTCCGCAGCACCGCGCCGGGCGCCGAGTACTGGCAGAGCGATGCGCAAGGCAGCAAGCCGGCGCTGGTGATGGTCAACACCAGCGACTACGCGCAGCGCACTCTGGTCAACATCGAGGCCACCGCGTATCACGAAGGCGTGCCCGGCCATCACCTGCAGATCTCGCTCGCGCAGAGCCTGCCGTTGCCGCCGTTCCGCCAGCAATCCAGCTACAACGCCTACGTCGAAGGCTGGGCGCTGTATGCCGAGCGGCTGGGCAAGGACGTGGGCTTCTACCAGGACCCGTACAGCGACTACGGGCGCCTGGCCGGCGAACTGCTGCGCGCCAACCGCCTGGTGCTGGACACCGGCGTGCATTACAAGCGCTGGACCCGGCAGCAGATGATCGATTTCTTCCACGCGCATCCGTCCGACGACGAACCCAGCATCCAGGCCGAGACCGACCGCTACATCGTGTGGCCGGGCCAGGCGCTGGGCTACAAGCTCGGCGAGCTGGACATCCTGGCGCTGCGCGAGAAGGCCAAGCGCGAACTCGGCGCAGGCTTCGACATCCGCGCCTTCCACGACCAGATCCTCGGCGGCGGTGCGATGCCGCTGGACCTGCTCGACGCCCGCATCGACGCCTGGATCGCGCAGGCCAAGGCCGGCGCATCCGCCACTTCGGAGAAACCGCAATGAGCCCGAACTCCCGACTCCGAGCGCCGCTGCTGCTGGCCATGCTGTGCGCGCTGGTAGGGCAGGGCGTCGCCACTGCCGCCGAACCCGCGCGACCTGCGGCCGCCGCGGCGAGCAGCGACGCCGGCGCACGCTTCAAGGCGCTGTACCTGCGCGAGTGGAAATGGCGCCAGCAGCAGTCCGCTGGCGCCGACGACGAAGACAGCCAGGGCGAGGCCGCCGACCATCTGCCGAAGGTGGATCCGGCCACGCAGGACCAGCGCACCGCGTATTGGCAGCAGGCGCTGCGCGAGCTGGAGGCGATCGACCCGGCGCAGCTGTCGGCGCAGGACCAGGTGAACTACCAGGTCTACCGGCAGCAGTTGCAGGTGCTGCTCGACCAGCAGCATTTCCGTGCCTGGGAGATGCCGTTCAACAGCGACAGCGCGTTCTGGAGCGACCTGGGCTTCACCGCGCGCAGCACCCTGCACAGCCGCGAGGACTACCAGCGCTACCTCGGCCAGCTGGCCGACATTCCGCGCTATTTCGACGAGCAGATCGCCAACATGCGTGCCGGCCTGGCGCGCGGTTTCGCGCAACCGAAGGTCACCCTCGACGGCCGCACCGAGTCGATCGCCGAAGTCGCACAGGCGCAGGGCCAGGACAACCTGTTCTACGCCCCCTTCAAACAGATGCCGGCGACGATTCCCGCCGCGGTGCAGGCGCAACTGCGTGCGCAGGCGCAAGCGGCGATCGCCAAGCAGGTGGCGCCCGCCTACGCCAAGCTGCTGCGCTTCATGCGCGAGGAATACCTGCCCAAGACGCGTCCGGCGCTGGCCATCGAGTCGGTACCCGACGGCGCGGCTTACTACCGTGCGCAGATCCGCGAATACACCACGCTGGACATGACCCCGGAGCAGATCCACGAGGTCGGCCTGAAGGAAGTGGCGCGCCTGCGCAAGGAGATGGACCAGACCATCGCCGACAGCGGCTTCAAGACGCCGGCCGGGCAGCAGACCTTCCCCGCGTTCCTGAACTACCTGCGCACCGATCCGCGGTTCTATGCCAAGACCCCGGAGGAATTGCTGAAGGACGCGGCCTGGATCGCCAAGCGGGTGGACGCCAAGGTCGGCGACTACATCGGCCGCCTGCCGCGGCGCCGCTTCGCGATCGAACCGGTGCCGGCGGAGCTGGCGCCGTTCTACACCGGCGGCCGCGGCGGCCCCGGCATCTACCTGGTCAACACCTACGACCTGCCGTCGCGCCCGCTGTACAACCTGACCGCGCTGACCCTGCACGAGTCCTCGCCCGGCCACGCGCTGCAGATGCCGCTGGCGGCCGAGCAGGACAACCTGCCGGACTTCCGCCGCTACACCTTCATCTCCGCCTACGGTGAAGGCTGGGCGGTGTATTCGGAGTACCTGGGGCAGGAGATGGGCCTGTACGACACGCCGTACGACCGCTTCGGCTACCTGACCTACCAGATGTGGCGCGCATGCCGGCTGGTGATCGACACCGGCATCCACCACTACGGCTGGACCCGCGAGCAGGCGCAGGCCTACTTGCGCGACAACACCGCGCTGAGCCAGCACGAGGTCACCACCGAAGTGGACCGCTATATCGCCTGGCCGGGGCAGGCGCTGTCGTACTACCTGGGCGAGCTGAAGATCATCGAGTTGCGGCGCAAGGCCGAGGCCGCACTGGGCGAGAAATTCGACATCCGCGCCTTCCACGACGCGATCCTGGAAACCGGCTCGGTGCCGCTGCCGGTGCTGGAGCAGCGCATCGACCGTTTCATCGCCGAGGGTGGGAAGTCGCCGTGGGCGCAGGAGGCGTCAAAGCACTAGGCACGCTGAAGCCCCTCTCCCATCGGGGCGACAGGGCACAGCTTGCGCGCCACTGGCGCGCGTGCTCTGGAGCGCCCGCGCCGCTGGCGCGGGCCGGGGCGCGGAGCGGGGGTTGGGGTGAGGGTACGGCGCTAAGCCTCATGCAGTCGAAACGACACGAGGCTTCGCCCGTACCCTCATCCGCCCCTTCGGGGCACCTTCTCCCGGGGGGAGAAGGGGGCACGGCAGCTTGTCATGGGAGCAGGAAGCACCTGGACACATCGCTTGAAGCCCCTCTCCCCCCGGGAGAGGGGTTGGGGTGAGGGTACGGCGCGAAGCCTCATGCAGTCGAAACGACACGAGGCTTCGCTCGTCCCCTCATCCGCCCCTTCGGGGCACCTTCTCCCGGAGGGAGAAGGGGACAGCAGCAGGTAGTTGGGAATCGGCTACAACCTTTCAAACGGGGGCACCATGACCACACAAGGCAAGTTCCACAAGCGTCTGAGCCTGACCGACCTGACCTTCATCGGGCTCGGTTCGATCTTCGGCTCCGGTTGGCTGTTCTCGGCCAGCCATGTGTCGGCCATCGCCGGCCCGGCCGGCATCGTGTCGTGGATCGCCGGCGGCGTGGCGGTGCTGCTGCTGGGCCTGGTGTATTGCGAACTGGGCGCGGCGCTGCCGCGTGCCGGCGGGGTGGTGCGCTACCCGGAGTATTCGCACGGCGCGCTGCTCGGCTGGCTGATGGGGTTCATCACCCTGATCGCGTTCTCCAGCCTGATCGCGATCGAGGTCGAGGCGGCGCGGCAGTACGCCGCGGCCTGGTTCCCCTCGTTGAACCAGGCCGGCAGCACCCATCCCAGCGTGGCCGGCTGGCTGCTGCAGCTGGCGCTGCTGGTGGCGTTCTTCCTGCTCAACTACTTTAGCGTCAAGACCTTCGCCACCGCCAACAACATCGTCAGCGTGTTCAAGTTCCTGGTGCCGGTGCTGGTGATCGTGCTGCTGATGGCCCACTTCAATCCGCAGAACCTGCACGTGCAGGGCTTCGCGCCGTCGGGCGCGGCCGGCGTGGAGGCGGCGATCTCGGCCGGCGGCATCATCTTCGCCTACCTGGGGCTGACCCCGATCGTGTCGGTGGCCAGCGAGGTGCGCGATCCGCAGCGCAACATCCCGATCGCGCTGATCCTGTCGGTGGCGCTGTCCACGGTGATCTACGTGCTGCTGCAGCTGGCGTTCCTGGGCAGCGTGCCGGCCGCGTACCTGACCCAGGGCTGGGGCGGCATCGACAAGGCGTTCGCGCTGCCGTACCACGACATCGCGCTGGCCTTGGGCATGGGCTGGCTGGCGGCGCTGGTGATCTGCGATGCGATGATCTCGCCCAGCGGCACCGGCAACATCTACATGAACGCCACGCCGCGCGTGGTCTACGGCTGGGCGCGCAGCGGCGGCTTCCTGTCGGTGCTGACCCGGGTCGACGCCAAGTCCGGTATCCCACGTCCGGCGCTGTGGCTGAGCCTGGCGCTGTCGGTGTTCTGGACCCTGCCGTTCCCGTCGTGGGAGACGCTGATCCAGGTGGTGTCGGCGGCGCTGGTGCTGAGCTATGCGGTGGCGCCGGTGACCGTGGCCGCGCTGCGCCGCAGTGCGCCTCAGTTGCCGCGGCCGTTCCTGGTGCGCGGCTTCGCCGTGCTCGGCCCGCTGTCGTTCATCGTCGCCGCGCTGATCGTCTACTGGTCCACCTGGAACACGCTGTCGTGGCTGCTCGGCCTGCAGGTCGCGATGTTCGCGCTGTATGTGCTGTACCGGCTGCCGAGCGCGGCCGGACGCGCGCAGCTGTGGCGGCAGGTGCGCGGCGCGTTGTGGCTGATCGGGTTCTTCGTGCTGGTGCTGCTGGTGTCCTACCTGGGCACCTTCGGCGGCACCGGCCAGATCGCGCATCCGTGGGACACGCTGAGCGTGGCGGTCATCGCGTTCGGCTGCTACCACTGGGGCGCGCGCACCGGGTTGCGCAGCGACGAGCTGGCGCTGGAAGAGGATGACGGGGAGTAGGGTGTGCTCGCTTGTGTAGAAGCTGCTCTACGTGGCCTCGGGCCATCAGCCGCGACAGAACTTGCTGAAACATTCTGTCGCAGCTGAAGCCGCTCCTACAAAAAAGCTGTGTCAGGGGGAATGGGAACGCAATGAACAGATTCGCTGCATCGATCTTGCTGGCCGCGGTGTCCATCGCTGCCGGCCACGCCCAGGCCGCGCCCAGCGCCGCCGACTACCAGCGCTCGCTCGGCCTGCGCGAGGCGTGGATGACGCTGACCGAGAACGTCGCCTGGCCGGCGCAATGGCGCGACGACGGCACGTTCTATTACCGCAAGACGGTGCCCGGCGGCTTCGCCTTCGTGCTCGAGGACGTGGCCACGCAAAGCAAGCAGCCGGCGTTCGATGCGCTGCGGTTGGCGCGCGGACTGAGCGCCGCGGCCGGGACCGAGTACACCGCGCTGCGGCTGCCGTTCGAGCGCTTCAGCTATGCGGCCGACGCCGGCGGCGACAACGCCGCGATCGTGTTCCAGATCGACTACGCGCCGTGGCGCTGCACGCTCGCCGACTACGTCTGCGCGCGCGCCGATGCCGGCCCGCAGCCGCGGCCGCGCGGCTTCGGCGTGGTCCGCGATCCGGCGGTGGCCGCCGACAACACGCCGCGGCGTTCGCCGGACGGGCGCTGGGATGCGTTCGCCGACGGCCACGATGTGGTGCTGCGCAGCGTCGCCGACGGCCATGTGCTGCGCCTGAGCGCCGATGGCCGCGCCGACGATTTCTACGATCCGGAAACGCTGGCCTGGTCGCCGGATTCGCAGCGGCTTGCGGTATACAAGGTGCACCCGGGTTTCGCGCGGCGGGTGACGCGGGTGGAGGCGGCGCCGGCCGGCGGCGGCCAGCCGCGCGTGCGTACCCAGCTGTATCCCAAGCCCGGCGACGCGGTGGATATCGAGCGGCCGGTGCTGTTCGATCTCGCTGGCGTGTCCGCGGGCGCCGGCGCGCGACGCATCGCCATCGACGATGCGCTGTTCGCCAATCCGTACCAGCTGTCGCCGATCCAGTGGCGCACCGACGGCCGCAGCTTCGTGTTCGACTACGTGCAGCGCGGTTTCCAGCGCATGCGCGCGATCGCGGTGGACGTGGCCAGCGGCCGCGCGCGCGTGGCGGTGGGCGAGGACGCCAGGACCTTCGTCTACGCCGACCGCATCTATCGCCACGACGTGGACGGACTCGGCAAGGAGATCCTGTGGATCTCCGAACGCGACGGCTGGCGCCATCTCTATCTGTTCGATGGCGAAACCGGCAAGGTCAAGGCGCAGATCACCAAGGGCGAATGGATCGTGCGCGACGTGCTGCGCGTGGACGACGCGCAGCGCCGTATCTGGTTCTCCGCCAGCGGCATGGATGCGGGCAAGGACCCGTACTACCGGCAACTGTTCGCGGTGGATTTCGACGGCCGCCACCTGACCCGGCTGACCACCGCCGACGCCGACCACGACGTTGCCATCGCCGACGACGGCCGCCACTACGTGGACACCTATTCGCGCCCGGACCTGCCGCCGCTGATGGAGCTGCATGCCATCGACGGCACGCTGCTGCAGGTGGTGGAGCGCGGCGACATCGGTAAGCTGCTGGCCGCCGGCTGGCGCGCGCCGCAGACCTTCGTGGCCAAGGGCCGCGACGGCCGCACCGACATCTGGGGCATGGTGGTGCGCCCGCGCGACTACGACCCGCACAAGCAATACCCGGTGATCGAGAACATCTACGCCGGCCCGCACGACAGCTTCGTGCCCAAGACCTTCTGGCCGTTCGGCTACCACTCCGGCGGCGACAAGCAGATCGGCATGCAGGCGCAGGCCGACCTGGGCTTCATCGTGGTGATGATCGACGGCATGGGCACCGCCAACCGCTCCAAGGCGTTCCACGACGTGGCCTGGAAGAACCTCGGCGATTCCGGCTTCCCCGACCGCATCGCCTGGCACAAGGCGCTGGCGGCCAAGGATCCGTCCTACGACATCTCCCGCGTCGGCATCTACGGCGCCTCGGCCGGCGGGCAGAGCACGCTCGGCGCGCTGGAACGGCATCCGGACTTCTACAAGGTGGGCGTGGCGTTCGCCGGTTGCTACGACAACCGCATGGACAAGATCAGCTGGAACGAGCAATGGATGGGCTGGCCGGTGGACGCCAGCTACGCCGCCGCCTCCGGCGTGGACAACGCGGCCAAACTGCGTGGCGAATTGCTGCTGATCGTCGGCGAGCAGGACAGCAACGTGGATCCGGCCTCGACCGCGCAGGTGGTGGATGCCTTGATCAAGGCCGGCAGGGATTTCGACCTGCTGAACGTGCCCGGCGGCGAGCACACGGTCGGCCGCTCTACTGGCCCGATCGACTACGTGCAGCGGCGCCAGTACGACTTCTTCGTGCGGCATCTGCTGGGCGCGCAGACGCCGCGCTGGAATGCGATTTCCGCAGGAGGAGCGCAATGATCGAACGCCGTCCGCACGCCCTTGTAGGAGCGGCTTCAGCCGCGACAGATGTTTCCGAAACCAGAATCCATTCGGCGCCGGTGTCGCGGCTGAAGCCGCTCCTACAAAAAACGGCCTCGTTGGTGCGCTACGCCGTGCTGGCCATGCTGCTGCCGCTGCTCGCCCACGCCGAAGACATGCCCCGCTACGTCAGCCGCGACGGCCACCACGCACTGTTCGTCGACGGCGCGCCGTACAGCATCATGGCCGCGCAGCTGCACAACTCCAGCGCCTGGCCGCAGGTGTTGCCGCAGGCGCTGGACGCGGTGCAGGCGCTGCATGCCAATACGGTCGAGGCGCCGGTGTACTGGGAACAGTTCGAGCCGGAGCCGGGCCGCTACGACTACCGCAACGTCGATGCGCTGGTCGAGCAGAGCCGCGCGCGCGGGCTGCGTTTGATCGTGCTGTGGTTCGGCACCTGGAAGAACGGGCAGATGCACTACGTGCCGGAATGGATCAAGCGCGATCCGGCCATGTATCCGCGCATGCGCGACGCCAAGGGCGAGCTGGTCGATGTGTTGTCGCCGCATGCGCCGGCCAATGTGCAGGCCGACGCACGCGCCTTCGCCGCGCTGATGCAGCACCTGCGCAAGATCGACGCCGGCCGCTATACGGTGATCGCGGTGCAGGTGCAGAACGAGCCCGGCGCGATCGGCACCGTGCGCGACCATGGCGACGCCGGCGAGCGCGCGTTCGATGCCGCGGTGCCGGCGGAAGTGCTGCAGCGGCTGGGCAAGCCGGCCGGCAGCTGGACCCAGGTGTTCGGCCGCGATGCCGAGGAGATGTTCAGCGCCTGGAGCAACGCCAGCTACATCCAGCAGGTCGCCGCCGCCGGCAAGGCCGCATATCCGCTGCCGCTGTACGTGAACACCTGGCTGCGCTACAAGGGCCGCACCAAGCCCGGCGAGGAATACCCGGCCGGCGGCGCCACCTGGAACGTGTTCGACCTGTGGCGCCTGGCCACGCCGGCGATCGACTTCATCGGCACCGACATCTACACCAGCGACTACGACGAATACGCCAAGGTGGTCGGCCAGTACGCGCGCGCCGACAACCCGGCCTGGGTCTCGGAGACCGGTTTCGAGGCGGCCACCGCGCCGTACCACTTCCACGTGCTCGGCCGCGGCGGCATCGGTTTCTCGGTGTTCGGCATCGACGGCAACGAGGACACCCCGGAGAACCAGGCTGCGATCGCCGCGCATGCGGCCGGCTTTGGCCTGCTCGCGCCGTTGCAGCGCGAACTGGCCGCCGGCGCCTTCGCCGGCACCTTGCAGGCGGCGGTGGAGAAGGCGGGGGTGCCGAAGCAGAGCCTGCGCTTCGGCGCATGGCAGGCGCAGGTGTCGTTCGGCGCGCCGGGCTGGGGCGAGGCGCCGGCGATTCTGCCCGGTACGCCGCAGCACGATGGCCGCGCGCTGGTGCAGGAACTGCAGCCGAACGTGTTCCTGGTCACAGGATTCAATTCCCGCGTTGAATTTGTGCGCGACCGTGCCGATGGCAAATACGGGCAACTGCTGCGCGTGGAGCAGGGCCGCTATGTCGATGGGCAGTGGCGGTTCGTGCGCCTGTTGAACGGCGACGAGACCGACTACGGGCTCAACTTCCGGCGTGCCGATCCCTACGTGCTGCGGGTAACCGTGGGAACCTACTGACCTTGCGGCCGAAACCCGGCCGCCCGACGAGCAAACGCGCATGAGTTCCATCGCCTCGGTGTCCTCGATCGCCCTGTCCGGCATGCGCGCCGCCGCATCCGGCCTGCAGGCGCGCGCGAACAATGTCGCCAACGCCGCCACCGAAGGCTTCCAACGCCAGGTGACGGCCAACCAGGAAGCGCCCGGCGGCGGCGTGAGCGTGCAGGTGCAGGCGGCGGGCGGCGAGGGCAGCGACCTGGTCGACGACATGGTCGGCGGGCTGTCCGCACGCAACGATTTCCAGGCCAACGCGCGGGTACTGCGCGCGGCCGACGACACCATCGGTAGCCTGCTCGACATTCTGGCCTGAGACCACGGCCACTTCCTTCTCCCATCGGGAGAAGGTGCCCCGCAGGGGCGGATGAGGGTACGGGCGAAGCCTCGCGCACCTGCTCCTGTGCAACCCACAAGAGCAAGTACGAAGCCCAGCGCAGCTCCTGCACCTCACCCAAAGCTATGCAATTTTCCGCACCGATCCTCTACACAGCGCACAAGACGTCGCCGCCCCTGCGGCGCACGATGATGCGCTATTGCTCATCGGGGGACGGTACATGGATCGGAGAGATTTCCTGCGTCAGGGGCTGGCGGTCGGCGCAGTCGCCGGCGTCGAAGCCCTGGCCGGCGGCATCGCCGCGCCCGCCAACGCCGCGCCGGCCACGCCGCCAGTGCCGTCGGCGCCACGCCTGCAGCCGCTGGCCGCCGATGCGCTCGCCGGCCACACCCTGCAATGCCGCTTCACCGAGGCCGGCGCGCAGTGGCAGGTGTACGAAGACCTGCGCAGCGCAGATGGCGATCTGACCCTGCTCGGCCCTGGCGGCGCGCTGGTGCTCGGCAAGCGCACCGAAGCGGTCTACCCCAGCGCGCAGGCGCCGTACTTCGGCATGAAGCTGGCCGACGTGGCGCTGGCCGAAGCCGACCTGCTCGCCGACCGCCTGCTGCGCGACGGCGATCCGCGCATGGACGAAGTGCGCGATGCGGCGCCGCCGCCGGCCTCGCAACTGGATCCCAAGGACTACAACGGGCGCCTGCCGTGGACCACCTTCGTCGGCACCCGCGAGTGCGCCGACACCATGCCGGTGTATCCCGACGGCCGCACCCGCGCCTATCGCGCGCTGCACGCCTTTCCCGAGCTGGGCAAGGCCGAGTTGGTCGCGCGCCGCCACGAAGGCCTGATCGGCGGCTGGATGCCGGCGGTGCGCAAGGTGGTGCCGGCCGGCGAGGGCCGCTACTACGACGTGCTGCTGTTCGCCGACGTGCTCGCCACCGACCGCTTCATCGTGCAGACCTGGCACCGCAGCGCGCTGGTCGAGCACGGCAAGGTGACCAAGGTGGTGTACGGCTATAGCTATCCCGACTATCCGCCGCGGCGCGGCCCGCGCAGCGCCGAGGACTTCTACCGCGGCCTGCTCGCCTTCGCCGGCTACTGGCAGGGCCTGCTCGCCGACACCGTGCAGGCGCAACTGCCCGACGCCAGCTGGAGCGACATGGCGCGCTTCGCCTTCGCCCGCGAACTGGTGGTGCGCCCCGGCGGCACCTATCCGAAGTACGGCGCGGTCGATCGCGACTACTACGGCAACGAATACGACGGCTTCCAGGACACCTTCACCAGCTCGCTGTACGCGAACCTGGAGTGGGGCCGCTTCGCCCAGGCCGCGGCGGTGCTGGACGGCTACTTCAGCGACTTCGTGCAGCCCGACGGCATGGTCAACATGCGCGGCGCGGAGACCGGCCAGTTCGGCCTGACCCTGTCGCTGCTGGCGCGCTACCTGCGCTACACCGGCGATGCGGCGCTGCTGCGCAAGCACCGCGGCAAGATCGAAGCGACGGTGCAGGTGCTGCTGGAGCTGCACGACGCCAGCCTGAAGCTGCCAACCAAAACGCCCGGGTACGGCCTGATCCATGGCTGGAACGAATCCGATGCGTGCCTGTTCCCGGATCCGACCCTGTGGTGGAAGCCGTACTACGCCAACAGCGCGCTGGCGATCCGCGGCTGGCAGGACATCGCCGCGGTGTGGACCGCGATCGCCGGGCCGGGCGCGCAAGCCGCCGCGGCGCAGTGGCAGCGGCGTGCGAAGCAACTGACCGCGCAACTGCACAAGACCCTGCGCGCCAATATCCGCCGCGACCTCAAGCCGGCCTACATCGGCCCGCTGCCGGGAGTGAAGCTGACCTTCCGCCAGTCGCTGCAGCAGGAGAGTCCCAGCGAGCAGGGCTGGCCGCACCGCGCCTACGCCGAACTGCTGCAGGCCGATGTGTTGCCCGCCGACCTCGCGCACCTGGTCATCGATTGCGTGCGCGGCCATGGCGGCACCAGCCTCGGCGTGGTCGGCAACATCGCCCCGCCGACGCCGGAAGGGCGCGACCTGCTCGGTTTCATTTCCTACGGCTACGCGCAGCAACTGCTGCGCCTGGACCGGATCGAGGAATACCTGCTGTTCCTGTACGCGCACCGCTACCACGTGCACACGCGCGGCAGCTGGACCGCGGGCGAGGTCAGCGGCATCACCGGCGGCATGCCGCTGTTCTGCATCCCGGCGCAGATGACCATTCCGCTGCTGCTGCGCTGGATGCTGGTGTTCGAGGACAGCGCCGGCGAAGAGCTGTTCCTGGCGCGTGCGCTGCCGCGCGAGTGGCTGGGCAGCGGCGAGCAGATCGCGATCGCCGCCGCGCCGACCCGCTGGGGCGCGATGTCGCTGCGCCTGCGCGGCGATCCGGCCGGCAAGCGCATCGACGGCACGCTGACCCTGCCGGCGCAGGCGCCGGCGCGGACCTGGCTGACCCTGCGCGTGCCGGCCGGCACCCAGCTGCGCGAGGTGCTGATCGACGGGCGTGCGGTGGCCTTGTCCGGGCCGCGCAACGAGCGCGTGCAGGTGCCCGCCGGTGCGGCGCGGGAAATGACGATTTCGGCCGCCTACGGCTGAGTGGCGAAAAAGTCGGAAATGTCCCGTTGCGCGTCGCGCAGTGCGATATTCCGCACGTTTAGCCGATAAATACGACAAGACGACGCCATCACAGTACGCGCACATTGTGTCCGTGCAATGAAGTCTCCGGGGGAGATTCCTGCACGATGCAGCGCCGCACGCAGCGGCGACGGCGGCAGCTCGCGCTGCCGTCGCGCCTTGCACACGACGCCCTGTTCCGTCCCGCCAACGACCGCTGGCGATGGGGATGGCAGCCCGGGGAAGGGCATGCCGGCCCTGCCGATCGCCACGCGTCGCCGCCCAGGAGAATCCCGATGTCGTCTTTGTCTGAACGCGCTGCGCCGCTCTTCCCGTCTTCGTGGCGCCGCGCGCAGCGGCCGGGCCCGCTGACAGCGGCGATCTGTACCGCACTGGCGCTGGCCGCCACGGCGCCTGCCGCGCTGGCGCAGGACGCCAGCGCCGATGGCGCGGCCGCCACCACGCTGGAAAAGGTCACCGTGACCGGCAGCCATATCCGCCGCGTCGATGCGGAGACCGCCAGCCCGGTGATCACCATCGACCGGCAGCGGATCGAGGACAGCGGCCAGGACACGCTCGGCCAGCTGCTGCAGCAACTGCCGGCGATGGCCGGCAACATGCCCAACATCTCGCTCAATTCCGGTTTCAGCCACGGCCGCGCGCTGGTCTCGCTGCGCAACCTCGGCGCCGAGCGCACCCTGGTGCTGGTCAACGGCCACCGCATGGCCGGTCCGGCCAGCAGCGTCTCCGCCGCGCCCGGCGTGGACATCAACGCGATTCCGGCGGCGATGGTGGAACGCATCGAGGTGCTGACCGACGGCGCGTCCTCGGTGTACGGCTCCGATGCCATCGCCGGCGTGGTCAACATCATCCTCAAGGACAAGTACGACGGCGCCGCCGCCACCGTCGACTACGGCCAGAGCACCCACGGCGACGGCAACCGCCGTTCGGTGGGCGTGGAGTGGGGCAAGACCTGGGAGCGCGGCGGGCTGATCCTGGGCCTGAGCCGCAGCTCGATGAACGCGCTGTACGACGAAGACCGCAGTTACGCCAAGACCGCGGTGAACTACCTCAACGGCCAGGTGGTGGAACGCCGCGGCAACGGTACTCGCGCCATCCTCGGCGACGGCAGCGTGCTGACGCCGAACAGCGGCCTGGCGCCAGGCGCGGTCGATGCCGGCGATTTCCACACCAACAACATCGCCACCGACGGCTATAACTCCTATTACGGCCAGTACCTGATCACCCCGGTGCAGCGCACCAACTTCTCCGCCCACGCCAGCTTCGACTTCACCCCGAACGTGCAGGGCTACCTGGACATGTTCTGGACCCGCAGCGAGACCACCTCGCAGCTGACCGCGTACGGCCTGGAACAGCCCAACGCCGCGCAGAACTACTACAACCCGTTCGGCAGCCAGCTGTCGCGCTACCTGCTGCGCTCGGAGGCGGCCAACACCCGCGTCTACACCTCGACCATGTACCAGACCAACATCGTGGCCGGGTTGCGCGGCAAGTTCGCCGACACCAGCTGGCAATGGGATGCGGCGGCCGGTTATGCGCGCTACAAGGACACCCTGGTGCGCAACGGCTTCTCGATCACCTCGGCGCTGAACAACGCGGTCGGCGCATCGTTCCTGGACAGCGACGGCGTGGTCAAGTGCGGCACGCCGGGCAACGTGATCTCCGGCTGTACCCCGATCAACGTGTTCAACCCGGACGATCCGGCGACCATCGCCGGGATCAAGGCCACCCAGAGCGCGGTCGACCTGATCGACGAGAGCACCATGAAGTTCGCCGAGGCCAGCGTCAACGGCGACCTGTTCGCGATGCCGGCGGGCATGGTGCAGGCCGCGTTCGGGCTGTCGTTCCGCAAGAACGGGTTCTCGCAGGGCACCAGCAATCCGGTCGCCGCCGCCGATCCCGAAGGCGGTTGCGACTACAACGACGGCTGCATCATGAACCAGGGCCACGACGAGACGATCAAGGAAGCCTACGCCGAAGTGCTGATCCCGCTGCTCAAGGACGTGCCCGGCGCGCAGGCGCTGAACCTCAACCTGGGCACGCGCTATTCCAAGTACGACTACTGGGGCAACACCACCAACAGCAAGGTCGCGCTGGAATGGCGCCCGATCGACAACCTGCTGATCCGCGCCACCGGTTCGGAAGTGTTCCGCGCGCCGGCGCTGGGCGACCTGTACGGCTCGCCGTTCAAATCGGTGGTGGACGATACCGGCACCTACACCGACCCGTGCAACGGCTATACCGGCGGCGGCAACGCCGCGGCCTGCGCCAACGTGCCGACCAACGGCAGCTTCGTCAACACCTCCTCGTTCAACGTGCTGACCACCGGCTCGGCCAATGCCGGTTTCGCGATCAAGCCCGAGCAGGGCCGGTCCTATAACGTCGGCGCGGTCTACGATCCGGGCTGGGCGGACGGCTTGTCGCTGAACCTGGACAGCTGGCGGGTCACCCTCGACGACATGATCAACAGCTCCGGCCTGGACCTGGTGCTGCAGAACTGCTACGACGGCCAGAACGCGTACTGCCCGTTGATCCAGCGCAACGCCAGCGGGCAACTGGTCAACGTGACCGTGCCGTTCGCGATCAACAGCGGCAAGGTCGATATCCGCGGCTACGACATCGGCATCAAGTACGCGCTGCGCGATACCGCCTGGGGCAACTTCCAGGCCGGCGTCGATGCCACGTTCCTGTCCAGCTACAAGTTCAGCGGCGACGACCACAACTACGTCGGCGAGATGTCCAGCTGGGGCAACATGCCGCGCTGGCGCGCCAGCTTCAACCTGGGCTGGGACAACGGGCCGTGGCACGCGAGCTGGAACACCCGCCTGCTCGGCCCGACCACGGTCGGCAGCGCCTACGAGGACTTCTGTGTGAACACCGCCGCCGACGGCAGTTGCGTCTACTTCAAGGTCGGCACGGTCACCTACCACGACGTCTCGCTGAGCCGGAAGTTCGAGAGCCTGCACACCACGCTGTCGGCCGGTGCCAACAACGTCGGCAACCGCAAGCCGCCGCAGTACTACGGCTATGCGAGCGCGGCCAATACCGACGCGTTCACCTACGACACGCTGGGACGCTACTTCTGGGCGCGGCTCAGGACCGAGTTTTGAGGTTGCGGGTAAGCGGCGTGGCCGCGGCATGGCGGCGGCCGCGTGCCGCCGCCGCGTTGCTCGCGGTGGTGCTGGGCGCGGCGTGCGGCGTGGTGGCGGCCAGCGCCGTTGCCGCCGCGGATGGCGAAGCGTTGCAGGCCAGCAACGCCGCGCTCGGCTATCCGCATTTCAAGGGCACGCCGACACCGATTCCGGACAGCGGCGTGGCCTTCGCGCCGGGCGGGCATCTGCAGCGGGTGTTCGCCGCCGATCTGGCGGCCGGCGCCGGCACTGCGCCGGGCAAGGATTTCTGGATCGACCGCATGCTCGCGCGCAGCGGCACCGGCGGTGGGTTCGACGACGACAACAACTGGTTGTTCAGCCGCGGCCGCGCCGCATACATGTACACCCACCAGCCGCAACAGCCCGGCTTCGTCGGCGATGTCGCCTATGCGCACAAGACCGGCCACGATGCGCTGTTCCGGCTGCAGGCGGAGATCGACGGCAAGCCGCTGCAGCTGGTCGAGGACAGCGCACAGCGGCGGCAGACGCCGAGCTACTTCAGCAGCGTCTACGCCGATGCCGGCGCCGGCGTGCGGCTGCGCCTGGTCAAGTTCATCAGCGAACAGAACGTGGCCGTGGCCGAGGCCACGCTGTCCAGCAGCGACGGCGTGGCGCGCACGCTGACCCTGCGCGCGATCTCGCCGATGGCCACGCATGCCGACGGCGCCGAGCTCACCGGCGCGTTCGCCACCCACAACGCGATCACCACGGTGTTCCCGCGCCTGTCCGGCGATGGCTTCGCAGTCGAGGGCGGTTCCATCGCGCGCCGCGTGGCAGTGCCGGCGAACGGCGAGGCTGCCACGCTGAAGGTGCAGCTCGGGCTGGTCACGCGCGAATTGCCGGCATCGTTGCAGGAGTATCGGCGCATCGCCGCGCAGTCGCCGCAGCAGGCCTACAGCGAGCACGTGGTCGCCTACAACCGTTGGTGGGCCGATAACCTGCCATACCTGGACACGCCCGAGGACAACATCGACAAGACGTTGTTCTATCGCTGGTGGCTGCTCCGCTTCAATTTCCTCGACGCCGCGGTACCCGGCAACGACTACCAGTTCCCGGTGGCGATCGAAGGCGTGCTCGGCTACGACAATGCGATCGTGCTGACCACCGGCATGTTCATCGACGACCTCAAGTACCTGCGCGACCCCAGCTACGCCTACGGCTCGTGGCTGGGCGCCGGCGAGACCGCCGGCGGCGGCAAGTACGTGGACAATCCCGGCGCGCCGGAGAACTGGTCCAATTCCTACGCCCAATACCTCAGCGCCGCCGCCTGGCGCGCCTACCAGCTGCACGGCGGGCCGCCGGCGGTGGCAGCGCAGCTGGCGCGCTACGCCAGCGCCGACGTGGACGCGCTGTTGCGTGCCTACGACCGCAACGGCAACGGCCTGATCGAGTACGACTGGGCGGCGATGACCGGCAACGACGCAGATGCGGTGTCCTTCGACTGGGCCAAGCAGCACGGCCAGATCCGCATGGACCGCAGCGAGAGCGCCTACGTCTACGCCAATGCATTGGCCGCGGCGCAGGCCGCGCAGCTTGCCGGCGATGCGGCCACCGCGGTGCGCATGCAGGCGCTGGCAGCGAAGATCCGCAGCGCCGTGCTCGCCGTGCTGTGGCAGGACCACAGCGCCACCGCCGACGGCATGGGCCTGCACGGCGACCTGCTCAAGCAGCGCCAGGCCGATGGCGCGCGGCTGCCCGTGGACTGGAAGGAGACCAACAACTACTACCCATTCAGCGTCGGCCTGATGCCGAAGCAGGGCGATGCCGACTACGATCCGAAGTACGTGCGCGCGCTGCGCCTGTTCGCCGACGCGCGGCAGTATCCGATCTTCCCGTTCTATACCGCCAACCAGGCCGACCGGCAGGCGCGCGGCGCCGGCGGCAGCAACAACTTCTCGGTGATCAATTCCACCGTCGCCTTCCGCCTGCTCGGCAGCGCGCTGCGCGACTATCCCAGTCCGTACCTGGACGCGGCCAGCTACCGCAAACTGCTGTACTGGAACGCCTGGGCGCACTACATCGACGGCGACAACCGCTACCCGGACCAGAACGAGTTCTGGGCGCAGGGCAGCGCCGCCGCCGGCGGCAGCATCGGCTACCGCTCGTGGATCCACCATACCCAGCTCGGCGCGACCAACTTCACCGTGATCGAGGACGCGATGGGCCTGCGCCCGCGCAGCGACGCCAGGATCGAGCTGTATCCGATCGACATCGGTTGGGATCATTTCGCCGCCGACGCGGTGCGCTACCGCGATCGCGATCTGACCATCGTCTGGGACCGCGACGGCCGCCACTACGGCGGCGCGGTGCCCAAGGGCTATTCGCTGTATCTGGACGGGAAGCTTGCGTTCACCGTCGATCGCCTGGCGCATGTGCTCTACGACCCGGCCAGCGGCCGCGTGCAGGCGCTGCCGGATGCGGTCAATGCGGATGCCGCGCAGCTGCGTGTGGTCGGTTCGAAGGCCATCGCCCTGCATACGCCGGCGCAGGTGCGCTTCGCCGCCGATGCGCGGATCACCGCCGTGCTGGCCGACGCCGGCGTGGACACCACGCTGCCGGCGACCGCGCGCAACCTCGCGCAAGGCGCGGCGGTGAGCGCCAGCTATGCCGCCGACGGTTTCCCGGCCAGCGCGGCGGTGGACGGCAGCACCGCCAACGAACCGTTCTGGGGCACGGCCGGGTCGCCGTCGCACAGCGACTGGATCGAACTCGACCTGGGCCGGCCGCAACTGCTGGACGACGTGCGCCTGTACTTCTACCGCAGCTCCTCGCCGCCCGGCGAGCAGCACGGCTTTGCTTCCGGCACCCGCGCCGGCTACGCGCCGCCGTGGCTGTACGTGCTGCAGTATTTCGAAGGACATGCCTGGAAGACCGTGCCCGGCCAGGTGCGCGATGCGCCGATCGCGCAGGGCAACCGCAACCGCGTGCGCTTCCCCGCGTTGCGCGTGCAGCGGCTGCGCGTGCTGGTGACCCATGCCGGCGCGCTGCGCACCGGGATCAAGGAAATCCAGGCCTATGCCAGCGGTGCGCGGGTGCCGGCGGCCAAGCCCAATCGGGCGCCGCAGGTCGAGGCCTGGCAGCAGGACGGTGTCGGCGGCGCGCTGCGTGTCGTTGGCCGCGTCGGCGACGACGCGCTGCCGAACGGTAGCTTGGCGCTGCATTGGCGCGTGCTGCAGGCGCCGACCGGCGGCGCGGCGATCTTCGAGGAACCGCAGGCGGCCAGCAGCAGCGTGCGCTTCACCGCGCCCGGTGCTTACACGCTGCGCTTGCAGGCGGACGACGGCGCGTTGCAAGGCCATGCCGACGTGGCCGTGGTCGCCGCGCCGACGCCGGTGGGGCAGGGCCTGGAAGTGCAGGGCGAGGCCGAGGCCAGCGCGCAGGTCACCGCCGGCCATCACCGGCTGCAGGCGCTCAACGACGGGCTGCTGCCCGCGCCGGATCAAGCGCCGTCGGCGGATCGCCGCTGGGGCAGCTGGGGCCGCGCGCAACCGGCTTCGGTGTGGGTGCAGTACCAATGGCGGCAACTGCAGCGCTTGAACGCAGCGGCGCTGTATTTCTGGGACGACCAGCCCGATGGCGGGGTGGCGCCGCCGCGCGCGTGGAAGCTGCAATACCGCGATGGCGAGCAGTGGCGCGACATCCCGGTGCGCGGCGGCTATCCGGTTGCCGCGCGCGGCGAAGCCAGCCGCGTGGCGTTCGCAGCGGTGACCACCAGCGCGTTGCGTGCGGTGCTGGATACCGCCGTGCAGGGCGACGGCCACGCCGCGGTCGGCATCGACGAATGGCAGGTGTTCGCCGAACGCGCCGATGCGGTCGAGCCGATCGACGTGCGGGTGGCGCCGGGCGAGACGCCGGCGTTGCCGCAACGCATCGCCGCTTACTTCGCCGACGGCAGCTGGGATTGGCTGGGCGTGCGCTGGCCGCAACTCGACGCGTCGTCGCTGGCCGGCGAAGGCCGCGTGCAGGTGCAGGGCCTGGCCGATGGCGGTTTGCCGGTGACGGCCAGCATCTGGGTGCGCGCTACCGCGCCGGGCCAGATCAACACGGTGCAGGCGCCGCCGCCGCTGCACGTGCGTGCCGGCCAGGTGCCGGCGCTGCCGGCCTTCGTCGGCGTGCAGTACAACGACGGCTCGCGCGAACGGGTGCCGGTGCAATGGCCGCCGTTGGCGCCGGCCGCGTATGCGGCGCCGGGTACCAGCAGCATCGTCGGCAGCGCGCAGGGGCGTGGCGGCAGCGGGCAGTTGCCGGTGCGGCTGCAGATCGTGGTCGACGCGGCGGTGGCGCCATGAGCCTGCGCCGCGCCGCGCGTGTTGCCCCGCGCATCGTTGCCTGCCTGCTGTTGGCGCTTGCCGTTGCCGCAGCGCAGGCTGCACCGTTGTCCGCGCGCAGCGTGCACAGCGCCGGCAATCCGATCCTGGCCGACGGCCGCGACTATTCCGCCGATCCGGCGCCGCTGGTCGCCGACGGCAAGCTGTACATCATCGCCGGCCGCGACGAAGCGCCGCCCGACGTCAACGACTTCGTGATCCAGCGCTGGCAAATGCTGGCGACCGACGACGTCGGCAGCGGCAACTGGACCCACTATCCCTCGCTGCTGCGTCCGGAACAGGTCTTCGCCTGGGCCGCCGCGGGCCGCGCCTATGCCGCGCAGATCGTGCAGGGACCGGACCGGCGCTACTACCTGTACGCACCGGTGGAGGAAAGGCACTCGCCCAATGCCGATCCGTTCGCGATCGGCGTGGCGGTCGCCGACAGCCCGCTGGGGCCGTGGCGCGATGCGCATCCGCAAGGGCCGATCCTGTCGCAGTCGTTGCCGGTCAAAAATACGATCCAGAACATCGACCCGACCGTACTGGTCGACGACGACGGTCGCGTGTATCTGTACTGGGGCACCTTCGGCAAGCTGTTCGGGATCGAGCTGGAGCGCGACATGGTCACGCCCAAGGGCGCGGCGGTGGCGGTGACCACGCTGGACGGCTATTTCGAGGCGCCGTGGCTGTTCAAGCGCAACGGCACCTACTACATGGCGTATGCCGGCAATCGTGCCGGGCCGGACTCGGATTGCACGCCGACGCTGTATCACGCGTGCATCGCCTACGGCAGCGCGCCGTCGCCGCTGGGGCCGTGGACCTACCGCGGGGTGATCCTGCCGCCGGTGTCCTCCACCACCTCGCATTCGGGCATCGTGCAATTCAAGGGCCAGTGGTATCTGG